>JGI24143J45723_1000942_pt1 | contig 14569 bp, 12 predicted proteins | sample BarGraIncu00432A_FD_45723 | JGI IMG/M metagenome (IMG submission 45723)
CTGATGAACGCATTTTACCACAAGGGACTGCTTATATTTCTGATCTTGGCATGGTTGGTTCTTGGAATTCGATCTTAGGTATAAGCAAGGAGCCTGTCATTACAAAATTTTTAACAGGACTCCCGGTTAAGTTTAATGTCCCCACGGATGATGATACAATATTTTGTGCTATAATTATACAAATTGATGATCATTCAGGTAGAGTTAATAATATAATACGCATACAAAAGCATTTAAGAGAATAAAAATTTAGATGCTTTTATAAAGATTTAATTTTTTATTAATATAAAAGGGATTTTTTGGATGGATAACGAATAATGATAGACTAAGGACTTTATTAGTTGCTTTTTAACTTAAAGGAGGGTATTAAAAAACATGGAAGTCTTAAAAGTATCAGCAAAATCTAACCCTAATTCTGTCGCAGGTGCTTTGGCAGGAGTGCTAAGAGAACGAGGCGGAGCAGAAATGCAAGCCATCGGTGCAGGAGCGCTTAACCAAGCAATAAAAGCGGTAGCCATTGCAAGAGGATTTGTAGCTCCCCATGGTGTTGACCTTATCTGCATCCCTGCCTTTACTGATGTTTTGATTGATGGTGAAGAACGGACAGCCATGAAGCTAATAGTTCAGCCACGTTAAATAATTAAAACCTGTTCACTTGAACAGGTTTTAATTATTTAATTTGTGATAAACTAAGATAAGTAGNTTTTATATCACCATTTTCTTTGTATATTAGAATGTGAAAAAATAATAAGGAGACGGACTATGCAAATTAAACTNCTAAATTCCCCTATTACTCAATTGTCATGTAATACTTTAATTCTTCATTTATTTGAAGACGATATAGTCTTTGATTCAGTAACAGAGATGATTAATAAAGCCTTAAGTGGGCATATAAGTACACTGATTTCAGAACAACCGACTTGTGGGAAATATGGTGAAATCACTATTATTCACACATGGGGCGCTATCGTTCCGCAAAATATTATGGTACTGGGAATGGGCAAGAAATCAGAGCTTACTCTTGATAAAATCCGTGCATTATCGGGGATAGCCATGCGTAAAGCGCAAAAGAGTCATACGAAATCTGTAGCTACTGTTATCTCCAATTTGAATTCTCAAAAGTGTGATTTGAAAATAACTGCACAAACTGTAGTGGAAGGTGCTATTCTAGGTACATATCAATTTAACTACTATAAAACGAACCAATCAAATTCTGATATTATTGAAGATTTTATTATTATTGAAAATGAAGTTGCAAACATTACGATAATAGCTCAAGGTATTCAGCGCGGCGAAATAATTGCTGAAAGTGTTAATCAAGCTCGAGACCTCGTCAATCATCCAGCGATATATATGACCCCTGCCCAAATGGCTGTACATGCACAACTCATAGCTGAACAAAATAATCTTGAATTCCGGATATTAGATCGTGATGCGATGGAAAAAGAAAGTATGCATGCCTTGCTATCTGTCGCTAAAGGTAGCTCCCAACCTCCTAAAATGATTGTGCTAAAATATATTGGTGATCCTAATAATCAACATCTTACAGCATTTATTGGTAAAGGCGTTACTTTTGACAGCGGTGGTATTTCAATTAAACCAAGCTTAAATATGGGTGAAATGAAAAGTGATATGGCTGGTGGTGCTACAGTCCTCGGTACTATGTTCGGCATCGGGAAATTGAAGCCAAAGGTCAATATTTTAGGCATTATTCCTTGTACTGAAAATATGCCTTCAGGTAATGCTTATAAACCAGGTGATGTCATTTCCTCTATGAGTGGTAAAACCATTGAAATCATTACCACTGATGCTGAGGGGCGACTGATTCTCGCAGATGCCATTACCTATGCCCAACAGCTAGGTGCCACTCAAATCATCGATGTAGCTACTTTAACGGGCGCCTGTGTCGTAGCATTAGGTAATATAACTTCAGGAATAGTAAGCAACAATAAAGATTTGTGTAGTCAAGTATTAACTGCTGCAGNACATGCGGGAGAAAAAATGTGGGAACTACCAAACTATGCTGAATATAAAGAACAAATTAAAAGCGATATTGCAGATTTGAAAAATTCTGGTGGACGCATGGCGGGAGCAATTACAGCCGGTCTATTTATTGCACAGTTTGTTAATGAAATACCGTGGGTGCATATTGATATTGCAGGCACTGCTGATAGTGACAAAAATAGTGGCTATCTTGTTAAAGGTGGTACTGGCGTAGGGGTACGCACATTAATCCAATTAGCACAAGATATGAGCACAAGATGACTGCTGATTTACATATTCATACTACAGCTTCTGATGGACGGCTTTCAGCAGAAAACATTATTAATCAAGCAATACAAGGAGATTTATCCTGTATTGCTATCACTGATCATGATACAGTTGATGCCCTATTACAATTGGATGCAACTTCACATTCTATACCCCCAAGCTTACATGTTATTCCTGGAATAGAATTAAGCACAGATGTACTAAATAATGAAGTGCATATTCTAGGTTACTATATTGATATTTTCAATGCTGAACTACAACGGCAATTAGATCTATTAATTTTACATCGTCATGAACGTGCAAAACAGATTATTGTTAAGCTTAATCAATTAGGTTATTCTATTAGCTATCTGCGTGTGTTAGAGTTAGCCGGGCAAGTCACTTCCATCGGACGTCCACATATTGCAAAAGCATTGGTTGAAAAAGCATATTTTTCTACAGTTTCAGATGTTTTCATAACACTGCTAAATAAAAATGGTCCTGCATATGTACCACACTACAAACTAACTCCAAGACAAGTCATCAAGTTAATAAAAAGGGCTGGCGGTGTACCAGTACTGGCTCACCCTGGCCTCATTGGTAATGATAATATTGTTCTAAATATAATTGATGCAGGTATTCTAGGACTAGAAGTATATCATCCTAAACATGATGAAGAACAAACAAACAAATATCTTAAGATTGCCAATAAGTATCAGCTTGCAATAACAGGAGGTTCTGATTTTCATGCTATTCCTGCCCGATTTCCAGAAAAATTGGGGGTCTTCACCATTCCTGCGAACCTAACCTACCCACTGCAGAAATTATCAAAGCATGAAAATTGCTAAATCAGCATATACTATTAAGGAAATTAGCCTTGGGCCACCAAGTCCTGGCTACCTATACTTGGTATCAGAAGGCGTTCTGATACTGTGAAAAAACACATCAGCGTCTTTTTGAATTCCTGGTACGTAGGGATAACCGTATCTTACCTATTTTAGGTTTAGGAGGATGCCTAATGGATGAACAGACCAACCTAATTGATGAATTGCGTGAACATATTCAAGAATTGGAAGACAAATTAGTAGCTCTACGTGTCAGTCGTCGTGTATTAATGAATTTATTAGATAACGTAGGAAAAGAAAAAAGCGAACAATTATTTATCCAAGAAAACCAAAATGGAAAACTACAAAAAAGCAATTGCTATTATGCACAAACTATTATGTATCAAAATTCATATATTGCCAAATTAGAAGAGAAAATTAAAATATTCTCTAATTTAACTTGACAACACCTGCAAAGGTGTTTATTTTTATTTATGAACCCTTATTACATTTATACTAAAAGCAGGAGGTTACCTGATGGATGTTATAGCATTAGTTGGGGCAAGTGGAACAGGAAAAAGTCACCACGCACTTGTTGTCGCACATGAACATAATATTGATACAATTATAGATGATGGCTTATTAATTAAGAATTGTAAAATCATCGCAGGACGATCGGCAAAGAGCGAATCCAGTAAAATAATGGCTGTAAGAAGAGCAATCTTCATGGAAGATGCACACGCTCAAGAAGTTCGTACAGCCATTACCAATGTAAAACCAAATCGAATTCTAGTATTGGGAACTTCTATAAACATGATAGAAAAAATTATCAAAATATTAAATTTACCTGCAGTTAGCAAATTTATTATGATTGAAGATATTGCTACTGCAGCAGAAATTGAAAAAGCGCGTGAAAGTAGATTAAAAGATGGTAAGCATGTAATCCCCGTACCAACGATTGAATTAAAACCACACTTTTCTGGTTACCTTATTGATCCACTGGAGATCTTTTTTAAAAAACCTAAATCACGTCGCCGAAAAATAGGCGAAAAGTCGATTGTACGCCCTATTTTTAGTTATTATGGCAAATTACTTATCTCAGATGCAGTGATCGCTGCTATTGTCGATTATGTAACCACTAATGATCCACTAATCCCTCGCGTTAGCCAGATCAATGTTAAAAATTATCATGATCAGGAAAAAGGAATTTCTATTAATTTAGATGTAACCGTAAAATATGGTAATTCTTTGTGGGATATAGCCTATCAAGCTCAAGGACGTATTAAAAATATGGTAGAACATATGACAGGACTTGTGGTTAAAGACGTGAATATCACAGTCAAAAGTCTTAGTATTGACTAAATAGCCATTAAGATTGTGGTTTGATAAACATACTCATTTAAGCTATAATATTTACAATATAATAAGGAATTTTTGCAGGAGTTGATATATATATATGTTACATACAAAATACTTTACAATTGTTACGTACGGATGCCAAATGAATCAACACGATTCTGAACGATTAGCAGGCCAACTTAAAAGTATTGGCTATGAATATACTGAGATACTTGGTGAAGCTGATTTCGTCTTAGTAAATACCTGTTGTGTGCGAGAAAGTGCGGAAAAAAAGATTTATGGNAAAATCGGCGAGCTAAAGACCCTCAAGGCGAGCAAACCAAATTTGATTATTGGTATTACTGGCTGTATGGCCCAAAAAGATCGAGAAAAGTTATTTAAAAAAGCACCTCATATTGACTTAGTGCTCGGCACACATAATGTACATCAACTGGTAGAACTTGTTGAACAATTTGAACATACTAAAGAACATGTACTGGCAGTATGGGATGAGGCCGAACAATTAGAACCCGATGTTCCTACAATCCGCAAAGGAACGATTTCGGCATGGGTACCTATTATGTATGGATGTAATAATTTTTGTACTTACTGCATCGTACCTTATGTACGTGGCCGAGAACGTAGCCGACCAGTAGAAGATATTGTAAAAGAAGTGCATCAATTAGGCCTTGAAGGATTTAAAGAAATAACACTTCTCGGGCAAAATGTTAATTCTTACGGTAAAGATAGGTCTAAATACGGCAATTTTTCTGACCTACTTGAGGCTGTTGATCAAGTAGAAACAATTGATCGAATTCGCTATATGACCTCACATCCCCGGGACATTACTGATAAAGTAATTGATGTTATTAAAAACAGTAAAAAAATATGCGAACATTTCCATCTGCCGATCCAATCGGGGAGTAATTCCATCTTAAAGCGTATGAATCGTGGTTATACCACTGAATATTACCGGGAACTCGTCACCAAAATTCGCAGGGCCATTCCCCATGCCAGTATCACGACTGACATTATTATTGGTTTTCCTGGTGAAACCGATGACTTATTTCAAGAAACCTTAGACTTTATGAAGGAAATTGCTTTTGATTTTGCTTATACTTTTCTTTATTCAAAACGCTCAGGAACGCCTGCAGCGGTTATGCCTGACCAAATACCCATCCAGGTGAAAAAAGAACGCCTACAGCTGCTAATGGACGCTCAAAATGAGATCAGTTTAAGGATCAACTCCCAACTAATTGGTCAAGCAGTCACTGTCATGATAGAAGGACCTAGTAAAAATGATGAACAACGGTTAATGGGACGCACTGCGGCTAATAAAATTATCTTGTGGGATAAACAAGGCACTGAAAAAATTGGTCAACTTGCTACAGTAAAAATTACGACTGCACAAACATGGATACTAAAAGGGCAGCTTATCAATTAATGTCGGTAAATGAATAGGAGATATAATTATGACAGTGCACTATACTCCCATGTTGGAGCAGTATCTAGATGTTAAAAGTAAACATCTTAATGAAATCCTATTTTTCCGAATGGGTGATTTTTATGAAATGTTTTTTACCGATGCTGAGCTAGCATCTCGGGAGCTTGAAATTACTCTTACTGCTAGGGATGGTGGCCAAAGTAGGCGCGTACCAATGTGTGGTATACCTTACCATGCAGCTGACACCTATATTGCGAAATTGATTAATAAAGGCTATAAAGTGGCTATTTGTGAGCAAGTAGAAGATCCTAAGCTAGCTAAAGGACTGGTACGTAGAGAAGTTGTTAAAATAATAACCCCAGGCACAATTATAGAAGAGAATTTACTACCTGGTAGTAGTAATAACTTTTTAGTGGCACTTTATGAAGAAGATGAAGAACTTATTCTCACCGCCACAGATATTTCTACTGGAGAGTGCCTATGGGCTCTTTTTTCTGGTTCTGGGCGATTAACTGCGCTCTTCGATCAATTATTCAGACTTATGCCGACAGAACTCGTACTGTCCAGTAACATTGATAATATAGATAAATTAAATGCTTTTGTTAGTAATCGTATTCCTAATTGTACACATACCACTTTGACAGTTGATAATTTAAAATTAGCTCATGAACTTCCGAGTCGGCATTTTAGTAATGAAGACTTGCCTGANCATGAGGTAGCTTTAACAGGGATTAGTTATTTATTATATTATCTCCATGAAACTGTAAAAACTGATCTTTCACATATTAATCGCCTATTTAAATATAACTCATCAGAATATCTAGTGATTGATTCAACAAGTATGCGTAATCTTGAAGTTACCCGTAACGTGCGAGATGGCGGTAAGAAAGATACCCTACTATCAGTACTAGATTATACTAAAACTGCCATGGGGGCACGTCTTCTAAAAAAATGGTTAGAATATCCTTTACTAAATCCAAGTCATATTACACAGCGTCAAGATGCAATTGCTGAGCTATTAGAGAAACCTTCATTACGGCAAAATATTCATGAAACACTTGCTAATATTTATGATCTTGAGCGAATTCTAACACGTATAGAAGTAGCGACAGCCAGTGCGCGGGATTTAGTTGCCTTAAAATCTTCATTAACAGTGTTACCTAGCATTAAGTCATCCCTACAAGCGGCTCACACTAAATTTTTAAGTGACCTGGAACTCAATCTGCAGACACATACTGATATGGTAGATCTCATTGATACTGCAATTGTAGATAACCCACCATTTTCCGTCCGCGAAGGGGGGTTAATCAAGACTGGTTACAACTTAGAACTTGATGAACTACATTTAATATCTAGAGATAGCAAACAATTTGTACAAGATATCGAAACCAGAGAACGTGAAGCCACTGGTATCAAATCCTTAAAGGTCGGCTACAATCGAGTTTTCGGCTATTATATAGAAATAACTCATTCTCATACGGCTTTAGTACCCCTTACTTATATCCGCAAACAAACATTAGCCAATGCCGAACGTTATATTACTCCTGAATTAAAAGATTTCGAAAGTAAAATTTTGGGGGCACAGGAAAAAATAGTGATTATTGAATATCATTTATTTTCTCTAATTCGTGATCATATTAAAACCCAGATGAAAGATATCCAACAGACAGCCCGGCAATTAGCACAATTAGATGCTATTATTAGTTTAAGTGAAGCAGCTTTCCGTTATAATTATACACGCCCTCAAATTACTCAAACAGAAGAAATTACGATTAAAGATGGACGTCATCCAATCGTTGAGAGACTGTTACATCAGCAATTATTTGTCCCTAATGATACTGAACTTAACCATCATAGTCATGAAATCATTGTGATTACTGGTCCTAATATGGCAGGTAAATCCACTTATATGCGTCAAGTCGCACTGTTGGTACTCATGACCCAGATTGGCAGTTTTATTCCTGCTCGCACGGCTTCCATTAGCCCTGTGGATCGTATTTTTACTAGAGTAGGAGCAAGTGATGACTTGTCTACTGGACAAAGTACCTTTATGGTAGAAATGAATGAAGTTGCACAAATTTTAAAACACGCGACCAAACATAGTTTAATTATCTTAGATGAAATTGGACGGGGGACCAGTACTTTTGATGGTATGAGTATTGCTCAGGCCGTTATTGAATATATCAAAGAACGGATAAAAGCTAAAACACTACTTGCTACTCATTACCATGAACTAACACAATTGGCAGATCATAGTAAAACAATTAAAAATTATTGTGTAGCAGTTAAAGAGCGTGGGAATGAAGTCGTATTTTTAAGACGTATTATTCCTGGTGGTGCTGATAAAAGTTATGGTATTCATGTTGCACAATTAGCAGGATTACCAAAAAAGGCAATTCAACGCGCTCAAGAACTATTATTAGAATTAGAGCAAAAAAATCCTGAATATAAACAGCTTTCAACTACGACTTCAATGCCTGAGACCATGCCAATGTCCTTATTTACCTCTCCTCTTATCGACGAATTATTAGCCTTAGATGTTATGACTATAACACCTTTAGAATCTCTCAATATTCTATATAATCTACAAAAACAGGCAAAACAGGAGTCTGGTAAATTATGAATATTATTCATGTTCTAGATGAAAATACGGCTAATAAAATTGCAGCTGGGGAAGTAGTCGAACGTCCTTCGTCAATCGTCAAAGAATTAGTAGAAAACTCTATTGATGCCCAAAGTCATTATATCGAAGTTGAGATCACTGATGGTGGTATTAACTATATTCGTATCACTGATGATGGTAGTGGCATGAGTCCAGAAGATGCTAAGCTTGCCATACTGCGCCATGCTACCAGCAAAATTAACTTAGTTGAAGATCTATCAACTATTCATTCATTAGGCTTTCGTGGGGAAGCCTTACCAAGCATTGCTGCTGTATCTAAGTTTTCCCTAACTACCCGTTTGCATGAGCAGCAGTCCTTTGCCACCTATGTAGAAGTCGCTGGGGGGATTACTGCAGATATACGGGAAGCAGGGGGCAATGTGGGAACGACTATCGTTGTTAAAGATCTGTTTTTTAACACACCCGCCCGAAAGAAATTTCTAAAAAGAGCTTCTACTGAAGGTTCGCATATTAACGATATTTTAGTGAAATTAGCATTATCATATCCCAATATAGCCTTCAAGCTTATTAATAATACCCGCCTAGTATTATCTACTCCTGGTAATAATCAGTTACAAGACGCTTTAACAAATCTCTATGGGCAAAAAGTTTCTCCAGATATATTACCTATCAACTATGAAAATACTATAGACAGTATTCGTATTTCTGGTTACTTAGGTAAACCCACATTATTAAAAAGCAGTCGCCAATGGCAAACTATTATCGTAAACTCACGAGTTATTAATAATCGTGCCATTTCCAAGGCGCTAGATAATGCTTATCATTCGTTATTACCCAAAAGTGGCTACCCTTTAGCAGTACTTAATATTACTGTCATCGCCGATACCATCGATGTAAATGTCCACCCGCAAAAAAGTGAGATTAAATTCAGCGACGAACAGAAAGTTTTTAGGGCAGTATATAAAGCCGTGACTGAGGTACTCTCGGCGGCTCATACCCCTAGTCAGCTAGCGGCCAGTGCTCAACTGAAAAACATTGATAATTATCCTAAATTCCCCAGCTATAACATGAGCCCTGCTGGGAACCAATCTCTATATACCACCTCTCCTGTCAATAAGGATATATCATGGCATGAACAATCTTTACCGCTCACTACAGAGAAAATAGCCATGGAGAAAGAGGAAACTATATCCTGGGATATACCGCCGGTGATGGATAGGTTGGATGATGACCAGTTAGAGTCGCAATTCACCTTGCAACCATTAGGTCAAGTAAATGATTGCTTTATTATTTGCAGAGGAAATGATGACTTATATATAATTGATCAGCATGCTGCCCATGAGCGTATTCTTTATGATAAAATGAGCCTACAAATTGATCGCATATCTGCTCAGCAACTATTAGTACCTATCTTTATGGATTGTGATGCAACAGAAATTACTATTATCACAGATTATCAAGATACCTTTTACAACTTAGGTTTTAGTTTGGAGCTAGTGGGTCCTAGTACTATGCGCATTTCTGAATTGCCTAGTGATATACCAATATCAGAAGCAGAAAATTCCATAAGACAAATATTGGAATCTATTCAGAATATGCATAACCCCACAGCGCAAGAATTGCGCCACAATTGCCTGCAGATTGCGGCTTGTCGTGCCGCCATTAAAGCTGGAAATGTACTAAACATGAGGCAAATGCAAGCACTAATAGAAGAATTGTGTAATACCAATTTGCCTTATACCTGTCCTCATGGGCGACCAGCGATGATTCGTTTTAGCCCCCATGACTTAGACAAAATGTTTAAACGTACAGGATTTTAAATATACTTTAGGTAGCAGGTGATACAATAATGGACTTAGTCGTGACAACAGTGCAACACCCTTCTGATGATGTCAATACATTCGCAAAACATATAGGGGCTTTATTAAATATCCCTTTTTCTATGCGCGCTAAACAATCTCTAATGGCAATAAAAATCAACTATCAAGTCGACAATATAATCGTTGTGGGCCAAAAAGGCCCACTCGTAAATACCCCTGGTGGAGAGTATTTTTTTCATCTAAGTATGGCGAAATTACGCATACAAAATTTATTGGATGGTCAACATGATCATTTAATTTCGGCGATGTCTTTGGAAGCAGGTATGTCGGTCCTTGATTGTACTTTAGGCCTGGCTACTGATTCAATTGTAGCAAGTTTCATAGTTGGTCATACAGGAAAAGTACTCGGACTGGAAACATCCCAAGTTGTAGCTTTTATTGCCAGCTATGGTCTACAACACTTCCAGGCAGATGAGCAATATCTAACTGAAGCTTTGCGCCGTATTAGTGTGAAACATGCCCATTCGTATAAATATCTTACTACGTTGGCTGATAATAGCTATGATGTCGTTTATTTTGATCCCATGTTTAGAAATCCCATTCATAGTAGCTCTAATGTAAAACCATTACGATATTTAGCTGATAACAGTCCACTTCCTAAAAACACCCTCAAAGAAGCCTGCCGAGTGGCGAAACAACGCGTAGTTGTTAAAGAATCAAGTAAAAGTGATGAATTTACGCGTTTAGGTATTACAACCGTTTATGGCGGTAAATATAGTAGTGTCCACTATGGTGTAATTGAGATAGGAGATTAACTTATGGAACGTATGATTGCGATCATAGGACCAACTGCGGTAGGTAAAACTAAAGTCAGTATTGATTTGGCAAGAATGCTGGATACTGAGATTATTTCTGGGGATTCTATGTTAGTATACAAAAATATGAATATCGGCACTGCCAAGCCAAGTATAAGCGAACGTTGTAATGTAATTCATCATCTCATTGATATTCTTGAACCTAGTGCCGATTTTAATGTTGTTGATTTTAAGCAACTTGCCACTCAGCACATTACCAAAATAAATAAACAAGGTAAAATCCCAATTTTGTCGGGCGGTACAGGTTTGTACATAAAAGCCTTATTAGAAGGTTACCAATTTAATCCCACACCAAGGGATGAAAAGCTACGAGCTAAATTAGAAAATTTGGCCAAAGCCCATGGCAACCAATATCTTCATGACAAATTAGCCGAAGTTGTTCCAGTTGCGGCAGCACGTTTACATCCTAACGATTTACGTCGCGTGATACGCGCCTTAGAGGTATACTATCTTAGTGGTAATACCATTTCCCAAGAAAACCTCTTAGATCAGCAGGAACTGCTCTATAATGCCATTGTTATTGGTATGACTATGGATCGCAAACTTTTGTATCAGCGTATTGATCAACGAGTTGATATTATGATTGAGCAGGGATTAGTGAATGAAGTGGCTAAGCTGCTTAAAAACGGTGTATCACCAACTTGCCAAGGGATGCAAGGTATTGGTTATAAGGAGATCGTTAGTCACTTACAAGGCGAAGTAGATCTATCTGTAGCAATCGAAAATATTAAGAAGGCTACTCGAAACTTTGCTAAGCGTCAGCTTACGTGGTATCGAAAAATGCCATATATTATATGGTTTGATGTCAATGATTTTACTGATCATCGTAATATGATGGAAACTTTTTACAAGACTATTGCAGGAAAATTTAGCCTTAAAGTCGAATAAGGGAAATAAAGTAAATGATGCGGAGGAATTTGATGATGACAACTAAAGCTATTAATTTACAAGACAGTTTCTTAAATCAAATACGTAAAGAAAATAATTTGCCTGTAGTTATCTATCTTATAAATGGTTTTCAACTTAGAGGTGTAGTTAAAGGTTTTGATAATTTCACAGTGATTATAGAAAATGATGGAAAACAACAATTGGTATATAAGCACGCAATTTCAACAATTACACCTCTTAAGCAATTTACACCCGCATTTCAAGATAAAAAAGATGATAAACCAATTGATAATCAATAAGAATGATGAGTAAGCAAAAACTCTTGGCGCATCGCCAAGAGTTTTTGCTATTTTAGGCACCCTTTTCTTTTCCTAGCGTATACTGTAATCACCTATATTCATGTGGCGAGGTGACAATAATGTCATATATTTGGCCTCAAGATGTCTTTTCAGCGATTGAGAAGGGTGAAATGTCAGCAACGCAAGCTTTAAAAAGCCTACAGGAAATGGATGATATGACTGCAACCAGTACTAAGCCTAATCAAAGCAAGCAACGGATAGAAGACACCCTTCATGAATTAGATCATTTAATTGGACTCTCCGAAGTGAAAAAAATAGTTAGAGAACTTTATGCGTTTATTGAGATCCAGCGTCGCCGTCAGCAAGAAGACTTAAACACCGATCCATTAGTCTTACATATGATTTTCAGAGGTAATCCCGGAACAGGCAAGACTACTGTGGCCCGCATAATGAGTAAATTCTTCTGTGAAATTGGCGTATTATCTCGTGGTCATCTAATTGAAGTCGAGCGAGCAGATTTAGTTGGAGAGTATATCGGACATACCGCCCAAAAAACTCGTGAGCAATTAAAAAAAGCTTATGGCGGAATTTTATTTATTGATGAAGCATATTCTCTAGCGCGTGGGGGAGAAAAAGACTTTGGCAAAGAGTCCATTGATGTGCTAGTAGAAACAGAGATACAATGACCTAAAGCCATGAATCCATACAGAATATGGGCTCATGGCTTTTTATAAAAACTTCAAATTAATCGTAAATTCAGGCTTACTACCCCTGGCAAAGGTAGTATCAATGCGTTCAACAATTACTTTTTCGAGGACTTCGCGAACAGCAATCTTCCGTTCATCTTCGGTGTAGTATTGAACATCCTTAAAGTTCTTTTTAAGGTTTGTGGCGACATCCGCTGAACTAGTCTGCGGCGTTAGAAAATTCAATTCATCATTCAATTTTTTCTTAGTTGTCTCAATGTCAATCAGTTGCTTGTTAATCTCATCAAACTGTTTGTCGGCATCGCTATCAGTAATCTTTTGTTGCCGGAACCAGCGTAGAATAGTTTCCTTTTGTGTGATTATTTTTCTTTCAGTCTCTTTTAGTTTTAGTAAAGTATTTTTGAGCTTTGCTGTTGCAATAGGATTGCCAATATCTTGTGTGTATTGATCGATAAGTTCGGGATTTTCTGCCAGCTCACATAACTTATTCCATACTAATTCATCTACGATAGCAGTAGGAACACGCCTGGCGATGCATTTCTCACCATCTAAATACATATATGATGTGCTAACCTGGGTTAAACAAGCATAATAGCTGACCTTATAGTTCATATTCCCAGAATGTTTAACACTCATTTTCCTACCACACCGAGCACAACAGATGAGCCCATTTAAAAGATGGTCATATTTCAAATTTCTTTTTGCCAGATCTTTATTTGTGTGCAGCTGTTTTTGTGCAGAGTACCAGGTGATTTCATCAACAATGGCTGGTACCTGAATCGGTATCCATTCTGCTTCAGGCCGTAATTCAACTGTACGAGTATTGAATCCTGTTTTGGTAGACTTATGCATCATACTATATACAATACCTCTGTAAGCCGTATTGGTGAGTATGCGGTGTATGCTCGATACAATCCACTGCTTACCACGAGGGGCGGGTATACATTCCTTATTGAGTTCTTTGCTAATAAGAGCAGTACCTATTTTCCCTTGTATACAAAAATCAAATATTTGACGTACGATGGTAGCTTGCTCTTCATTGATAATATACATACTGTTAGCTTTATCATAGTCATACCCAAAACAGTTCCCATTGTTTACGAGTTTACCTTGGCGTGCTTTCCCTTTTTTACCACGCATTGTACGCTCTTTAATTTTTTCCTTTTCATATGCTGAGAAGGCTCCTCGCATGGAGTAAAACAATTTTCCTTCATGTGAATCTTCGAAAGTTACTGAGACAAAGAGTAGCTTTGCTCCTGATTTTTCTATTTCATCGGTAATAATGAGTTGGTGAGCCAGGTTCCTGGCCAAACGGTCAGGGTCGTAGATAACAACCATATCAAATTCTTTTCTTTCGAGTCCATCACGCAGCTGGATGAGGGCAGGGCGATCTATATACTCACCACTATAACCATCGTCAATAAATTCTACGAACTTAGTTGCTCCAAGTTCACTTGCTTTTTTACGAATTTCCGATAACTGAGTTTCAAGAGAGTATCCA
>JGI24143J45723_1000947_pt1 | contig 14449 bp, 12 predicted proteins | sample BarGraIncu00432A_FD_45723 | JGI IMG/M metagenome (IMG submission 45723)
CCCCCCCCCACCTCCCCCATCACCTGCTCATCCCCCAGCGCTGCACGGTGCGACGTTCAACAACGCGAAATAGGCTGTCCATGGCGACCCCAATGGCGATGACCGTCAGGAGCCCAGCAAAGACGCGGGCGATTTCCAGCTGGTTCTTGTTTTCGTAGATGTACCAGCCGATGCCGCCCGAGCCGGAACTGACGCCAAAGACCAGTTCGGCGGCGATCAGGGTGCGCCAGGCAAAAGCCCAGCCGTTCTTGAGGCCGGTCAGGATGGCGGGAAAAGCGGCCGGGATCAGGATGCGTACCACGTAGCGCCACCCGGTGAGCCCGTAATTGCGCCCCACCATGCGGGTCGTGGCGCTCACGGAAGCAAACCCCGAATGGGTGTTAAGCGCCACCGGCCAGAGCACGGCGTGGACCAGGACGAAGGTTATGCTGCCGCTCCCAAGGCCAAACCAGAGCAGGGCCAGCGGCAGGAGGGCTATGGCGGGAAGCGGATTAAACATGGCCGTCAGCACCTCCAAAAGATCGTTGCCCAGACGGCTGCCGGTGGCGACCGCTGCCAGCAGCGTCGCCAGGAGGATGCCGAGCAGGTAGCCGCTCAAAAGGACCCGGAGGGAGACGGCGACCCGGTCGGGGAGCTCGCCATGAATCAGGGAATCCCAAAGAGCGAGCGCCGTGGCGCTGAAGGAGGGGAAGACCAGGGGGTTGGCAACCCGCGCCGAGTAGCACTGCCAAAGGACCACGAGCAGAGCGACCAGCAACAACTTACGCAGCGCCGACTCCCCCCAGAGCCGCTCGAAAAGGGAAAGCGGCTGGACGATCTCCCCGATCGGCAGCTCCGGTTGTGACTCACCCCCGGGTACTTGATGTAAAAGAGCAGGCAGGACTGCAGTTTGGTTCCCCATGGTAGCTAACCTCTCAGATGACATAATCGCCGGTATCCTTGAAAAGCACCCGGTGGATGGTATCGCGCAGCTCGTCGCAGCGGCCGTGGAAGCGGTTGGCCGGGTCGTCCAGGTCCACTTCCATGATTTCCCGCACCTGCCCCGGATGGGGGGAGAGCAGCACGACCCGGTTGCCGAGCAAGATAGCCTCCTCGATGGAGTGGGTCACGAAGAGCATGGTGAAGCGGGACTCGTCCCAAAGCTCCAGCAGCTCTTCCTGCATGCGCTGCCGGGTCAGTGCGTCCAGCGCCGCGAACGGCTCATCCATCAGGACGACCGCCGGCTTCATCGCGAGGCAGCGGGCAATGGCCACCCGCTGTTTCATGCCGCCGGACAGGGTGTGCGGGTAGGTGTCGGCAAATTTTTCCAGGCGGACCTTTTTGATGTAGACCCCGGCCTGGTCTTCCGCCTCCCGTTTCCCGCAACTGCCGCTGGCGGTCAGCGCGAAGGCAACGTTCTGGCGCACGGTCAGCCAGGGAAGCATTTGATCCGCTTCCTGAAAGACCATGACGCGGTCCGGGCCCGGTCCGGTAATGCGCGCCCCGTCAAGGGTGATGACGCCCGCGGCCGGCGCCAGGTAGCCGCCCACCGCCTTCAGGAGGGTCGATTTACCGCACCCAGAAGGCCCCAGGAGCACCAGGCGATCGGAGCGATCGGCCTGAAAGTCCACCTTCCAGGTTGCGGTCACCAGGCTTTCGCGGGTCTTGTACTGTAAGGTGACCCCCTCGACCTTTAAGAGCGGAGCAGCTGCCGTGGCCATGACTAGCTCCCCTTCTTGGCATGTATGTTGGGAAAGAAGAGCTCCTTCCAATCCTTGGGGCGGTTTTTCAGGGTCCCCGTCTGGTACATGAAATCGGAGAACCTGGTGATGTTGAGCGGCGTCGTGGTGTAGCTGACCGGCTCCTTCGTCAGATAGCCGTACACCTCAGCGACCGGCTCCTTGGTCTTGGAGGCCTTGACGTAGAGTTCAGCCGCCGCGTGCTTATCCTTGTTGATAATGGCGACCGCTTCCTCGAGGGCGGCGAGGACCGCTGCATAGGTCTTGGGGTTGGCGTCATGGAAGGCCTTGCTGGCCCAGACCATGTCGAAGGTGTGGGGGCCGCCCAGCACCTCAAAGGAGTTGAGGATGGTGTGGACCTTGGGATCCTTCAGCTCCTGGAACATGAAGGGGGGGCTTCCCAGGTGTCCGGTCAGCTCCGACTTACCGGATAGCAGCGCCACCAGGGCGTCCGGGTGTTTCATGGAAACGGTCAGCTTGTCCAGCTTGCCATAGTTTTTCTCCCCATACAGCTTGGCTGCGGCCATCTGGAGGGCGACCGCCTGGATCGAGACCTTGACCGCCGGCAGGGCGATGCGGTCCTTGTCGCTCAGGTCCCTGATGCTGCGCAGCGCCGGGTTGTTCGAATTGAGGTAGATCGGGATGCTGTCGAGTGTAGCAACCCCCTTAACCCCTCCCCTGGTTTTATCCCAAATAGTAAGGAGCGGCGCAACGCCGCCGGAGGCGTAATCGACGCTTCCCAAGAGCAGGGCATCGTTCATGACTGCGCCGGAACCGAAGGTCGCCCAGCTCACCTTGAGCTCCCCGAGGCCAGCCTTCCTGGCATGCTTCTCGATAAGCTTATATTCCTCCATGACGACCAGCGGCAGATAGCTCAGCCCGTACTGCTTGGAAAGCCGCACCTCCTTTACCTCCGCACGGGCGGCGCTTGCCAGGGGGAGCAGCAGGACCAGGGCGGCCAGCAGCGCGGCCCCGAGTTTTAACAATCGTTCCTTAGGCATAGTTTTTCTCCTTGTGGGCTGTCCCCTGCCCTGTCAGGGCGGGACAGCGGGACGCGGGAGCGTCCCCTGCTTGCGTTCCCAGGCGGGAGCGCGGGAACGATGACTAATACGGCGGGTTCAGGTAAATATGGGATTACCGGCTTACCTGTTTACCCGAGGGACTAAAAGCCTGTCCAGGTGCACAGAAAAGGGGAAGCGCTCTTCCTCTTCCAACTTGCGCACGGCATAGGTTTCGTTCACGGTTTCTTCCGGCTCGATGAGCCAGACGGTCGCCAGGTCGGCGTCCCCCAGCCGGGCCCGAACCTGCTGGTAATAGCCGCGAAAGACCGGACCGCTGATGAGCGCCTTGACCGGCCTCCCCGGTATGACGAAACTGCTGCCGTCGGCCGCCACCAGGGTGACGCTGACCTTTTTGTCGAACCAGAGACTGCGCAGCAGGTTGCGGTTGGTGGCCGACTTTTCCAGCAGCTCCAGATGCACCAGGTGCCCGCCTTCCCCCGCATGCAGGAACGGGCTGGTAACGGCATACGGTTTCCCGAACTCATCGGTGGTTGCGACCAGGCGGGTCGTGGCCGGCTGATCCAGTAGCTGCAGGATGGCCGCGCTAAGCTTCGTCATGGGTTTCTCCTTTCAGTAGGGAAGCAGACGCGACAGGTCGCTATCGGGATGGTTGCCGCAGTGGCGGTAATCGTCGTAGCCGATGGGGAGCCGATATTTCACCCGCAGCTCGTGCAGCCCCTTCGCCAGGCGGATGTAATAATCAAGTGAGGCATTTTTCTGATTTCCCAGGGGCGTGTCAGGACGCGGCGACCAGACGATGAATACCGTCCCAACCCCCTGGCTTGCAAGGTCCTCCGCCTCCTCCAGCACCCGCTCCAGCGCCTCGTCCTCGCTGCGGAAGCCGTGGGGTTGGGCCAGCTCGATCCCGGCAACGATTCCCGTATTAACACGCCCGGGCCCGAAGATGTCGACCGCGGCCACCAAGCGGCGCTTCCACTCCCGGTATCCGATCCATTCTGCCTTTCCCGGGCAGTGCCGGTTGAAAAGATCTTCGTTCAGCACCTCGATGTCGGCCGTGTAACTCATCAGGCCGGTCTCGTCATAGAGACGCTGCAGTTGGCGCTCGTTGAACGCGGTGCCGATCATCTGGCTTGGGTATTTATTGCTCTTGAAATGCTTTCCCACCTCGCCGAGAATCTCGATGTAGTAATCCACCTCGTCATCAAACGGTTCGCGTCCCGAGGTGATGGAGCCGGAGGTGAGAAATACCGCCGAGAACCTTCCCGGCTCCCGCAGCGCTTCCCCCACCACCTCGCCGACCTCGACAGGGTTGAGCCGGGCCGGTATCTGCAGTTCTTCCTTTCCTTTTTTCAACTGGCAGACGATGTCGCAAAAGGTGCAGCCGTTGCCGTTATTCCAGAAGGTGCAATAGCGGTAGGGAAAGATGTTGAGCCGCTGGGGGCGGGCGCTGGCGATGTTCTTCATCGGTATCCCCGAGGAACTGGTCAGGGCATAAAAGTCGGGGGCGGGCCAGTAATCGACCTCTTCAACCGGCGCGCCGGCATCCGTCAGCCAGAGCTTGCCGTCAATCAGGTCCACGGTGTAAGGGTTCTCTTCCAGGGGGGTCGGCGTGGTGATAATCGAAGTCCCGTCCCTGAGCAGAAGGGATTCAGGGCGGGCCTCGTGTTGCCCGTCCCGGGCGCCGAAGATGTGGGTGCCGGTCACCTGGTGCAGTTTTTCGTCCAGAATTCCCAGCGCCGCCTCGGTGTAGAACACCCCCCGGCGCTGAGCATCAGTCTTGACGATGATCAGGCGGGGCACCTCGGGGTAGCGTGCCACGACATCCTGAAGGGAATCCTGCCTGGTCTTTGGTGCAGCTGTTTCTGCCATTGGTTCCACTCCTTGCGGTCAGGTCATGGTTGGTCGGGGAACAAAAAAAAGGCCATACCAACCTGACGCTTGCGCGACGGATCAGCATGGCCTCCAGTTTTTCTGGTCAGCCGTTTATTCAGTTGTAAACCCGGAACACTTGGGTTACGGATCTTATGACTATCAATTCTATAGAGTAACTATTTACTCTCAGCAACGACTGATGTCAAGCAGAATTTACCAACAGCCGCACCCCCCATTGAGGATCTGGCTGCAATGCCACTTACTACTGACTCCCCCGCTCTGCCCCTCTGCGGCCCGGATGAGGTTCAACCGCTAACCGTTTGACGCCAGCAGGGGACCGTCCAGCACGCGTCGCACGGTTTTCATCAGGTCGAACGGTGAGACCGGCTTGGTGAGGAGGAAGCTTCCGTCGTCCAGGGATACCTTGTGTTGCACCAGGTCGGGGGCATACCCTGAGGCAAAAATGGTCTTCACTCCGGCTTTCAGCTTCCGGATCGCGTCGGACGCCTCTTTGCCGTTCATCTTCGGCATGATCATGTCGAAGAGCAGCAATTCTATGCTGTCGGCGTGCTCCCTGAACTTCAGCACGGCCTGTTCCCCGTCGACGGCGACGATCACCAGGTAGCCGGCGCCGGTCAGAACAGTCGTCAAAAGCTCCCGCACCTGATCGTTATCCTCCGCCAAAAGGATCGTCTCGCTCCCCCGCGCCAGGGCGAATTCCCGCGCGACGGCCTGTTCCGGAACTGCGGCAGCCTCGACGCTCAGCGGAAGATAGATTCTGAAGGTGCTCCCTTGGCCGGGCTCGGAATAGACGGTGATGAATCCGTCGTGCTGTTTCACGATCCCGTAAACCACGGAGAGGCCGAGCCCGGTTCCCTTCCCCACCTCCTTGGTGGAAAAAAACGGCTCGAAGATGCGCCGCACCGTTTCCTGATCCATCCCGGCGCCATTGTCGGAGACGCTCAAAAGCGCATAGGCGCCGGGCCGACCGCAGCCGTTGAGCGCGACAAACTCCTCGGGAAGTTCGACCTGCTCGGTGCGCAGCGAAAACACCCCCCCCTTGGGTAAGGCGTCGCGGGAGTTCACCGCCAGGTTCATCAGCACCTGTTCCAGCTGGTTCTGGTCGGCGAGCACAGGGAGCGAGACCTCATGGGGGACCTGTTTGAGGATGATGTCCTCGCCGATGATGCGCTGCAGGAACCCCTCCATCTTGCCGACCACCTGCCGTAAGTCGATGCTGACCCGCTTGCTTTCCTGCTTGCGGCTAAAGAGGAGCAGTTCCTTGGTCAGGTGGGCTGCCCGCTCCGCCGCCTCCATGATTCCGGTCAGGTTGCTCCGTCTGGGGTCGTCCTCGGCCATCTGCAGCAGCGTGACCTGGCCCAGCCCGGAGATGACCGTCAGGATGTTGTTGAAATCGTGCGCCACGCCGCCGGCCAGGGTACCGATCGATTCCATTTTCTGGGCATGGAGGTACTGGGTTTCCATTTTTTTCTGATCGGTGATGTCGCGCTTCACTGCAATAACTTTGGTAACCTCACCCTGCGCGTCCAGCAGCGGCACGGTCCTGACGTCCCAGATCCGGCCGTCGGGCCTGGTTACCGTTTCCTCTACAGAGAGCCCGGTCTCGAAACAGCGAGAAACGGTGCAGGGCGCGCAGGAAGCGGAACTGTCGTTCCAAAGGGAGCGGCAACCGGTGCCGGAGAAATCTTCCGCGTCCCGACCGGCATATCCGGCACTGGCCCGGTTGGCCCAGAGTACCTTTTTATCCCGGTCCAGCAGCATCAGGGAGTCGGGGATCGCGTTGAGTAGGCCATTAAATTCCTGGGTCAGACGGCGGAACTCCGCCTCACTCGCGTTCAGCTCAACCCCCTTTTGCACCTTTTCAAGAACAGCCGGCAACTGCTGCAGGTACCCTTCGCGCTTTACCAGGTAATCGTCCACCCCGAGGCGCAGTGCCTGCACTGCAACCTCCTCGGTCCCCTGGCCGGTCACCAGCACGATGGGGATGGCCAGGCCGCGCTCCTGGCGCACGGCCTTCACAACCTCCAGCGCGTTGAGGCCGGTGAGGCGGTAATCGAGCAGCAGCAGGTCAAATTCGATCGGGCCTCCCCCGGGGCGAAGCGGCAGGCGCGCCAGCACCTCGGCGCTGCTGCAGGCCGCCTCCAGGCGGATATAGGGGGCGTGCCTGGCGAGATGGCGGCGGGTGAGGTCGATATCAAATTGGTTGGCTTCGCCGTAGAGCACTCGAAGCGGCTTGGCCCGGCGCTTGCTGCGGGTCTGAAAGCTGGCATGGGCCGCGTAAAGCAGGCAGGCAAGGTTGCCCTCGTTCTCGCTGCGCTTCACCAGGTAATCATCCGCCCCCGCCATCAGTGCGGCAACTGCCGCTTCCTGATCGCCGGCACCGGTGATGATCACGACCGCGAGCGGCAACTCGCGCTCCCGGACCCGGGCCAGCAGCTCCAGGCCGCTGCCGTCGGGGAGTTGCAGGTCGGTCAGGATCAGGTCGAAGGGCGGGCGCTCCCCTGCCACGGCCTCAAGGGCAGCGCACAGGTTCGCTGCGACCTTCAGTTCGATCTCCGGAGCCTGCCGGAAAAGCTCCCGCCGGGTCAGATCGGCGTCGAGGGGATTATCCTCCAGATAGAGCACGCGCAGGTTGGGTGTCGCAATTACCATAGGCCACTTCCTTTTAAAAACACCATCTGCGCGCACTGCCGCTACGTCAGATTCATCCCGCCCCGCCCGAAACGGAGTTTAGTCGAGAGAAAGCCCCTTTCCCCCTCCCCAACACTCCCCCCCGGGAGAGGGGATTTTCGGATTTGCCTTTCAGCGCGGCGGATGATTGGTGACGCACCAGTAGAGCTCAATCTGGTCGGCCACATCGAGAAATTTCTCAAAGTTCACCGGCTTTACAATGTAGGAGTTGGCCCCCAGCTCATAAGCGGCAGCAATGTCCTGGTCCTCCGCCGAAGAGGTCAGCACCACGACGGGAATGGCGCGGCTGATGGGATGCTCCTTTAATTGAGCCAGCACCTCCAGACCGTGGACCCGGGGAAGCTTCAGGTCGAGCATGATCACGAGCGGCAGCGGCTCGCCCGCTTCCCAGCGCGCCAGCCAGGCAAGTGCTTCCTCGCCGTCGCGTGCCACATTGATCGGGTTACTGAATTTGCGCCGGGCAAAGGCGCGCAGGGTGAGGTCGACGTCGATCGGGTTGTCCTCGACCAGCAGGACCGGGTGATTGAATGTTGTCATAAGGGAATCTCCAGATAAAAGGTGGCGCCCGCGCCGGGTGTGCTTTCGGCCCACACCCTCCCCTCCATGCGCTGCATGGCCTTACGCACTAGGGCGAGGCCGACCCCGGTGCCGGGATAGTCCTCGGCCCGCTGCAAACGCTGGAAGATGTCGAAGATGCGGTCGTGGAACTTCATGTCGAAGCCGATGCCGTTGTCGCTTACCGAGAGGATCACCTTGCCCGCTTCGGCGTGGGCGGCGATCTGAACGGCGGGCGCCGTCGACTTGCGGCTGAACTTGAGCGCGTTTTCCAAAAGGTTGCGCAGTACCAGGGCGAGCCCGTCGCGGTCAGCGCGCACCTGGAGCTGCGGCAGTTCCAGGCAAAGCTCGACCCCCTCGCGCCGGAACTCCGCCGAGCGCTCGGCGACGACCGCCTGCACCAAACCAGAGAGGTCGAGGCTGACGCTTTGCAGCGAGCGCCGCTCCATGCGCGAATAGTTCAGCAGGTCCTCGATCAGCTGGTGCATCTGGGCTGCGGAGGAGCGGATGTTACGGATGAAGAGCCGCCCGTCGTCGTCGAGACGGTCACGGTAATCCTTTTCCAACAGCTGGCTGTAGCCGTCGATGCCGCGCAGGGGCGCCTTCAGGTCGTGGGACACCGAATAGGAAAAGCTTTCCAGCTCCTTATTCACGCTCTCCAACTGGATGGTGCGCTCGACTACCCGCTGTTCCAGCTCGTCGTTGAGCCGGCGCAGCGCCTCCCCGGACTGCTTGCGTGCTTGCGCTCGGTGATGTCCTCGACAACCGAAACAAAATAGGCCGGCGCATCGGAGGACTCCCGCACCAGCCCGACCGTCAGGTTGATCCAGACCAGGCTTTGGTCCTTGCGGATGTAGCGCTTTTCCAGTGAGTAGGAGTCAATTTCTCCCGAGAGCACCCGCCCGACACTCTCAAGGTCTGCACCCAGGTCGTCGGGGTAGGTGATTTCCTGGAAGCTGAGACGCAGCAACTCCTCGGCCGGGTAGCCGACGATATCGCACAGGCGCTGGTTCACCCGGACCCAACTGCCGTCCAGCCCAACCTGCGCCATGCCGACTGCAGCCTGATGGAAGCTGGCCCGAAAGGCGCTCTCACTCTCGGCGAGCGCCTGCTCGGCAAGCTTTCGCTCGGTGATCTCCTCGGAATAGATGGCGATACCTTCGGTAACCGGCTGGATGATGAGACGGAACCATCCCCGGTGGCCGTCGGGAAAGATGAATTCGGTCTCCAGGTTGTGTGACGTCCTCACGGCCATGCAGGCCTGCTCCATCTCGAAGACGTGAGTCCCGGTTATGCCGGGCCAGCTCTCCATGACGGTTTTCCCCAATAGCTCCGTCCCCGGTCGCCGGTTGTGGCGGTCGGCACTCGGGTTCAGATAAAGGTAGCGCCAGTCAAAGCCGATGATCTGGCACCCCTCGTCATGGAATCGAGCACCTGGCGGTATTTGGCCTCGCTTTCCTGCAGTGCGTCGATGGTCTGCGCCAGATCGGCGGTGCGCTCGCGTATGCGCTCCTCCAGGTGGTCCTTGGCTGAGTTGACCTGGGCCAGCGCAGCTGCAGTCTGCTGGTTGGCCCGGCGCAGGCGCTCGTGGGTGAGGGAAAAGAGTACCCCCATCCCGGCAAAAATGACAATCGAGATGGCGGAGGTCGGGCGTTCCAGCACGAAGGAGAAGCGGGGAGGAATGAAAAACCACCAGACCATGATGGTCGAGGTGGCCGTCGCCAGCAGGCCGGCGCGCATGCCAGCGATCCATGAGCTGAAGAAAATCGCGGGATAAAAGAGAAACCAGACGTAAGGCTGGATGGTGTCCCAGAAAAGCCATTGCAGCACGAAGGCCAAAAGCGGTATCAGGGCTCCTAGAATCAGGCGGATGGGGTTAGTGTTTTGAACAGTTCCGGAATTCATGGGACGCTTTCCCGTTGCCCTAACTGCACGCCGATGCCGGGCAAGGTGAAGGGCTGCCAGTCAGGAATTGAGGTCGGAGAATACCAAGGACATGCAGGCCTTCTCCCTGACTTTACAATGTGGTTAGTTGATTAAAGCAGGTAAAATTTTACTCTTAAAAAAAGAGAAGGTCAAACAAGGAATCTATCAATTGTGCGTTACAGCGCACATTACTGACTCATGAATAGTTGTCAATCATATTTTGTCCAACTATAGCCCGCACTTTGCGTAAGAGTCAGGACTACAAAACTATTTTGATCGCACATTGAGAGAGGACACCCGAATAAATCAGAATTATTTTTATTTATCAGAATAAGGATAACGCAGTTAGGTGGTAAGAAGGCAGACACGTTTCCAGCGTAAGCTAGTGCAAGAACCGGCAGGTAAGTTAGCAGAGTATTATTATGATTTGCTACTTTAAAATCTGACAATTAAGCTAGAGGCGTGCAGCGTTTTTTGTAAGGGGCACCCCTTGCGGGTGCCCGCTTCAGGAAAATGCCCGTCACTCAAGCGCTCCCCCAGGGGACTTCATTCCAGGTAAGCCAGTAATAGCCGAGCATCTTCATCAGCTCGACAAATTTGGCAAGATCGACCGGCTTCACCAGATAGCTGTTGGCGTGGCAGTTGTAAGCCCTGACTATGTCCGATTCGGCCGCCGAGGTCGTCAGGATCACGACCGGTATGCGGCAAAGGTTGCCGTCCTCCTTGATGATCTTCAACACTTCCAGCCCCTCGACCCGGGGCAGGCGCAGGTCGAGCAGGATCAGCCCGGGACGGGGGGAGCTCTCGGGATCGCTATACTCATCGAGACGGTACAGGTAGTTCAGGGCGTCCCGGCCGTCGGCGACGTGCATCAGCCGGTTGGCCATGCGGAAGTCTTCAAAGTTGCGCCGCACGATCTCGGCATGGGCCGGGTCGTCCTCCACCAGCAGTATGGTAATCGGTTCACCCTTCATGGTTTTCTCCTGCGCGTCAGGCTCCGCTCGCCGCGGGCCCCGGCGCGCTTTCGGTTAAAAGTTTCATCTGCTCAATCAGGTCGCTGATGATGAGCGGCTTGGGAAGGTAGCCGTCGAACCCCTGCGCCATCAGGTGCGCCTCGTCTTTTTTAGCGGCATAGGCGGTCTGGGCGATGATCGGGACGTGCCCTCCGGCTTCCCGCTCCAGCTCCCGGATGGCGCGCAGGGCCTCCAGCCCGCTCATGACCGGCATCTGCACGTCCATCAGGACGGCATCGAAGGGGCCACTGTCTCCCCAGCGCTCCAGCGCCTCCCTGCCGTTGGCGGCGGTCACCACGGAGTTCCCGAGCTTACTGAGAATCCCGGCGATGACCGAGATGCTGGTCTCGTCGTCATCGGCGATCAGCACCCGGCACGCCCCGAGCCTTGCCGAGGCCCGGGGCCGGCCCGGCGCCCCCCCGGTCGTGGCAACCCCGGCGGCGGGGGTCTCGGGCGGCAGGTGCAGGGGGAGCTCGAAGGAGAAAATGCTCCCGCCGCCCCGGTTGTTTTCGAACCAGATCCTGCCGCCCAGGGCATCGGTCAGGCGGCGGCAGATGGTCAGGCCGACTCCGGAACCGCCGTACTTGCGGGTGGCCGACATGTCGGCCTGCACAAAGGGGGCAAATATCAGGTCGGCCTGCTCCTTGGCGACGCCAATCCCGGTGTCGGCAACGGAGCAGCGCACTAAAACCTCCCCACCCTGCCGGGAGACCACCCCAAGCTCAATGGTAATTCCGCCGTTTTCGGTGAACTTGACGGCATTGGCCAGCATCTTGAGCAGGATCTGACGGAAACGCAGCACATCCCCGACCACCCGGTCCGGAAGCTCGCTGCCAAAGAAGAGCTGCAGCGTGAGCCCCTTCTTCTTGAGGTCGGCCTGCTGCAGCTTCACCGTTTCGTGCACGCTCTCCCTGAGCCGGAAGGCGTCCTTTTCCAGGGCCAGGCCGTCGGAATCGGACCGGGCCAGATCGAGGATGTCGTTCACCAGGCTCAGCTGGTTGCGGGCCGAGGACATGATCAGGTCCAGGTATCCCCCCTGTTCGGGAGAAAGATCCGTGCAGCGCAGCAGCTGCGCGCCACCCATGACGCCGTTTAACGGGGTGCGCAGCTCGTGGCTCATCAGTGCCAGGAACTCGCTCTTGGCGCGGCTCGCCCCCTCGGCAGCCTCCTTGGCGGCGACCAGCGCCTCCTGGGCTTGCTTGCGCTCCTGGAGCAACCCCCATTCGCGCAGGGCGCGCGCCAGGGAGCGCGGCATGCCGGCAAAGGACTCCGGGGACTTCACCACGTAATCGAGCGCCCCCGCCCTCAGGGCCTCTACCGCAGTCTGTTCGTTGCCGTGGCTGGTCATGATCAGGATCGGAAAGGGGGCATCCTGCAGGGGAGTGCTCAAAAGCTCCACGGCGCGCCCGTCGGGAAGGTTCAGGTCCACCAGGGCGATCTGGGGGGATTTTTCCGCGACCGCCGCGCGGAATTCAGCCAGGGTACCGACCACCCGGATCTCAACTGCCAGGGAGGAGTCCTCCAAGGCGCGCCGGATCGCTTCGACGTGGGCCGCTTCGTCGTCGGCCAGCACTATGTTGAGATTCGCAGCACTCATGATAAAGAGCCCTCCCAATCGTCCCTGACGGCACCAGGCAGGGTGAAGCTGATGCAGGTCCCCAGCCCGCACCCCTGCGACTGCGTCCAGATCTTTCCGCCGTTCAGCTCCACAATGCGCTGCACCAGCGCGAGCCCCAGGCCGGTCCCCTCAGCGTTGCGGTCCAGCTTCTCGAAGAGGCCGAACACCTTCTCCAGATACTGGTGCTCGATACCGATGCCGTTGTCGCGCACGAAAAAGATCGTCCACCTCCCGCGTCCCCGGGCGCCGAGCTCCAGGCGTGGCTCCGGCTGGTCACCCATGAACTTGCAGGCGTTCTCCACCAGGTTTTGCCAGATTTCCACCAGCCGGGCCTGGTCGCCGAAAAGCGTTAACCCGGGAAGCTCCGCCAGAACCACGACCCCGCGCGTCGCGAGGGAGCCTGCCACCAGGGCGACCGCCTCGTGCACCACGGCGGAGCAGCTCAGCGCCACCGGCTCATTAACCATGCGGCCCACGCGCGACATCTCCAAAAGCTCATCCAGAAGGCGCCCCATCCGCTCCGCCGCGCCCTTCATGAACTGGAGGTCCTTCTCGACGCGCGGCGAGTTGGCCTCCGCCAGATCCAGCTCCAGATAGCCCAGGAAGGTTTTCAGCGTCACCAGCGGACTCTTCAGGTCGTGGGAGATCATGTAGGTGAAGCGCTCCAGTTCGGCGTTTTTCTCCTGCAGCTCGCGCTCCGCCTCCTTCCTTTCGCTGATGTCCTCGCAAAAGACCAGTATCCCGGCAACCGCCTCCGAGGCATCGCGCCAGGGGCGCACCTCCCAGCGCAGCCACTGCTGCGAGCCGTCGGCCCGCTCGAAGCAATCGCTCTCTGAGCGGAGCACCTCGCCTGCCAGGCAGCGGCGGTGGATCTCCTTCCACTCCGCACCGATCTCGGGGAACACCACGTAGTGCGACAGCCCCCGCAGGTCGCGACCAGTGAGGCCGAAATCGCTCAGCCAGCGCAGACTCGCGTGCAGGTAGCACATATTGCGGTCGAACATGGCAAGTGAGGCGGGCGCGTGCTCCATGAAGAGCCTCAGCATCTGCTCGTTTCGCCTAAGCTCCTGCTCGGCCAGTTTCCCCTGGGTGATGTCGGAGCCGACGGCGAGAATCTCCTGCACCTGCCCCTGAGCGTCGTAGATCGGCTTGTTGGTCCAGGTCATCCAGACCCTGCGGCCGTCGCTGCAGAGGTTCTCGTTATCGACATTGGCGTAACGTTCCGGCTGTTCCAGAACATCCTGCACCAGCACTTTACTGTCGGCGGCACCAGGTTCCTGCCCGAGCAGCAGCACCCCGACCTGTTTGCCGATGACCTGGTCCAGCCGGTAGCCGAAATGCTGCTGGGCGTACTCGTTAAAGAAGGTAATACTGCCGTCGCGCTTCCAGCGCACGATCGCGGAGTTGGCGTTTTGCACCAGATCGCGGTAGCGCTCCTCGCTCTCACGAAGCGCGACCTCGGCCTGGTTGCGCTCGGAGATGTCCTGCATCATGACCTGGATAGCGGGGCCCTGCCGGTCGGCGAACACCGCCGCGATCACCTCGACGTTCCGCTCGGCACCACCGGGCTGCACGATCAGGGTCTGCGCCAGGGCGACGCTCCCCCCTTCGAAAAGCGTCCTCATGCGCTCCGTCATGACGGCGTGAAAATCGGGATGCACGAAGTCGAAGGGGCTTTTGCCCAGCAGGTCCTTAAATTTTTCCACTCCGAAAAGCCGCAGCGCGGCGCGATTGGTGTACTCGATCCTGTTTTCACGGTTGATGAAAATGGCAAGCGGAGCACTCTCCACCAGCGAGCGGTAGCTCTCCTCGCTGCGGCGCAGGGTCAGCTGCGCTTCCTCGCGTGCGGAAAGTGAGGCAAGCAGCACCGCGCGGACGGCCTCGATTTCGCGGATGGCGGATCCGGGGGGGTGGGGGCTCGAGGGCTGTGCGAGCGACGCCACCGAGTGCGCCAGCCGGCGTCCGGCCAGCCTCCCGCCCAGAAAACTGATCAGGGTGGCGCCCAGGATGGCG
>JGI24143J45723_1000949_pt1 | contig 14441 bp, 13 predicted proteins | sample BarGraIncu00432A_FD_45723 | JGI IMG/M metagenome (IMG submission 45723)
CGTATCACTTCCGAGCGCGAACGGTACAATATCAAGAGCTGTTACAACCGCTGAACCACCGCTACTGCCACCAGCGACCCGGGTGACGTCAAACGCATTATACGTTGGACCAAAAGCGGAGTTTTCAGTGCTTCCGCCATGTGCGAAAGCATCAAGATTGGCCTTGCCGATACAAATTGCACCCTCTGCTTCAAGCTTTTCAACAGCCGTTGCCTGCAAAGGCGCGTTAAAACCCTCAAGCATCTTGCTTGCAGCCGTCGTCGGTGCGCCGAATGCCAAGAAGTTATCCTTCACAACGAACGGTACGCCCGCGAGCTTACCTGTAATTTCGCCACGGTCAACCGCATCGGCCCGCTCAAGCGCCCGCTCGCGGGTCAGACTTAGGAGTGCGTGGTACTGTTCGTTCTTTTGAGCTTTGTCGAGCGCGAACAAGACGTTGTCACGAGCGCTACGACCAATATAGTCAGCAATGAGAGTCATTTATAATACCTTCGGAACTTTAATTTGATTATTATCTGATGCGGGTGCGAGAGCCAACAAGGCTTCGCGACCGATGCCATAGTCATCAACGACGTCTTCGCGCCATACATTCTCAAGATCGGTCACCTGATACGTCGGTTCAACACCTGTCGTATCAAGTTCCGACAGTTGCTCGACATATCCGAGGATATTACCAATATCAACCTGAAGGTCGTTTATTTCATCATCACTAAGCTGCAAACTACTTAACTGTGCAAGATGCTGCACGTCATCGCGGGATATCTGTGTCATTGTTCCATTATACCCCACTCCCTTAACGAAAACATAGCCCTAATGAGGGCTATGTTTTTTATTGAACACGGAAAACTAGCGCTGGATGTCGATAAAGGTCTGGGCTTTACCGCTTGCACCAGCACGGCCAGTACGGCCGATACGGTGAATATAGTCTTCGTAGTTTTGTGGTGTATCAAAGTTGATAACATGTGACACATTTGGAATGTCCAATCCACGAGCCGCAACGTCAGTTGCAACCATGACACGAACGCGGTTATCTTTAAATTGCTTCAAAGCACGTTGGCGCTGGGATTGATTCTTGTTTCCATGGATCGCAACGGACGGAATACCGCTGTTATCGAGGTGATCGCTCAAGCGTTGGACGCCAAACTTCGTCTCACCGAAGACAAGCACTTTTTCGTATTCGTCGCCACGTAGCATGTCAGTCAAAAGCTCAACTTTGTGCATTTTATCGCGAGCTTCGATAACAGACTGCTCGATGTGTTCGTTAGTTTCGCTCGTACGGACCGAAATCGTAACAGGGTCTTTTAGGAAGGTGTTAACGAGCGCCTGAATTTCAGGGGTAATCGTAGCGCTAAAGAAGAGCGTCTGACGGTTCACTGGCATTTCGTTGACAATCGCACGGATGTCGGGCAAGAAGCCCATATCGAGCATACGGTCAGCTTCATCAAGGACCAATGTCGTCACGTTATCCAAACGGACTAAACGACGATTCATAAGGTCTTTGAGGCGACCTGGCGTACCAATGATGAAGTGTGGACGACGCTTCAGGTCACGAATCTGACGATCAACGCTGACGCCACCGACAATCAGTGCCGAGTACAAGTTAAGGCCTTGGCTAAACGCACGGAATTCTTCGTCAATTTGCTGAGCTAACTCGCGAGTTGGCGCAATAATAAGGACGCTTGGGCTGAGCGATACGCCAGTTTGGTGTTCGATCACAGGCAACAAGAAAGCGGCGGTCTTACCGGTACCGGTATTAGCCAGGCCGATAACGTCTTTGCCGTCAATAATGTGTGGAATTGCTTGGTCCTGAATAACGCTTGGGTTTTCGTAGCCTTTTTTAGCAATATTATGCTGAAGTTGACTACTAAATGGAAAGTCGGTGAACTTATGTTCTGGAACGTAGGTAACTTCTTCTGCCTTGGCAATTGCTTTGTTAATAAATTTACTTGGGTGAATGTACTTCTTTGCGGGTCCTTTTGAACCACCACGACGTCCGCCGCCGTAGCTACCACCTGATCCACCACGGCTTCCGCCCTGTGGTCGTGGAGAATAAGAATTATTAGAACCGCCGGAGCGTCGTTGTTGGAATGCCATAAAAAATAGCCCTTTCGTTAGTTGATTGCTGTTTTGCAGTCTTTGTAGCTCGCGGGAAGCGAGCGTGAGAGAACAGCGAGAGGATATTTCGGTGGCCGCGCTTTTTATGTTACTATGCGCAAGTCTTTGAAAGAGGCTCGACATTCATCGAATGCAATGTACTGATAATAGCACGCTTTTTGCATTTTTGCAAGCTAAATGGGTGGGGCTGGTGGCATTTGAGCGCGCGCAGCGGATTCTTCACGGTGGTGTTTACGAGTAAAGTAAACTATTAAAATCGTAATTATAATGGCAAGGATCAACAACCCGCTCCCCATGATGATTATCACGACTGTCGTTACTGTACGCATTTGAAATGACGACGAGGTATCAGTGTTAGAGCCCACCTGCTCACGCGCAATCCGAGCTAGCGGAGAAACAAGGTAATTCGAAGGGTATTCAGTCTGCACTTTTTTAAATGACGCCAACGCCTCGGTATAGTTACCGCTCGTATAGGCAGTCAAGCCCTGCTTCCAATCGTCAGTCACGCCACCGGTTTTAAGAGTAATGTTATTTTTTTGTATTAACGCCTTAAGATCAGCGATATCACGTACAAAACCATCGCCAAAACACTTTAGGTCCGCGCACGTTAACGCCGTATACGTGTTCAGTCCGATCTGTTCACCAGCGTTATTAAACGAGGGGCCACCACTTTCACCTTGGGCAATTGGTACCGACGTACTAATAATTTTACGATTGCTGCGGGCAGCGTCTGACGAAATATCTGTCACTTTTCCTTGCGTGATACTAGGAATTGTCTGCCATTGATCCGTATTGACGCTGTTATCTATAAATGCCGGAAAGCCAATTGCCGTTAATTGATCCCCTATCGTCACCGAACTGCTCGTACCGAGGGTGACATACGGAAATGAGCCACTTGCCTTCAGTAGCGCAACGTCTGAACTCGTGAATTGTCCCGAGACAAGACTTTGGTCTGCCGTCGCTTGATCAAAATCTTGAGCGACCAAACGCGCCCGTACGATTGTGTCAGTAAAGCCGACGACTAATCGGTTATTTAAGCTACTAATACGGACAGGGTCGTTACTGAGTTGGACCGCGTATTGCACATCAACATTACTACTTAATATAGTTGCCACTGGCACAAGGTCAACCGTCGCTTCTAATGCTGTCGTTGCGGTGCTCACGTCATTTTTTACTCCTGTAAACAATGTAGCAGCTGCCGATTTCTCCATTAGTCCGGCTGCGACTAAATAATCAAGATACCGACCGGCGGTATCAGTCGACGAGAGCGAGTCGACCAAGGCACTCTTAGGGCTGACGGCAACAACGTGTCCATTTGTTGCAACATAGCCGTCGCTTGAAATAAACGAACCGCTACCAACACCCGCGCTACAAGCGTCTTTTTCGCTAAACGAAGCGCTACCAGACACAAGTTTAATATCACCGCAGTATACTGTGAGGATGCGAACGACAGCCGGTTGATTTTGGGCAACAACCTTAACGAGCGTTGCTTTATCGAGTGTTGTTGGTATATTCGATGTATTATCAGGTAACGTAAAATCTTTTTGGGCACTCAGCACGTCGTTAACACCGGACAGCGCCGTCTGCTCTGTTTTAGCCGAGTCATTCGCTATATTATTAGTAATTGTAAAAATAACGAAAAATAACAGTAGTAAGGTGACGATTCCGCCACTAATCATAAAGATAAGGGTCTTTTTTAATTTGCGAGCAATGTGATGGGGAGGTTGGTTGCGCAACATACTATAATTTTAGTGTAGCATAAGCATATCGTTGTTACATTTTTTGCTGAATATCCGCTATCATGTCGCGTAGCTCGGCAGCCTTTTCGAACTCCAAGTTAGCGCTAGCAAAGTCCATCTGACCAGAAAGTTCTTTAACTAGCCCGGCATACTCGTCTTTTGGAATCTTTTTGAGATTCAACTTACGCGAGTCATCAGCTTTCTTAGGAATCAGCGCCCGTAATCCCTCGTCAATCCCCTTGGCGATACTTTCGGGCGTAATATTATGTTCGCGGTTGTACGCTTCTTGGATACTGCGACGACGATTCGTCTCATCAATCGCCTTTTTCATCGAATCGGTCATGCGATCAGCATACATATAGACTCGCCCCTCCAGGTGCCGAGCGGCGCGGCCAATTGTCTGTATCAGCGCATTAGCACTGCGTAGGAATCCCTCTTTATCGGCATCCATAATCGCCACCATACTAACTTCAGGTAAATCTAATCCTTCACGCAACAAGTTAATACCAACAAGCACGTCGTAGACGCCCATGCGAAGATCTCGCAAGATATCACCGCGCTCCAACGTATCGACGTCACTATGAATATAAGCGGTTTTTATGTCTATCTCTTGTAAATACGTCGAGAGGTCCTCCGCCATCCTTTTGGTTAATGTTGTCACCAACACGCGCTGATTCTTGGCGGTTCGCTCGCGAATCTCAGCAACCAAATCATCGATCTGCCCCTTTGTTGGTCGGATAATGATTTCGGGGTCAATCAATCCAGTCGGACGAATGACCTGTTCGGCAGGAGCGGGGCTGCGGGACAACTCGTATTCTCCTGGTGTGGCCGATACGTAAATCACCTGGTTGATATGGCGATCAAATTCGGCAAATGTCAGTGGGCGATTATCAAGAGCGGATGGCATACGAAAACCATATTCAACCAGCACTTCTTTGCGGGCTCGGTCGCCATTGTACATACCCCGCACCTGTGGCAATGTCATATGACTTTCGTCAACCATCAACAAAAAGTCATCGTCAAAATAATCCATCAACGTCGCCGGTTGCTCACCCGGCTCACGATTAGTCAGATAGCGGCTGTAGTTCTCGATACCTTTCACAAAACCAGTTTCTTCCAGCATTTCGATATCGTACTTCGTGCGCTGTGCCAGGCGCTGTGCCTCGAGTAATTTATCGTGACTTTCAAACCATTCTAAGCGCTCGGTAAATTCTTTTTTAATATTCTCAACCGCTACGGCAATTTTTTCTTTTGGCGTCACATAGTGACTGCTTGGGAAAATAGTCACTCCAGTTGGCTCTCTAATAATTTCACCTGTTAAAGGATCAATCTGCGTCAATCGCTCGACTAGATCACCAAAAAACTCGACTCGATACGCCATATCGCTTCCCGCCGGAAAAACATCCACAATATCACCGCGGACACGAAAAGTACCACGGTGAAAATCAATATCGTTACGTTGATATTGGATATCAGTCAAGAGACGAACAAACTTATCCTGTTGTCGCTTCTCGCCCGTCTTAAGCGTAATAGCCATGTCCGAATACGCTTCCGGCGATCCGATGCCATAAATACAACTCACACTGGCGACAATAATCGTATCGCGGCGCGTCAGCAAAGCTGACGTAGCTGCGTGGCGCAATCGATCGATCTCGTCATTAATTTTACTATCTTTTTCGATATAGGTATCGCTGCTGGCCATGTAAGCTTCCGGCTGGTAATAATCAAAATAACTAACAAAATAATGAACTTCACTGTCTGGAAAAAAGGCCTTGAACTCGCTGTATAGCTGCGCCGCTAACGTCTTATTGTGCGCCATCACTAGTGTGGGCACTTGGCGATCCTGAATGATATTGGCCATCGTAAAAGTTTTACCGCTACCCGTCACACCCAACAACGTTTGCTCGCGGACGCCAGCGTCCAATCCATCAAGCAACTGTTTGATAGCCGTCGGCTGATCACCGGTTGGCTGAAAGGGAAATTGAAGATGAAACTTTTGGTCCATTACGCACTATTATACAGTGTACAGCCAATCGGCAATACTCTTAGTGTTAACCGCGGCCAGCCCGATGTTCAGAGATGTGGCTATCATTACCGTTGTGCACAAAATCAATATATTTTTGATCAAGCGCTGCGATCACTTTATCGAGTAGCCGCTCCGGATTAGTATCATAAATAATATCTTTGCTACCGGGAGCGTCGATATGTTCAAGCAAGGTTGGAATGTAATCAGCCAGGCCGCCACTGCCCAGCAGTACGCCGCACACTTTGCGGCTTTCAAGCGCCGTCGAAAGTTCGTGCAGACTCCCCATGCGGCCACCAACAGTAATAATCGCATCACTGCTGCGCACCAGGTGAACATCGCGACCAACATATGCCATGCCGGTAAAGTTAATGTAATCAAACTCAACGGTCGGCAATTTATAGACCGTCACATGTTCACGAAACGAACTGGCCGGTGAAAACCCAATCGAGATGCCACGCTTTCCCTGGACACTGAACGCGCCCTGGGCTGCATACCACGGCAGTCCCACTGTTGCGCCCGTAATGAGCGTCTTCCCCTTACTGGCGATGGCCTTTCCAAGATCAAACGCCAACTGATGTGCGGCCTGAACAGTATCACCAGCTGCCGCACCTGATACACATATTTGATATTTCATACTTTATTTAAACTCCTTAGGGCAATAATCTGTGGGGGCGCTGGATAATAGTTGCTGTAATTCGTCGGGGCGAAGTAATCCTGCCTGGGCCCCGAGTTTTTGGACGACGCTCATAGAATTAATCGGTGCCCACGTCAGAGCTGTTCCCAGTGTCTCCCCTAGCGCCAATGCCGCCACGACGGTCGAGGCAAAAGCATCACCCGCCCCAGTTCTGTCGTACGGCGGTGCTGGATCGGGATAATTCGGCATAATACTAATACTGTCACCGTCTGATGCATAGGCACCATCTGGCCCATCCGTGATAATCACGATTTTAGGACCAAGCTCATGAAGGCCGGCCATCAAATCGGGAATCGATTTGTAGTCCTTTCCCGTCACAAGCACCGCTTCTTCGCGATTCATAACGACAATATAACTCCGCGCGTAGATTCGCCGTAACTTGTCGACACCCCAGTCAAAATGGAATGTTCCAGGCTGAAATGCCAGCTTTGTCTCTGGGTGAGCCTCAAGGTACGCAAGCATATCCTCATGCAACTGCCACGACGACGCACTAATCAGCGACAGGTATATCCACTCGGGCACTCGGGTGGGCTCGCGCCACCGATAATCATAATCTTCATTCTTTACCAGGATGGTACGATCGGCGCCATAACGCAGCACATAATAATAGTTCGATTTAACGCCATCTTTGACTGACATAACGCTCGTATCGATGCTTTCACCTTGCAGATAGGCCAGTGAATCTTTGCCTGGTTGATCGTCACCTAGGAAGGCCATCAAGCCCGATTGTAAGCCAAGTCGTCGAAATGCCACCGCCGCATTCGGCGACGGGCCCACCGCCTGGACAATATCGACCTGTTCGTACGGTGGCTTGGAGCCAAACTCCATGCTCAATCGCTTACTGCCATCCGGGTCAACATCGATACGTGCCCTGTCTTCACGAAGTTTAATAAAAGCGTCGGTAAAGATATCGCCAACCGATAGGATAAATGGTGTCGAGTCCTGGATTTGCTGGGTGAGTTTTTTGTGGGAGTCGGTCAATTCGTTATACCACTTATCCGACTCGGGTAGCAGGCCAATACCAACGGCAAGCTCTTGAGTCACACTGGCATCAGTTCGGGTATGGTCAAGATAACGCTGCACAATCTCGCCACGCAGACTGCGTCGGCCATGACTCATAATGCGCTGTGCGTAGGCCAACTCATGATGGCTGTTTTCGATAACATCAATCAGATTAAATGAAACAACATCACCATTAAATGCCAGTAAAATATAATCCGTATCAAATAGCAGTGCCTCGTATGTACCTTTTTTGACAGTCGCCAGTAACGCTTGGTACAGCTCTCTTCCCGTACTATCGGCCGGATCAAGCCCTAACCGGCGCATAATACTGTGCGCTTTGTGGGTAATATCAGCAATCAAGCGTGTATCAACCCCACTATTGCCCGTTGATTTTTCAAGTTGATTCATACCGACACTAAACAGCGGCTCGTCGATTTCTAGTAAATGCTGTAAAAATTTTGCCATAGTAATCCCTAAAAAAGTTTCTCCGTTAGCGGCATGTCATGCAGCGTGACGCCACTGTGTAATATACCTGCTTTGGCCCCGATTTGCCCGACGACAGACGTTGAATTGGCACTGGCAAAGATAATCGAATCCTTGATTGACTTGCCCTGCGCAAATTGACTCAAAAAGCCAGATCCGAACGCGTCACCGGCACCAGTCCGATCGATAACAGGAACATCGTCATACATACCTGACGTCACGATTGTTTTTCTGTCGGTCGTCACTGCGCCATGCGGACCATCCGACACGACCGCGACCGAGCAATAATGAGTGATGTGCTTGGCTAACTCTTCGATTGATTGGCCTTCAACGATTTGCTGCGCCTCTTCTTTGTTAACAGCCAAAACTGCCACGTCCTCAAGTAATGTTTTTAGCTTTTCAATTTCATTTAATTCAGCACTCGCCGGGTTCAGCATTACTTTGACGCCGTATTCGGCACATTTGGTAATAATCACCTCTAGCAAGTCGATATCCCCCAAGGCCGATAAGTAGACCCAGTCGGCCCGCGCAAGAACACTCAAGTCAAGTACCTTCCCGTCGCCGGGAAGGGCTGTGCCGTGGTAGTTCAAAATCGTGCGCTCACCACTACTCGATAGAAGAATCGTCGAATAACTGGCGCGGTAGTCTGCGTGCTGCACGACACCGCTGGTGTCCACGCCATCACCATCAAGTGCTTGTAAAATCGCCTGGCTGGCAACGTCCGTCCCAAGCGCCCAAACATACGTACTGTGCAGGTCCTGCCTAGCAAAGGTCACTGCCGCGTTCGTTACATTGCCGCCAGTCGTAAAGATAACCTCGTCTAAATCAAGTTTTTGGCCAAGCGGTAATTGTTCGTAGAACACGCCTTTGTGGGCATGCGGCTCGAACGCTTTTGAACTCTTTAGAAAGACGTCTTGCGTCGCCTTGCCAATCGTAACAATCACTGGGGTCGCCATATTAGTTGACCGCCTTACCTGTACTGCCAAAGGCACCGATTTTCTCTTCCACGACTGCCTGAACAGCACTGTACACTTGCGGCATCAACTTTACGATGGCATATTCGTCGGGATTTTCGGCCAGCACCTTCTCGAGTTCCTTACGGAACGCATAACGCATGTCACTGTTAATATTGATCTTGCTCACTCCAATTTTGGCGGCTTCTTCGAAGTAATGCAGTGGCGTACCGCTTCCGCCGTGCAGGCTAATCTGACAGCTTACCGCGTCGCGGATCTGTTGCAGTAGCTCAAGGTCGAGCTCTTTTGGCACGGGATATTTACCGTGCAAGTTACCTACAGCAGCCGCATAGGTATCGATACCTGTGGCGTCAACGAACGATTTGGTGCCTTCGGGGGTACTAAAGGTCTTCTTGATAGCTTCGTAATCAATCGTCTCGGTATGAACGTTGGATGAACCGCCAAAATAGTGCGGTTCGCTCTCGACTAGTGCACCCGTGAATTTGGCATACTGAACCACTTCTTTGGTTTTTTCAATAATTTCTTCGGTCGTAGCATCATGATTGGCCTGCGAAATATCAATGTGAATAAACTCGAAACCAACATCGATAGCGCGTTTGCAATCTTCAACGGTCGGGCTGTGATCGAGGTTAATATACATCTCGACACCGTATTGAAGTTTGTAGTTGTCGACCAGGTCACGAATATTCTCGAGCCCCATTGCCTTGACTTCCCCGTCGCTAACTTCGACAAGTACCGGAGCGTTTAGTTTTTGGGCAGCCCGAGCGACTGCAATAAGCGTTTCTTGGTTATCGATATTAAACGCACCGACCGCAAAATGCTGAGCACGGCTACGCTGCATCAAATGTCGAGCTCGTGTTGTATTTTCGCGAATTTGGTTAATGGTTAGTCCCACAGTGGCCCCCTTTTTTTAATAGTCACGATGATATTGCGATGTGTTATGAACAAATTCGGCGGCTTTTTCGGCAATGCGCGCACCAGTGAGTCCAAAATATTCCAGTAGTTCGCTTGGCGTACCACTCTCACCGTACCGATCAAGCATACCTATGCGTTTTAACGGCGTTGGCAGTTGCTCAGACAACAATTCTGCCACAGCACTACCAAAGCCACCGGCGACCTGCGCCTCTTCGGCGGTCAGAACGCGACCAGTTTTACGAACACTGTCGAGAATCGTCTGCTCGTCGAGCGGTTTAATTGTCGGAACATGAACGACTTCAGCACGGATACCCTGTTCGGCTAATATATTCGCTGCCACAAGTAGCTGATAGGTCATCGTACCGGTCCCAATTAAACTAATGTCATAACCTTCGCGCAGGACATAGGCCTGACCAATTTCAAAGGGAGATTCTTCGACACTGAAAATAGGCGTTTTTTCACGAGCCAAACGAATGTAGCTTGGCTTGCCGTTTTCGGCAATCGCTCGCGTCGCTTTTTCGGCTTCGACACTGTCGCCGGGTGCAATCACGACCATATTCGGCAGGACGCGCATAATAGCAATATCTTCTAGCATCTGGTGTGTCGCGCCATCGGGACCAACACTCACACCGGCATGGCTACCGACAATCTTAACTGGTTGATTATTGATAGCGACCGTCGTTTTAATCTGCTCCCAGTTGCGACCAGGATTAAAGGCCGCATAACTACTCGCGAAAGGAATCTTCCCGGCTCGTGCCAGGCCCGATGCGACAGCAGCGAGATTCTGTTCGGCGATACCGGTTTGGATAAAGCGCCCAGGAAAAGCTTGCTTGAAGATATGCATTTGGGTACTTTCCGTTAAGTCGGCGCACAGTGCAACGATTTTATCATTAGTCTCACCAGCGACCTTTAGGCCCCGTCCAAACCCGGCCCGAATCGGCTCTTGTTGGACATCGTCGCCAAAAGCATCAGGGTGTAGCGGATAATAAATCATACGCCTTCTCCTTCAAAACTAATTTTTCCGTCAAGTGTTCGAAGCTTCGTAAGCGCCGCTTTGGCTTGCTCGCTATTTGGCGCAACTCCGTGCCACTTATAGTCATACTCCATAAAATCAACGCCTTTGCCCGGTATCGTGTGCGCAATGATGACACTAGGGCGATTAGTAATCGCACGAGCCATACTGGCGGCATCAATCACGCTTTCTATATTGTGGCCGTCAATCTCGAGGACATGCCAGCCGAATGATTCCCATTTACCGCGTAAATCTTCAAGTGGCATGATGTCTTCGGTACTGCCGTCAATCTGAATATTGTTACGGTCAATCACAGCAATCAACTGTGATAGCTTATATTTACCGGCAAACATAGCGGCCTCCCAGACATTGCCTTCATCAAGCTCGCCGTCACCCATCACAACATACACGAAACGATGTTTACTGTTGTCCAGATACTGCAATGAATACGCATAGCCAGCAGCTTGAGATAAGCCACTGCCCAGTGGTCCGCTGGTATTTTCAAGACCCGGTAGGCGCTCTCGCTCCGGATGTCCTTGCAAGCGACTACCTAATTTTCGCAACGTCAAAAGCTCTTCTTTATCAAAGAAGCCAGCTTCAGCCATCGCCGCATATTGCACGGGAATCGTATGACCGTTACTCAAGAAGAACACGTCACGATCTTCCCATTCGGGATTCTTCGGATCAAAATTCATGATATTAAAATACAGTGCCGAAAAAATATCAGCCAGCCCAAGCGGACCTGCACTATGACCACTACCCGCCGCCTCAAGCATGCGAATAATATCTTCCCTAATATCATTAGCCTTCTGCTGAAGCTGCGTAATCGTTAATTGCCCACCCATTGTCAAATAACTCCGTGTTTATTGATTTCTCTTACCAGTGTAGCATAAGCACTAGCAGGATCCTCGGCTTTGGCGATTGCTCCACCAGCGTTCAGTACGTCAACGCCACCTTGGGTTAACGTATAGGCGTTATCGACGTTCACACCACCGTCCCAGCCAATTTCTACGCTCGGGTTAATAGCCTTCACGAGGCGCACTTTTTCAAGCTGCATCAAGCTTGCCGTACCGCCATAGTGCCCCAAGTCACCACTGAATATCATGACATGATCGGCCGCCTGGATCATGGTGCTGACCGTCGAAGGAACGGTCGGTTTGAGTAGTGCGACGCCAGCTTTGATGCCGGCTGCTTTGATTTGCTGCATAATAGGCAACAGATCAACGCCCGTCTCGACATGAAACGTAATCAGGTTTGGTTTTAAGGCAATTAACGCCGCTACATGCTCCATTGGACGAGCAACCATGGCATGAATATCGACTATCCACTCTTTTGGCCACCAAATTTGTGATTCACCCAGTAAAAAGGCCGGCGCAAACTCACCATCGCTAATATCAATATGAACTCGCTGCGCAAAAGGATGTAGTCGCTCAACCGCTGCCTTATAGTCATCAGCCGTCTCGGCCATAATGCACGGTGCAATGACGCTCATACTCTACAGCTCATCAATCTGCGAATTGCGCCTTCGATAGCGAACCGCATCGGCAAATGGCGTACCGAGCCACGTTTCGATAATGCCCTGCCATGCCTTGTCGTTATCCTCAAGAACACGAGACGGCAGACACAGTACGTTACTGTCATTGTCATTACGCGTCATCTTAGCCTCATAAGCATCCCAAATTACGCTGGCGCGAATGCCATGAAAACGATTAGCAGCCATAGCCATACCCTGGCCGCCACCGCAGAGCAAAATTGCCCGTGGATCAGCGTCGGTACTGCCGATGACTTGCAATGCAGCCGCTTGGGCAAACTCTGGAAAATCATCATCCGGATCAAGTGCTTTATCGCCCACGTCTTGAACGTCATAGCCATGTTTTGCAAGGTACGCAAAAACTTTTTCTTTTAAGTGGTATCCCATGTGATCGCTGCCTAGATATATTTTCATAACTAAAGTATAAGCGCCTTCGCGTTACTTATGCAAGGTACGGCCAATATCCGCGACAAGTTCAACCAGGCGATTGCTGTAACCCCATTCATTGTCGTACCAGACCATGATTTTGGCAAGATTCCCACCGACGACTTTTGTCAGCAATAAATCAACAATTCCAGAGTGGCTATCGCCAATATAATCGCGGCTGACGAGTGGTTCTTCGCTCACCCCCAAAATACCTTGGTAAAATGGCTCGTTGGCGGCTTTCTTGAAAACGTTATTAATCTCTTCGACGGTTGTATCGCGACTAAGAAGAACCGTGATATCACTGATTGACACGACTGGAGTTGGGACACGAATACTGATTCCATCGAACTTGCCGACTAATTGTGGTAGTACTTTGGTGACGGCGATTGCAGCGCCCGTTGATGTTGGGACCATATTTTCGGCAGCGTTGCGACCTTCGCGGACGTCTTTACTGGGAGCATCCTGCAAAGCCTGGCTGGCGGTATAACTATGAACGGTTGTCAGTAGGGACTTTTCAACACCAAACTCGCCATCCAGAATCGCCATGACGACTCCGAGCGAATTAGTCGTACAGCTGGCGTTGCTCACCACTTCACTTGATCCTTCGATAGAATCTTCGTTCGTGCCCAAGACGATCGTATCCACACCATCACTTTTGCTAGGACCGCTGATTACTACCCGTTTTGCTCCGGCTTGAATATGCAGCTCGGCATCTTCCTTTGCGGTGAAACGACCAGTTGACTCGATAACCACCTCGACACCGAGCGCACCCCATGGTAACGCCGCTGGATCTTTTTCAGCGAGAACCTTGACGTGCGTTCCATTCACGATAATTCCGGTGTCATCGAACCCGACCTCGTGGTGATACGTACCGTAGTTACTATCGTGCTTCAGTAAGTACGCTAGAGTTTTTGTATCAGTTAAGTCATTAATAGCGACGATCTCGCTGTCACTCCGCTCAAATGCAATCTTGAAAGCATTTCGGCCAATACGGCCAAATCCATTTATCCCAATTTTCGTTTGGCTCATGAAATTCCCACTCCTTTTATAAGCATTAGCATATCTAGTGACTAGTATATACTGCCGGCCCCTGAAAGTACAAAAAAATACACGCAAAAAACGCATGCAACATAACACCGTGGCTACGCTTATGCATGTGTCGTATACTAGTAGGTACTATGGATAAGAAAACGCTGCTCAAAAACGCGACTCCTCATTACGATGAGGATCAAATCCTCGAGCTTGAGCATGCCGTTGATTTTGCCACAAAAGCGCATACGGGCCAAAAACGTAAAAGTGGCGACCGTTATATTACCCACCCTCTCGCCGTTGCGAACACCCTTGTCGAGTGGGGTATGGACATCGATAGCGTTTTGGCTGGTGTTTTGCATGACACGATGGAAGACACTGCAGCCACGCACGAACAAATCGAAGCGTTATTCGGTGGTGACGTTGCTTTTTTAGTTGACGGCGTCACAAAAGTCTCCCAGGCCCGCTCGGGTATGCAAGATCTCACCAATTACC
>JGI24143J45723_1000950_pt1 | contig 14437 bp, 18 predicted proteins | sample BarGraIncu00432A_FD_45723 | JGI IMG/M metagenome (IMG submission 45723)
TCCAGCGCCGAAAGTACTTGGTGGGTAACTGCCCGGGAGGATAGGACGTTGCGGGACTTTTTAATTTTTTGCGTGAAACAGCGAGCCATGCGGCAAAAATAGATTGATAATGATTGATTCAAGCGAGTTTGAAATCAATCATTATCAATCTATTTTTTATGTGGTGAAGCCAGTCCGGATATTCAACAAATAGTTGACGTTTACGATGAAAGCAGTATTCAAAAAAATATTTACTTAGTATACAGAGATGCTGATGGCGCATTAATCCCAACAACTTTTTCATAATAAAAAGCAGTCCAATTATTGATGAGCTGCTTGGACTGCTTTTGGAGTGTTGCTTAGTAGCGGCATTAGATGTTTGTTTTTAGCTTTGATGAAAGAGAAACCGTCGCTTGTCCAGTGCAAAATACAAAACCGAACCCAGAAGAACACATGAGATCACTTCACCGATACCAACTGTTGCCATCATAACCGGTATGGGCAAAGGGATTCCATAACTGAACTTTAAAATAAAAGGCACTATGATCATATTTGTAACAACTGGAGGGAGTGTAACCAGAAGCGGGTACTTATGGTTTCTCAGCTGATAACTGAGGACAGCTGCAATGAGGGTTGCCAGACTTCCAAAGACAATATCAATTACAGTACATCCGGTTAAGAGATTGCTCAGTAAACAGCCGAGGAAAAGGCCTGGAATGGCTGCCGGTGTAAAAGCAGGTAAGATACAAAGCATCTCGGAGAGCCGAATCTGGATTTCGCCGCTGGCCAAACCCAATGAGCTGGACACAAAGGTCAGAACCACGTACATTGCGGCAATGACTGCCGCCTGGGTAACAAAAAGAACACTGATTTTTTGCATAAAAAAAACTCCTTTAGTTTTGTTTTACGTGTGGAAGGTCACGAACACACGAAGAAATTTACTGAATCTGAAAGAAATATCAGTTCAATTATTATAACTATATCGGATTTATGAGAAAAATGCAAGAAAAAAAAGAAAGTATTAAAAATAAAAATAAAAAGAAAAGTTTAAAAAGGGCCGCAGTAATCTGAGCGCCCCGAAATAAGATCTTATAAAATAACCTGATGGTTCTCACCAGTCATGGAAGAGAAATCGGCCACAGCATCTTTGATAGCAATAATTTCAAACAATTCATCACCTACCGCATACATATTGGTTAACATTGGTGCTAATTCTAAAGCTTTGGCTTGCGCTTCGGGTGTTGTACAAACGACAGCATTTCCACTTACGCGCACCCAATTGGGGCCTTTTGAAGCGCAAATTTCAATAGCTGAATTTGCTTGTATTTGGCTGAATGTCGGTTTTTTATTACTAGTAGCGATACAGAGTTTTCCATCATAGTTCATTACAAATCCGAATGGACGAACCTTAGGTTTGTTGCCATCCTCTGTAGCTAAAAAGAAAACACCACAGCCGTTTAGAAATTCAATTACTTCGTTCATTTTTACCTCCTGATAAACATTGATTTATTTGGTTTAATTTAGTATGATTATATCAGTAATTCAATAAAGTACAAGTAGGCAGAAAATAATGACTTACTAAGAATTTACAGAGTAGTGGGGAATAGCAATGAAATGTATCAACGGCGAAGTATGTCCTGTTATTACAAGAGAATTAACTAAAAATAATCATTATGCTAATCCGAATGAGTGTACCATTAAATATGCTCTTAAGTTAATTGATGGAAAGTGGAAACTTCCAATTATTTGTATATTGGGTAAACAAACTATGCGTTTTAATGAACTGAAACGAGAAATTGATGGAATTACCAGCATGATGCTGACAAGCTCCTTAAAAGAATTGGAGGAATGCGGTATTGTTCATCGAAAATCATATAATGAGGTGCCTCCAAAGGTGGAATACTCTCTGACTGATGAAGGACACAGATTAAAGCCAATTTTATTTAACTTGGGTCGTTGGGGAAGTGAATTAATTATGATGAGGGATAAGGCAAATGAATAACGAAGAAAAATTTTCAACATTAGATAAGCTTATTGGAAACACGCCATTATTAAAGATCAATTTCTTGTATCAGAGAAAACCGCGTTGTGTTTATGCAAAAGCAGAACATTATAATTTCACTGGAAGTTTGAAAGATCGAGTGGCCTTGCATATCTTGAAAAAAGCATATGAAAAAGGCGAAATATTTGAGGGAGAAACCATTGTTGAGGCAACAAGCGGAAATACAGGCATTTCATTTGCGGCAATTGGTGCTTATTTGGGACATCCAGTCGTAATTTATATGCCGGATTGGATGAGTGATGAGCGAAAAAATTTAATTAAAGGTTTTGGCGGTGACGTTCGGTTGGTATCAAAAGAAGAAGGTGGATTTTTAGGAAGTATTGCACAATCAGAAGCCTTTGCAGCAGAAGGCAACGCATTTTTACCCTGTCAAATTTCCAATCAGGAAAACAGTCAGACGAAGAAGGAGACAACAGCTCCGGAACTAGAGGCGCAATTAAATAAGTTTCACGTGAAACCTCAGGCGATGGTAGCAGGAGTTGAAACTTGCAGAGAAAAGTTCGAATGTATATATAAAAAAATGAAAGGTTAGGATGAGTTATGGAAAATAAATATGTTGATGTTATAATCGAAAAAACTAAAAAGATAGCTTTGGTTGCACATGATGGAAAAAAAGCGGAACTATTGGATTGGGTAGTCAGAAACAAAGAAATATTACAAACCCATTTTTTATGTGGAACGGGAACAACCGGTCGCCTTATCCAGGAAAGAACAGGATTGCCGGTGAAAATTTTTAAAAGCGGGCCATTAGGCGGTGATCAGCAAATTGGGGCACAGATTGTGGATGGTAAAATCAATATGCTTATTTTTATCTGGGATCCGTTAGAGGCTCAACCGCATGATCCAGATATAAAGGCATTACTCCGGATTGCCACTGTTTATGATATCCCGGTAGCTAATAATCTGGCAACGGCTGATTTCATGATCCATTCACGATTTATGAATGAAGAATACGTGCATCCCATTGAGGATTACAGCAAACAAATAAGAAAAAGAATTGAAAAGTTTTAACAATAGAAAGAGGAGAAAATGACATATAGATATATACCAAAAGGGGTATGCCCCCAGGAAATTGATTTTGAATTAGATGGTGACACCATTATAGATTTATCTTTTGTGGGTGGCTGCAGTGGTAATTTGAAAGCTTTATCCATCATGATTAAAGGAAAAACCGTTGATGAAATCAGCAGCTTGTTTAAAGGTCATACCTGTGGAAATAAGACGAGCTCTTGTATGGATCAATTAGCAATCGGATTAGAAGAAGCCCAGAGGGTATCATCATGAACGGACAAAAAAGAAGTGATGTAAAAGTTGGCGCATTGGTTGATGTTGTTTTAAAGGCAGATCAGAGAACTGGAAAATTAACTCAAGGACGAGTAGGTCGATTGTTAACTAAAAGTCCTAATCATCCCCACGGGATTAAAGTGATGCTTGCCGACGGTCAGGTTGGACGTATTGCAAAAATATACGAAGAAAATTAATAATGACAAAGTATTTTAGGGGAGACAAAGCAACAGATAAAAAAGATAATCTGTTGCTTTGTCTTTTTTTTATGCAATTAAATCAATAAGATCGGTTGACATATAAGCGGTTGTAATATAAAATTGCAAATAACCAAAAGTAGTAAAACAAAGCAAAACATAACATAAAAACACAAAAAAGAATAAAAAAATACAGATGGTTAAAATAAATAATAAATATAAGGATATTAATGCAGTTACTAAACGCAGTATGGTTACAAATATAAGCTAATAACGGAGGAGAATTTAAAATGTATAAAAAACCAGGTTTTGAACCGAGTAGAAATGAAATGTTTAGCATCCTTGAAAATAATATTAAACCCATGTTAGAAGATGAAACAATATCGGTAGCAACATCACTGGGAAGAATTTGTGCTGAGGATGTTTATGCGAAAAATACCCTTCCCAATAAACCGGTCAGTGCACGTGATGGGATAGCCGTTCATTTTTCTGATTTTTCAAAAGGAACGCCTGATACTTCAGAATGGTCAGAAGGAAAAGAATATTGTTTTAGCAATACCGGGGTTGCTATAAGTGAGGACTATGACACGGTTATCACGATTGAAAATGTTAAATTTGATAAATCAAGAAAGGTAAGACTTTTATCGGTTCCTGAAAAGTGTGGGGAAGGTGTTGGTGCTGAAGGCGGTCAGGTAAAAAAGGGAGAACTGCTGGCGTATATTGGCGAGAGAATCAGTCCATCCTTAATCGGGATCCTTCTCACCGGTGGGGTTGCAAATATTAAGGTTCTATTAAAACCCAAGGTGGCATTTATTCCAACAGGAGACGAGCTTGTTCCTGGGGGATTTGAGATCCCATTGGGTAAAAATGCAGAGTCTAACAGTCTTATGCTGAAAGCATACATAGACGAATGCGGTGGTGAAGCGATTATTTATCCGATTATTACGGATGTGTTTGAAAAACTGAAGGAAGCTATTCTATCGGCCATCGAAATTGCGGATTTAGTTTTGATTTGCGCAGGTTCTTCAAAAGGAAGCAAGGATTTCACAATAGACATACTGGAAAGTGTGGGTAATGTGATTGTGTATGAGTTAGGGCATGGACCGGGAAAGCATTGCAGTTTGGCATGTTCGGGAAATACACCCATTATCGGTTTGCCGGGACCGCCTACCGGTGCGGATTTGACGGCAGCATTGTATGTTAAAAACACATTAAGATTAATGCAAATGCAGCCGATACAGTTGCCATATCGAATCATTGCGATGCTTGCGGAAGATATAAATGGACGCAAGATTGATTTTGTGAGTTTTATGAGAGTGTTTATTAAAGATGGCCAATATTATGCAAAACCGGTTGAGATGCAGGGAAAAACAAGAGCAGAAGTTTATCACTTGCAAAATGGACAGTTTTATTTAGAGAAGGGATCCGGTATTAAAGCAGGAACGTCGATTTCTGTAGAAATGCGGTATCCAAGGGAATATATTACAGAGGAATAATGATGAAAATGAAAGAAAGGAGTACAGAGTGATAAATCTGGAATCAAGCAGCAAGTCAATCCCCATAGATAAACCAAAACCGCAAATATCCGCAGTTTTGCATGCCCATAAAACAATTTATTTTTCAATCTTATTATTTATTGCTGCTTTTTTAATCTCGCTGTCCATCGGACGTTTTCATGTACCGCTGATTCAAGTCGTTAAAATACTGATTTCACAAGTAGTTCCTACAGGCATGGAGGTTACCTGGACAGAGCAGATGGAAAATGTGATCATCAATATTCGATTGCCACGCCTGGTGGGGGCTTCGTTGGTGGGTGGCGCACTGGCATTGTCCGGTGCGACCTATCAGGGATTGTTTAAAAATCCACTGGTTTCACCTGATCTGCTTGGCGTTTCCAATGGCGCTTGTGTCGGTGCGGCCATCGCAATCCTGCTGGGTTTTCCGTCATTGGCGATTCAGGGCTGTGCACTACTGACTGGTCTTTTGGCAGTAGTGATCTCCACCAGTATTCCTAAGTTCTTCAAGAACAATTCTTCACTGATGCTGGTGCTGGGCGGGGTGATTGTATCTGGTTTTATGAGTTCGCTGCTCGGAATTACCAAGTACGTTGCCGATCCGGATAATCAGTTGGCCGCGATTGTCTACTGGACGATGGGCTCATTCGCCACGACGAATATGAATCAGGTACTTTTGGTGATGCCGGCAATTCTGAGCGTCATGGTCATTCTTCTACTGATGCGCTGGAGGATCAATCTGTTGTCTTTGGGTGATAAAGAGGCAAGATCGCTGGGCGTCAATATTCGAAAAACACGTGGTCTGGCAATCTTTTGTGCTACCATCCTCACGGCATGTGCGGTTTGTTTGTGCGGGACCATTGGGTGGGTTGGTTTGATCATTCCTCATTTTGGCAGACTGATTATCGGACATGACAACCGCTATTTGTTTCCGATTTCCACCATCATCGGGGCGGTATTTATGATTGTAGTGGATACGATTGCGAGAAATCTGACCGGTAGTGAAATCCCTTTGAGTATCATCACCGGACTACTGGGCGCGCCATTATTTGTCTGGTTGCTGGCCCGTCAGAAAGTGAGAATCAGCTGATGTGTGATGATGTAATTCTTGAAGTGAAAAACCTCTCCTACTCCTATGATGGAGTGAAAAAGATATTTGCCAATATCGATTTCGAACTGCGCAAGGGCGAGGTCCTTGTTATTTTAGGTGCCAACGGCGCCGGTAAATCCACGCTGCTTGATTGCATAAGCAATATGCTGACACCCACAAAGGGAGAGATTCTGCTAAAAGGGAAGAACATTGCAAAATATGCAATTAACGATGTAGCTAAGCTAATGGGTTACGTCCCGCAAATTTCTACTCCGACGTTTTCCTATACAGTCAGGGATTATATTGTCATGGGCCGCGCACCTCACATGGGGATTCTCAACGTCCCTGGTCCGGCTGAGTATGACAAGGTGGATGAGGTCATGAAAGAGATGTGGATTAGTGGTTTGGCTGATAAAATTTACGCCAACATCAGCGGAGGTGAGCGCCAGCAGGCGCAGATAGCTCGTATTCTGGTCCAGGAGACGGATATCATTTTGTTGGATGAGCCGACTAATCATCTGGATTACGGCAACCAGTTGAAAATTATCCAGATTATTTCCAAACTTGCCAGGAATCGAGGATTGACAGTGGTGTTGACATCCCATATACCGGATCACGCGATCATGATTGATGAAAAAGTTGGAATTATGGATAACCTTGGGCATATGACGGTCGGTCCGGTAAAAGAAGTAATCTCGGAGGAGTCCCTGAGGGAGCTCTACCATACGGACCTGCACTTGGTCTATATTGACGAACTTAAACGTATCGCCTGCGTAGCAGGAAAATTGAATGATGAGAATCGGAAGTAATTCCGTTCTATATATATTAAATGAAAGAGAGATAACATCGAATGGAGAAAAAAATGAAAAGAAAAATTGTTAGTATGATGTTGGCAGTTGTGATGATCGCAACGCTGGCCACCGGGTGCAGTAGCAGCAGTAAGGCGGAGACTTCTAATTCTACCAAAACCGGCACCCATACCGTTGTTGACCTGGCCGGTCGTGAGGTCACCATTCCAAACGACGTAACCAAGGTTGCTACGTTATGTGGCCCTAGCTTTGAGACGGCAATCATGCTTGGCGTAGCTGACCAGGTTGTCATGACAGGTAGCAAAAGCGGCTCTACGGGCTGGGCGAATGTGGTCTGTCCTGAGTTTGCCAATATTCCTGTTTCTGAGAATGCCATGGCCCCCAATGTGGAAGAGCTAGTCAGCAAGGGTACACAGGTTGTTCTGTATTGGGACTCTTATCCGGATGTTATTAAAGAACTGGAAGACGCTGGTATAGCGGTTGTTGTGACGCAGCTGGATAAGACTGGCGTCAATACAGACGCGGATTTTCTTGAATTGAAGGAAAAGGAAGTAACCCTGGTGGGGGATGTTTTTGGTGGGGATGCTGTTGAAAAAGCCCAAAAATGGTGCGAATATGCAGAAAAAACCACGACTTCCATTACCAGCAAAACGGCCAATCTGACTGCGAACGAGATCCCCAGTGTCTATTATGTACGTGGCCCTGAAGCACTGAGCATCCATGGCGGTCAATCCTACACTAATTACCTGGTTGATATGGCCGGTGGCAGCCTTGTCAGTAAAGTTGATGATGAGCTGCTTTATACTACCACTATGGAGCAGGTCGTTCAGTGGAATCCCGAGTATATTTTCATGGGTCGTGTTAACAATGTCGAGCTGATCACTCAGGACCCTGCTTGGAGCTCTATCCAGGCTGTGAAAAACGGAAAAGTGTACGTGAATCTCAAAGGTGTCGGCCCGGCGGATTATTCGACCGACTGCTTCTTGCTGATGGAGCAGATCGCAAAGACCCTTCACCCAGACTTATTTAAAGATCTGAACATGACCGAGGAAGTCAAGTCCTATTACAGTGAGTTCTATAACTACAAACTGACGGATGAACAGGCCAATCTCATCTTGAATTTCAAGACGCCTGCCGGAAAGTAAGGATGAAAATGGCAAATAATCCATGGAGACTATATGATTGTCTGTTGGAATCACTGCCTGACGAGGCCGTGGTTGAGTCGTGCATGATCGGACCGATCTGGACCGTCGTGTGCACCTCAGTCGGCACGGGAATGGCAATGACACCACCCGATGCACCACATGCTAATCGATTGGCAGGGACGATTGCGGGCACACCGCTCAGAGAGCTTGCCAAACTGATGAAATCATGGGATTTTGGAGAGGCAGCAATAGGGCTGGCCGCAATCAATGCCTGGTATAATCAACCGGAACGGGTGCAGAACAAGCCAAAAGAAGACGGATCAATATTCGGAGAGTTTGAAACACAAATGGCGGGAAAAAAGGTGGCAGTGATCGGTCATTTTCCGGGAGTGGAACCATTGCGGCCAATCTGTGAGCTTTCAGTGCTGGAACGCATCTGCCAGACCGGTGATTATCCAGATCCCGCTTGTGAATATCTGCTGCCCGATCAGGACTTCGTTTTTATAACGGCAACGGCATTGGAAAATAAAACAATGCCGCGTTTGCTGGAGCTTTGCCAAAAACCGTTCACCGTGATTTGGGGACCAAGCACACCTTTGACGAAGGTACTGTTTGAATTCGGTGCGGATGCACTGATTGGAAACCTTGTCGGTTCAACAGCCGATGTGATCCGCATTGCGGGAGAAGGCGGAATCTCAACACGTCTGAAACCCTATATGGAAAGGCGATTGTTGCTGTCCAACGAAGGGAAGAACTAAGGAAAAACGGACGCTTTTGGTGGGTGAAACTGAATTGGGAGGATAAGATGAGAAAAATTGCTATTTATGGAAAAGGTGGAATAGGAAAGTCGACAACCACTTCCAATATTTCAGCAGCCCTGAGCGAAAAGGGATATAAGGTCATGCAGATTGGCTGTGATCCAAAATCAGATTCAACAAAAACATTGATGCATGGGAGAAAAATTCCAACAGTTTTGGACCAAATGAAAGAAAAAGGTGAAAATATTGAGCTGGAAGATATCGTATTTGAGGCTGCCAATGGGGTTCTTTGTGTAGAAGCTGGTGGACCGACGCCGGGGATAGGGTGCGCCGGAAGAGGAATTATCACAGCTTTTGAAAAACTGGAGGACCTCGGAGCATATGAGAAATTCAAACCGGATGTAGTGTTCTACGATGTGTTGGGAGATGTTGTTTGCGGTGGCTTTGCGATGCCTATTCGAGGGGGATACGCGGATAAAGTATTTATCGTAACCTCTGGTGAAATGATGGCGATGTATGCGGCGTCCAATATCGTATCAGCAATCAATAATTTTGGAAAACGAGGTTATGCAAAATATGGCGGACTGATTTTAAATTCCCGTAATGTTGAAAATGAAGTGGGGCTGGTTTCTAAATTGGCGGAGGAAAGCAATGGCAGTATTATCAGTATCCTTCCACGGGATGGGATCGTGCAACAGGCGGAAGATCAGAATCGGACAGTTATAGAGTCTTTCCCTGATACGGATATGGCAAATTGCTATCGGGAACTTGCTGAGAAAGTTATAAATAGGCTTTGACGTGGAAAAATATTTTGAAGAATCCCTGCAATATTACAATCCTAAGGCATCAATGAGGGAGGAAAATGCCAAAACGTTGATTCCGGAAAGTCACGAATTGCACGTCGGCCCCTCTGCCTGTGCAAGACGTTTATCCATTGGTGCCTATCAACACCATGATGAGGACAGGATCACAAATTTGTATATTACCGAAGACGATATTGTTTCCGGCTCCTATGAAGATATCATACCAGATGCAGTTGACGAGTTGCTGGAGTTGCTGGAGAAAAAACCGCGTGTCATTATCATTTTTGTAACCTGTATCGATGATCTTTTGGGAACTGATCATGAGGCGTTATTGATACTGCTGAAAGAAAGATTCCCGGATATAAGATTTATAACCTGTCACATTGATCCCCTGGTTATGGATAGATCGATTAAGCCGGGAATGAAGATGCTGGAACAGCTTTATAGCGTATTGGACAAAAGCGAGCTTCGAGAGAAATGCATTAATTTGATCGGAAATAAGTTTCTACTGTCCAATAAAAGCGAATTTAGAAATATTATGGATTCCGTAGGCTGGGAACTCAAAGAGATGAATGACTGTAATACATTCGATGAGTATAATGAGATGGGAAAAAGCAGTCTAAATGTCGTGGTTGATCCGGTTGCAAAGTATGCCGCCGAACAGATGGAAAGAGCGTTGGATATACCACTTCGACTGACTTATAATTCCTATGATCTCGATATTATTGAGAAAAACTATGAAAATATATTTAAAGCCATCGACGAAAAGATGCCGAAATTAAGCGATTATCGTAAAAGCACAGTGAAAAAAATCAGTGAAACGGTGAAATATTTAAAAAATATCCCGATCGTTATTGATAATGGCGCGGTGAGCCGATCAATACCTCTGGCAAGAGCACTGGATAAATATGGTTTTAATGTAAAATTAGTATTTGATGGGACGATTATTTTCAGTGATATTGAAGATTTAGAATGGTTGAAAGAAAATCGCCCTGATATCAAGATCGCTGATGGCCGGAATTTCAACATCATGAATATGAAAAATAATTTAGGGGATTGTCTCTGTATCGGCTTTAGTTGTGGCTATACTTTAGGTGCAAAACATATTGTGGAACGGCTGCCTTCCTGTTTCGCATTTGGATACTATGGGGTGGAATTGTTAATGGACCTCATGATTCATGCCTATAACACGGTTGTAGATTATGAAAAAATTAGAGAGCGAAGTGAGGCGTGGAAATATGAGCCAATTAAGTAGATATTTACCGCCGTTTTCAAGTGATTATTCTGGAATTTGCTCCAGTTTATTTGATTTGGATGGGATGGTTGTCATCCATGACGCACATTGTTGCAGTATGAATTATGTCAATATGGATGAACCACGTTGGTACGGAAATAAAAAACCGATATTTTCTTCAGGACTTCGGGAGATTGATGCGATCATGGGCGATGATGATAAACTCATTCGTAAAATCATAAAAGCATATAATGAACTGAACCCCGAGTTTATTGCCATACTTGGAAGCCCTGTTCCAACGATTGTCGGTGTTGATATGGAGGGAATTGCTCAGGAATTGGAAAACGAACTTGATATTCCGGTTTTTGGTTTTTCTTCAACGGGTCTTAGATATTATAATCGTGGTATTTCCGAGACCATGATAAAGCTGACAAAACGTTATGCCCAGGAAGGTTCTAAAGTGGATAAAAGCGTCAATAGTCTAGGCTTGAATGCGCTTGATTTTTCTGATAACAGTAATGCGGAGGATATCAAAGAAGTGATAAAATTTGCAGGCTGGAAAGTAAGTTGTAGTTTTATGATGGGGTGTTCCATACCGGAGATTGTAAATTCTCCCCAGGCAGAGGTGAATGTGGTTGTCTCTCAATCCGGTATGGATTTAGCAGAATACATGGAAAGAACATGGGGAATTCCATACGTTGCCTTTACACCGATGGGTTTAAACGATAATAAAATGATATTCAGTATCATTGAAGAGGCTTTAAAAGAGGGAAAAAGCAGGGTTATCCGTTCTGAAGATTTATATGATGGCGAAATACTGATTATCGGAGAACAACTGATTGCGAATTCAATCCGTGAAGTGTTGGCTAGCCATTATGGAGTAAAGGGTGTTATGGTTGGTTGCTTATTTGGAAAAGACAAAAGACTGGCGACTGCCTTTGATATCGATTTAAAAAGTGAGCTCCAGATCGCCAGAAAATTGAAAGAAAACAAATATACGGTTGTCATAGGCGATCCGCTACTAAAAGCTTTGGTGGATAAGTCACAGGCAAGGCTTTTTTCTTTTCCACATGTTGCGGTATCAAGCAAGTTATATTGGCATCAGTATCCAACGTTTGTGGGCGATGAGATGGAAAATTTTATTAGTGCAGCTTTTAAGGCGTCAAAAAAATAAATCAGATGCCTGACCATCAAACGAGCTAACATAAAAAAAGACGTGCTTTTAAAAAGAAAGCACGTCTTTTTTTGACTGAAAGTTAGGGTTCAACAGAGATGAGCTTATCACCAAAATTCTTCACAAAATCATCAAAATGGTCAGGTCCTAACAGCAGGGTGCGGTTGGTGGTTTGTACCAGTAAAACGGTATTACCATCGTAAAATACGGTCGCTTCGATGCCATTTTCCAAATTGAAAACCCCTTCATGATAATGACGGATTCCGGCCCCGACAACCTTGGATTTAATGGCATATTCGGGATGCTCATCCAAGTTAATTACCTTAGCGGAAAGAATATCCTCTTTAGGTATGGTTTCATAAGTCAATCCAGACGGAAGACGAAGGGACAGATTGTTTTCATTGATGGTTATCCCGGCTAATAGAGGAAGTACAATAAAGGCGGCAATAATAAAAATAAGAACCAGGCTGCCCAGGACTATTTCTCTAATGGCTTTTCCCCGTAAATCACGATAAGTTTTATACGTATAAATGGCCTTTCCCAGAAGGAGACCGACTATAGCTAAAGCAGCAAAAAAAAGTGGATTGATGGTACTTAAAAGAGAAACTGAATAATTCATGGTTAGTTAATTATGGCAATATTCTAATTTGAAAAGCCATACCCTTCTATAATAATTAATAAATTTACTGATGACCTATTTATGATTCTTTTTTTCATAACGAGAAAGTTCGATGCTTAATTCTGATGGTGATTTGTCTTTTAGATTTGCCAATTGCACACTAAAATAATAATAATTGATATACTCAATAATGGAAAAAATATAAAGAATTAAACCGAAAATATTCATTGTTACCAAAAGATTTTCCGGCTCTGTGATGATCAGATAAAGACAAAACAAAGGGTAGAGAAAAAATAAAAACTGGTCAAATTTCTTCAATACTGAAAAAAGCGGCATGATCCACTCATCAGCTGAGCCGGGATTATCCACTTGATAATGGCGGTAATACCAATAACCGGCGCTTTGCAGGATAATGAAAATAAGGATAGTACCAGGTAAAAGCAGGCGCAAATCCAGCGGCTGATCTGTAGAATCGGTGAGTAAATACATTAATATCCCGCAGATCATCGCGGTTACCAATTCACTCATATATAAACGATAAAGTTCTTTTTTTGTTTTTTCTGCCATCTAAAGCTCCTTGTCATGTGGTTCTTGATTTGAATTCGCATCTTTTCTTTTTTTACTTTGGTGAATATAGGTGTCCAATCGTTTGCGATTAAGAAAAAGAATTAATGCAAAAACAGCATAAATGGACACGGCGATAATAAATTGGGTGGGGGTATCATCCATGATACCGGCCCCAACCATGGTATTGATAAAAACGCTGGGACATCGTGCCAGCGTGGCGATGACCAAAAATGTTTTGAAAGGCATCGTCGAAAGACCGGCTATGAAACAGAGCATATCGTCAGGAAAAAGCGGAAACAGAAAAATAAGAAAAAGAACAATGTTTAGCTTTGAGTCCTCGATATTGTCATATTTTTCGACCACTTTCGAACTTGCAAATTTTAAAACAAAAGGGCGGCCAAATCGTTTAGCTAAAAGAAAAACAATCGCAGAACCGATCAGGGTGCCTGATGCGCTTAATAAAAAACCGCCGACTGTGCCAAAAAGTGCGCCACCGATTAAACCAACAGTTCCCCCTGGAATTGGAGCAATGATGATTTGAAGAAGCTGCAATATAAAAAAGGCCAATGGGGTCCAAATTCCAAATTGTAATAAAAAGTTCTGGAGTGAATCCAGCGTTGAAAAAATTTCCATCAATTACCTCTTATATCTCTTTGATCATTTTAGCATAAAAGCGGCAGATCTTCACCATGTTTTGCAGATCTGCCGAAAGTAAAATTTTTATTTCAGATTTTAGATGCTAAGTTAGACAATGGCAAATTGCGGTGTGCTTCGCTGCCAGTTGATACGTGACAAAGTTATGGGTAAAAACTGAAATCAAAGCAATGGATCATTTGTTTAGCTAGTATTTTTCGGTTTCGAAAGACGTCCAGGGAATATCGACGGCAGCCCCGTTGTTAATAATGTTATCAACATGCATGAGTAGTGGGAAATCGCTTAACTGAAGCATACCTCTTTTGGCAAGCCGTCGCACACAACAGGCGGTACGGGTGGCAATAACGATGGACTCCAAGGTGATCCCTTCCAGTTCTCCCATGGCCTTTTCGAAAGAAAAGCCCCGTCCCAAAAGGGTGCCGATTTTTCGGGTGCGTCCGCCAAAAATGGTGACATATAAGTCTCCGGCGCCGTAGATAATATTTTCTGCGCCGCCATTTATGATTTCCAGCAGGTGTTTCATTTCTTTGACGCTTTGACCAAAGAGG
>JGI24143J45723_1000951_pt1 | contig 14428 bp, 13 predicted proteins | sample BarGraIncu00432A_FD_45723 | JGI IMG/M metagenome (IMG submission 45723)
GGCTGGATTTTCTGACTGGATTCAAATCGATGCAATGATTGAAACGAATTCACCACTGCATCATCAGACTGAAAATCTTATTGGTTATCTCCAGTATGGGACACCTCCAAAAAATTATAACGGTGAGGATTTTCCGGTGGTATCCACGAAAGGAAGGCTATATCTGCGTTATGATGAAACACGCAATGTAACAGTAATATACTTTGTTATTGAAAAGACACAAGAATTAATCGATCAAACGAGTAAAGACTATTTGATGCCAATTCAGTGGAATTAAGAAAATAAGAAAGTAGGTAAAAAGAATGAACTTATTACTTGTAAGACATGGAAAAGCACAGAAAAGAGGAACCGTTATACTTGATTATGATCGGAAGCTGTTGCCAAAGGGAATAAAGAAATTAAAGGAAGATATGCCTTATCTTGAAGAGTATCTTAAAGGAAGGGCAAATGTAGTCCTTTGGTCCAGTGGTGTCGTGCGGGCCATGGAAACTGCGGAGATGATTAAACAATTTTGTGAAATCGACAGGATAGATAGATATGATTTTATTGAAAATGGTGATTTTGATGAGCTGGTGTACAGCCTAAAAAAAATGGATAAAAACAGCACCATCATAATCGTGGGACATGAACCTTATCTGTCTCTATGGTGCAAAGATATTTGCAGGGAAGACGTTCGTTTTAGAAAAGGTGCCGCAGTTTTAATAAAAATCCTCTCAAAAGAGAAAACAACCGGAAAAATACAATGGGTTGCTGAGCCGGGGGAATATAAAAAAATTTGCAAGCATGTCTAAAGCCCAGCTCAGTGATGATGAAATTTGGAGCCAATTAGTTATCTGTTTTGATGTGCCACGATAAATAATTGGTCTTAACCCATAATCAATAATCCACCGGGTCTTCAACACAGTCAATAATGGCGCTTTTAAAAGCTTCACAGGCCGTTTTACAATTGGCCTGAGTGCCGGTTAAAATAACACCGCTCAGGTTTGAGTTCGTCGGCGGTCCGAAAAATTTGACGACTTCAACATCGGCTACTGTTAAGGCTTCATCAATTCCGACGATCCCTTCGAGAGCCGGCGCAAATAAAAAGGCGATGGATGAGCCTAGTGGCAGACCGTAGGTTTTAGAAAAATATCTTCCGATTTTTGGAACCAGCTGAGCATAAATGAGATTGCTGTCGTCCTCATTAACGCTATAGATACTTGCTTTGTTTTTGGCAAAGTCATGAATGTAGCGCAATCCGCTTTCTACATCAGAAATAGTCGGTCCGGTAATGACGCCAAAAACCTGACCATCATTAAGGCCGGCTCCAGCTCCATAAAGGGTTTTGATATAAACAACATCAACATTGGCAGATTTAGTGGCTTCATCTGCAGCGCAATAGCCAACGCCATCATATTGGGTGGTAAAGACGCCGATATCGATACATCCTTCGGGTAATTCAAATTCCTCCAACATGATATCCTCAACATCAGTTAACAGTTTGCTAAAGACAATATTACATTCTACTCGATCTCCAGTCATGGCAAGCATCTCCTTTTCTTAGTTTTTTGAAATTAGATTCATTCTCGGGCTAATGATAACATCTTATTGAGCTTTCGTAAATAAAAAGAACCATCATAAGGGGGTAATTATTCCGGTTCTTTTGTCGAAGTTATTGTTTTAAAAAGGTTGTATATAAATTGTGTTTGGAATGTCTTAACTATGATCAGTATCATTTGATGAAGGCATACCCTTTTTCCCTTAAAAAACAGTTGATAAAGGGTACAATACCTCTGCATATAAAGTGCTTACTTCTCTTCCACGAACTTTGGCCAAGTCGAGTATAGCTGATTGATCGAGTGGATCTAACTCGTTTCGTTGTACCTGTGACTTGTAACATCCTAAAGCAGCACTTTTAGCGGCAATATCGGATTCATCCAAATCAATATATAACTTAGTGAGATCAACTTTATTGACATTCCAACTATCATAATAAGGATATTCATACATCGCTTTAAGTTTAATAAAATTAGTGCTAAAGCTTGGACGTAGTGAAGCAAGTACAACTTCATTAACTAATTTATGATCCTGGTGATGGCTCGCATATGGAAATAAAACGGAAGAAGGCTTGAAATTATCGATAATCTTATCTAATGCAGTTACATAAACTCTCTTAGGAACACTATCCAACTCGCCATCTTTATAAGAGTAACCTTCACTTTCAGTTAGAAACTCAACTCTGGTATTATCACCTAGTTCATGCAAAGCATTTTCCATTTCAAGTGCACGTTCTTTAAAAGATACGTATCTATTTACTGTAGTACTAAAGCTCTCATCTCTAGCAAAAACAATAATAAGAATCTTTGAAGATGGATTAATTCTGTTTAATTTATGTATTAAACCTCCGCAACCAATGGTTTCATCGTCACAATGAGGTGTTAATATTAATGTCCTGTCAAACAACGCTTTCATAATTTTTCCGTTTTCCTCTCGCATTCTGTGTTTATATACTAGCATGATAATCGTTATATTTACCTTTAAATTTTACGCGTATCATTAATTAAATGATAAAAACTTAAGAATTTTGTTGAATTGTCAATGTAATACTGATTACAGACTTTGAATAAAAAAAGAAAACGGTTTCACACATGTTTAAATAATCTTGACACTGAAAAAGTCTAATCAGAATCGGTAAGGCACGTAATTTTATGCAATTCAGAGGCCTGAAAATTAGTTTTTTTTGCTTATTCTATTGACATATCTTAGTGGTAATTATAGAATTAAAGGCGCGAGTCTAATAAACTAAGAAGGAGAAAAAAAATGACAATTTTCATCGTAACAGTGGCAATAATCGCTTTATTATTTGCACTGTATCTTTCAACGTCAGTTCTCAAAGAGAGTATGGGAAATGACAAAATGAAAGAAATATCCGTAGCTATTCAAGAAGGGGCCATGGCATTTTTAAATCGTGAGTATAAGACGATGTTGCCAATAGCAATTGTAATTATTGTACTTCTTATACTATTTACTGAGTTTGGAATTGCTTCAGCAATAGCATTCGCTATAGGGGCAGTGTTCTCAGCTCTAGCAGGTTATATGGGCATGTATATTGCTACGAGAGCAAATGCCAGAACCACGAATGCGGCACAATCAAGCCTGAAAAAAGCACTAGTAATTGCTTTTAAAGGTGGTTCAGTTATGGGAATGGGCGTTGTAGGCCTTGGATTATTGGGTGTTTCCTTATTGTATATCTTCGTTGCAAAGGGAAATCCAGATATGATACCAGCAATTGACAGTTTTGCATTTGGGGCTTCATTGATTGCTCTTTTTGCCCGTATTGGGGGCGGAATTTTTACAAAGGCAGCTGATGTTGGAGCTGACTTAGTTGGTAAAGTTGAAGCCGGAATTCCAGAAGACGATCCGAGAAATCCAGCCGTTATTGCAGATAATGTTGGCGATAATGTTGGGGATGTAGCTGGAATGGGCGCCGATTTATTTGAATCTTTTGCTGCAACATCAATCGCTGCAATGCTATTAGGTTCAACATTATTAGGCTCAACTGGCGTTATGCTTCCCATGATGTTGGGCGCTTGCGGTATCGTTGCTTCGATCATCGGAACCCTTTTTATTTATACAGGTAATGAAAGCAATCCACAAGCCTGTCTTAACAGAAGTCTGTATTCATCATTTTTATTATCATCGATTGCAGCATTTTTATTAACAAAATATATGTTACCAGATCATAACCTTGCTTTCTATATTGCTATTCAGGTAGGTTTGATTGCAAATATTGTAATTGGAAAAATAACTGAGTATTTCACATCATCAGACTTTAGTCCAGTTAGAAAAATTGCAGAGTCTTCAAATACTGGTGCAGCCACTAATGTAATTTATGGTTTCTCAGTAGGACTTGAAAGTACGGCTATGCCGATCCTTGTCATTATAGCAGTTGTGGCAGTTGCTTATTTTGTACCAGGCGGCGGAGAGTATGGTTTTTATGGTATCGCATTAGCCGCCATGGGTATGTTATCGATGGCAGGAACCATTGTTGCTATTGATGCTTATGGTCCAATTGCTGACAATGCCGGCGGAATTGCTGAAATGGCCGGTCTTGATCCTAAAGTACGTAAAGTTACCGATCAGCTTGATTCTGTTGGAAACACAACAGCAGCGATTGCAAAAGGCTTTGCTATCGGGTCTGCAGCAATTACAGCCATTGCTCTTTTTTCCGCATTTGCACAAAGAGCAGAACTCAAAACACTGGATGTACTCAATCCAGTCGTCATGGTCGGACTTTTGTTTGGCGCAATGATTCCATTCCTTTTCTGTGCTTATTCAATGAGAGCTGTCAGTACAGCTGCATTTGACATGATCAAGGAAGTAAGAAGACAATTCCGTGAAATCCCGGGGCTTCTTGAAGGCAAAGCAAAGGCTGACTCAAAGAAATGTATCGATATTTCTACAAAAGCAGCGATTAGACAAATGATTTTACCGGGTTTACTTGCTCCTGTAAGTATCTTTGTTGTTGGTTTTGGAATCGCCATTTTCAGTCCTGAAAATGCCCTTCTCGCTATTGGCGGAATGCTTGTCGGCGGAACTGCAAGTGGTGTCCTGCTTGCCTTGACAATGGCTAATGCCGGTGGAGCCTGGGATAATGCCAAGAAATATATTGAAGGTGGCGCACAAGGCGGAAAAGGCTCAGAAGCTCATGTAGCAGCCGTTGTTGGAGACACAATTGGAGATCCTTTCAAAGATACATCCGGTCCGTCACTAAATGCAGTAATTAAAGTTATGGGAACCTTATCATTAATCATTGCTCCTATTATTGCAGGTATGATCCATTAATTTTCCAAGTACTCACGCAGGCAAACGAATTAACTACTATAAAAAACAGTTAAGTATCGACTTGTAAAGGATTTTTAAAGCCGGCACATCAAGTGGAATTTTCAACACTTGGTGTGCTGGTTTTATTTTTTGAATAATATGAATTATTTAAAAATAAATTTTCAATAAGAGGGTATATAAATAACAATGATAAGATTGGTTGGTGTATTATTGCTGGCTTGGAATTTGCAATTACTTAGTGAGAAAATTTCTAGGAGGGATTATTATGGCGGAAATACATGTGGATGTGAGAGGCGAAACCTGTCCGGTTCCTTTGGTTGAAATGAGAAAAGCGGTCAAAAAAGCTCAACCCGGTGATGTCATTGAGATTATCGGGAATAATGCTGCATCGAAAAAAGAGATTCCGATGGCGGCTGATGCTCTGTCATTGAAAGTGGAGAGTGTTGGCGAAACGGATGGAATCTGGAAAATAAGGATTCTCAAATAAAAAGGGGGGTTATCCGGTGGCAGAGAAAACGACCATTATTGTTCAGAGTGGAGACATGGACAAACTCTACAGTGCACTCATTGTGTCCAATGGATCATTGGCGATGGGCATGGAAGTATCGTTGTATTTCACATTCTGGGGACTTCTGCGTCTGCAAAAAGGCGGATTGAATAAAGGGCCCTTATCCAAAATGAACTTTTGGGGATTGGGAAAAAAGATGATGCTGGGACGAATGAAAAAAAATAATGTTGCTTCTTTGGAAAGACTCATGTCCGACTTCAAAGAATTGGGCGGAAAAGTGATTGCATGCGAAATGACCATGGATATTATGGGGCTTACGAGAGCGGATCTTCAGGAAGAATATATCGATGAGTACGGTGCGGTTGGAACCTATGTGCAAGAAGCCCGAAATTCAGCAATCACATTGTTCATATAAAGGAGAAGAAAAATGGAAAAAGTATATTATATGGATAATGCTGCGGCAACAAGGCTTGATGAGGCAGTTCTGGAAGCAATGAGACCGTTCTTTTTTGAAACCTATTCGGTGGCCACTTCAGAATTCGGATATTCTCTTGGAATTGAAGCCAGAGAAGCCATGGAGGATGCGAGAGGAAGGCTGGCTGCCTGTCTGGGGGCGGATCATGATGAATTTATCTTTACTTCAGGAAGTGCCGAATCCAGCAATTTAGCCATTAAAGGGGTTGCGAAGGCTTTGGGTGAAAAAAAAGGAAAACACATTATCGTTTCGAAGATTGAAGATTTTCCCGTTTTATACAGTGCCAGAACACTGGAAAAACAGGGCTTCAAGGTGGATTATCTCAATGTCGACGAATTCGGTTTTGTCGATATGGAATCCCTTGAAAAACTGATGACAGAAGAAACCATCCTTGTTTCTATCCAGCATGGAAATCAGGAAATAGGCACCGTCCAGGATCTCGAAAAAATAGGGGCATTGTGCCGGGGAAAGGGCGTTCTTTTCCACACCGATGCCACCCATTCCTTTACTAGGATGCCTTTGGATGTAAGAAAAGTTCCGGTAGATTTGGTTACAGTGTCTGCACATACGATTCACGGTCCGAAAGGAATCGGAGGGCTTTATATCCGAAAAGGAACAGCCATTTCAAAAATAATGGATGGCGGTTTTCAGGAATTCGATTTGCGAGGCGGTATGGACAATATTCCCGGGGCAGTAGGATTTGCCAAAGCGGTGGAGCTGGTGACGGTCGAAGAAAACCGGCGTCTCCGGGAAATGAGAGATAAGATCATTCAATTGGTTTTCGACCAAATACCGGATGTAATTTTAAACGGGCATCCCAGCCAACGGACACCTCAAAATGCCAATATCACCTTTCACTACGTGGAAGGGGAATCCATCACCTTGCACCTTGACATGCATGGAATTGCAGTGAGCACCGGTTCAGCATGCTTTAGCCGATCCCTTGAGGCTAGCCATGTGATAGCCGGAATCGGAGGCGATCATGAAAGAGCCCATGGCTCCATCAGACTGACATTAGGACGGTTCAATACAATGGATGAGGCAGTCTTTGTTGTGGAAACGCTTAATAAAGTTGTGCAAAATTTGCGAAAAATCAGCCCTTTGGGCAAAGAAAAAAAATAGGAGGAATGTAAAATGCCTAGTCCTTACAATGATATTGTGCTGGAACATTTTAAAAATCCAAGAAATACAGGCAGTATAGAAAATCCTGACGGCAAAGCCACGGAAGGAAGCCCTGCCTGCGGTGATATGGTTTCCTTGTACCTCAATGTAGACCCTGAGACAAAAATCATCACGGATATCAAATTTGAATCTTATGGATGCGCTTCGAATATCGCAACCGGTTCAATTATCACAGAACTTGCCAAAGGAAAAACAATTGATGAAGCGAAGAAAATCACATGGAAGGAAGCCTCGGAAGCTTTAGGCGGTCTTCCAAAAATCAAGGCCCACTGTTCGGTTCTAGCGGTGGAAGTCCTCCGATCGGCAATTCTTAATTATGAAGAAAAACATGGATTGATCACCAGCAAGGAAGATACCACGGAGGAAATTGTCCGAAAACGCCTGAAGAAGGTCATGAATCCCATTAAAGGCCTGGATATGGTGGCGACGCATTTGGTCAAGGATATTGAAATAAAGGACGGGGTTGTCCGCATCCTTATTGATTTGCCGGAAAATCATCAATTTGCCAATTCCATCAAGGAAGATGCGATTGAAAAAATTGAATCTCTTTGGGACGTTGACAAGGCGATTGTAGAGTTTACCGATTGACCAAAATTCAGAGAATTAAAGAGCAAAAATCTATCGAAGAGGCCGGTTATAACTGTTGTATCCTTAAGTGTGGCTGTCATTACTTTAAAAGTGAGGAAGAAGTGTATTGCATTAAAGGCTGTTTAAAGCTGATCTGACGAGTATGCAAAATTTGTATAAACGTTTTCAAAAAAAACTATTTACTTTTTGGAAAAAGGTGCTATAATTAAAATCAATCAAAGATCAACTCAATCCTTTTCTATTTGAATGATCTCGATCATTGAAAAGTAAACAAGACTTAACGAAGGATAAAATTTTAAAGCGGCTGATGGTTAGAAATAAAATAAACTGATCATTACCTGAAAAAAATCGGGGAGCCAATTAAATTTTATTAATCATTTACTCTTTATATGTTGCATACTTACAAAAGTATAGTATGACGAATAGCATATTAAGTACTGGAAGAAAATTTAAGATCGGTATTAGTAGTATGGAAATCAGTCATCTCAGTTTTATCAAAGGAGATGACCCCCATAATGAAAAATAATGGATCAAGGATGAATAATCTTCAGGAAAGAGAGATCATCGACAAAAGGAGGGAAGATGATTTAAATAAATGAACCCATCTGAAATTGAAAAGTTAGAAAAAGTCCAATGGTTTGATAAAAGAGATTAATTTGAAGAATGAAGAATAAGATCAAAAGAATTTAATTTTCAGTTAGAAAAAGCAAAGCTGAAAACCCCATATCAAGATGATAAGTTCTAAGATTAAAAAAAGTTCTTTCAAATGATTTCAGAATAAATTCTGATTTTGAAGAGTAGGGTAATTTCCAGAAGTTAAGTGAAAAGTTTACATTAGAAAAGTGAAAAAGAAGATATTTGAAAAATTGAAAGGGGTGAGTCCCAAAGGATGACAATCGAGTTTTTGAGCTAAAGCCGGTTCTGCAGATAATAATGTGGAATCGGCTTTAGCATTTTTTGTATTTTGCTGCTATATTGACATTACAGATTGTGCGTGCATTGGTTAATCTTCAATGTCAACGTCATTCTTATCCTCAACAATTGTATTAAGTGAGTAATGATAAGGGACGAGAATTGTCGTTACATTTTTGAAATGGCTAAGATTCTGTTCAAGGAAGGACGTTGTCTGATTGTGCAAAACGGCATCATACCAGTGGTTGGCAACATATTTAATCATAATAACCGTCAGATTCTCACCATGGCCAAGATTCTTTGCTCTTTTGTAAACATAAGATTTAAGCGTATGGGTGATATCTCGGTATGGATTTTCAATTATTTCGAGTTTTAGTGGAATCTGAAGTTCTGCCCATTGCGCACGTAATTGTTTAGCATGTTCAGGATAACGGCAGATATGGAGCACCGTAATATCGTCTGAAATAGTGTTGGCATAATTGAGCGCTTTTAAAGTTGCTTTATTGATGGACTGAAGTAATACAATACAGGGTGTGCCCTTTCCACCGGATGGTCGCGGGTAATAGGGTGCAAATTCTTTTAGTTCCACCTGCTTTTGGACTTCGGCATAGTGATTGCGGATATAAATCATGACTAAGATAATAATTGGCATGGCAATGGCCAACATCCAGGCACCTTCGAGAAATTTCGAATAAAAGATGACAATCGATCCAACCCCAGTCACAATCGCTCCAAATATATTGATGAGAGATTTGTATTTCCACCCTTTTTCTTTTTCACGGAGCCATTTTCTGAACATGCCATATTGCGACAATGTGAATGAAATAAAAACACCGACAGAATAGAGCGGGATTAAGTTGTGCGGATTGCTGTCAAAGACAATAACCAGGAAAATTGCGATAACCATAATAAACATGATGCCGTTGGAAAAACTCAATTTAGCACCACGCTGGGAGAACTGTTTTGGAACATAACGATCATGTGCCAATAAATAGAGTAAAAGCGGCAGGCCATTGTAGGCAGTATTGGCGGCAAGAAGTAAGATTAATGATGTCGTTATTTGAATCACATAGTAAAAAAAGTTTCGTCCGAAAATCGCCTGGGCTATCTGGGCGACCACGGTTGTCCCGGTTATATGAACAACTTGTAAACTAACGGCAAGAACGGTGGTGCCCCCAAAGATCAACACAATAATACCTGCCAGCAGATACAGGACATGGCGGGCATTATACTGTGATGGATCTTTAAAGGAGGGCACGGCGTTACTCACCGCCTCGACACCGGTTAATGCCGAGCACCCGGATGAAAATGCACGCAATACGACAACAACCAGAAGTCCCTGGAATGCTTCAGTTGGTAAAACACTGGCCAATTGATCCGGGGTATAGGCGATTGGCACAAGTGTTCCGGAAAATAGACGGAAAAGACCAATGGCAATCATAATGCCCATTGAAAAGATAAATGCATAGGTTGGAATACCGAATATTTTGGATGATTCCCGCATCCCTCTCAAATTAACAATCGTGATCAGGATAATACAGGCAACTGAAATGAGGACAGCATAATGAGCGAGGCTTGGTACCGCTGCCACAATCGCCATGGTTGATGCTGAAATACTGACAGCAACCGTCAGAATGTAGTCCACAATCAAGGCGGCCGCCGAAATCAAAGCGGGCATCTCCCCAAGATTTTCCTTTGAAACAATATAGGCTCCACCACCATTGGGGTAATGGGAAATAATTTGCGAATATGAAAAACACAGGATCAGCAGTAAAAGGATGATGGCGGCGACAACCCCGGGAACATAACCAAAAGCGGCAAAACCAAGTAATGGAACCAGAACGAGTAATATTTCTTCAACGGCATAGGCAACGGATGAAACGGCATCACTGGCCAGAATTGGCAAACCCCAGAGTTGGGACAATCGTTCATGTTTGATTGCATCGGTGCGTAATGATTTCCCAAGTAAAACATCTTTGAATTTAGACAAAACAAATCACCTGATTTCCATGAAATTTTGGGAAGTGAATAATAAGATATAAAATAGATTTTATTGTTCGATCGTTTTTTTAAATATACCCAAATAATCACGGTAGTATCGATGCTTTACAAAAAACATAAGTAGAACTAAAAGAAGATCTCGTTATTGTTTGCAAACAATAACGAGATCTTCTTTTAGCTTCTAAAGTATAAATAATTTCTTGCTTCTTTTATGAGGGGATATTCATCGAGTAATCGACTGACTAAACCCAGATTAATGTCAGCTTCCTTAGTAATGAGTGTATTTGGCGTATTTTTAAAGCCATTTTTAAATAGAGCTTTTTAGCGGTATTAAAATTCTTTCTTATACAGTTTATATAGAAGATTATTTTCATTAATAATATACTATAAAATGTAAAAAGAGTTTATGCTAAAAATCAAAATTGGAAGACTTAAAACCATCCGTTGTCCTATTTTTTTAAATGAAAGCATCAAGATGTGGTTGATCTTTACTTAATGTTTTCTTTTGCTTCCTCGTTGACAGTTGTGCTTTTTTCTGCAGTGGTATCTGAAACGATCGCTTCTTTTATTTCTTCTACTGCTTCAATTTCGGTAACATTTAATTCAGGAACAATGATATTGATTTCATCATTTGTGGTCTGCAATTTGCAATTTGCAAATTTTTGGTTGATTAAACCCATACAGAATAAAATCATTGCAATTCCGCCATAAAGTGCAATTGCTTCAAATACAGCAGGTAGTAATTGTGAAGGCATTAATGAAGCCGTAACCGTGCTTGCATCATAACCCTGAGCGACATACTGACTAACAGTATCGTTATAAAGCTTAACATTGTTAATTAGCAAAGCAATACCCAAAAGGGCGACAATTGCACCACCAATAAAAAGGACAATTGATAAAGTGGATTTTTTGTTTTTGATAAGAGCTGTTTTTTCCTCGGTTTTCATGATAGATATTCTCCATTCCTGCCTCTTGGGCAAATGATTGATAAAAATTTGATTAGGAATAAACGTTGGCGCCGTCAACCTCTATAGTTTAGCATGATAAACCTGAAAATCACCTTAACATTAAGGCTTTTTAAGAAATTTTGACGGATAAAGGTTTTATTTAGGCTAAAAATGATTTGGAGATGGACACTTTTTGCTTCTGAGAGGATAAAAGCGGTACAAATGATTTGATGATTAAGGGGTAGAACGGGTTAACTTGTTTGATTTGTGTTAAAATGGGTAATAAATAGCAGATTAATTGATTATAAAAAATGCATTCAATTATAATGATGAAGATATCAGTTATGGGGTAAGTATTTTATTAAATGAAAATGGATTGGTAACAAGTAAAGATATGGCATTTTTAACCGCTAATGTCGTTACTCAGGAACAGGCAGATAAAATAACGGATGGTATGAGTTATAATGAAGTGAAAAGTTTGCTGGGATCAGAAGGAACAGAAATTAATGAAACGCAGATTTCTTTTGAAGATAATAAAGTAAGTTATACTCGGGTGTGGGTTAATGATGATGACTCAATGATTCAGGTTATTTTTGATGCTAATGGAACAATAAATAATGATATGTTTTATGAGTAGCAATTTTATTATTGAAAAGTGTTCGGGATTATGGTAGTCATTATCATTCTTAATCTTTGACATTTTTTATTTTCGGGGAGTTGAAAAATGGTGTTTGTCAGTGTAACAATTATTTTAATTTTAGTCATTTTAGTAGGTCTTGTTTTTGCCTTGACCAACGGGTTGCATGATGCCAGCTCAGTTGTGGCAACTTTTATCAATTGTGGAGCAGCAAGTCCAAAGCAAGCAGTTGCAGTGGCATCTTCTTTTGGTTTGCTTGGTGCGATCCTTGGGGGAAATCTGGTTGCCGATACCATTTCTGAATTGACGGATTTACCAACAGACACTTCATTACTAATCATATTATTCGCAGCTGTTTTGGGGGCAACTTTATGGAATATAATCACTTGGAGATTAGGTTTGCCTTCAAGTTCTACGCATGCTTTAATTGGTGGAATGATAGGAGCAGTTGTTGTTTCTTCGGGGTATCAGCATATAGCATGGGGTTGGTCAGAATTAATTGGCAGTGATCACCAAATTACGGGAATTGTTAAAATAGTAGCGGCTTTGTTTTTATCGCCGTTTATAGGATTTATTATTGCTTTTTTTCTTGAAAAAATAGTAGGATTTCTCTTAAGAAACTCTAAATTTCAAATCAACAAGGGAATTGATCGCCTGCAATGGTTGATCGTAGCAGGCCTTTCTTTTAGCCATGGTTCAAATGATACACAAAAAATAATGGGAATATTTACTTTAGCCTTAGCAGCATGGGGAGGCACAGCAATACAAGCAGCACCGTTATGGGTACGGGTATGTGGTGGAATTGTTATGTTTATGGGTACGATGTTAGGCGGCTGGAGTATTATGAAAACATTAGGCAGAGGAATATTTGATATTAAACCCATCCATAGTCTTAATTCTCAATTAGCTTCATTAGGGTCTATTTTTGGTGCAAGTCTAATGGGTGCCCCTGTTTCTACTACGCATGTCGTGGTAGGGAGCATTATGGGAGTTGGTGCTGCGGATGAATACAGAATGGTTCATTGGGAGATTGTAAAAGAGATTGTTGTTGCCTGGTGTATCACTATTCCACTATCGGCATTAGTATCTGGTTTGATTTACACGGTTACAACAAGTCTATTTACAGTAATTTAGGAAAGATGAGAAATGAAGAAATTATGAATAAAAATAATATTATTGATCGGATATTTCCAGTTAAGTATAAATTCTATGAAATGCTGTATAAGCAAGCCTATACCAATGGATTAGGAGTTAATGCTCTTTATAATTGGGTGAAAAGTGGAGCAATCGCTGAAAGTGAAGCGTTAATCCATTGTGTGAAAGAAGCAGATGAAGTTAGAATGAACATGGAGAAGGACTTGATTGAAGCGTTTTCTACACCGTTTGATCGGGTCGATATTTATTCTATTTCAGTGGGAATGAATGAGATCTTAAAATATACTGAATCAAGCCTGCTTTCAATGGAAGCATTTGAGGTTAAGCCAGATCTCATTATCGTTGGTATGGTAGAACAACTGAAAATTGGGGTGGATATTTTTTCGCAAGCTGTTAAAGATCTAGAAGCGGATTCCAACAAATCGGAGCAAGCTGTTGCCAAAATGAGGAACACGCATATAGAAATTGAAAAGCTCTATCGAGATGGGATGATTTCAGTTTTTGCCAGCGGCGATCCCATGTTTGCTTTGAAGCAGCGGGAAGTTTATCATCATATTAAAGATGCTTCAACAAATTTGGATGAAACAGTGGATGTGCTTCATAGAATTATCGTGCGATTGATTTAGAATCGTGGGAGGGCTGATTTTACTGAAATAGAAAAAACACGAAAGGCCAGCATTATCGGGTCGTAAGCATTATTTCGGACCGGGGTAACCAGTACGAAATTGCAGACGGAAGATAATGCTGGCCTTTAACTCAGTCGGTATCTTTAAGCAAGAGCGGCAATGATTTTGACGCTTTTTTTGTCTTTAAAACATAGGTAAGACACGTTAAGGCGATACAGACAATCATGATGCCAAGTAATACAATTGTATATGCACCAATGCCGGTGCCTTGTGCCCCAATAGAAAGCGTCTGTTTGAATGCCTCGATCGAGTAAGTCATGGGCAGGTATGGATGTATCGCCTGGAAAAAGCTGGTTGTCAGTTCAACCGGATAAACACCACTTGAACCGCTTAACTGCAGGATAAGAACGAGTAATGCGATGAAGCTGCCGCCTTCATCCAGGACAACTCTCAACAAACTGGTGAAAGACATAAAACACAGGGAAGTGATCCAGGCAATCAAGAAGGTGGCGGCCACATTGACGGGAGATAGATGATTAAGCAGCATCAATGCGGTGATGGCTAATATGGCTT
>JGI24143J45723_1000956_pt1 | contig 14382 bp, 10 predicted proteins | sample BarGraIncu00432A_FD_45723 | JGI IMG/M metagenome (IMG submission 45723)
GAACGTAGAGAGGCAGGGGGGTGCTTTGGCGCTGCGGAGAACCCCCCTGTCTCGCTGCGCGAGCCTTCCCCCCTGTTCCACAGGGGGGATAGATTCACTGCGAAGTTACTACCAGCAGCACCACCAGTGTTATGAAGGTGTAGAAGATGTAGATGTTCAGTTTGCCGTGCTGCAGGTGCCGCACAGCCGCGGTCTTACGGTAGAGGTATTCCAGAAAGGGGAGATAGATCCGCTCCAGCACCGTCTCGGGAAGGTGGCTCGCAAAGCTTCCCGCCTCGGGAAAGATTCCTGTCACCTCTTTTCGATGCACCTCGGGACGAAGTACCGCCCGGAACCAGGAAACCAGGGTGTCACCGAACGATGACGCGCTGTACTGCATGCGCGCATCCGGCCGAAGATAGCCGCAGCTCCAGGTACGGGAGACGGCAAAGGGCTCCCTGCGCGCCCGCCGGGCCAAAAGGAGCGCGACCAGGGCGGCAGCGGCTAAGAGCCCCACCCCGAGAAGGGAAATCCAGCCGAAGGGAACCTGGCTGGCGAGGATCGGCCCCTTCAGCAGACTGTGGTAGCCGACGACGGCGTTTTCCAGCGGAGCCGCGACCAGCCCGGGAGCCACCCCGATCAGCACGCAGACCAGGGAAAGGAGCGCCATGGGGACCAGCATGCTGGCAGGCGCCTCGTGCCCGCCGGCGTGCTCGGAGGAGCGCGGCAGCCCGAGGAAGGCAACGCCGTAGACCTTAACGAAGCAGGCGAGCGCCAAGCCACCGACCAGGGCCAGGACCGGTGCCGCCAGGGCGGGAAGCGCCCCCACGATACTGCCATAAGAGCGGATCGCGGTGAAGCATCCCAGATAGACCATCAGTTCGCTGACAAAGCCGTTCAGGGGAGGAAGCCCGCAGATGGCGACCGCTCCCAGCAGGAAAAAACCGGAACTCCAGGGCAGCCGCCGGCTGACGCCGCCCATGAGCTCAATCTCGCGAGTACCGGTTGCGTGGACGACGGATCCGGCTGCCAGAAAGAGCAGCGCCTTGAAAGTGGCGTGGTTCAGGACGTGCAGCAGCGCGCCGCCCAGTCCCAGAAGAATCAGGGCAGGGCTGTCCTGACTGCGGCCGATCAGCGCCACACCGAGACCCATCGTGATGATTCCGATGTTTTCGATGGAGTGGTAGGCGAGGAGCCGCTTCAGGTCGTGCTGGCCGATGGCGAAGGCAACCCCCAACACTCCGGAGAGGCACCCCAAAAGGAGCACGCTGCAACCCCACCAGGCGGGGATATCGGTGAAGCAGAAAAAGACCCGCACCATGCCGTAGATCCCGGTCTTGAGCACAACCCCGCTCAAAATGGCGGAGATGTGGCTCGGGGCATTGGCGTGCGCGGAGGGGAGCCAGACGTGCAGCGGCATGAGTCCGGCCTTGAGGCCGAAGCCAAAAAGCGCGGTCAGGAAGATCGCGCTGGCGATCCCCCCCTGCGCCGGGAGCGTCCCCGGCGCAGGAAAGAGATAGGCGCCGGTCGCCCCCTTCAGGAGCGAGAAGGTCGCGAAAAGCGCAAGGGCGCCGAGGTGGGTGGTGATCAGGTAGAGAATGCCGGCTTCGCACACCTGCGGCTTCTCGTCCTCCGTGGTCAGGGCGAAATAAGCGGCAAGGGCCATGATCTCCCAGACCACCAGGAAGAGCACCGTGTTCCGTACCAGGAAGAGGACCGTGAGCGAAGCGGAGAGCAGGCCGAGAAAAAAACTGAGCTTACCGGCGTTTCCGGGATGCTTTTGCGCCGGCCAGTAACCGACGCCGTAAAGGGCGCTGCATCCGGTCACCAGAAGTACCGGGAGCAGGAAGAGAGCGGAGAGCGGGTCGATGCTCAGTTCCCCTGCCCCGAAGGGAAGTCCGGAGATCAGGGCGAGCCCCTGTGAGGCGGGAACCAGCAGGGCCCAGACGGCTGCGACGCCACCGAGAAGCGAGCCCGCCAGCATCAGGGCCGCGCCGAGGCGCTGGGCTCCGCCGGAGCCCCTGCGCAGCAGCAGCGGCAGCCCGGAGGCTCCTTGGCAGGCGACAGCAAGCCAGAGCAGGGTGAAACAGTCGATCACCTGAGCGCCTGGGTGCATAGCAGTTCCTCATGATGTCCTGGTTGAAGCCGATCACCTGCGGGAAGGCAACTATTTCTTCATATCCTGCTCAAAGCGCCGGGCCGCCTCGAGGATCCCCACCGGGTCGCAGGCGAGGGTGAGGGTGGCCCGGAACTGCGGGTCGTGCAACGCATAGGCAAGCCGGGAAAGGAGGTGCAGGTGCACCTTGACTGTCGGGCTGGTCAGCATAAAAAGTATCCGGACCGGTTCGCCGTCCAGGGCTCCGAAATCGATCGGATTGGCCAGAAAGCAGAGTGTTATCGCCGGCTCAGGCTTGTTTTGCAGCAGGATCGGGTTACGCACGTGCGGAATGGCAATGCCGCCTCCAATCGCGGTCGTGCCGAGCGCCTCACGCGCGAGCAGTACCTGGAGCAGGAATTCCGGGTCCATCTGGGGCGGCAGTTTCAAAAGGTTGACGACGCTACGCAGCACGCTCAACTTGTCTTCACCGCCAACGCCGCAGTGCACTCCGCCTGCCTCCAGAGCCTCACTCAGGGTGGGATAATGGATATCAGCCTCGACGGCGGAAAAGAGGTCGGGCGGCACCACGATGGAGTGGTCCGTCGCCCATTCCAACAGGTCGACCCGGTTGATCCGGTAGCTCCCGTTAACCAGGGTCGCCGGCAGCTTTTCCTTCTTGATCCACTTAAGGACCGTACTCTCTTCATTTTTCAACAGTGTGGCAACTTCTGATACTTTCATCAACATCGGCGAGACTCCTGTGACTGAATGAGAAAGCGTATCTTCCCTCTGATTCACAGGAAGCCTACGCTTTAACCATAATACATTAATTACAGCTGGTTACAAGTCAGTTCTCGTTTTCTGTCACGTGACTTGACAGTGTTCCTGTGTTTTCCTGCCAATGCAAAGGCAGAAAGGAAGCATTACCCCTGTTCAGTAACTCGTGCCGGACTGGTGGTTTTTTGTCTGAGAGAGCTCAGGAAGTGAGGGGGACTGGCACCTGCGTGGAGCAAGGGGGACCGGCACCTGCGGAGCCAGTCCCCGGTGCCGGTTTCGTGGGAGTCACACAACTCTTAGGGCCGACCTGATAGCCTCAACCGTCTGGAGCGAAAGACGGTCCAACTCGGGCACCAATTCCCGGACCGCAGGCAGATCGCCTGCTGCGCCGGCTCTCTCTATTTTTAGCGCGATGTCACGCAAGGCAGCTGCGCAGAGATAGGCGGCCATTCCTTTAATAGTATGCGACTGCAGGCAGATTTCCCGGGCATCTTCCCCCGCACAGGACTCCTTCAACTCGGCTACGCCTTTGGGTATTTCTCTCAAAGCATCAGCCAACAAACTGTCGACGAATGCCTCGTCTCCATCCAGATTATTCAGCAGTTCACCCTTGTCAAATAAAACACTATCTGTCGCAAGGGCTCTGTCATTTGCCAGATCTTTACGGGTATCGCTGGAGGAGTATTTTGCTGCCCCGGGCTTCAGCCATCTTTCGAAGATGGCGGCAAGTGTCTCTTTTTTTACCGGCTTGGAAAGGTAATCGTTCATCCCCGCGCCCAGACATTTCTCGCGATCCCCCGCCATGGCGTTGGCGGTCATGGCAATGATGATGACGGCGCGGTTCAGGACTTTCGAGCCCGGGTCCCGAATGGCGGCGGTCGCGTCAAAGCCGTCCATTTCCGGCATCTGGCAGTCCATCAGCACCAGGTCATAATCAACCAGTTCCAGAGCGCGCACGGCCTCACGCCCGTTGCAGACAACATCGGCCCGGTAGCCGTGCCGGCTCAGCATGCTCTGGGCGACCCTTTGATTAATGACGTTGTCCTCCGCCAGCAGCAGGCGCGCCTTGCCGGTCGCAGCCTCTCCCCTCGAGTGGCCCGGGCGCGCCTCCGGGCTGCGACCCGGTGCACTGTCGGGCACCGGCACCAGCATGAGGTCGACGCAGGCGTCAAGCCTCGATTTCCCCGCGGGTTTTGCGGGAAGCCCGGCGCAGCCGGAACTGTCACGGGCCCCGGGCAGCTCGCCCCGCCTGGCGAATCTCGCGGTAAACCAGAAGGTCGACCCGCTCCCTTCCTCGCTCTCCAGGCCGATCTCGCCCCCCATGAGTTCCGTCAGCTGCTGGCAGATGGCCAGCCCCAGCCCGGTGCCGCCATACTTGCGGGTGGTTGTTTCGTCTACCTGGGTGAAGGGGCTGAAAATGGCGGCTTGCCGCTCCGGGGGTATCCCGATCCCGGTATCACGGACCTCGAAGCGGACCACGGCGACAGCTTCGCTCAGGGATGCGAGCAGGGCGCTGACCAGAACCTCACCCCTGCGGGTGAACTTGATGGCATTGCCGGCCAGGTTAATGACGATCTGCCGCAACCTCCCCGGGTCGCCGGTAAGACACTCCGGAATGGCGGGGTCGAACCGGCAAAGTAGCCGCAAACCGGCGTTCTCGGCGCGACTTACCAGCATTTCGACGGTTTCCTCAAGCGTGCCCCTCAAGCTGAATTCAATTTCCTCCATATCCAGTTTGCCGGCTTCGATCTTGGAAAAGTCGAGGATGTCGTTGATCAGTCCCAGCAGGTTCTCCCCGCTTTTGTGGGCGATTTCGGCAAACTGGCGCTGCTCCTCGCTCAGGTCGGTATCAAGCAGCAGCCCGGTCATGCAGATAACGCCGTTCATCGGGGTGCGGATTTCATGGCTCATGGTGGCGAGAAACTGACTCTTGGCCATGGTGGCTGCTTCGGAGGCGATCAGCGCCGCACCCAATTCGGTATTTTTCTGTTCCATCAGCGTGGAAAAGGCGAGGAGTTTGTCCTCGGCGGTCTTGCGATCGGTTATATCCTGGACAATCGAATACAGCAGGACCTGGTCCCGGTCTCCGATAGGCGTCGAGTGCACCTCGACGGTCCTCAGCGACCCGTCAGCCAGGCGGTGAGGGAAAACGAATTTGTCTTCCACTCCCAGCGCGGCCAGCTCAAGACTGGACTCGAGCTGAGCGCTGGAAAGCTGGTTGACTTCTGAGATATTCATACCCCGCAGCTGATCGATGCCATAGCCGTAAAACACGGCGGCAGCGTGATTGGCATCCACAATCCGCCCGGAATCCGGTTCGATCATCAGCATGATGGCGCTGTGTTCCTCGAACATCTCCCGGAAACGCGCCTCATTGGCCCGCAGCCTCAATTCGGAGCGCTGCACCTCGTCAAGCTTGGAATTGAATGCACTGGCCAGCTGTCCCAGCTCATCGGCCCGGCTGGCGTCGAGCCGCAGCCGCTTGTCCGAATCGGGCTGCGTCAGCAGGTGGATATTTTCGGTAAAACTGGTGAGCGGCCTGGCTACTCCGATACTGAACCTCCAGGCCAGGACGGAGGAGATCAGCAGGGCAAAAAACATCCCGAGCAGGTAATAGTTTCTAAAACGGGTTATCGGCTGATACGATTCAACCACCGGATAATTGGCAGCCAGAATCCAGCCGGTGCTCTGCAACCGCTTGAACGACGCCAGGAAAAGCTGTCCCCTGGAATTGACCGTCTCCCCGGACCCCTCGAAACCCTGCACCGCACGGTCAAGGAGCAGGTTCATGCCCGGCTTGAGATCGCGGGTCATGATGCGGGAAACGTCCGGGTGCATGATCATGGTGCGATCCGGGGCGAAGAGATACAGGTATCCCGAGGTCCCGCAGCGGGTGTCTCTCAGCGGGGCAAAGAGGCCATCCGCTTGCAGCAGGTCAATGGCGCCGCATAGTAAGCCCGCGACAGAACCGTCTTTGGCCTTGATTAGGGCAGTCATGATGAGAACAGGATGATCGTTAGCGGTTGTTACCAGGGGGAGGGATATGTAGGGCTTTTTCGTTGCCAGAGTTTTTTGGAAATAGTCGCGATGCGCGAACGACATCCCGTACTTGTCCGGCCGGGCCGGGAAGGAGGAGACCAGTTTGCCGCTCGCATCCAGGATGATAATGCTGTGGTTAAAGTAGGTGCGGATACCGGCGCTGTGCAGCAGCCAATCCTGCGCGATTTTGGGATTGCTGACGGATTCTGGCGGAGAAACGCCCGCCACATTAACCAGAGCCTGGTGAGCAGTCGTGAGGGAGTAATCAAGGTCCTTCGCCATCCCGGTTATCATGGCAAGCTGCTGATCCAATATCAGTTTTTGCGCAGTATGCCGAAAATAGGTATAGGTCCCAGCGGCAATCATGATGAGCAAAATTGCGATGAAGAGTATGGTCGTTAAGACAAACCGATGGCTTATACTCCTGAATTTCATTTCAGAAACCTGTAACTACTCGCTGGATACGACCGGGGCTGGATCAGGAAACCGGCAGCTGCATCCCATGCCGGCCTCGTCGAGAAGTCAGTCAATCAGTCCCAGAATCCGCAGTTCCTGAAGCAGCTTCTGCTTGCCGATCGGCTTCACGATGTAGACCGTAGCCCCGCCCTGATCCATGGCTTCCACGACATCCCTCGGGCCTTCCTTGGCGGAAGTCATAAAGACCTTTACTCCCTGCGCTTCAGGTATGCCGCGCTCCTTTTCCAGGGCGCGCACCAGTTTAAGGGCATCCTGTCCATTCATGTGCGGCATCATGATGTCCATGCAGATGAGGTCGTATGGTGCAGATTCATCCAGGGCCAGTTTGAAAGCCAGGAAGGCCTCCTCGCCGTTAATCGCAATGTCGCAGGCGCCGTAAGGAGAAAGCATCTGAGCCAGAATCCGGCGGGAAATGAAGTCGTCTTCAACGATCAGGGTTTTCATATCGTGCATTTCCTTTTTATGGGTCGTGTTGGGGAATCGTTATACCCGGCAGTGGGAAATTCGCGCGGCGGTTTTCCTTTCCGGAATCTGGTGGGCGATGACGCTACGCAGCATGAGCCTGGTGTTCTGGTCCAGATTCACGAACCTCACGGTCGCCATGTCGAAGCCGAAATGCACGACCCTGGTGGTGAACTGAAGCGCTCCGCCGCTTCCGCTGCGATACAGTGCCAGGGAACAGCGCTCACCACGTGACATCGGTGGGCAGTCATACTCCCGCAGGGTAATCAGCGCTCCGGTAAGAGAGATGTTTTCCAGTTGGGCGGAATACATTCCATCCCGGTATGTCAGTATCCCGCTGACGGGAAGGTTAACCCGCAGGGATTTCCTCTTTTCCAAGGATAATAAAGGCATAAGAATCTCCGATCAGTCAAAGGATCCCGCAAGCTTACTAGCTGCGCATCGCAAGGATCACTTGGGCAAGACAACGGCCTGTGCAACCCAGGTATGATCATTAATCGGACAGGGTAACGACAATCTTTAGTAAAAGTTTTTACTCCAGCACCCTCAGTCAACTTTTGGTACTGGCATGACTGACAAATAATAGAGGTTGCTAACAGAGCATACCATTATTATTATGATATACCAACTAACAGTAACCAATTTTTTTGGCCTTTTTTTGAGATTCACCATCCGCCTCAAAGGTAAAGTCAGGGTGTGGAGTTCTCGCAATGGGTGAAATTATGAATATGGGAGACGGGCAATTTCGGTGGCGCTGTCAGGGTTTGGGAGAGGGTCGGGGTGAGAGAGTGGCAGGCTGTTCCCTGCTGCCTCCAACTGGGCGTGGTTCGGTTTGCTGCTTGCACAAGGATGCGGGTCGGCGGGCACTGATCCCGTAGGGGCGAACCTTGTGTTCGTCCCGGTTTTCGTCGTTCGCTGCGCCTCAACCTGATTAAAAGCGGGCGAATACAAGATTCGCCCCGACAGTTACCATGCCCGAAAGGGCCGGTTCAGCGGAGTTGGGCTCATCACTACGCAAAGAGCCCCCGGAAAAGTTCCGGGGGCTCATGCTGCTGCAGATCAACGGTTATATCTGGTTACTGCCTGACACTCTTACGAGCCTTACTTCTTGGCGTGTGACTCGCCGCCGGGGACGTCCTGCCCGCCTGCCGCATGGCAGTCGGAGCAGTTGGTCTTCATCAGCTCGTCGCCGATATCAACCGGATGCACGAAGTTGGCAGGCTTGGTCCCTTCCGGGATGTTTTCCTGCTTCTGGCTCAGCACGGTGTGGCACATGTTGCAGTCCTTGGAAATGATCTTTCCTTCGGCGGACTTGTGCTTGCCGTCGTGGCAGCGGAAGCAACCCGGGGTGTAGAAGTGCCCGATGAAGTTGGGGTAAGTGTTCCAGGAAACCTTCATCGCCGGGAAGAAGTTCCTGCCGTAGATGTCCTGCACCTCGGTAACGGCGGTGGCAATCTGCTTCGCCTTGGCGCTGGCGACCGCCGGGTAGTTAGTGGCGTAGTACGCCGGCAGCTCCTTGGCGATGGTGGCCAGTGCCTCTTCCTTGGTCTTGTACGGCCTGGTCAGGATCTCCACCGCAACCTTCTTCATGTACGGCAGCGACGAGTCGATCTTGTTGGACACGAAGTTCTCGTCCATCTCGACTCCCGGCGCGCGGTAGATATGGGTCGGACGGTTGTGGCAGTCGGTGCAATCCATCGCGCGCTTGGTGCCCTTTTCAATCTCGGCCTTGGTCAGCGGCTTTTCGGTATCGACGAACTCGGTGATCTTGCCGTCTTTGCCTTCCACCCTGATATAGGGGATGTTGATGCGCTTTTTGTCGGTGGCAATGTAGGTCACCTTGCTTCCGATGTGCCAGTGGATACCCTTGGCATGGGCGCTCTTCGGGGTACCGCCGATGTTGATCAGCATGTTGATCTCGCGCGGCGAGTTGGCTTCGTTCGGCGCGTAGTGGTAGAAAATCTTCTGGCGACCGGCGTAGAACTTTTCCGGCCAGTGGCAATGCTCGCAGGTGTCGCGCGCCGGGCGGAGGTTGTCGATCGGGGTCTCGATGGTCTCGGGATAGGTGTGGAACAGCACGGCATAGAGCTGCCTCATGCCGGAGAGCTTGGCCTTCACGTACCAGGCGGCGCCGGGTCCTACGTGACACTCAACGCACTTCACCTTGGCGTGGGGGGAGTTGGCCCAGGCAGTGTGCTCGGGTTCCATGACCACGTGGCAAAGCTCGCCACAGAAAGTCGTCGATTCGGTGAACTCGAACCCTTTCAGTGAGGCGACCGACACGATCAGCACGAAGCCGATGCTGGCTACTACGAAGAAGATGAACAGGTGACGCTTGTGCGGGTCGTTGAAGTCGAGCCGCGGAAAGACCGGGATCTCCTCGCCGGGCGCCTGATGACGCCTTTTCTGCCGCACCAGGAAGGCCCCGAGCGGCACCAGGAGGAGGCCGAAAATGAGCATTCCGGGAAACAGAAAATAAGTCATCAAGCCCAGGTACGGCTTTTCTACTCCGGTGATCCCCTCATAGGAAAGGAATCCTATGATGAGGCCTGCGGCCGTAATTGCCAGGACCATGCCTACCAGGCTGACCAGGTTCCAGGCGTAGCCCGCATACTTTCTAAGTGCCATTTAGTTTCTCCTTGCTAAAACGTGTGTATGGGAAGCGAAAAATCGGCCTACTCTACTATCAGTCAGGTGATTTGTCAAAGCAAAGTATACAATTTTTTACCCTGCATCCGCAAAACACCATTCCCACCAAAAAATTTCGGTATTACAATAGTTTGATATTGCATTTTTCACTGCATGTGCTAAAAACTTTAACACTGTTATATTTTCAAAAAAGTCGGGGCTAATCCGAAGCAGCAGTGCCCGCGCCGACCAGGCAGGGCGAAGGGGGAGGAACTGTGAAGAGTCACGTTTGGCGACCGCTCTACGTCGTGCTGCTCATCATCGCCGCGGTTCTGGTGGTGAGGAAAATCCTGGTGCCGGCGGACTTCGGCGTCGGTGCCCGGGGCTACATGTACGGCTGGCACCGCCCGAGCAACGAGGAGGACTGGAAGAAGGTCACGGTCAAGTACCGCACCGCCGAGTACTGCAAGGAGTGCCACCGGGAAAAGTACGACGAGATCAAGAAGTCCCCCCACGCCAACATCAACTGCGAGAACTGCCACGGACCGGCGCTCGGGCATCCGGATGACCCGAAATCGCTCACCATCAACCGCAGCCGGGAACTCTGCGCCCGCTGCCACTTCCGCCTGGAGTACCCGACCAGCGGCCGGGGCAAGATCAGGGGGATCAACCCGAAGACCCATCACCCGGAGCTTGAGTGCGTCACCTGCCACTGGCCGCACGACCCGAGAAAGGCTGGGCACGGTGGGGCAAAATCCGCCGGGGCACCCGGGAATCCGGGCAACCCGAGCCTGAGCGCGTCTCCATCTGCCGTCAGCACGACCCGAGAAAGGAGGGGCGCACATGATATCGCGTAGAAACTTCTGCAAGAAATCGCTGCTGATGGCGGGCGGCCTGGCGATACCGCTCTCCGCGCTGGAGCTTTTCGACCCCAAGCGCCTGCTCGCCGAAAAGCCCGACGGCAAGAAAACCCGCTGGGTCTTCCTGGTCGACACCCACAAGTGCGTGGGCTGCGGCTTCTGCGTCAAGGGTTGCAAGACGGAAAACGAGGTTCCCTACGACGCAAACGTCACCCGGACCTGGGTGGAGCGCTACGTCATCACCAAGGACGGCCAGACCCACATCGATTCGCCCAAGGGGGCGCGCGACGGCTTCGAGACCTCCCAGATCGACATCGGCGAGGGGAAGTTCGAGGATATCAAGAATGAGGAGATCGACAAGGCCTTCTTCGTGCCGAAACTCTGCAACCAGTGCGACAATCCCCCCTGCGTCCAGGTCTGTCCGGTCGGCGCCACCTACCAGACCGCGGACGGCGTCGTGCTGGTGGACCGCAGCTGGTGCATCGGTTGCGGCTACTGCATCATGGGATGCCCCTACGGCGTCCGCTTCTTCCATCCGATCTTCCACGTCGCCGAGAAGTGCAACTTCTGCTACCACCGGATCTCCAAGGGGATGCAGACGGCGTGCGTCGACGCCTGCGCCTTCGGAGCCCGGCGGGTCGGCAACATCCGGGACCCCAACGACCCGGTCACCAAGGTCATCATGACCGAGCGGGTCAACGTCCTGAAGGAAGAGTACGGCACGACGCCGCAGGTCTTCTACCTGGGGCTCACCAAGGAGGTAAAATAGCCATGGTGCACGGAGAAGCCTGGACCCTGAAAGAGTTTTTCACCTATCCCAACGAGTACATTTACTGGACCATCCAGATCGTCATGTACCCGTTCATGACCGGCCTGGTTGCCGGCGCCTTCGTGCTCTCCTCGCTGTACCACGTCTTCGGCGTGAAAGAGTTGAAGGGGATCGCACGCTTCTCGCTGGTGTTCTCCTTTGCCCTACTGCCGGTCGCCATGCTGCCGCTCATGCTGCACCTGCAGCAACCCCAGCGCGGCATCGAGGTCATGATGACGCCGCACTTCACCTCGGCGATCGCGGCCTTCGGCATAGTTTTCTCCACCTACGGCATGATCGTCGCTTCCGAGCTCTGGTTCGTGTACCGCAAGCACTTCGTGGAGGAGGCGCTGAAGCTGCGCGCCATCGAGGAGCGCAGCCTCGGCGAGCACCTGGCCCACCTGCTCTTCTCGGCTCTCACCCTGGGCGCCATGGACATCAGCGAGCACGCCCTGGAGGCTGACGAGCGGGCGGTAAAGAAGCTCGCCGCCGCCGGCATCCCGGTCGCCTGCTTCCTGCACGGCTACGCCGGCTTCATCTTCGGCTCGGTCAAGGCGAACGCGCTCTGGATGACCCCGCTCATGCCGGTCATCTTCATCTGCTCGGCGGTCGTCTCGGGGATCGCCCTCTGCATGCTGACCTACATCATCACCATGGAGATCCGCAAGCTGCTCGCTGCCCGGAAAAAGCACCTCTACCCGGAGCTCCCCTCCCCGGAGGAGCTGAAGAGCGCCGAGGTGCACGTGGTGACCATGACCGCCAAGTACCTGGTGATATTCCTGGTGGCGGCCATCACCCTGGAGCTTTTGGACCTGATTTTCCGCGGTTACACGGCGATGAAATCGTGGGACATCCTGAGAAACGTCATCTACCACCGGGATTTCGTCAATATCTTCGTGATCCAGTACGGCATGGGAAACCTGCTCCCCTTCATCATCTTCCTGACGCCGGGGCTCACCGTCCGGCGGGCTGCGCTCGGCAGTTCCCTGGTGCTCCTGGGAGTCTTCATGATGCGCTGGAACGTCGTGATCGGGGGCCAGGCCTTCTCCTCGTCGCTTTCCGGATTCATGCACTACGTCATGCCGGTCTGGCCCGATAGCGTGGAGACCTTCAAAGAGGGACTCTTCGGGGCCCTGACCGTCGCGATCGTGCCGTTCGTCCTTTTCTGGCTCATTAACAAGGTCATGCCCGTTTTCAAGGATACCCACTGACCTGCCGTGTAGGGGCGAACCTTGTGTTCGCCCCTAACTTTCCCGATCCGCACCATCTTGAGGTTAAGGTTGAGCTTAACCCGAACCTCAACCTTTGTAAGGAGTACCGCCGCACCCCTTCCGGAGGGCGCAAGCTTCCGGAACAGGAGGGAGTCTTGGCTAAAGAGAACGAGCAGCAGGACGTACGGATCGACCAGATGGGAAAGGAACTCTCTGCGCTCAGCGCGCGGGTGGCTCAGCTCGAAGAGCTGCTGGCGGCCCCGGGAAGACAGACAGCGGCGGCACCCGCGCCGCCCAAATGGCGCGACTATCCGGACGAGGCGCCCGAGGACGTTTCCGAAGAACTCCTTGATTGGGCCGGCAAGGCACACCTTTTGACCCGGCTCTCCACCCTCTGTTTTCTGCTGGTGGTGGCGCTGGTGCTGCGCACCGTCACGGACAACAACCTGATCAACACCCTGGCGGGCTCCATGATCGGCATGGGGTACGCCGCAGCGCTCATGATTGCCGGAGCCTGGCGCTACAGCAGGAGAAGCCCGCTCGCCCCGATCCTCGCCGCTTCCGGCGCCGTCCTCATGTGCTCCATCGTGGTGGAGACCCACGCCCGCTTCGCCTCGCTGCCGCTGGTCCCGGCCTACCTGACGCTGATCGCGACCGGGGTCGGCATGGCCTGGGTCAGCCACCGCTACCGCAGTTTCCTCCCCATCTCGCTCGGCACCCTCGGGATGTGCCTGGCCGGCGCCGCCATCGACTACCCGCACCCTTTCTTCCCTTACCTGGCGCTGGTCCTTTTTGCCGCCAACATCCTCGGCTACTTCGCGGCGCAACTCAAGAGCTGTTCCTGGCTGCGCTGGATCGTCATGATCGTAACCATGGCCATGCTGCAGCTTTGGGGGGTGAGGCTCGGCATGATCCTGCTGCGCCACGAGCAGCCTCCCGCCCAATTGGCGGGCGCCTGGTTCCTTCCCGCCCTCGCGGCATTCGCCGCCCTCTACCTGGCGCTCGCCTGCATCGGCATCGTCCGGGGCGTCGAGGGGAAGATCTCCCGCTTCAACTTCGCGCTGCCGACCCTGAACGCGGTTTGGGCCTTCAGCGCCGCGGGCTACCTGGTACACGCCTCCGGCGGCAGCAAGCAGTTGCTCGGCCTGCTCGGAGTGGTGCTCGCGCTCGGCCACCTGGGGCTCACCATCTGGCTTGCCGGCCGCAAGGAAGGGGGCGCGCCCGGCACCACCTCCTTCGCCTGCGCCGGAGCGGCGCTGGCCGCGATCGCCCTCCCCTTTGCCACGGGGAACTTCGCGCTCTCGCTACCCGCCCTCTCCGTGATGGCGTTTTTCATGGCCATCATGTCACGCAAGTGGAAAAACGGCGGCATCCGCGCCACCTCGTACCTGATGCAGCTCTATGCGGTCGTCGCCCTGGCGGTCGCCCTCCAGATAGACAAGGCAGCGGCGAGTGACCTGTTGAACTCGATTCCCGCGGGGCTTTTGGCCCTGGTGACCCTGTACCAGTACCAGTGGTGCCGGGAGTGGCCACCGCCCACGCCCTCCGTATTCAGCCGCTTCGACTCCGAGGACAGGAGTGCCGTGGCGCTGCTGCTCTGCTCACTGGGCAGCGGCTACTTCGCTCTAAGAATCGCCGTTTTGCAGGTTCTCACCCTGTACGCTCCGCCGGCCGAAGTCGCCAACGCCTTCGGCTGCAGCCAGTCGATCCTGATCAACGGGTCCGCCGCCGGGATCATGCTCTTTGCCTACTTCAGGCGCAACAAGGAGGTGCGCAACGTCGCGATCCTGGTGACCCTGGCCGGAGCCGTGAAAGTCTTTCTTTACGATCTGCTCGGCGCCCACGGGATCCCCCTGGTGGCAAGCGTCTTCACCTTCGGCGTCGCCGCCGCCATAGAGTCCGTGGCCCTGGGGCGCTGGCAGAAGAAAACCAATCACGACGAGCCCGCCGCACCGCCGGACGCGGCGGAGCCCAGCCGGNAATAATCGTCGTTTAACCGTAACTGTTCAGCACCTTGCGCTCAGCATCGTTCCCACGCTCCCG
>JGI24143J45723_1000957_pt1 | contig 14370 bp, 10 predicted proteins | sample BarGraIncu00432A_FD_45723 | JGI IMG/M metagenome (IMG submission 45723)
CGATGACTGAGACCAGGGGGGGGGGTGCGTCCGGCCGGGCGCTGCCCTGCTGCAGGAAGGCAAGGGCGGAGCGAACCGCCTCCTCCACGAAAAGCTCCGGCTGCTTCCTGACCATCTGGGCGCAGACTGCCCGGTCGCTGGTGGCGAGCCCGGATGCGGCAGACGGGAAGGGGAAGATGTCGGGCAGCGGGAGCTTCATTTCCTCGAAGGCCGCCCTGGTCTGCTTCAGCGGCAGCCGCTGATAGCTTCCCCCGAGGTAGCCTGCTGCCGCCTCGGAATCATTGAGTCGGAAAAGGTGGTGAGCGATCTCGATGAAGGCAATGGCCTCGGCGGCGAATCCCGGGAGGTTTTTCCAGTCCACCCGGGGGTAGAGATTCTGCAGGGGATGGCGCTCCAGCAGCCTTTTGACGATCGTTGCATCGTAGCTGGTGTCATACGTGACGGTTTCCGACGACATATTGTTTTTGTGCCAGCGCCACTGATAGGTCGTGGCGGCCAGCCGTTTGAACGTCGCCAGCAAGATCAGGCGGCTCCACCACTCATAGTCGTGCGCCCGCACAAATGCGGTGTCGTAGTCCCCTATCAGCTGGTAGCATTTCTTCCTGATCAGGGTCCCCCCGTCAGGGATGGAGTTCCCGTTAACCATGCGGGCCAGAAATTCCTGGTTGCGTCCATACCAGTCCTCGTAGGTCAGAAGCTGCAGGGGGTTGAGGTCGTCGTCGACAATAAGGAGGTCGCCGTAGATGACATCTGCATCAGGTGTGCTCCTGAGCATTGCGACCAGATCAGACAATGCCGTCGGCATCAGGATGTCGTCGGACCCGAGCCAGATGATAAATTCGCCCCTGGACTGCGTGATGCCGAGATTGCGGGTCCCGGGTGCTCCCGTGTGCTCTTTGCTGAGGTACCTCAACCGGTCGGAACTGATGGCGCGCACCACCTCCGCAGTGTTGTCGGTAGAGCCGTCGTCGACGATGAGCAGTTCGAAATTGTCATAAGTTTGCGACAGAGCGCTCCGAATCGTCTGCCCCAGATAGTTGGCACGGTTGTAACTGGGGATAATGATCGAGACCAAAGGCGAACTGCTGGCCGACAAGGCATCTGCTGATGGCATGATTTCTCTCATATTGTAGTGAGATGCGTGTCAATGAGTTGTTTGATCCGGGGCAGCACGACGCTGCCGGCATACCGATCGACGATGCAGCTGCGGTACTGGTCTGAATGGTACTCTTCGCCCGTTATCATGGCTACGGCCTGCTCCACGGTCTGGAAGATATAGCGGGGATCGTACACCCTCTGCAGGTCGCCGAAGCTTGCGTGGATGATGGGCTTGATCCCCATCATCATTGCCTCCATAATGGCCAGACCCTGCGATTCAACGATCGAGGTGGAGATCAGGAACGACTTGTCATCCAGCCAGCCGGTGACGTCGTCTGTCAGGCCGTTGTAGCTGAAATGCCCTTCCAGCCCCAGGTCTTTGATGAGCTTCATGCAGTACTGGTAGAGCTGGTAGTCCTGGATGCTCCCGATCATGGCGAGGGTGTAGCGGGGGTCCCGCTTTACCAGAGCACTGAGAACCTGCACCATGAGCGCCGGGTTCTTCTCCGACTGGAACCTCGAAATGAAGGCAAGCTTGAAGTTGTTCCGCCTCACCTTGAAGGGGATCGCGTCTGCGATGGGGTTCGGAATCACCCTTATCCTGGTCCGGCGGCCGACATCCTGGCCGACGGCTTCCTGAAAGACGTTGGCAAAGACATCGTTGACAAAAATGAGGTCATCGACATTCTGCCACTGTATGTTCTTAACCGGCTGTCCATAGGCCTCGTAACGGTGGATCCTGCAGATGATCGGGCAGGTTCTCGGCATCTGACTGGCAATCTCGATGGGACCGTTGCCCCATTCAAACCACGCCAGAGACGACTGCTTCAGCACCTCAAACATCTCCTGCGCGGAACGCCCCTGCGTCGGATAGGTCTGCACCTGATAGCCGGAAGCGGCCAGATAGCTCATTATCGGCTTGGCAAAGTGGAAATTGTCACCGTCACCGGCAAAAAAAGTGATCTTCGGCGTTTCGCGAGGCATCTCTATCCGCGAGCCCAGGGAGCCGCGGTCCGGGGGCAGCTGCCCGCCCCGGGAGCTCTCGAGGTGCGGCGCGGCTTTTCTGAACGACTCGAAAAAAGAGGACAGCTGATGCGCCCTATCCGCCTGTCCCGTCGACGACAGGCGCTGGACATGCCGGCAGAGCAGGTCGGCCCAGGAGTGCTCCCGATAGGAAAACTGCCGGTCCAGGCAGGCGTGCCATTCCGTCAGCGCGAGGCTGAGGTCGGCAAAGGCAGGTCTCCCCGACAGAGCCCGAATTGCCTCCCCGAGCACGGCCTGCACCTCTGCCACCTGCACCGCGTCGGGCCGCGAGGAGATGAACTCGCGCGCCCTGTCCAGCAGCGGCAGCATTAATCCGCAGCGGTTCATATACGCGTCATGGTCAAGAGCGGCACTGATCACCTGGGCAAAGACGGTGCGGATATGTTCCGGGCTTCCCAGGTCCAGAAGCGGAAACAGCCCCGGCAGTGGATTGGCGTTCAGAAATATGACGGCGGCGACAGCTGACTCGAACTTGCCGGCATCCGGCATGGAGTTTGTCGTCTGCCCGGAATGAAGCCGGGTGACTGCCGTAAGCGCCGGAATGAAATGAGCCGGATATTTGGCCATTACCCTGAGCCACATGTCAAAATCCTGCCCGTAGCGAAAACCTTCATAAAATCGGCCCACTGTGCTGAAGACCGACCGATGCACGGCAATGGTGATGCCGTTAATGAAGTTTTTCCTCAGGTGGCTGAGGATCTGCAGGTTCTGCTCAGGTAGCTGCAGAGAGGAGTTTCTGTAGTCAATGCCGGTGAGGTCATTGCTCCCTTCGTTGAGGCAGTAGAAGGCCGTGTGGAAAAATTTCGCCTTCGGGTTCTGCTGTATCGCCAGAAGATGGGTCTGAAGCTTTTCAGGGACAAAGAAGTCGTCGGAGGAAAGCCAGCAGATCCACTCGCCTCGTGCATAATGGAGCCCTTTGTTCAGAGCAGCAGCCACCCCCGCGTTCGCCTGATGGAAAACATGGAAGCGGCTGTCGCGTCCGGCATATGATTCGGCCACCTCTGCCGTACCGTCGGTAGAACCGTCATTTACTATCAGCGCTTCCCAGTTCGGATGCGTCTGCGCCAGCAGACTCTCGAGCGCGGTAGAAAGAAAATTGGCCTGGTTGTACGTCGGCACGATAACGGAAAAAAGGGGCAGAGTGCTGTCCATATGCTTATTCTTTCCTCCGCAGCCAGAGGCTGTTGCTGATGAGCTGGTGACGGGACGGGTCGTACAGCGGAAAAGCAGCCCTGAGCACCTCGGGTCTTTGCGCCGTGATCGCGGCCATTGACAAGAGCACCTCGAAATCCTGGTTACAAGCCAAAAAAGCCTGCAGCAGATAGGACTCCGTCCAGAAGACCCGGAACGAAGGGTTGCTGTGATACGCCTCGGGGTATTCATACGGCATCGGAATGTCGTGGAAATGGACTACGACACCCGGCGCCAGAGTCGGAAGAACATCCAGAATCAGATAGTTGACGTCTCCGCCGGCCCTGACCACATGGCCGGAATCAACGAAGAGCACGTCACCGTCGCCCAGACTGCCAAAGGCAGATACCGGGAGAGTTTCCACACGCTGCGGGAGGAGATTGCTTACCGCGGCCAGCTTTCCGATGCGTGCCCGGTCCGGATACGGATCGCAAATGGTGTAGTCGCACTGACCGCCGAACTCCTGCTTGTTTTGCAGCACCGCGGCATTGATGATTTTTGACGAGTTGCCTGAACCGATTTCCATAATGCGCCGGGGCTGGAAAAAGCGGATGACGCAGTGCAGGGCGGCGGCACAGCCAAAGGAAAAGTTGCTGTTTTCTGTGAAGTACTCATCCGGATTGCTGGTAGGTTGCGGCGACCAGTTGCACTCCCGTCCAAAGCGTGTGCCAAAGTGGTGCAGGAACTCGGCCTGGCGGTCCAGATCCCAGTTAATGCCGGCCAGGTCGCTGATCTTCCGGTAAGTTCCCCGCTGCTGAAGATCTTTTAGGTCCGGCACCGGAGAGTAGAAATGCACCGGCAGCGGCAGGCATCCCTGATCCAGGCAGGCGTCGGTGCCTTTTCCCGTTTTCGCCATTTCGGCAATGATGGGGGCCAGCGCCCCGTGGAATTTGTCCATCTCCTCGGGCCGCAGCTGGCGCAGCAAGGCTGATAGACGATTTACCACCTCTGCCGCTGTCAGCGCGCCCTGAGCCTGGTCCTGAGTCGGTGCGGGGGTGGGGGCGGAAAGGGGCTCCGGCTGTTTGAGGTTCTTTATTGCCCAGATGGCGCCATGGGGCACCTGATAGTTGTTTCCCATATTGTCCTGCTGGTGATAATCAGGCGAGACAACGATATCCCACTCCGCACCGAAATCCTCAGGCTCCCATCCGGACCTGTGTTCCTGCCACACGCCGCCGTCCAGACCCCAGGCATCTTTTCCGTCGGGGTGATGCTGGGGAATAAAACCGAGCGTGGTGAAAACGGCAATCTGGGCGCGCGCTATGCGATCGGTTTCCTTAAGCAGTTTAAGAGACTTTTCCTTGGGCAGGTGCTCAATTATGTCCACTAAAAAAACCGTATCTACCGATTTGTCCGGCAGGATCTCTAAAGCCTTCTCCCAATCAGCATTGATAAACCTGTATACCCTGCTGGTATCATCCTTCACCTTATCTTTCAATATGTTGAGATATTGCTCAAACGGTTCACAGCATATATGAATTTGAGGAATAATAAAGGTTTGCGGCCGAATGCCACAGCCGATATCGAGCACCGTTTCCACCTGCTTCATTTTCGATATTGCCAATGGGAACAATTCGCTTTTCTTCACCCAGACGCCAAGCCCGTTGTTGCGTGAGCCGATTGATTTTTCTTGCATGTCACCGCCACTTTAGAGTTATTTTTCCTGACACCATGACTTTAGGGGCATATTCCGAGTCACCACCGCTCCCGGAGCTATTTTCTCCACACCGTGCGGTTCACATAATCGGTGTAGCTCAAGATGATGCGCACCATTTTCTTTGAAACATTGTCCGCTTCATAATCCGGCACCATACGAAACGGTCGGTCACCCGATACGGCCTGAGCCACAACAACCGCCACTGCTTCGAGCACCCGTTCCGGTTTCAGCCCGCACATGATCAGCGCCGCTTCATCCATTCCCTCGGGACGCTCGTGGGCCTCGCGGATGGTGACCGCGGGAAAGCCGAGAGATGATTTCAGGCCGGGTTCCAACCACGGTGATAACCTTCATCGCAGGAATTCTCCCTCTTCAACCAGCTCCTGGTCGATCAGCAGCCGGTATTTCTCAAGCAAACTGTGCGTTTCATCGAGCGAAAGCAGGGTGTCGCTGGAGCTGTACTCCCGATTTAACGGGGACCCTTCGGGCTCCTCCGCGACCAGTTCCGGCAGCATCGGTTTGATCGTGTAGTAGTTTCCTCTGTCAAAAGTCCGCCACCCCTCCTCGTAGGAGACCATGCTTTCATGCACCTTCTCCCCTGGTCTGATGCCGGTGATCTGTATCTCGACCGGCCGGTCCCCGATCAGGGCACGGGCAACATCAATCATGCGGGAGGCGGGGACCTTCGGGACGTAGGTCTCGCCAGGTCTGGCACCTTCCAGTGCTGCAAGAATGGTGTCGACAGCTCGCTCCAGAGGCAGCAGGAATCTGGTCATCTCCTCGGTCGTGATGGTGACAGGGCCGCCGTTTTTGATCTGTTCATGAAAGAGAGGGATGACGGAGCCCCGTGACGCCAGGACATTGCCGTACCGGACGCAGATGAAACGGGTGGCCGGGGCATTGAGATTGCCTGCGATGAATACCCGCTCCTGGAGAGCCTTGGTCATGCCCATGACGTTGACCGGCTTGCAGGCTTTATCGGTCGAGACCCCTACCACGGTTTGTACGGGGAGGTCGTTTTCACGGATGGCACGGACGATGTTCTCCGCGCCAATGACATTGGTCATTAACGCTTCAGTCGGGAAGTACTCGCAGGAAGGGACCTGCTTGAGAGCCGCCGCATTTATTACGATGTCCGCTGATTTGATCGCAGCTGCTACCGAGGCGTAATTGCGCACATCCCCGATGCGGAATTCCAGCCGCTGGGCGAAATTGTTGTAGATGACCTCGTCGGTTACCTTGCGTTTTTGCTGGTATTCGACCCGCATGAAGTGCTGCTTGGCCTCGTCGCGGGAAAAGATGATGATCTTTTTCGGGGTGCCCGCAGTTCCTGACAGTAGCCGGCGCGTGAGAACCTTACCGAGAGATCCCGTCCCCCCTGTGATAACCACTACTTTCCCTTCGAAAATTCCCATGCTCAAGTTAGTACCTCTCTTTATAGTGCTTCGCTGTGATGAAATCCTGATGCATGCGTCGGGTCATCTCATCCCAGGATGGTGCGAGGTAACCGGTTGCCTCCCTGAAACGCCGCGAATCAAGAGACCTGTCCGCAATGAAATTGTCGCAGGGCGTAATTTTTGTCGGGACGCCATACTGCTGCGCAATCATTCTGAGAAGGTCGTACTTAGTAATTGGGTCGGAAGAGACGTGGTACAGTCCCTGAAGCTTTAGGTCGGGAATTACCTGATTTATGAGGATGTCGGCAAGCACAACGGTGGGAAGGCCGGAAAAGGTCGCACCGGTAAAACCGCAAGCCTCTGCGGTCTGTGACAGGAACCATTCGACAAGTCCATAGCGGGTACCCAGTTCGTGGCCGATAATGGAAGTACGCAGGGTGATGCAATGGGGACAGGAGGCAACTTCTCCCAGAAACTTGGTCCGGCCGTAGAGATCGGTGGCATTTGCGGTATCTGCCTCCAGATAGTTTCCTTTGCTACCGTCAAAGACGCAATCGCTGCTGATGTGAATGAGCCGCGATCCGGCAGCCCTGCAAAGCATGGCCAACCGGTGCGGAAAGAGGGAGTTGACCGACAGCGCTGGTATGTGCTCGGTGGAGGCTGCCAGCTGCTTGATGATTCCGATGCAATTGACAACACAGTCCGGCTTGACCTCAGCGATAACTTTGACAATAGAATCAAAGTTATCCGCATCGACTCCCCCGACAATATTGCTCAGCATTTCCGGCGGGAAATTGCGAGAGAGCAGCTCGGTTCCTCTTGCAGTGGCCCGCACTTCAAACCGATCCGAATGGAACAGCTGCGAAAACAGTGTGTGCCCGAGCATGCCGGAAGCCCCGAGAATAAGGATGGTGTCAGTCTTTTTCCCGTCAGTCATCGTTTAAGCCTCTTTGGTCCGGCCAAATGAGCAAAATGGGCTCCGGACCTTTTCCGGTAATAACCTGCGCAAAAACATCGACCTTGATTTCGTGCTGCAGAAGCTGAACCCGACCGAAAGTGAAGTGAGGGGCCGCTATGCCGAAGTTCCCGAAGCGATGATAAACTTTTTCCGCTTATTTTACATCATCGTACCAGACTGAGCCTACTGTCATCTCGTCCGGAAGAGGTGTTTCTTCGTCCAGATCGAGGCAGCGCAGGGTTTCACCGGTCAGCCGGTAGCGTAATCCGCTCTCTGGGCAGGTCAGGATCCCGTCGGAATCCGGCTCCTTTAGCAGGTGGCCGTGGCGGCTCATCCATCCCTTTTGTCTTGCCGGGATGCCTACCATGAGGGCGTAGTCCGGAACATCCTTGGCCACCACCGCCCCGGCTGCGATAAAGGCGTATCTGCCGATGGTGATGCCGCAGACAACCGTGGCATTGGCGCCTACCGAAGCCCCGCGGCGCAGCAGGGTCTTTTCGTATAAGGCCTTACGCAGCACCTGGGAACGCGGGTTGGTGACGTTGGTGAGAACGCAGGACGGCCCCAGAAAGACGTCATCCTCAATAGTGGTCCCTTCGTAGATGGAGACGTTATTTTGAACCTTGACATTGTCGCCGATCAACGTGCCGCCCGCGACAGAGACATTCTGACCGAAACTGCAGCGTTCACCGATGCGTGCGCCGGAAAGGACGTGAGAAAAGTGCCAGATCTTGGTGCCCTTGCCGATGACTGCACCTTCGTCGACATAGGAAGACTCGTGAACAAAATACTCCATACTATCCCCCTATGCGGTCTTGATGAAAGGATGCGAATGGCCGGAGACTCCGACCACCTCGGCATGTCTTATCTGGTAGGCCAGGTTGATGGAGGCCCGGGCATCCTCCAGGCCGAAGCCGCCCCCGGACAGGATGTCCTGGTAAACGATAGTGTGCAGGTCGGTAAAACCGTCAGAGAATTCAATCTCTTCTCCGTTCATGGTGAGTGAGCGGTAGGTGGTCTTGCCGGCCGCAGCCGCCTTTTGGGGGACGTCGTTCACGTCCAGGGACAGGAACCAGCGTACGTTGGCACGGGCAAGTTCCAAATAGCCGCCGATCTTGCGCTCGTCCTTGTGATGGACCTGCAGCAGTTTGACCTCGCCAAAGATCCACATGAGCATGTCGAAGAAGTGGATTCCTATGTTCGTGGCGATGCCGCCCGATTTTTCCAAGTCTCCCTTCCAGGAGGCAAAATACCAATTGCCGCGCGAGGTGATGTAGGTTAGATCGATGTCGAGCTTTTCATCGTCGGGCAGTGCCGCCACCCGCTCTTTCAGGGCGATAATGGCCGGATGCAGCCGCAACTGCAGGATGTTGTAGATGCGACTGCCGGTCTCCTGCTCAAGCAGGGATAACGCGTCCAGGTTCCAGGGATTGAGCACCAGGGGCTTTTCGCAGATGGCATGGGCGCCGATGCGCAGGGCAAAGCGGATGTGGGCATCGTGCAGGTAGTTCGGCGTGCAGATGCTGACGTAGTGGATTCTCTGGTCGTCGCTCAAGCGGCGCAGCTTTTCCGCATAGCGGTCGAAGCGCTCGAACTCGGTGAAAAAGGAGACGTTGTCAAAGTAGCGGTCCAGAATTCCGACGGAGTCGTTTTTGTCAAGGGCCGCAATCAGGCGGTTTCCGGTCTCTTTGATGGCCTGCAGGTGTCGCGGCGCGATGTAGCCGCCGACTCCGATATGGGCGAAGTTTTTCATTTTGTACGCGACCTCTTTTCCTTTAGGCTCTGTAAAGCAGGGGAAAGTTTTGGTCAACCAGGTGCCTCGTGTCTACCACCGGTATGCCAAAGGAGGAAAAATCCAATGAGTGATACTCATCGTGTGCCGTGGTTATCAGGATCAGGTCGTATCCCGCGCCGATCTCAACCGAGCGCCTCCCGGCCAGCTGCGGGAATTCACGCGTCATGGTTATCGCCGGGACATACGGGTCGTTGTAGCTTACCTGCGCACCCAGGTCTTCCAGCTTTTGGATGATGCGAAACGAGGGGGACTCCCTGAAGTCGTCGATATTCGCCTTATAGGCAATCCCCAGCATGAGCAGGCGTGAACCTTTTACGGCTTTGCCCGCATCGTTTAGGGCCATCATGGTCTTTGATACCACGAAGTCAGGCATTGAGGTGTTGATGTCGCCCGCCAGCTCGATGAACCTGGTGTGGAACCCAAACTCGCGTGCCTTCCAGGTCAGGTAAAACGGGTCGATGGGGATGCAGTGCCCCCCAAGCCCGGGCCCGGGATAGAAGGCCTGGTATCCGAAGGGTTTGGTCTTGGCCGCTTCAATCACCTCCCAGACGTCGATGTCCATCTTGTCGAAGAGCATTTTCAGTTCGTTGACCAACGCGATGTTGACGGAACGGTAGATGTTTTCCAGCAGCTTTGCGGACTCGGCCACACGGCATGAGGAAACCGGGACGGTTCTAGCGACAATGGTGTCGTAAAGCGCCTTGGCGACCCTCAGGCAATCGGGCGTGTACCCGCCGACCACTTTTGGGACGCTGCTCAAGGTGAAGTCCTTGTTGTTCGGGTCTTCACGCTCGGGCGAAAAAGCCAGGTGGAAGTCACGCCCGGCTTTGAGTCCGGACCCCTCCAGAATCAATCTCATATCGGTGTCGGTGGTGCCCGGATAGGTCGTGGACTCCAGGCTGATGAGTTGGCCGGGACGGAGGTTGGCGGCGATGGCGCGGCTCGTGTCAAAGACAAAAGTCATGTCCGGTTCGCGGTTGACGTTTAGGGGGGTCGGGACGCAGACAATGATGCAGTCCATTTCCTTCAGGCCGGAAAAGTCCGTGGTCGCCCGGAACGCTGCGTTGCCGTCGGAAACAAAATCAGGCAGCGTAATGTGCTTGATATAGCTTATGCCTTTTGAAAGATGATGTACCTTGTTCTGATCGACGTCAAAGCCGGTGACGTGAAAGCCGGCCTTGAAAAAGGCAATGGCCAGGGGAAGGCCGACGTAACCCAGACCTATGACACCTATGTTTGCTTGGCGCGAGGTGATCTTATTTAACATCTTGCGATTTCCTTCCTATTGCAGTGCGTGAAAGTATGCCGATGCGCCCGATCAATTCAGGTCGTCTTTTTATCATGGAATTCGGTAATGGCGCTGACCACATAATCCTGATGTTCCCTGGTAAGGTAAGGGCCCATGGGGAGACTCATTATTTCCCGGGTAACCGCCTCGGTAACGGGGAATTCCTCACGACAGCAGGCTGCGTTTTTCAGCGCCTCCTGTCGGTACAGCGGTATCGGGTAGTGGATCGCTGTGGGTACTCCGCGTGCTGTTAGGTGGTCTATCAGGGCAGCGCGCCTTGCGGAACGCACCGAGTACTGGGCATAGACCGAGGCGCAGCCCTGCTTGACCACGGGAGTAATGAGTCCGCAGTCCAGCAGCAGTTGGTCGTAGCGTCCGGCGACCATGCTGCGCTGACTGATTTCCCCGGCAAAATGCCGGAGCTTAACGCGTAGTATCGCAGCCTGAATCGTGTCGATACGTCCATTGATGCCGATCAGGTCATGTATGTAGCGTTCTGACTGGCCGTGATTACTGAGCGATTTGAGGCGGGCAGCCAGGTCACGGTCTGAGGTGAATACCGCTCCTCCATCGCCGTAACATCCGAGTGGCTTAGAGGGAAAGAAACTCGTACAGGCAATGCTGCTCAGGTTGCAGCTTCTCCTGCCGCGATATTGTGCCCCGAAACTCTGGGCGGCGTCCTCGATGACCACCAGGCCATGCCTGGCGGCAATGGTGTTTATTTCGTCCATATCTGCCAGCTGGCCGAACATGCTGACTGGAATAATCGCCCTGGTTCGCGAAGTTATCTTCTCCTCAATTCGGGACGCATCTATGTTGTAGCTTTGTGCGTCGATATCGGCGTAAACCGGGGTGGCTCCAAGCAGTGCAACCATCTCAGCGGTGGCAATGAAGGTGAAGGGCGTTGTGATAACCTCATCTCCGGGTTTGATGCCGATAGCCATCAAGGCAAGCAAAAGAGCGTCGGTACCGCTGGAGCAGCTAACGCAGTGGGCGGCGCCGCAAAACGCCGCCAGCTCCTGCTCCAATCCAGCGACATCCGCGCCCAGGATATACTGCGAGCTATCGAGCACGGCGTGAATTGCCCGGTCGATCTCTTGTTTTTGACTGATGTACTGGGCCTGCAAATCAATGAAGTTGATTTTCATGCAACCACCCCCCGAAAGCGTCAGGATTGCCGAAGCAACTACCATGCCGGTATGGTTGCCAGATACTATGCCGTTTTTTGACGGGTTTGCGTGCCCGGTAACCTTCAGGCAAAGTTGTGGACGACCTGGTGAAGGGATCGATTTTGGGCGTTGGAGCTAATGAAGCCACCATGACGCCTCCGGTGAGAATGTATTCCGGTATCCAGCCCAAAACGTCGTGACGGGATCACCGTAACCGTTCGGGTGGCAAGCCTCAATTACTTCGGGGAGCAACGGGTTTAGGTTACCTTCGGATCTGGCCCGGTGCAAAAAATCCTGATGTGGTGCTGGGTGGCTCAGCGAAGTGGTCGTGGCCTCATCCGGCGACTGGTCGCCCCCCCGAGGAGCACGCACCCCCGGATTGGTGAGGGGAGACCGGTGATCAATGGAGTTGCGTCAGTGCTCTTAGGAGCGGTGTCCGATATTTGACATGGGGGTGCGTTATCACTGGCAAACAAAATATTGACAGCAACCGGGTGCGATTCCAGTGACAGTCTAATTCCAGCTGTTTACCTGGTAAACGCGGCAGGATCTGGCACCGTCCGATCCTCGTATCGCCAGGCCGGTAGCAGCCGGCAGCAGGCTCCTTGCGACCTGTGGGCGCTTTGGTTATCTTTCGTTCATTTGGAAATTGTAATTGTAATGGTATACTTCACAGGAAAATTCTGCCGCGAAGGAGCCCAATGCGCATGGACAAACTTACCGCGACCATCGACAACTCTTTATTCCTTACTCGCCCCAACGCAGGACCAGCAAAGCGCCGTGTCGAAGTACGTTCAGGCTGCCGCCGCCCAGCTGATCCAGAACAAGCAATACCCCCAGGCGATCGCGCAGCTGAAAAAGGCGATCGCGCTGGATCCAAAATCGCCGGACGCCTACAGCACGCTGGGAAGCGTCTACCTGCAAACCGGCAACACCAAGGGAGCGATTGACGCGTACAAGAGCCAGATCCGGGCAAATCCGGCCTCTGCCGACGCCTACAACAGTCTCGGAAACGCGTATCTGCAGGCGGGAAACCAGGCTGAGGCGGAGAAGCAGTACAAGACGTCGGCGCGCATTGATGGTTCCACGACGTATGCTCCCTACGCCCTTGGCAACATCTATCTGCAGCAGGGGCGCTACACCGAGGCGGCGACGCAGTTCGCCAAAGTGGTGAAAATAGCCCCCAGGGATGCCCACGGGTATTACGGTCTTGCGGCGGTCGACAACAAGCAGGGAAATTTCAGCCAGGCGGCAACCCAGGCCAACAAGGCCATAAGCCTTGATAAAACCTTTGCTGAACCGCATTTCGAGCTCGCCAAGGCGTACCTCGGCCTGGGACAGAAAAGCGACGCAGAGAAGCAGGCGACCATCCTCGGCACCATGAACGCGACCATGGCCTCAGACCTAAGTAAGCTGCTTGCTGCGCCGAAGCTGGTGGCAAGTCTCCCGGACGCAACCCGGTTCAACACGCTGAAGGCGCCGCATACCCTCCTCAAGACGCTCGACCCGTCACTGCTCTTCCCCAATAGCTCCAAAGATTTCACCATGGTCTTCCAGTTCGACTCGCAGATGGACGCCTCCTCGGTCATGAACGTCGCCAACTGGTCGATAAACAAGGCTTCGGGCGGCCAGGGCGGAGTCTATAATAACGGAGTGACCTTGCATCAGGACACGCAGGTAACGGTGCCGAGCACCCCGAAACGGGTGGTCTACGATCCTCAGAGCATGCAGGCAACCGTCTTCTTCACCCTCTCCCAGAACTCCACCCTAAGCGCAGAGATCGATCCCTCACATATCGTCTTTAAGTTTTCCGGTACGGATGCTGATGGCAAATCGATGGACCCGTCAGCAGATCAGGTTGACGGGGCGGCTGGTTTGCCGTTTTAGAGAGAAAAAATTCTCTGCACTCCCGGCGGGCGGGTTCAGCCTTCGGGCCCGCCCGGACTCGTCTGGGGTGCTCCATCCCCGGTTGATCCGCTGCTTCCAGCGCTGCACCGGTAGCTATCCCGTTCACTCTTTCGGTAAGCTTCCCCTCCCTCCTGAAAAAAATTAATAATTTATTATAAATAAAATTAAACTTTTGAAGGGGCCCACCGATAAGTCTGCTATGTGCGCAGAAAAATGGGCCCGAAGGAGGTTAGACGACGCGTTTCCGGCCCTGCTGCGATATCGGACCTTTCACGTAATTGAAGTTGTGACCACAGAATGGGCAGAAATGCCATCTACCATGAAAAAAAGGAGAGAAGCATATGTCAATGTCAGACATTTCACTCACATCCGGCATGCGTAGCAACCTCTTGGCACTGCAAGGCACCGCTAATGCGTTGGGTCAGACCCAGCAGCGTCTGAGCTCGGGCAAAAAGGTGAACAGTGCCCTCGACAACCCGACCAACTTCTTCTCGGCCCAGAGCCACCTGCAGGCCGCCTCCGACCTCTCCGACCGCAAGGACAGCATGAGTGAGGGGGTGCAGACGGTGCAGGCAGCCAACGCGGGTATCACCGCGATCACCTCGCTGATCCAGGCAGCCAAAGGTCTGGCAAGCTCAGCCCTCGGCACCACCGACGTTAACGAGAGACTAAGCTACCAAAACCAGTTCAACACCCTGCGCGGTCAGATCGACACGCTGGCGCAGAATTCCAGCTATAAAGGCACCAACCTGCTGAAAGGCGATCTCCTCACCGTCCAGTTCGCCCAAACTACCGGCTCGCGACCCTGTCAATCAAAGGTTTCGACGCCTCGACCGCGGCTGCAGGGCCGAGCCTCCTCACCCCC
>JGI24143J45723_1000958_pt1 | contig 14355 bp, 13 predicted proteins | sample BarGraIncu00432A_FD_45723 | JGI IMG/M metagenome (IMG submission 45723)
CGAGAGGAGCTGCCCCAGCTTAATGAAGGTGGGGCCGAGTTCCTCCATGGCAAGTCTCAGCCGCTCCGGTGGGGAGAGGTGGGACGCCTTTCCGCCGTCGCGGCGCATGACGCGACGCGACAGCGCCACGACCCCGGAAAGGTTAAGGTATTCCAGCAGGTGCCCCAGGCCGTACCCCGCGAAGACCGAGATGATCTGGCGGTAGCGGCGGATGCTGCGGACGTTGCGGTTGAACTGCATGATTCTCAGCATTCAGTTCCTGGCTCCTCGTCCTCCCCTTGCAGGGCTTCGAGAGCCTTGACGCGGCGCTCCAGTCGTTCGAAATCCTCGCGCGACACCATTCCCATCCGGTCCAGCGCCCGCTTCACCTCGGTCTCGGCGATTTCGGAGGTGCGATCACGGCCGGCCCGGGCGAGATCCTGAATCCGCTCCAGGAAAGCCCTTCCTTCCTCCTCGCTCATCTTGTAGCGCGCCTTCAACTCCTGCACCATTTCCTCCCCCTTTTTCTGGGTGAGCGACGCGGCGCCTAAAGCGGTGAGTGCTGCCTTTTCCAAGAGTTCCAGCATGGTTGCACCTCCTCATGTGAAATATGTTTTCATTGCACAGCCTGCACTAATGATATCCCTCTCGACAGCTAAAGTCAACGGCGGAGCCCCTTGACATTACAAGGGTTCTCGCCGATACTCCGGTTAGGGTACTCATGGGGAAAACGGGAGCTGCAATGTCGAAAAAAAGGACGGTAACCATTCAGAACGTCGCGCAGATCTTGTCACAGCGAGGGCTGCTCGACCCCGCTCAGCTGCAGCTTTTAACCGACCAGGGCGAGGCGCAGGGTGCTCGCCTGCAGGGTGCCCAGCAGGCGGGCTATTCCAGGCGTTTGCAGCAGACCCCGGAGAAGGCCTCCCCTGCCGAGGTGATAGCCTCTCTCAACCTGGAAGTACCCGGTTTTCCTGGAAAACTCTTGACCGAGGACGCCATCACCGAAGCCCTGGCGGCCGCGGTCGGCATGCCGTACCTGAAGATCAACCCGATGAAGCTCGACCTTGAGCTGGTGACCGCGCACATCTCGCGCCCCTTTGCCCTGAAGCACCTGATTGTCCCGGTCGGCTTTGCCGAAGGAGTCGTCACCCTTGCGGTGGCCGACCCCTTTAACGACGAGGTGATCGAGGAACTCAGAAGCGTGAAGCGCATGGATTTTCGGCGGGTGCTCGCCTCAAGGAACGACATCCTGAAGATTCTCAGGGAGTTCTTCGGTTTCCGCGCCTCGGTGCAGGCAGCCGAAACCGAGGTTGGGACCGCCGTCGACCTCGGGAACCTGGAGCAGTTCGTGCGCCTGAAGCTGGGGCACGAGATTGAGGGGACCGACCGTCACGTGGTGACCGCCGTCGAGTTTCTGCTGCAGTACGCCTTCGACCAGCGGGCGAGCGACATACATATCGAGCCCAAGCGTGAGAAAACGCTGGTCCGCCTGCGGGTGGACGGGGTGCTGCACAACGTACACGTCGTGCCGAGGCAGTTGCACCCCCCGATCGTGTCGCGCATCAAGATGCTGTCCCGGATGGACCTGGCCGAGAAGCGACGCCCGCAAGACGGCAGGATCAAGACCAGTCACGGGGGAAAGGAGATCGAGCTGCGCGTCTCGACCCTGCCGGTCGCCTTCGGGGAGAAGGTGGTAATCAGGATCTTCGATCCCGACGTGCTGATGCAGGAGCTGGATCAGATAGGTTTCTACCCGCGCGAATTCGGGCTTTACAACTCATTCATACGAAGGCCGAACGGAATCATTCTGGTGACCGGACCGACCGGCTCCGGCAAGACCACGACACTTTACTCGACGCTGCGTGCCCTTTCCTCCCCCGAAGTGAACATCGTCACCGTCGAGGATCCGATCGAGATGGTCATGGAGGAATTCAACCAGGTCGGGGTGCAGAGTGCCATCGGGGTGACCTTCGACAACGTGCTTAGGAACATCCTGCGCCAGGATCCCGATATCATCATGATCGGAGAGATCCGGGACCGGGAGACCGCCGAGAACGCGGTGCAGGCGGCCCTCACCGGGCACCTGGTGCTTTCGACGCTGCATACCAACGACGCTCCCTCCTCCATAACACGGCTCATCGACCTGGGCGTACCCCCCTTTCTGATCACCTCGACGGTGATAGGGATCATCGCGCAAAGGCTGTTGCGCAAGATCTGCCCTGCCTGCAAAAGGGAGCGGGACCTCACGGGCGACGAACTCGAGTACCTGGGACTCAAGAAGGCGGGGCGGGTCAGTTACGGAGCGGGGTGCGGGGAGTGCCGGGGGACCGGCTACCGGGGACGGACTGGGATCTTCGAGGTGCTCGAGGTAAGTGAGGGAGTAAGGACGGTGGTTGCGGGGGGGCACGATCCTACCAGCTTGCAGGCGGTTGCCAGGCGCGACGGCATGGTGCCGCTGCGCGAGGTCGCCATCAAGAAGATGCTGCAGGGGATCACCACCTACGAAGAGGTGATTGCGGTAACCGGCTAGGCGGTTTGTGACGTGCCACAGGTTTCCAAGGGGCGCCGGTACTGTCTCGGAACCCCTCGCCCCGACCCTCTCCCAGAGGGCAAGGGAGAGCTTTTTCAGAGCTGAGAGGAAAGTGGTAGCTCAAGCGCTACTACGGAGGTGATATGGACGAGAGCCTGGAACAACGGACGGAGACGGCAATCTTTGCCGGCGGCTGTTTCTGGTGCATGGAGCCGGTCTTTGATGCTCTGCCCGGGGTGCTGTCAGTCATCCCCGGCTATATAGGCGGGTACACTGAAGACCCCGGCTACCAGGATGTCTGCGCGGGTGAGAGTGGGCACCTTGAGGCGGTGCGTGTCAGCTTCGATCCGGCTCAGGTGAGCTATCGGGAATTGTTGGGCATTTTCTGGCGCAACATCGACCCGACTTCGCGAAACCGGCAGTTCTGCGATTTCGGAAGCCAATATCAAAGCGCGATCTTTTATCAAGATGATGAACAGAGAAGCGACGCCGAGCAGTCCAAGCTGGAGTTGGAAGAGTGCAAGTCGTTCGGGCGTCCGATTGCCACCGAGATCCGGTCTGCCGGCGAGTTCTATCCTGCCGAGGAGTACCACCACCAGTACTACCGGAAGAATCCGCTTGATTACCAACAGTACTACACAAGTTGTGGGCGCAGGAGCCGGCTCGTGGAACTCTGGGGTAAGTGATCGGGTGTCCACTCCTTAACGGCAGCGTGCGATTCCGTAAGTCTTCTCGGGGCTCACCTGGTCGACGAGCACCGTAAAGCCTCCCTTCGGGTGGCGGGCGACCAGTATGCCGTAGTCGGCGAGCTTTGCTGCCGCAGCGGTCCGGCTGGCCGCGCCCCACACTTCGTCCAGATTCGCCACCTGACTCACCTGTTCCGCGCGAAAACGCAGCCGCGCGTCTTTTTGCAACCGGATGATGTGCACGTGAAGCTGATCCTGATCGCGTCTCCCCGCAGGATTTACCGCCAGAGCTATGGAGGAGTCAGTGCCGATTTTGCTGCAGGCAACTGCCCAGGCGAAACTCCAGATGCCGTCGGGGCGTTGTGGATCTTCCACCCCGGTGACGCGCGCCCGAGGCAGGACAATCCCGTGTACGAATTCGTCGGGGCAGCCGCACATCTTCCGGTCACGTAGGGCCACGAAGGCTTCGGTCTCGGCCCAAACCTCGCTGGTTTCCTGGCACGACTTCCCGGCTGCGCAGGGTGCCTCAACCCGCGGCGCACGGCAACTGGAGCAGTAATCGGGGACGTCGGGATTTATGCAGCTGTTGAGGATACTCCAAAGCACATCCCGTGAGCCCGCGGCATGGGTAGGAACTGCGGCGCAGACGCCAACCAGGATCAGTACGGCGGCAAGCAGTGTACGAACCCCGCTGCGGTCAAAGATTTTCATGTAGCGTTCCTGGGATTTGTTAGGGCAACCTGACTTTGATGTCTGTCAACGTTGGGAAAGGTGGATCCCCCGTAAGTGCGGCCTTCCAGGGTGCGAATAGGTCGCGTCCTGGAAGGCCTGCGGGAGTCTCGATCGAAGCGGGATGTGCAGATTCTCAGGATGGGGAGCTGGCTCGCTGGTCGCCTGGTCCACGCACCTTCCTGCAGGGTCCTGTTACGGCAGGAACTTGCTGTCCGCGGAAACGACGACGATGCCGGATTCGGTCACCCGGTATCCGCGGCGGGTGTCCTCGTCGTGATCATAGCCAATTTCGGCGCCGTCCGGTATGGTGATGTTCTTGTCGATGATCGCCTTTCTGACCTTGGCATTTCTGCCGATGGTGACATTCTCGAAAAGGATCGAGTCCTCGACCAGGCTGTAGCTATTCACCTTGCAGCGCGGACCCAGGATGGATCTTTTGACCGTGCCACCGCTGGTGACACATCCCGCGCAGACGTAGGAGTCGATGTTCAGGCCGCGCCGGTCGTCCTGGTCGAAGATGGTCTTGGCCGGCGGCAGGTTCCCCTGGTTGGTGAGGATCGGCCACTTGTAATTGTAGAGGTTAAGCTGGGGCGAGACATGGATCAGGTCCATGTTGGCCTCGTAGTATGACTCTATCGTCCCGACATCCTTCCAGTATCCTTTCTCTTCCGCTCTCATGCCGGGGATCAGGTTGTCGTTGAAGTTGTAGGCAAAAACCTTGTCGCGGTTTGCCAGCATCATCGGGATAACGTGCTTGCCGAAGTCGAGGTCCTCGTGCAGCTTCTTTCCTTCCTGTAGCACCTCGATCAGTTTCTTGGTGGAGAAGATGTAATTACCCATGGAGGCGAAGCAGGTTTCCCGGCCGGGGATGGTCTGGGGGGTGGACGGCTTCTCGGCGAAGGCGGTGACCCGGTAATCGTCGTCGACGGAGAAGACGCCGAAGCGTTTGGCCTCCTCTGCCGGAACCTCGAGGGCTGCCAGGGTGAGATCTGCGCGGTTCCTGCGGTGGTAGTCGATCATCTGGCTGATATCCATCTTATAGATATGGTCGCCGCCGAAAATCGCCACGTAATCTGCGTCAGAGGATTCCACGAATCTCAGGTACTGCAGGATCGCATCGGCGGTCCCTTTGAACCATTCCTCGCTCTCGCTGTTGGTCTCGGGAGAGATGGCGACATAGAATTCGCCCAGGCCGGTCCATTTGCCCCAGGACTCGCGGATGTGCTTATTTAAGGAGTAGGCGCGGTATTGGGTCAGGATATAGACTTTCTTGATCCCTGAATTGAAAAGGTTACTCAGGACAAAGTCGATGATCTTGTATTTCCCGCCGAACATGACGCTCGGCTTTGCCCTTCTAATCGTGAGAGGGCTGAGACGCTCCCCTTTGCCACCGGCCAGAACCATTGCGATGGTGTTTCTTCCGACATTGCTCATAGAATACATACGCTGCCTCCCTCTTCAAAAATTTGGTCAGAAAGTTGCTATGGTTCTGCCCGCTCTTCCCTACGGCTTGCCGTGCTGATGCTCGTCGCTGCTTTTCTCGTAGAGGACGTTCAGCTTCAGTTGCGTCCCCGACCGCTCAACTGTCAAGGTGCTCCGGTCGCCGAGGTGCTTTTTCTTCATTGCGTAGATCAGGTCAAAACTTTCCGCCAGGGGTTCGCCGTCCAGCGAGAGCAGCAGGTCGGCCTCCTTCACCCCGGCGCGTTCGGCGTTGGACCCGGGCACGACACCTTTGACTGTCAGGCCGCGCCCCTGCGGAGCCGGTTCGAAGGCGACGCCGAGCAATACTCCGGTCTTGGGGAGTTCCTCGTAGGCAAAGTAGTTCACGAAATCGTAGGCGGGCATGGGGTAATCGGGAAGCTGGACATCCATCAGTTCTTTTTTCTTTTCGGTGGATATCTCTATTTCCTGTCCGCCGATCAGCTGATACGAGGTCGGGACGCGGCGAAAAACGCGGCGCGGTATACCGAAACCGTGGCTGATATGGTTGCCGCCGGCGATTACCAGCAGATGCCGGTCTTTTCCGTCCGGGCTTGCCAGGTAGTTGGCCGCGGACTGGGCCATGGTCTCGTCCCACAAAGTCTGGCCGCGCAGGAAGCCGTCCAGAACCATTTTGCCGTGGCTGTGGCCGGCGAAAATTCCCTCAACCATGCCGCGCTGATAAGGATCCGTCTCGTCCATTTCCGGTAGTTGGGCCTTCTGTTCAGCACTCAGTTCCGCAATGGGCTTGCTGGTGACAGCCTGCACCAGGCTTTTCTCGGCGTTCAATGCGATGACCGGGATATGCCGGTCGCGCGCGAAGATTAGCAAGTCGCGGTAATAGTCGAAGTCCATCTTCCAGTTGTCGAACCAGCGCGATTCCTTGAGAAAGGCCTTCTCGTCGAGTTTGCCGGCGACCCAGCGGTCGAGTGCCGGCTGCTGGGAGTGGCTGAACATTTCCATTCCCAGTGCCACCTTGCCGGGGTTCCGCTCCTCGAGGCCTCGGAGCGCTACCAGTTCCAGGCGGTGTGAAGCAGGGTTGTCGTGGGTCTCGCCGACGTAGACTACGCGGACGTCACAGACAATTGAAAGCATCTGGGGGAGGCTGACGACGGTTCCGGTGGGGAAGTGCACGATATCGCCGACTTTGGGGGCTGCGTTGAGCGGGTAGGGATTCTGAGGATCACCCATCAGCTGCCTTCCTGCGGGGGCGCTCGGAGTGATGGCTGCTGGCGCGCACGCAGTGACGGCAAAAAGAGAAATTGCCGCTATCAGGTGCAATGGTGAAAATACACATTTCATTTGGTCTCCAAGCCGGAAGGAGCAGCATGTGCAATTCAGCTGCTATTTCAATGGTGCTTTGTTAATGCATTGGCATCGGGGACTGTTAGCTTCGAACAATTGCTGTCGGCTAGCGCCGCTTGCTGTCAGTTTCTCTAGCAGTGCGAAAAAATTCCCTTTAGAGGACATTTAACGCATGTCTAAATAAAGATGCACCAGACGCTCAACAATCATCTTGCGCTCATTGCATTCAGCTTAACAATTCCAGTCTGAGTACAAAAAGTAATCCAACGGATAGTCATTGTCAAGGCCTTTACCTGACACTTGACCCGGCCTGCAGGGGAAGCCGGGAAAGCCTTCCCGGTCCAAACTATGTGAGATTTGATCTGCAATTACCAACTGTTGTGTGAGTTGCTTAATTCTAACCAAGTGGTATGCCGTTAACCGCAGCAGGTTTAGATCTGGGCAATAAAAATATACCACACACTTTCATGAAAATAAACTACAAATTTGTGGCGGATTCCGGCGCCTTGGGCTGGAAAAAACTTTCTTGCGGCCGGATACATTAGAGGCTCTGTTTGGCAGCCCCCCTCTTCGCGTCAGGGGGAGGCAGGCCGAAAACGCTGGTCGCGACCCTTTTCCCGTGGCGTGTCATGAGCGGTGCAGGTGAGGCACCCTGATGGCGCAGAGTCGGTTGGAATCGCAGGTATAGGGCTGTTAAACCTAAGTTTGACGGCCTTTTTATGTTGACAACAGGTTACCTCGCCAATAGAATCCAATGTTCAATACATACTGGAGGTTTGCGGAATGGGAAAGTCTTTTAAAGTGGCGGTACTGCCGGGTGACGGCATTGGGCCGGAAGTTATGGCAGAGGCACTCAAGGTGCTGGATGCAGTCGAGAAACGCTATGATGTCACTTTCGAACGGACCCCTGCAAACGTAGGCGGGGCAGGAATTGATCTTGAGGGGCGCGCGCTTCCCGAGACCACCGTAAATATATGCAAGGCTGCAGATGCCATACTCTTCGGCTCCGTGGGCGGGCCGAAGTGGGAAACGCTGCCGCCAGACGAGCAACCCGAGCGCGGCGCACTGCTCCCCTTGAGAAAGATCTTCGGCCTCTACGCCAACCTGCGTCCGGCCATCATCTTCCCGTCGCTCACCTCCGCTTCCTCGCTGAAGGAAGAGGTGATCTCAGGCGGTTTCGACATCCTGGTAATCCGTGAGCTTACCGGCGGCATTTACTTCTCCCAGCCCAAGGGGATCGACGGCGTCGGGCGTGACCGGGTAGGCGTGGACACCATGCGCTACAGCATACCGGAAATAGAGCGCATCACCCACGTCGCCTTCCTGGCCGCCCGCAAGCGCGGCAAGAAGGTCTGCTCCATCGACAAGGCGAACGTGCTCTCCACCTCGGTGCTCTGGCGTGAGATCACGACGACCATCGGCAAGGAATATCCTGATGTCGAGCTTTCCCACATGTACGTGGACAACGCCGCCATGCAGTTGGTAAAATGGCCCAAGCAGTTCGACGTCATTTTGTGCGAGAACATGTTCGGCGACATCCTCTCCGACGAGGCCGCCATGCTGACCGGTTCGCTCGGCATGCTCCCCTCCGCTTCGCTTGCCGAAGGGACCTTCGGGATGTACGAGCCCTCCGGCGGCAGCGCACCCGACATCGCGGGACAGGGGATCGCCAACCCGATTGCCCAGATTCTCTCCGCCGGTATGATGCTGCGTTACTCCTTCGGGATGATCGAGGCTGCCGACGCCATCGACAACGCGGTAGCCAAGGTGCTGGACCAGGGTTATCGCACCAGGGACATCTTCATGGACAAGCCCGGCGAGAAGCTGGTAAACACGAAGGAAATCGGCGACGCGATCATCGCTGCACTGTAAAACACCATTAAATAAACTCTAGAAAAAAGGAACGTACCTATGAAAGTCGGACTTGTCGGTTGGCGTGGCATGGTAGGCTCGGTTCTCCTCCAGCGCATGCAGGAAGAGAACGATTTTGCGGGCATCGAACCTGTATTCTTTACCACCTCGCAGGCGGGGCAGCCCGCACCCATGAACGCCGGGACCCTGAAAGACGCCTCGGACATCTCCGAGCTGAAGAAACTGGACGTGATCATCACCTGTCAGGGTGGCGACTACACCAAAGCGGTACGTCCCGAGCTGCACAAGGCCGGCTGGCAGGGGTACTGGATCGATGCGGCAAGTACCTTGCGCATGGATTCCGATGCCGTCATCATCCTTGACCCGGTGAACCGCGACGTCATCGACGCGGCCCTTGCCAAGGGGGTTAAGGATTACATCGGCGGCAACTGCACGGTGAGCCTCATGCTGATGGCGCTGGGCGGGTTGTTCCGTGCCGGAGTCGTCGAGTGGGTCTCCTCCATGACTTATCAGGCTGCCTCAGGTGCCGGTGCGCCGAACATGCGCGAACTTTTGTCCCAGATGGGCGTACTGCACGACTCGGTAGCCGACCTCCTGAAGGATCCGGCCTCGGCAATCCTGGAGATCGACCGCAAGGTTACCGAAATGTTGCGCAGCGAAGCACTGCCGACCAAGGAGTTCGGTTTTGCGCTGGCAGGAAGCGTGCTTCCCTATATCGACCGCGAGGTCGAAGACGGCCAGAGTCGCGAGGAGTGGAAAGGGTTCGCCGAGACCAACAAGATCCTCGGCACCACGACCCCGATCCCCGTCGATGGACTTTGCGTCCGGGTCGGCGCCATGCGCTGCCACAGCCAGGCACTGACCATCAAGCTGAACAAGGATCTGCCGATCGCCGAGATCGAGGACCTGATCAAGAACGACAACCAGTGGGTAAAGCTGGTAGCCAACAACAAGCCTGACACGCTGGCGCAGTTGACCCCGGCAGCGATCTCCGGGTCGCTCACGGTGCCGATCGGCCGCCTGCGCAAGATGAAGATGGGGCCGCAGTACCTTTCCGCCTTCACCTGCGGCGACCAGCTGCTTTGGGGTGCCGCCGAGCCGCTGCGCCGCATGCTGCAGGTGCTCAAAGAGCGCAAAGGTTAACTTCCAGTATTTCACCGGTAATCGGTCCGATCCGACTAAGCCGTCAGATTAATCAGTAACCGCAGCAACCGCGGAGCGCGCCCCCTAGGAAGAATTGGGGGCGCGCTCCCATTTTTGTCTGGCCCGCGCGCAGTAGCGCCGGCGCAGGCGGTAAAGCCCAGAGGAGACGCACAAACATGAGCAAGCTTTGGAACATAGCAGTAGTTGGAGCGACCGGCGCCGTCGGAACCCAGATGATCGAATGTCTGGAAGAGCGCAATTTCCCGGTTGGAAAGATCAGGTTCCTGGCGAGCGGTCGCAGTGCCGGCCAGGCGCTTGAATTTAACGGTAAGCCGGTGCTGGTTGAAGAACTGACCCACGACTCCTTCGAGGGGATAGACATCGCCCTCTTCTCGGCTGGCGGCGCGCGCTCCGAGGAGTTCTGCCCTGCGGCCGCCAAGGCCGGAGCCGTCTGCATAGACAATTCCAGCGCCTGGCGCATGGACCAGGACGTCCCCCTGGTGGTCCCCGAAGTGAACCCGGAGGCGATTGCCGGATACACCAAGAAGGGAATCATTGCCAACCCGAACTGCTCCACCATCCAGATGGTAGTCGCGTTGAAACCACTGCACGACTTCGCCAACATCAAGCGGATCGTGGTCTCCACCTACCAGGCGGTTTCCGGCACCGGGACCAAGGCGATCGAAGAGCTTCGGGTCCAGACCGGCGAACTGCTGAATGGCCGCCCCATCAAAACCGAAGTATACCAGCACCGCATCGCCTTCAACTGCCTGCCGCAGATTGACTCCTTCTGCGACAACGGTTACACGAAGGAAGAGATGAAGATGGTGAACGAAACCACCAAGATCATGGGGGCGGGCATCAAAACGACCGCCACCTGTGTCAGGGTTCCGGTTTTCTACGGTCACTCCGAATCGATCAACATCGAGACCGAGCGTAAAATTTCCGTTGGCCAGGCACGGGAACTGTTGCAGGATGCACCCGGCGTGGAACTCGCCGATAATCCTGCCAACGGAGAATATCCCATGGCAATCAATGCGGCCGGGGAGGATCTGGTGATGGTGGGACGTATCCGCGAGGACGATTCTGTTAAGAACGGGCTGAACCTTTGGGTGGTCGCAGACAACATCCGCAAAGGCGCCGCAACCAACGCGGTTCAAATCGCAGAAATCCTGATTGAGAAGTACCTTAAATAGGCTAAATTGCCCGCTACTTGCGCAGACGCATTGCATGCGTCTCGTTTTTTCCGATCTGACCTTTTATGGGACACTCGGGCGCAAAACACTCAACCCAGGATCGCCAGTTAATGCGTAATATCAAGCTGATCATAGAATACGACGGTACCGCCTATTGCGGCTGGCAGGTGCAGCCCAATGGCATCACCATCCAGGAGGTCATGGAAGGGGCGTTGCTGCGCATGCTCGGCGAACCGACCAAGCTCCGCTCCTCAGGCCGTACCGACGCAGGCGTACACGCCCGCGGCATGGTGGCCTGCTTCAACACCGAAAAGGAGCTGCCGCTGCGCGCCTTTCGCGAAGGGCTGAACACCATGCTGCCGGCAGACATTGCAGTTCGCGAGTCCTGCGAGGTGCCGCTTCCCTTTAACCCGCGCGCCGACGCCAAGGCCAAGCATTACCGCTACACCATCCTCCTGGACAAGCACCGCTCACCCCTGGCGCGCCATGTCGCCTGGCGCCTCGGCGGGGCGCTTGACCTTGATGCGATGCGTGTCGCCTGCGCGCTCTTCGTTGGCGAGCACGACTTCGCCGCCTTTCGCGCCTCCAACTGTGCTGCGAAGACGACCGTCCGCAATATTTATTCGCTGGAACTTGTCCAGGATGGCCCCTGGGTCCATCTCGACGTGAATGGCAGCGGCTTTTTGAAGAATATGGTGCGCGTAATTGCAGGCACCATCGTGGAGGTAGGGCAGGGGAGAAGGGCGCCCCAAGACGTCGCTCGCCTGCTCCTGGAGGGGGATCGCCAGGTTTCCGGGATGACCGCGCCACCCCACGGACTTTGCCTGATGCAGGTGTTTTACCCGCCCGAACTTTTGCAGTGAGTTTTTTTTCTTGACATGCACCCGGAAATAGATTAAATTTTCACCTTTCTGTAAGTCCAAGTGCCAATTCCAGATAGTTGTGAGGTTTCGATGAAGACGACGCAAGTTGCTAAAAAAGAAGATGTGACCAGGGATTGGTATCTGGTCGATGTAGATAGTAAGGTGCTCGGCCGTGTTGCAACGCAGATTGCCAATGTGCTGCGTGGCAAGAATAAGCCGACCTTCACTCCCAGTGTTGACACTGGTGACTTCGTCGTTGTCGTCAACGCCGCGAAGATTGCTCTTACCGGCAAGAAGATGTCTGACAAGACCTACTACTCGCACTCCGGTTATGTCGGCGGCCTGAAAGAGATCTCTGCTGGCAAGCTTATCGACAAGAAGCCGGAAGACCTGATCAAGAAGGCTGTCAAGGGCATGCTTCCCAAGAACAAGCTGGCACGCCACATGCTCAAAAAGCTGAAGATCTATGCAGGCGAGGCACATCCGCACGCCGCTCAGCAGCCGAAGAATCTGAACATATAATTCGTTCATCAGGAGATATAAAATGGCAGCAGTAAGCTTTTACGCAACAGGCAAGAGAAAATCGTCGATCGCGCGCGTCTGGCTCAAAGCCGGTACCGGCGAGATCATCGTTAATACCAAGACGCTCCAGAACTACTTCGGCAGGGAAACCTCCAAGATGGTCGTCATGCAGCCCCTGGAACTGACAGAAAACGTCGGCAAGTTCGACATCTTCTGCACAGTCAAAGGCGGCGGGGATTCCGGTCAGGCCGGTGCGATCAAGCACGGCATCACCAAGGCGCTGCTTGCAATCGACGCAGACCTTCGCGGTACGCTGAAGAAAGCCGGGTTCATTACCCGCGACTCGCGTATCAAGGAAAGAAAGAAATACGGCAAGAAAGCTGCACGCGCAAGCTTCCAGTTCTCCAAGCGTTAAACCGCTTTCTGAACGATTGCTGTTTCGGCAAGACAAAGGGGGAATCCGTGAGGGTTCCTCCTTTTGCTGTTTCTTCTAAAGAGGTACAATAAGGACCGATCAGTCCTGTCCGGTCGATTGGCCGGACAAAAAAACGGAGGCGTTCATGCTAAAGGTTGCCATCGTCGGTGCCAGCGGTTACACCGGTGTCGAACTGTTGAGGATTCTGCACTCCCACCCGGAAGTCGCCGTTACCTGCGTCACCTCCGAGCAAAACGCAGGGCGTCCGGTCAGCGATGTTTTCCCGACACTGCGCGGGCGCATCGATATCGTGCTGGAAAATCTCGAGCCGGTCAGCATCTCCGAGAAGGTGGACGTCGTCTTCACCGCATTGCCGCACAAGGCGGCCATGGAAGTCGTGCCGACCTTCCTTAAGATGGGGAAGAATGTTGTGGACCTCTCGGCCGATTATCGGCTGCGCGATGCCGCTGTGTATGGCCGCTGGTATGAAAAGCACATGAACCCCGAGCTTTTGAAGGACGCGGTTTACGGCATTCCGGAACTGCGTCGTGAGTCGATCCGTCAGGCCTCACTCGTCGCCAACCCCGGATGCTACCCGACCAGCGTCATACTCGGGCTGGCTCCGCTGCTCAGCGGCAAGCTGGTCGACCCGAAATCCATTATCGTGGATGCTAAATCCGGAGTTTCCGGTGCCGGACGCAGTGCAAAGGTTGATAACCTTTACTGCGAGGTGAACGAAGGTTTCCGCGCCTACGGCGTGGGCGGGACGCATCGTCACATCCCGGAGATCGAGCAGGAGTTGTCGCTGCTCGCCGGTAGCGAGCTTGCCATCACCTTCACGCCGCACCTGGTTCCGATGGATCGCGGCATTCTTTCGACCATCTACTCCAACCCGTTGGGGCAGGTGACGACTGCCGAACTGATCACGCTCTACGAAGCCTTCTATGATGGCGAGCCCTTTGTCAGGGTTCTTCCCGAGGGACGCTTCCCGTCGACCGCTCACGTAAGAGGATCCAACTTCTGCGATATTGGAGTGACAGTTGACGAGAGGACCGGCCGGGTTATCGTGGTTTCCGCCATCGACAATTTGGTAAAAGGCGCCTCCGGGCAGGCAGTGCAGAACATGAACCTCATGTGCGGCCTCCCCGAGACTCTCGGCCTGGATTTTTTGCCCATTTTCCCGTAACAATTATCGGACCGATCGGTCCGATCCGACCGATCGGTCTGATAAGGCAAGTATGAAGAATGTTGGCCCAAAGAAAACGGTAGCCCCGAAGTTCCTCCCCACAACCATTGCAGAAGCAAAAGCGCGCGGCTGGAACGAGCTGGACGTGGTCTTTATTACCGGAGACGCTTACGTTGACCATCCGGCCTTCGGCGTGCCGCTGCTGGCGCGGTTGCTCGAATCTGCCGGCCTCAAGGTAGGCATCATCGCCCAACCTGACTGGCGCAGCAAAGATCCCTTTATGGCACTCGGGCGTCCGCGGCTTTTTTTCGGAGTAGCCGCCGGAGCCATGGATTCTATGGTTGCCCATTACACCCCGGCGCGCAAGCTGCGCCGCGATGACGCCTACACCCCAGGGGACCGGCACGGCGCACGTCCCAACCGCGCCACCATAATCTACGCCTCCCG
>JGI24143J45723_1000959_pt1 | contig 14347 bp, 12 predicted proteins | sample BarGraIncu00432A_FD_45723 | JGI IMG/M metagenome (IMG submission 45723)
TGTGGACAAGCCTATAATATAGCCTTTGGGGAACGGTTTACAGTCAATGAGATGTATCAATTGATGTGTAAGGAGCTAAATGTTGTTATCAAACCTAAGTATGTAGAACTACGGGATGGAGATATCAAGCATAGTCTAGCTGACGTATCCGCAGCAGAACAGTCATTAGGATACAGCCCCGATTGGAGTTTCACAAAAGGCTTTGCCGAAGCTGTCACGTGGTATGAAGACAATTTGTAGAGCCAGTTAGTGTGGGACGATACCAGAAGGAATACGTTCTTTTAACCACAAAGACGCAAAGCCGCTAACGCGCCACACAAAGGGAACGTAAAAGAAAATAGATATAACTTTTTGTCAAAACCCTTTGTGTCCTTTGTGCCTTTGCGGTTCAATTATTTTTAAATTACATCAGTCAAGATGAGGTGAAATAGTGAGTGAACAGCCTGTGAGAGTTCTTCACATTGTCAGTGTTATGGATCGCGGTGGGATCGAAACTTTTTTAATGAACATATATGACAAGATTGACCGCTCGAAGGTGCAATTTGACTTTTTGGCTACCCGTGAGCAAGTGGGGGCTTTTGATGAAAAAATCCTGTCCCTAGGTGGAAAAGTATACAGCATACCTCATATTAATAAAGTTGGCTTGGTACAATATCGCAACAATGTCATTGGCTTTTTTAAAAGCCATAGTGAGTATAACATCGTTCATTGCCATATGAATACTTGGTCTGGTTTCTTTTTGCCCATCGCTAAGAAATGTAACATCCCTATCAGAATTGCTCACAGTCATACAACACAAAATGCGCCATTTCCCAAGTCAATAGGGGAAGCTAAAGAATATTTCTTTAAAAAGTTCATGAAAATTTTTATAAAGAATTCAGCGACAGATTACTTTGCTTGTGGCTATGAGGCAGGACAATGTCTGTATGGCAAAAGTCTGACGGATAAAGCTGTCACCATCGTTAAGAACGGCGTAGACACACAAGCTGTACAATATAATGCTGTCATCGCTGAGCAGGTGAGAAAAGACTTAAATATTACGATAGAGACTTTGGTCGTCGGACATATTGGCAGCATGAGAACTGTAAAAAATCACGTATTTTTGCTTGATATTTTTGCCGCCATCCATAAACACGTTCCAAATTCGATTTTATGTTTAGTGGGGGATGGTAGCTTACGGCCTTTCCTTGAAGAACGTGCTCGGTCAAAAGGCTTAATAAACCAAGTTAAATTCTTAGGAATTCGCGATGATGTGTACCGTTTACTGCAAGGGTTTGATGTTTTTGTCATGCCATCCTTATTTGAAGGTTTTCCCGTATCCGTTGTTGAGGCTCAGGCTGCAGCATTGACGTGTATTATTTCCGATAGTATTACCAATGAAGTTGATATGGGAATGGATCTAGTTCACTTTGTGGGACTGAATGAATCACCNGAGTACTGGGCAGAGCAGGTGCTGAAAAGCAGAAATGTAGATCGCTTTATGTCAACGGATCAGTTAGTGGCCCTGGGCTATGATAGTCAAACAACGGCCAATTGGTTAGAAACATTTTATCTCAGTGCAGGGACTAAAAAAGATAGATAAGAAGGTGCTATATTGCTACTTGCGTGGATTGGATTACTGTTAGAAATATTAATCTTTACTATAATACGACCAATGGTAAGCGACTATGAAGTAGTCAGTATGTGCTTAATTGGTGTCAATGCAATTTTGGTTTTAATCGGCATTGCTATGTATCATAAAGAAGTTAAAGTGTTGTTGTTTTGTGCCTATGTATTTAGGTTAGTCGTCATGTTTTGGGATATTTATGGCAGGAAAATATTTATTTTCCCTAATAGTGGTGGAGATTCTGAAGGCTATATGATTTCGGCTGCAGCCATTGCCACAAATTTTAAGCTGCTGAGTACTTCAGTATTTGGCGGATTTTATGCTAAATTCTTAGGGATTTTATTTACTTTTACTGGCCAGGAACGCTTGATTGCACAATATGTAAATGTTCTTCTTGGACTGACAACCATCGTTCTATTATATAAAACGTTACAGCTAATCCATGTGGAGGGTAAAGCATTAACAACAAGCATCACCCTCATTGCTTTTTTCCCCAATACAATTATATTTTCAGGAATTTTATTGAGGGAATGTATTACAACCACATTTGTGACCTTATCATTTTATTTTTTTATAAAATGGTACACAAATAGAAGTTATACAGCGATGTTTGGATCAGTATTGTTTTTATTAATGGCAAGTGCTTTTCATGCCGGGGTCATTGGTATACTCATCGGCTATATGTTCTTTTATATGTTCTATGATCATAAAGTGCTGAAATTTAAATTTAGTTATAAAACAGTGTTAATTTTCCTGGCATTTATTATTATTGGCGTGGGAGTTACCCAATATAGCGGTACATTCTTAGGGAAATTCGGGAATGTCCAGGCCGCTGATGATGTATACGCCCAGGCGAATGCCAGTAGAGGTAAATCAGCCTATCTTCCCAGCATGGAAATTAAATCTTTCGCCGATATCATATTGTTTGGGCCCATTAAAATGTTTTATTTTTTGGCTTCGCCTTTGCCCATGAATTGGCGTGGTGTGAGTGATATCGTTGCTTTTTTCATTGATAGTTCAATCTATATCTGGATATTGTTATTTGCGGGTTTAAACCTGAAATATGTAAAAAAGAAGTCTCTTACGATAGGAATTGTTGTCATACTCCTCTGTATCAGTTTTATCTTTGGAATTGGTGTTTCAAATGCGGGTACAGCAATGCGACATCGGCAAAAAATATTTCCTATTATCGTGGCTTTATACGCCATTGTCACTGATGGGAAAAGAAAGCACTTTGTCATGTTGGCAGAAAAGGAGGTAGCATGAGTATTGAGAGAAACCAACGAAAAATAAAAGTACTGCATTACATTGCCGGCTTCCTGTATGGGGGAATTGAATCGATGTTTTTGAATTGGTATGAACACATCGATAAAAATAAAATAGAGTTTGAACTGCTCAAACGTACACAGGATGACAATACAGATGAACTCAGGCGATTTCAGGCAATGGGTGGCATCGTTCATAAATTGAAGACATTAAGTGCTGGTAGCATTTTTGATTTTCGCAAGAGCGTCAAAGACTTTTTTGCTACACATCATGATTACGATATTTTACACGTACACGGCTCAAATGATCCCTTTGTTTTTCAATATGCTAAAAAGTATGGGATTAAAGTCGTCATTTTACACTCACATGCGGCTTTAGTGAACAAGAAAACGGGGTACAGGCATTTGAAAACTGTGTTTGATTTAATCAATAGACCCTATGTAGATCACTATTTTGCTTGTTCCAAGAAAGCTGGGGAGTATCGCTTTGGTAAAAAAGATGTTCAAAACCACAAAGTGAAAATTATCAATAATGCCATTCAAGTCAGTAACTTTATTTTTGACCAAAAGACAAGAGATGAATATCGGGCACAGCTCAAGATTGAGGGAAAATTTGTGGTGGGCCATGTTGGCAGGATGACTTTTCAAAAGAATTTTCCATTGCTAATCAATATTTTTTACCAAGTCGCGAAGAAAAATGACAATGCCATCTTACTATTAGTGGGTGATGGTCCGGATTATCCTGTAATAAAACATCAAGTGTATGAGTTGGGTTTAGAAAGCAAAGTATTATTTCTCGGCATACGTACTGACGTAACAAAACTGTTGCAAGCAATGGATGTATTCCTATTGCCATCACGATGGGAAGGATTACCCGTTACTGTGATTGAGGCTCAGGCAACAGGCATTAAATGTGTTGTTGCAGATACCATTACGGATGAAGCGGCCATAACGCCTAATATTCAATTTATCCCCTTAAATAAGCCAGAGGAATTTTGGGCGGATTGTATTATAAAGCACAGCAATGGTTATGAAAGAAAAAATATGGCGCAAACCATCGCCCAGGCTGGGTATGATATTGAAACCCAAGTCAAGGAACTGGAGAGGCTCTATCGGGAAATGATCACATAAGAGAGGTGATGTTAATGAGTGTAAAAATAAGCGTAATCATACCTGTCTATAAAGTTGAACACTACATTCATCAGTGTGTTGACAGTGTATTGACTCAGACCTTGCATGACATAGAGATTATACTGGTGGATGATGGCTCTCCTGATCGATGCGGAGACATCTGTGACGAATATGCGGAAAAAAATACTAGAATCAAAGTGATTCATAAAGAGAATGGTGGTCTGATGTCCGCTTGGAAAGCGGGTGTGGACATTGCCAAAGGCCAGTATCTTGGTTTTGTGGATAGTGACGATTGGGTTGATCGGGATATGTATGAAAAGTTATACCTCAAGGGCAGTCAGTATCATGCGGATATTGTATGCTGTGGACTCATTCAACACTCGCCATTCCATTCACAGCGCAGTGCCGTTGATATGCCAGGGGGTTTGTATTGTGAATCTGATATTGTTGACAAAATTTACCCCCGTTTAATTAACAATGGAACCTATTTGGGTCGAGGCATTTCACCTAATCGAGTCACTAAAATTTATACGGCTAACATCGTGCGTGACAATTTACAATACTGCTCTGAAGATGTTGTATTTGGGGAAGACATGCTTCTCACTTTTAGTACAATCCTGGATGCAAAGATAATGTATATCTGTGCTAATTTTCATCCATATCATTACCGCACCAACGCGGCTTCCATAACGAAGTCCTATAATGCTGAAAGTTGGCAAGATATACTCAAACTAAATACTCATTTGCTAAATATAGCCAATGAGAAAGATGTTTACAATTTTGAGCAACAAATTGCCAGTGATTTAATTAGCCTGTCCATCATCGCCATAGGGAATGAATTTCATCGTAATAATAACAAAACCAATGCCGATAAAGTAGTGGCAATAAAAAATATTTGTACAAATGAGCAATTGGTAAAAAATTTGAAAATAATAGATGTTAGTAAATTTAAGAGCTCAAAGCGTATACAGATTGGTTTAATAACACACCAATGCTATTGGGCTATTTTCTTAGTACGCAGCTTTATAAATTTCTATCATCTAATGAAAATAAATCGTCAGCAGTCCTACAGACAGTAGCATGATAAATGATCATTCTAGAATTTGTACAACGAAAGGACTGATTATAGATATGGAAGAAAATGATATTGTCGTCAGTATATGTTGCATCACATACAATCAAGAAAAATATATTGCAGCGGCCTTAGATAGTTTCTTAATGCAAAAAACAAATTTTAAATTTGAGATATTAATACATGATGATGCATCAACGGATAACACGGCCAATATTGTCAGAGAGTATGTCAAAAAGTATCCTGAACTCATAACACCTGTGTTACAAACTGAAAATCAATATTCTCAAGGCATAAAAATGAAGTCCACTTATTTATATCCTAAAGTAACAGGTAAATATATTGCACTAAATGAAGGGGATGACTATTGGATTGATCCCTATAAATTGCAAAAACAAGTGGATTATATGGAAACTCATCCAGAATGTAGCCTGAGTGTTCATGCTGCCCATCAAGTGACAGCTGATAATACACCACTACCAAAGGATGTTCGTCCCCATATAGGTAATAAAATATTTAACATCGATGAAGTGATTATGGGTGGAGGTGGGCTGTTTGCGACGAACGGCATGTTATATCGTGCCGAGTTTGCCTTCAAAGAACCCGATTTTTTAAAGAATTGCCCCATCGGTGACTATCCTCTGGCAATCCACCTCGCCTTAATGGGAACGGTTTATTATATTGATGAATTTATGTCGGTATACCGAAGCGGAGTGGCAGGCTCTTGGTCGGCTACAATGTTAGGTGAGAATTATATAAAAAAATATAAACCTTTTCTAGAAGTAATCGAAACCATGTTACTGGAAGTGGATGCATTCTCTCAATATAAATATACAGGTGTCATACAACAACGCATGATTGATATTGAGGGAGATTTTCTTTTGAAAATGTATGATGTGAATACGTTGAAGAAAAATGAGAAATATCGGCAATTTTATCAGTCTCTGAGTAAAAAAAAGATTATGAAGTTATACCTGGGTGCCTATTATCCATGGCTGTTTAATGTATTGCGCAATACCAAGAGGCAGCTGACCCAATGCAAATTGTGAAATAAAATGTAGCGACTTGTTTAGAGGGGGGATCGCAATCGAGAAGATGGAGTTGAAAATAGAATGTAACATAGTGGATGGAGATGCAAGGAACTATGACAAAATTTATCAGTTTATAAAAGCAGCTGACAAAACCTTCACGACTCCAATCAGCGAAAGAACGGATATTAGCAAGGTAACAACAAAAATCCTAGAAAAGGCGATTGTCTTGCAAGCAACAGTTGATCATGAGTTGGTGGGACTTTCTTCATTTTACGCAAATGATAAAATTAATTTCATATCCCACTGGACATTTTTAGCTGTAAAGCCCCAATACACGAAGAGGGGGATTGGAAGTCGATTAATTGCTGAAATGCTCAGTATTCTGAAAAAAGAGGGGATGCTGTCAGTCGATGTTCTTACAGATACAGTAAACAAAAGGGCAAGAAGCCTTTATGAAAAACTGGGTTTCAAGTTAGTTTTGGCGGCCGACGGTAGAGCTAGATATAGCTATTATTTGAATGGGGAGGACGATGAAATATGAATATACTTCTAACTTCAGTAGGACGACGTAGTTATCTAGTCAAATATTTTAAGGATGCATTAGGCACACAGGGTGAAGTACATGTTTCCAACAGTAGTGCTCTCACACCGGCATTTGCTTGTGCTGACAAAAGCGTAGTGACCCCACTGATATACAGTGGTGAATACATTGTATTTCTACAAAAGTATTGTGTCGCAAACCATATAGATGCGATTATCTCCCTCTTTGATATCGACCTGCCCATTCTTTCAGAGAACAGAAAATGCTTTGAGGATAATGGTACAAAGGTTATTGTATCCGATGAGTCAGTGATTCGAATTTGTAACGATAAATGGGAGACTTATAATTTTCTAATCAACAACCACTTCAATGCACCTAAAACCTATGTTACCCTTGAGTGTGCATGTGAAGCACTCAAATCAGGGGAAATCAGGTTTCCAGTAATGGTTAAGCCACGCTGGGGTATGGGTTCCATCGCAGTATACCAGGCTGAGAATGAAGAAGAATTACGGGTGCTATACAATAAGACCAAACATAGTATTGTGAACACGTACCTCAAATATGAATCAGAAGAAAATCTTGAACAAAGTGTATTGATTCAAGAAAAACTCACAGGCCAAGAGTATGGTTTGGATATCATTAATAATTTAAAGGGTGAATACCAAAATACCATTGTAAAGAAGAAATTCGCCATGCGTTCCGGTGAGACCGACTGTGCTGAAACAGTTGATAATCCGATATTAAAGGATTTAGGAAAAGCAATTAGCGAGAAGCTACTTCATATTGGGAATATGGATGTGGATGTTTTTGTTGACGGGGATACCCCATACTTATTGGAGATGAATGCTAGATTTGGTGGCGGATATCCTTTCAGCCATATGGCGGGAGTAGATTTACCCTTGGCTATTATTCAATGGTTGCATGGTGAGGAAAACGACAAAGCTTTATTGGTAGAGCGGACAGGTACTACATCCCATAAAGATATTGCAATGGTGAATATTAAAAACACAACTGGCTTTGGGCTATTTTATTATTGCGCAGACTTATATAGTTCTATCATGTAATGAAGATAAGGTGAATGTTGTGAGGGAAAATAATATTAAATCCCAAGTTCTGTCTGGCCTCTTTTGGAAACTCATGGAGCGGGGCGGAACCCAAGGGATACAATTCATTGTACAAATTCTATTGGCACGGTTATTACTGCCGGAAGATTTCGGAGTCATTGCGTTGATTACAATATTCATGGCCATTGCCAATGTATTTGTGCAAAGCGGCTTTAGTACAGCGCTCATTCAAAAGAAAAATACAGATGAAACAGATTTTTCCTCGGTGTTCTACTTAAGTCTCGCAGTTGCAGTTTTGCTGTATGTTATTTTGTTCGTTACAGCGCCATTTATTGCCGCTTTCTATAAAGAACCACAGTTAACATCCGTTGTCCGCGTATTGTCCTTTACGTTGTTTTTCGGCGCGATTAATTCCATTCAAAACGCAGTAGTGTCTAGAACCATGTTATTTAAACGCTTTTTCTTCAGCAGTCTTGGCGGAATTATCCCATCAGGTATCGTTGGTGTTGCCATGGCCTATATGGGCTATGGGGTATGGGCCTTGGTGTGGCAACAGCTTACAAATCAATTTTTAATCACATTAATCCTGTGGTTCACGGTGAAATGGCGACCAAAACTGATCTTTTCAATGAGCAGGCTAAAATCGTTGTTTTCCTTTGGTTGGAAACTACTACTATCCTCTCTAATGGATACGACTTATACCAATCTTTATGGCTTGGTTATTGGCAAAACCTATGATTCTGCCATGCTAGGTTTTTACAACCGCGGCAACATGTTTCCAAATTTAATTGTAACGAATATCAATGGTTCCATTGGTAGCGTTATGCTACCAGCGTTGTCAGTCAACCAGGATGATAAGGCGAGAGTGAAAGCCATGGTTCGCCGCTCCATCGTGACAAGCTCATTTGTGATATTTCCCTTGATGGTAGGCTTGGCAGTATGTGCAAAGCCATTGATTACAATCATTTTGACGGAAAAATGGCTACCCTGTGTGCCATTTTTGCAATTGATGTGTATCTCCTATGCATTTTGGCCTATACACACTGCAAATCTGCAAGCCATTAATGCCTTAGGTCGTAGTGATATTTTTCTTCGACTGGAGATTATTAAAAAGTGTATTGGTGTTGTTGTGTTATGTATGACCATTCCTTATGGCATTTATGTTATGGTAGCGTTTCAGCCTGTTGTGTCCTTTATTTCGACGATTGTCAATTCATTCCCCAATCGCAAATTGCTGAATTACAGCTTCAAAGAACAGTGGATTGATGTGATGCCATCTTTACTACTATCCGTTTTAATGGGCGCTATTGTGTATGCTATCCAGTTCATAGGGTGGAATGCGGGGGTAACATTAGTTGTTCAAGTGCTTATAGGTGCAGTCCTCTATATTGCCTTGGCATATCTATTTAAACTGGAGTGCCTTTCATATTTACTCGGTACAATAACAGAAATTTATCGCAGGAAAATTAGAAAGGAGGTGCACTAACATGAGATTAGGCGTTATGCAACCCTACTTTTTCCCTTATATAGGATATTGGCAGCTCATCAATGCCGTCGACAAGTATGTTATCTATGACGATGTTGATTATATCAAACGGGGATGGATTAACAGAAACAATGTATTGATAAATGGAGAAAAAAGACTGATCAGTTTAAGATTGAATAGTGCTAGTTCAAATAAACATATCAATGAGATAGAAATATTGGATGTCCACATTTATAATAGAAAGATTTTAAAAACCATTGAAAATAATTATCATAAAGCACCCTGCTTTTCAAAGGCTTATCCCCTGATTGAGAGTATCATAAACCAAAGTGAAAATAACCTGGCTAAATTTCTGGAGTTTGAAATCAGACAGGTGTGCGATTATTTATCCATTGATACAGAGATTATCGTGTCATCAAGGCTTAAAAAGGACAACCAATTGAGTGGACAGGATAAAATCTTAGAGATTTGTAAAGTACTTGGTGCAGATGAATATCTCAATGCAGTTGGAGGACAAGAACTTTATTCTAATGAAGATTTTGCTGCTCGTGGAATAAAACTTAATTTCTTGAAAATGCTAGACATCCACTACAAACAATTCAAAAATGAATTTGTTCCTGACTTATCGATGATTGATGTGTTGATGTTTAACCAACCCCAAGAGATACATCATATGTTAAATGAATTTCATCTTTGTTAGTGGAAAGTAAAGGAGACCGTCTAAATATGAGAATAGGAATCATGCAACCCTACTTTTTCCCCTACATAGGATATTGGCAACTCATCAATGCCGTCGACAAATATATTATTTATGATGACGTTAATTTTATCAAAGGCGGATGGATTAATAGAAACTATATGCTGTGCAACGGGACAAGATTGCTGATCAATTTAAGGACCCANAGTGCTGGTTCGAATCAACATATCAATGAGATGGAAGTAGTCGATGATTGCCTTTATAACCATAAGCTACTCAGAATCATTAAAAATANTTACAGTAGAGCACCATACTTTGGGGATGTGTATCCNATGATTGAGAGNATNATCAATCAGGGTGACAAAAACCTCGCTCATTATCTAGAATATAGTATCAGACAGGTGTGTGATTATATCTCTATCNACACNGAGATCATCCTTTCATCAAGCATTGAAAAAAATAACGAGTTAAGAGGTCAAGATAAGGTCATTGAGATTGTCAAAAGAAATGACGGCGATCAATATATAAACGCCATAGGAGGACAAGTACTCTACTGCTATGAAGATTTTGCTGCTCAAGGAATAACACTTAACTTTCTAAAAACAGAAGAAATTAGTTACAAGCAATTTAAAAATGATTTTATTCCTAACTTATCGATGATTGACGTCATGATGTTTAATTCAAAAGAGGAAATNAAAGAATTATTGTTAGAGTGGGAATTAATTTAAATTGGAGGTAAGAGAAAATGAAAAAAGTAGTTATTTTTGGGGCAACAGGGAATACGGGGGCGTATTTGGTAGAACATTTAGTCGAGCANTTAAANAACCAGGAGTTTGAGGTTGTTGCTGTCGGTCGCAAAGAGACAGANTTTTTTACAAAACAAGGTATTGCCTATTTCAGGGTTGATATTACAGACGCAAAGCAATTTGAGGTATTACCTACTGACAACATTCATGCTGTTATTAATCTTGCGGCATTGTTACCAGCTTACATGGAAGGTTATAAACCAGCAGACTATATTCAAACCAATATTGTAGGGGCATTCAATGTATTGGAATATTGCAGAAAAAATNACGCCGATCGGATATTATATCCACAAACAGAGGGCGATCTTTCCGGCTATTGGGGAAAAAAAATGCTGCTCAAACCAGACTTACCCAGGAAGTTCAGCTTTAACAGCGATCATGCATTATATGTGATTGCGAAAAATACGGCAGTGGATATGATTGAGAATTATCATCAGCAGTATGGCCTAAAAAGATTTATCTTTAGAATGCCAACCATCTACGCATATACCCCTAATCAGTATTTCTATGTAGACGGCATCAAGAAGGTCCTTGCGTATCGTCACCTGATGAATCAGGCAATGGCAGGCGCGCCAATTGAAATGTGGGGAGATCCAACTAAAGCAAAAGATGTAGTGTATGTGCGAGACTGGTGTCAAATGCTGTGTAAGGCGGTTACTGTCGACAGGGATTGCGGATTTTATAATGTTGGGACTGGGACAGCAGTGACGTTGAAAGAGCAAATTGAAGGAATGATCGAAGTGTTCTCGCCTAAGGACAAGAGGTCAGTGATTATTCCTTGCCCTGAGAAACCAGATAGTCGAGAATTCATCATGGATATTTCAAATGCGAGAGTAGAGCTGGGTTATGAGCCACAATATTACTATCTGGATTATTTGCGAGATTTTAAAAAAGAAATGGAACTTAATCGATTCAAAGAATTGAGAGGCTAAGATGGTTAGCCTAATAAAAAGGAGTTGAAGAATGTTGGCTATACAAGTAACACGTTCCTCAATGCCTGAATATGAGGAATATATAGAAGAAATTAAAGAACTATGGGACAGTCATTGGCTGACCAACATGGGTATTAAACATAAGACGTTAGAGAAAGAGCTGATTCAGTACTTGGAGGTTCCCAATGTAACAATGTTTACAAATGGACATTTGGCATTGGAGTGCGCTATTGCAGCGTTAGGCTTAACAGGTGAAGTCATTACAACACCTTTTACTTTTGCATCGACAACCCACGCTATTGTGAGAAATGGCTTGACGCCAGTATTCTGCGACATTGAGTCTGATACCTATAACATGGATGTGAGCAAGCTGGAGGCTTTGATTACAGATAAGACATCAGCGATTATTCCCGTTCATGTTTACGGAAATGTCTGTGATGTTGATGCCATTGAAGCCATTGCTAAGAAACACAATTTGAAAGTTATTTACGATGCGGCTCATGCCTTTGGTGTTACAATAAACGGCAGAGGAATTGGTACGTACGGTGATGTTTCCATGTTCAGTTTTCATGCCACAAAAGTATTTAATACCATCGAGGGTGGAGCTCTTACTTTTGGGAAAGATAGCTTGAAAATCATACTCAACCATATTAAAAACTTCGGGATCACTGGACCAGAGTCCGTGGAGTATGTTGGTGGAAATGCCAAGATGAATGAATTCCAGGCAGCTATGGGTATTTGTAACCTACGTCATGTGGCGGAGGAAATAGAGAAACGTAAATCTGTACTTCTAAGATATAAAGAAAGACTCAATGGCATTGACGGTATTAAATGGCTACAGCCTCAACAGGGTGTAAAAAGTAATTATTCCTATTTGCCCATTGTCTTTGATGGTTTTAGGTTAAACCGGGATGAAGTAGCTGACCTCTTGGCAAGTAAAGATATCTACGCTAGAAAGTACTTTTATCCTTTAGTAAATGATTTTGAGTGCTATCGTGAGCGATTTGATTGCGAAGCAACTCCCGTTGCGAAATACATATCAGATAGGGTCTTAACCCTGCCCCTTTATTCAGATTTAGCTTTTGACGACGTCTATAGAATTTGTGATCTTATTTTGAATGTAAAGAAGTAAGAAAAATACTCTGCGTATCCTTTTAAAATCCCTCTCTGCGTTCTCTGCGCCTCTGTGGTAAAAAACGGTCCTAAAGATAAGAACCATTTACCCCAGAGGCGCAGAGGATGCAGAGAAAAATATATGTATGTAACGACACAATTAATTTGGGCAGGGACGAGGGGACAGGTCGTTTGTCCCGCCATAATATGACTGTAAATATGAGGAAGGGGCAGTACATATGAAAAAGCGCATTCGATATGCAATGATGACCTTGATATTAGTTGCTATAGTAGTCATTGGTGGGATGAGTATTGCACAGAATAACAATACAGTTACCCCGGAAGTTAAAACATATGTTCAATCGGTTAGCAAAGTTGTTGGTATTTCTAAGGTTGCCGCTGTGGAAGTTCCCGTCATAAATGTTGGGGATTATGGGGCCCATAGTACAACTGAGCCTGGTTACGAAAATTTTAATAGCACGGACGCTTTTGTTGCTGCCTCGGCTGCAATTAATGCTGCTGGTGGCGGTACCCTTGTATTACCTGCTAATGGTGTATTTATAGTAGGCAAGCAAACCTTGGCGGGTGCTACAAAGAAAGGGTACTCATATTTACCGTCTAAAATTATATATATTGAGGGCTGTGCTAATAAAGTAGTGATTGAGGGCAATGGATCGGTACTTAGAGCAGCACCAGGGTTGAAATTTGGCTCTTTTGATCCAATTACGGGGCTAAAATATGACCATGCTTTGCCTTGGACCAATCAAGACAACAGGGCAGATGCATATAAGGGTGGTATGGTTTATTCACAAAATAATGCATCTTTTGAGGTAAAAGATTTAGAATTAGATGGTAATATAGCAAATATAGAGTTAGGTGGCCAATGGGGTGACACTGGGTATCAATGCGGTGGCACTGGGCTCAAGATGATTAATACTAAAAATATTATTGCAACAAATGTTTATACTCATCATAACCCTTTAGATGGTCTTTCCATCTGGACAGAGGGCTTAGTAGCAACAAGTGAGAAAACTCCTGCAGTGTTGACNGACATAACTTCTGAGTATAATGCTCGTCAGGGGATGTCATGGAGCGGAGGTATCGGTCTTACTGCAACAAATTGTAAATTTAATCATACTGGTAAAGCTGCTTTTCATTCTTCGCCCGGCGCTGGCCTGGATATAGAGGCACAGAATAGTGTCGTGAGAGATGGCTTATTCATTAACTGCGAATTTATTAATAATAGTGGTGCTGGCGTGGTTGCAGATAGTGGTGATGGTGGTTATACGACCTTCCGAAATTGCACGATATGGGGCACGACAAATCGAGCATTATGGCCTCGTAAACCTTATATGCGTTTTGAAGACTGTAATATATATGGCAGCATCGTGAATACATGGGGTAGCAAAAACAACCCAGAAGAGGCTACCCAGTTTATTCGTTGTAATATCGAGGATAAACCTCATCCCTTATATGGCATATACTCCTCCGGATATCTTATGGATATCGGAGGAGATAATGTATTGTTTGATGGGTGTACCATTATCAACAACACGAGAAGAGCTGTCATTACCAATGCATTGACAGTAGTAAAATTTATAAA
>JGI24143J45723_1000961_pt1 | contig 14333 bp, 9 predicted proteins | sample BarGraIncu00432A_FD_45723 | JGI IMG/M metagenome (IMG submission 45723)
AGCGCGATCAGCACCAGCCCCTCGCGCGCGCTGGTGAGCGCCCTGAGGTCCTCGGACTTGGAGGGCGAAAGCGGCAGGTCGGAGAGTTCAGCAAGCAGAGGGGGGGAAATCTTGATCTTCAGGGTCAGGTATTCGCCCCCCTCCCCGCCGAGCAGGAAGGCCTGGAACTGGATCCGCTTTCCCTGCCAAAGGAAGGTGAGGACACCGCAGCTGGAAAGCCCCGCGACGGGACCGAGTTTGGCTAGTTTTCTGACCCGCTCGGTGACTTTCCCGTAATGAGCCGCCCGCAGGCGCCCGATCTCGACCGCCTGGCCGCCGGCGCGGGCCAAAAGGGAAACCTCGTCGCCGAGAGGCTGCAGCGAAAGGCTGGCGTACTTTTGCTGTACGATGCGCAAAAGCAGATGGTTTAGCAGGCTCCCGCCCGAGAGGTCGGCGTTGATCGCTTCCAGCGCCTTGGGGGAGAAGAGCGCTGAAGTGAAGCCGAGCTCCTCCAGACCCTGGTCCGGTCCGTAGCTCAGCTCCTGCATCTCCCGGATCTCCCGTTGCAGGCCGACCGAGATGCTTACCTGGCAGCCGGTCACCCGGGTCAGGGTGTCGATCGCTTCCTGGTTCAACGGGTCCGCCATGGCGACCGAAAGTTCATTTCCCGAGAGAAAGACCGGAAAGAGCTGGAAGCGCCGGGCCAGCATCCCCGGGACCCTGGCAACCGCCGCGCAGTCGATGTTTTCCTTCTTGAGCCGGACGTAGGGGATGTTCAGCTGGTTGGCGAGCGCCCAGTCGATGTCCTCCTGGGTGACAACTCCCAGGCGCACCAGGGCCTCGCCGACTCGGCAGCCCGAAACCTTCTGCGCTTCCAGAGCCGCCTTCAGTTCCTGTTCCGTAATAATTTGCGATTTAAAGAGGACTGCCCCGATGGACCCTTCTTTGACAAGCCCGTTCATATCCTCACCTCCAGGTAGTGCAGACGGCCGGCACAGGGAAATGTACCCGAAAAACCGCTTACCGACAACCTTTACTTTGATTGCCCCTTCGTGGTACTTTGGCTGACTCATAGGTCAGTTGCCGTACTGATTAGATATGAGCTGCAATGGCAAAGACAGATTAGCTAAAAAGTACCGGCGTCCTCAATTGCCCATTGGGGACGTCTCACGTTTCAGCCCGAACTCATTCGTACTCTTTTCCCTGTCAATTGCCAGAGGGGGACAGTATCAGAGCCCACAGGAGAACAACATGCAACGAAAAGCGATCGCCCTTTTATCAGGGGGACTCGATTCCACCCTGGCCGTCAAGGTCCTGCTCGACCAGGGAATAGCCGTGGAAGCACTCAACTTCACCTCGCCTTTTTGCACCTGTACCGGCAAGAACTCCGGCTGCAAGTCCGAAGCGGTCCGGGTAGCCTCAGAGTTCAACATCCCGATCAAGGTTATGAACAAGGGGGTGGAGTACCTGGAGATACTGAAGAACCCTAAGCACGGCTACGGCAAGGGGATGAACCCCTGCATCGACTGCCGCATCTACCTTTTGAAAAAAGCCAAGGAGTACATGCTGGAGATCGGCGCCGACTTCGTCTTCACCGGGGAGGTGCTGGGACAGCGCCCCATGAGCCAGCGTCGCGACACGCTGCGCGTCATCGAGAAGGAGAGCGGCCTGGAAGGGCTGCTGCTGCGCCCGCTCTCGGCGAAGCATTTCAAGGAAACGATTCCGGAAATCGAGGGGTGGGTGGACCGGGAAAAGCTGCTCTCCATCCAGGGGCGCTCCCGCAAGGAGCAGTTCGAACTGGCGGCGGAGCTTGACGTGAAGAACTACCCCTGTCCAGCGGGGGGGTGCCTTTTGACCGACCCCTCTTTTGTGGGAAAGGTGCGCGACGTTTTCGACCACTCGGAGGATTTGAATCTGAGGGACTTCAGGCTGTTAAAGCTGGGGAGGCACTTCAGGATCGGTGAGCGGACCAAGGTGATCCTCGGTAGAAACGATGGGGAGAACGGTCTTTTGGAGCAGGCGGTGCAGGCTGGAGAGGCGACCCTACGCTGGAGCGGCGGCCCGAGCCCCCTGGCGGCGCTCTTGGGAGAGAGTTCCGACGAGCTGCTGGCGCTCGCCAGCCAGGTGCTACTGCGCTACACCAAGGCCCCCGCGGGAGAGGAGGCCGAGATGAGCCTGTGGGTCGACGGTCAGGAGACCATGCTGACGACCGTGCACAGCCTCGACGAGGCCGCCGTGGAAGCGCTCAGGCTTTAGCGGGCGCTTGCGCCCCAAACACTCCGCAAACCCAAACTGGGCTTCATCGGTCGGATCCGACCGATCCGACCGATGAAGCCAAAGTCAACCAAGCTGGCAAAGCCCACAAAGCCGGCAGCCTACCTCAACCTCAACCTCAGGCGTCCAAAATACCCCGGACCCGGCTCAGCAGTTCCGCCGGGGCCAGCGGTTTGGAAATGAAGGCCAGATCGCTCGCCAGCACCCCGCGGGAGCGGATGTGCTCCTCCGGGTAGCCGCTCATGAAAAGGACCCGCACCGCTGAGTTGAGCGTCCTGATCTCTCGGTACAATTCCAGCCCCCCCCTCCCCGGCATGACGACGTCCACCAGCAACAGGCTGATTTTGGAGCCGTGCCCGGAAAAAAGACGCATCCCTTCATCCGAGTCCGCAGCCTCCAGCACATGGTAGCGCTCCCCCCGCAACACCTCACCGACGATGTCCCGCACTTCAGGATTGTCCTCCACCAGGAGCACGGTTTCGCCCCCGCTACCCGGGCGCGGCACCGCACGGGGGAGCTTCGGCATCGGGAGCACCAGGGGGAGATAGACCAGGAACCGGCTTCCCTGTCCCGGCGCACTCTCCACCTCGATATACCCCTTGTGCTGCTCCACAATGCCGTGCACGATGGAGAGCCCGAGCCCCGGTCCGCCTCCCACCCCATGCGTGGTGAAAAACGGCTCGAAAATCCTTTCCCTGGTCGCCTGGTCCAACCCCACGCCGTTATCGGTGACGCTTAACCGGGCAAACTGCCCCAGGGCGCCGAACCCCTTGTGCTTCAGGAAATCCTCCTCCATGGCAAAGGTATCGGTGCGAATCTGCAGGGAGCCCCCTCCGGGCATGGCGTCCCGTGCGTTCACGGCGAGGTTCATCAGCATCTGCTCCAGATGCCCGCTGTCGGCGAAAACCCGCAGCGGCTCCCCGTGCAGTTCAGTGGAGAAGGCGATCCTCTCGCCCAGCACCCGGCTCAACAGCCTGTCGACCCGCCCGACGATCTCATTTAAATCGAGGTGGGAGGAATTCATCGCCTGGTTCTTGCTGTAGGCCAGCAGCCCCCGGGTGAGTACCGCCGCCTTTTCCGCGGACGCCACCACCTGTCCGGCAAAGCGCGAACAGGGGTCGGCGGGCGGGGTCTTCATCTGGATCAGGTTGGCATAGCCGATAATCGCGGTGAGAATGTTGTTGAAATCGTGGGCCACCCCGCCGGTGAGGGTCCCCAGCGACTCCATCTTCTGGGCATGCCGCAGGGCGTTCTCCATGGCGCGCCTTTCGGTCACGTCCTCCTTCAGGGCGATGTAGTGGGAGATGACCCCGCGCTCGTCCTGCACCGGTGAGATGACGGCAAACTCGGAGTACAGCTCGCCCCCCTTCTTGCGGTTCTGGAACTCGCCGCGCCACTCCTTGCCCGCACTGACGGAGCGCCAGAGGTCCGCGTACACCTCGTCCGGCGTGGTCCCCGACTTGAGCAGGCTCGGGTTGCTCCCCACCGCCTCGGCGCTCGAGTAACCGGTCACCTCGACGAACTTCCGGTTCACGTACTCTATGGTGCCGGCCGTGTCGGTGATGACGACGATACTCGGGCTCTGCTCCACGGCGCAGGAGAGCGTGCGCAGCTGATCCTCGGAGAGCTTTCTCCGGGTGATCTCCTCAACCGTCTCGATTGCCGCGACCACCTCCCCGGCGCGGTTATGCACCGGGGCGGAACTGAACATGAGATAGCCGTCCAGCCCCTGCAGGCCCCGGCACCACCCCTCGCCATGCACTCCTCCGGGAAGCAGCTCCGAGCGGTACCAAAGCGGGTTGTAGCGGTTGTCCGCCTCCCGGTAGTCACCGTCCAGGACCAGGTCGGCCTGGGTCGGGTGCGGCTCGGCGTAAAAGGCCGACCATTGGCGCCGGGTGCCGAGCACCTCCTGCGCCGGGATCCCGGTAAGCTCCTCGCAGGCACGGTTCCAGATGATCACCTCGTGGCGGGCGTTCAGGACGAAGGCGGGGACCGCCAGGTTCTGCACCAGGTTTTCCGAAAACTCCTTCTGTTCCTCCAAGAGGGACTCCATCCGCTTGCGCTCGGTGATGTCCAGGAGTATCCCGACGATCCCTCCCGGCGCCCCGGCACTGCGGTACAACGCCTTGTTGACTATGACATCGTGCGGAAAGCCGTCGGCATGCAGCATCTGGCTCTCGTAGCACTGCTTTTCACCCCGGGAAAGCAGTGCCTGGTCCGTTTGGAAACAGGCCGCAGCTTGTTCGGGGGGGAGGGTCTCGAAAGCGCTCCTGCCGATGATCTGCGAGCGCTTACCCCCCAAATACGCCTCGAAGGCGCAGTTGACGCCGAGGTAGCTTCCGGAAAGGTCCTTGTAGAAGATCGGGGCCGGGACGGCGTCCACGATTGCCCGCAGCAGGCGATACTCTGCGCGCAGTTCGCGAAGCTCAGCCAGGCTGACCCGGCAGCACCCTGCCAGGGCCTCAAGTCCCTCCCCCTCCGGCAACTCGGGAGGCACCTCACCCGCTAGCGCTGCGGCGCGCATCTCCTGCACCAGCTGGCCGATGGGCGCCGTGCAGCGGGCCACCACCCACCAGACCAGCGGCAGCGACACGGCCCAGCCGAGCGCCAGAACCGCGCCGAAAAACGCCCCGCCGCTGAGCCCCAGGTGTACCCCGCCCTGCGGGAAGCCACCCAAAAGGTAGGCGAGGGTGCCGGCTGCCGCAAGGAGTGCGGCCAGCAACAGCGACAGCGCTGCCGCCAATTTCCTGGCAAGACTCGCCCTCAGCATGGCTCCTCCTGGCTCACGGCTCGCCTACTCCCGGAGTTGCCGGCTATTTTTTGTTTCAAAGAGTACATGGTTTTCCTGGCGTTCAGCTTGACTGCTCATCCTGCTGCGAAGCGAAGATTTCCTCGAAATCCTTCGACGCTTTGAGGAAGGTTTGCAAAATGTAAGGGTCGAAGTGCTCCGGCATGGTGCGGCCGTCCCCGCGGGTGATGATCTCGACGGTCAGTTCATGGTCCAGGGCCGGCTTGTAGACCCGCTTGCTGCGCAGGGCGTCGTACTGGTCCGCCATCATGACGATGCGCCCTTCCAGGGCGGTCTCCTCCCCTTTCAGGCCATGAGGATAGCCGCCGCCGTCCCAGCGCTCGTGATGGGTGAGCGCGATGGACGCCGCAAACTGCAGCACCTTGTGATCGGAGCCGGAGAGAATCCTGCCGCCGATGACGGTGTGGCTTTTCATGGTGTTGAACTCTTCCGCTGTCAGCGGACCCGCTTTCAAGAGGATGGCATCGGGGATGCCGATCTTCCCGACGTCGTGCATGGCGGCGGCGATCGCGATGGTCTCCACGAACTCGTCCGGCATCTGCAGCACCTCGGAGAGCCTCCTGGCGTAGAGCCCGATGCGCGCAATATGCTTGCCGGTATCCTCGTCCCGAAGCTCCGCGGCTGCCGTCAGCCTCTCGATGGTCTCCCGGCTCATGGAGCGCATCTGTATCAGCGCGTCGCCAAGCTCACGGGTACGCAGTTCAACGGTGCGCTCCAGCTCAATCTTGTAATTCTTCTCGATGAGGACCAAACGCTTGTAATTGATCCCTTTTTCGACGGAGTGAATCAGGTAGGGAGGTTTGAACGGCTTGATGATGAAATCGAAGGCGCCCTTCTTTATGGCGGAGACCGCCATTTCCAGCTCGGCGTAAGCGGTCATCAGGATGACCGGGATGTCCCGGTTGGCCTCGTGTATCTTTTCCAGGAGTTCTATCCCGGTTATATGCGGCATGTTGACGTCGGTTAGCACCACATCGGGCGGGGAATGCCGTAACTCGGCGAGCGCGTCGAAGCCGTTGGAAAACGGATGGACGTCGAAACCGCTCACCGTGAGGAGCATTGCCACGCTCTCCAAAACGTACGGATCATCGTCCACCACGATGACCAGCCCTGAAGTAGTTGTTTCCATATATATACCTCTCCCGAAAATCCCGGATTGTGTGTCAGTCTATGCTTCGGCACAAGGACCAGTAAACTTAAGGGAGAGTTTTCTTAGCAATATCTAAGGGTTATTCCCCGCAGGCAGATTACTCCCCGGTGCGGCGGCGCCCCCCGGTGCAGGGCTCTCGGCCGGCGCAGCCGGTTCGGGCTGCGGAGGCTCTACAGGAGCCTGTCCGGACTGGCCCGGCTGGCCCGGCTCGTTCCCCTCCTGCTGGTCGCGCTCCTTTTCGCCCGGTGCACTGGGCTGCACCGTGTGCGCGGAGGAAAGGTTCGCCATGACCTCAACCTTCTTGATGCTTTCGTCAACCTTCTTCTGCATCCTTCCCACGTTCGGAGTCTCGGCAAGCGCCACCCGGTACTCGGCCTGGGAGAGCACCCCCTTATTGGCCAGAAGTTTCAGGATCATGTTGGAGCGCTGCAGCACGCGCCCCAGGTTCTTGTAGGGGTTGTAAGCGAGCCGGGGTCCCGGGAGCATGGCGGCCAGAAAGGCGCATTCGCGCGGCGAAAGCCTGGAGGCGTCTTTGCCGAAGTAGTAGTGGGCACCGTGCCCGATGCCGTACACCATGGGACCGAGTTCGATCACATTCAGGTAAAGCTCGATAATTCTCCCCTTGGAGAGTTCCTGTTCCATTCTTTTGGCGAGGTAGAGTTCTTTCACCTTGCGGGTGAGGGTCTTTTCCCGGGAAAGGAACAGGTTCTTCGCTACCTGCTGGGTGATGGTGGAGGCTCCCCGGGCCAGGCTCTTCTTTTCCAGGTCATACTTGATGGCGTTCTTGATCGCCTTGACGTCGATCCCCTCGTGTTTATAGAAGCTGGCGTCCTCGGCAAGGATGACCGCCCATTTCATCTCGGGGGGGATATCTGACGAGGGAGTCCAATAGCGGTTCCCCGGGCCAACCTGGAAAGGGTGGTAATCGCCGTGCCAGTCCTTGACCTGGATGGAAAGGTTGAGATTGCGGTCCCGAAGTTCGGAAACCGGGGGCATCTGGTACAAGGAGTTCACCACGTAGACCAGGTAGATGAGAAAAGCGATGCCAAACCACTTGAGGTACTTTTTCATGCCTGCTCCTTGTGTCTGTCGGACTGGGGGCCCGGGGCGGCGCCGGTTGCTGCCATCCGGGCGGCCATGACGAGGGCGGCCTTCATGCTCTCAGCCGAGGCGCGCCCGGTTCCCGCCAGGTCATAGGCCGTTCCGTGATCGACCGAGGTCCGTATGATGGGAAGCCCCAGGGTAACGTTCACGCCGTCGTCGAAATGGAGCAGTTTCAGGGGGATCAGCCCCTGGTCGTGATACATGCAGACGACCGCGTCGTACCCCGTCGCGAAGTGGAACAGGGTGTCAGCGGAAAGTGGCCCCACCGCGTCGATACCCATGGCGCGCGCCGCGGCGACCGCCGGCGCGATGATCTCCCGCTCTTCGCTGCCAAAGAGTCCCCCTTCGCCACAATGGGGATTGAGGGCGAGTACGGCGAGGCGCGGAGCCGGGCAGAAGTAGCGCAGCAGCGCCTGGTTGGTAATCCGTATGGTGTCGAGCACCCGCTGCTGGGTAATCAGGGAGGGAACCCGGGAGAGCGCCTCGTGAATGGTCACCAGCGTCACCCGCAGCCGCTCCCCGGCAAGCATCATCACGACCTGGTCCGTTCCGGTCAACTCCGCCAGCAGTTCCGTGTGCCCGGGGTAGGCGTGGCCGGCGCGGTTGAGCGATTCCTTGTTGATCGGTGCCGTTGCCATCGCCTGGACCGCGCCGCTCAGACAGAGGCGCGCGGCTTCGCAGATGTAGTGAAACGAGGCATCCCCTCCGGCGGCGCTCGGTTGACCGAACTCCATTTCGGCAGGGGCGAGGCTTGAGAGTTCACGCAGGTAGAGTACGCCCGGTTCGGGGTGCAGCAGACCGGATGCGGGGGCGGTTTCAATGGTAAGTGGCAGGCCGGTAATAGCCAGCGCGCGTTCCAGGGCGCCGCGGTCTCCGAGGACCAGGGGGTGGCAGAGCGAGGTGACGGCCGGGTCGGCCAGGGCAGCCGCAATGATCTCGGGGCCGATCCCGCTCGGGTCCCCCATGGTTACTGCAATAACTGGTTTTTCCACGATTGCTCCTGATTAAACAGAGTAGGCGGCAGAGGTCTCCCAGACAAAAAAAAAGAGGCCTCGGCCCCTTTTTTAGAAAACATCCGCACAAACCTTTTCAGCAGATATTGCAAAAATTGGCTTTTCAAATAATTCAAATTATTCTGAGAATTATGGGAATTATGCGCTTCACAGATAACTTAACGACTTAACGCCTCTCCCACTCAACCGCCTCGCTAAAGCGGCAGCATCGCCCGGCGCAGTTGCCCGCTTTCGCGCTCGCGCCACTGCAGCCTCAGCTCCTTGGCGCTCTTAGCCTCCCCGGGGAAAAAGAGAAAACCGTTGGCCAGGTGCTGGTCCGGGATCGGCTTCCCCTCCAGCCCCTTTTCCCGCAGGTCCTCCGAAATGCGGACCCCGCGCTGGCTTGAGCCTTCCTCCGAGGTTCCCCCGATGACCGCGCCCGCGGCGCCCCCCATGGCGGCTCCCTTCCCGAGATAGGCTGCCACGTTGCTGCCGGAGACGATGCCGAGTGCGGTCGCCAAAAGTCCCCCCGCCGCAGCCCCAATCAGAGCTCCCTTGCCGGCGCCCCGCCCAAAGAAGGAAGCAAGCTGGGTCGAGTTTTCCAGGCGGTCGTAGGCGGCATTGTTCGCCACGATCGGCCAGTAGTAACCTTCTGCGTCCACCAGGAAACTCTGGCTGCTGTCGATCTCCAGAGACTGCCCGCTCCTGTTGTCGAGGACCAACTGCACCGGAAGGAGCCCGGCCCCCCTGATATCGAAACCGAACGCCTTCTTAGCGGCCTTCTTGTCCGGATAAGCCTCGCACCCCAGCGAGACACCGGAGATTTGGTTGTGGTTTGCGTACCCCCCGGGCGGCCTGAAGGGGACGTACTGACTTTTATACGCGGTACATCCCGAGAGGATGAGGATCACGGCCAACAGCGACGCTACCTGTTTCATGGCAAACCTCCTGTTTAGGTTAGGCATGAAAAACTATACTCTCTTTTCAGTCCCTCTCAAGTCCGGCAAAGCGCACCAGCAGTTTCTTAAAGCCGATACCGAACTGGATGATTACCTTCTGGTTGTCCCCCACTCCTTCGATCTTCCTGATGATTCCCGAGCCGAACTGGGCGTGGCGCACCCGCAAACCGAGGTGCACGCCGTCGCCCTGGTCCTCCTGCACCAGGCGTACCTCGTTTCCGAAGTCGGGCTCAGGCTCCATCTCGTGCTCAAAGAGCGACGCCAAGTTGTGCCTGGGGTTTGCCAAGCCCTGAACTGCAGTTGCCCCGCCTGTTTCCGGCTGCTGAAACAGGTCGCCACCGTCAATCAGCTCCGCAGGCACGTCGCGAATGAAGCGAGCCGGCGGGTTCATCTGCTCCTGGCCGAAGATGTGGCGCCGCCGCACGTTGAGGAGAAAGAGGCGCTCTTTGGCCCGGGTCATTCCGACGTAGCAAAGCCTGCGCTCCTCCTCCATCTGCACCGGATCTTCCAAAGCGCGCGCGTGCGGAAAGAGCCGCTCCTCCATTCCTATCATGAAAACGACGGGGAACTCCAACCCCTTGGCGGAGTGCAGCGTCATGAGCGTCACCGACGACTTCCTTTTATCCCCCTCCTGCTCCAGGTCGGAAACCAGCGCCACCTGCTCCAGGAAGGAGGCAAGCCCCCGGTCCCCCTCACCCTTTTCAAAGGACTGCATCGCAGTCACCAGCTCCTGGAGGTTGCCGAGACGGTCCTGCGCCTCCTCGCTCCCGGCCTCTTTGAGCCTGGCCAGGTACCCGGAGTCCTGCATGACGGCCGCGGCGAGCTCGCCCAAGGGAAGCGTATCTGCCAGCGCGCGATAGCGCCTCAGCTCTCCGACAAAGGCGGTCACCTTGCCGCGCGCGCCGGCGGCCAGCAGCTTGCCGTCCGAAGCCTCCAGCATGGCGTGGTAAAACGGCACCCCCTTTTCGGCGGCGAGATCCGTGATGCGCTGCACCGTGGCGTGCCCGATGCCGCGCGGCGGGGTGTTGATGATCCGCTTCAGTGCCACGTCGTCAGCCGGGTTGTCCAGCACCTTCAAGTAGGCAAGGATGTCCTTCACCTCGAGCCGCGCGTAGAAGCGGACCCCACCCACCATGTGGTAGGAGACCCCGGCGGCGACCATGGCGTCCTCCACCACCCGCGACTGGGCGTTGGTGCGGTAAAAGACGGCGACTCCGGAGAGATCCCCCCCCTCGTCCAGGTAGCGCTCGGTTTCCCGGCAGACCAGGCGGGCCTCCTCCCATTCATTGGGAAGCGTGCGGTAGACCAGGCTCTCCCCATCAGGGTTGTCGGTCCAGAGCTTTTTGGGCTTGCGGCCGCGGTTTTTTTCCACCACGTTCCAGGCGGCGTCCAGGATGTTCTTCGAGGAGCGGTAATTTTGCTCCAGTTGCACCACCTTAACACCGGGGAAGTCCTTCTCAAACTCCAGGATGTTCCGGATGTCCGCGCCGCGCCAGCCGTAGATGGACTGGTCGTCGTCGCCGACCACGCAAAGGTTTCTCCGGGTGCCGGCCAAAAGCCGCACCAGTCGGTACTGGACCGCATTGGTGTCCTGGTATTCGTCCACCATGATCCAGCGGTAACGCTCCCGGTACTTTTCCAAAACGGCGGGATGCTCCTCGAAAAGGCGCACCGTTAGTAGCAAAAGGTCCCCGAAGTCGGCTGCATTGCAGCGCTGCAGCCGCTCCTGGTATTGGGCGTAGACCCGGGCAAGCGTCGCCTGATAGGGAGTGTCCATCAGGACCTCGGTCGGGGTAAGGCCGGAGTTCTTGAACTCGTCAATGGCCGCGCCGAGCGCCTTGGGGGAGAACTTCTTCTCGTCCAGGTGGAGCTGGGCAGCGCACTCTTTCAGGAGCCGCTCGCAGTCCTTGTCGTCGTAAATTGCGAACTTGCGGTCGTAGCCGAGATGCTGAATCTCCTGGCGCAGAATCCTGGCGCAACTGGAGTGAAAGGTCGAAATGAGCGGGAGTTCCCCGCCACCCAGCGTCTTTTCCACCCTTTCCCGCATCTCACCGGCTGCCTTGTTGGTGAAAGTAACTGCGAGGATCTGCCAGGGAGGCACCCCTCTTTCGTGGATCAGGTAGGCTATGCGGTGCACGATGACGCGGGTCTTGCCGGAGCCGGCACCCGCGAGAACCAGAAGGGGGCCTTCGCCGTGCAGTACTGCCTCTTTTTGGGGAGGGTTCAAGTTGTGAAGCAGGTCCATGAGAATCCTTGGGATGATAGCGCTGCAGAGCTGCCGCAGGAAGCGCGGACGCATCTTTTATACCACCTCGCCAGGTTTTGGTCAAAAGGGAACTGCTCGACACCCTCATTAGCAAGGGGTGGTAGGGCTTGCTGTTGTTTTTCTCCAGCTGTCCAAACCGGCCACGCTCCCTCCCTCGCCCCTGGGAGAGGGTCGGGTGAGGGAGTTAAGCGCCATTTATGTTAACGCCCTACAGGTTTGTTGTTAATGCAGGCTTTTCGTGTTTAGATTAAAGATATTTAACCACAACCAGCCCAAACGGGTGGGCAGGGGAAAATAGCTTCAAGGAGTAAAAACAATGAAAAAGCTCTTGGCCGTCGCTTTTCTCCTGTGCCTGGCCCAATCCTGGTGCGCCGCAGAGGATTATCTACCTCAAGGAGCCAGCTATCTCAGCGCTGGGAACTATGAGAAAGCTATTCGTTGCTATGAATTAGCCATCCGGGCCAAAACTGGCGGAGCAGAGGCGTATAAAGGCCTCGGGCAGGCATATTACCAGCTCGGTAACAATGAAATTTCCTACGACGTGGAAAAGATTTCCGCTGCGGTTACCGCCTTTAACCAATCCCTTTCCCTGAAAGCTGACCCGGAGGTTTGCTACCTTCTCGGGCTGTCATACCTGGCACTGTACGAAAAAGAAAAAGCCCAGAGTGCGTATCTGAGCCTTAAAGCGACCGGCTCAGATCTCGCTGAGAAGCTGTCTGCAAAAATAGCGGCCTATGTCAAGCCGGCGAAATTCGATTACTCCCAGTCGGACTCCGTTCAAACCAATCAGACTCCGGTCGCCATTGTGGGGAATCAGGTACGTGTCCCGGTTACCATTTCCTACCGTGGTCGCTCGACCCGGGCGACGCTGTTGCTCGACACCGGTGCTTCCATCACCGGTATCAGTACCGGGGTAGCCAGCCAGCTTGGCCTGGAACCAGGGGATACCAATCCGACGCTCGCGATGGTGGCCGACGGCCGCACCGTCAGAGCCGCCTGGTTCGTCGCCGATTCGCTCGCAGTCGGCCCCAAGGCCATTTCCCCCCTGCGGGTCGGCATCCTGCCCGGTAACCTGCCGGGAGTCGATGGCCTGCTGGGGATGGACTTCCTGAAAAACGTCCGTTACCAGGTGAATTTCAACCGTAACGTCATCGAGTGGAGGTAACTTTTCAACTGGGTGGGTTTGGCGGGGACGTAACTATTCTGCAGCGTTCTTATCGTTCCCACGCTCCTGCGTGGGAATGCAGCCAGGGACGCTCCGCGTCCCGCTTTGCGACGTGGATGGCAACCCTCCAGGGCACCGGAGTCGCCTCCGGTGTTGGACGCGGGAGCGTCCGGAGAGTCGCGTTCCCACGCAGGAGCGTGGGATCGATGCCGGGGGAAAAAGAAAACCACACCCGGTCCCGCACGTGATTAACCGCGCAAGTCCGAGATGCGGCTCAGGGATAGGAAAGGCCGGGGCTGTGCACCCGCGGCGGGAAAAGCTCAGCGGGCATCCGGAGCAACCCGCGCTCCGGTGCCGGTTTGGGCGGCGGGGGCTTCGTCGATGGGGGGAAGTCCCTGCATGTTGGCCTTCTGCAGCGTGTTGACGGCCTTTTCTTTGGCGGCAATGGATTCCTCGACGACATGGGCGATGTAAGCCTGGTACACAAAGACGCCGACGCCGAGGAAAAAAGAAAGATAGATTAGCTTGGAGAGTGCCGCGGAAGGGACCAGCGAGGCAAGTTTAATGACCACCATCAGCGCGGCAAAGAACCCGACCATGTAAAGGAGCGGCTTAAACCAGACGTAGCGAGCTGAGAGTTCGGCGATTTTCCCCTGGGGGGCGACTGCAGCAGCCGGCGCGGCCGCGGCCTTAGGCGTGCTGCTCTCTTCCTGCACCGGCTCAGTCTGCTGTTTACGGGCACCAGGGTCCTGCTTCGACAGGGTTTCCTCGTGTATCACCTTCACCCGGGACCGGTATTTTTGAGGCACCGTATCCAGCTTGTTGGTCATATTGATGGCGCCGCTGGCGTCGGTGTACTTATAGTAATCAGCCCGGGCAAGCGGGGCAGAGCCAACCATCACACTCAAAAAAAGCATCATCTGCAGAAAGACTCTGATCACAAAAACCCCCTCCTGTGTCGCGTTAGGCGTTTAGGAATATCGGCACCCGTCAATCCTTAAATTATTAATAATCAAAAATCAACCTTTCTAATCTTAATTTGGGGAGTTAACCAGGAGGCGGTCCTCCCCTGCAAGGGGAGGGTCCGGTTGGGAATGAGGAAAGTTAGGCGCGGGAAGCCCCTGCAGATTCGAGACTGCAGACAAATGCAGCAGATTACTGAGGAAACGGGATTACAGCTTGAACTGGTGCACCAGGCGCTGCAGCTCCTCCGACTGCCCGGAAAGGGTTGCCGCCGCCGAAGCGGTCTCTGTGACCCCGTGGGCGGTCTGCTGGAACACGTTGGATATCTTCTGCATGTTGCTGGTGATTTCTCCGGTGGTCGCCGTCTGCTGTTCAGCAGCGGTCGCGATTTGGTTCACCTGCAGGGTGACTTCGTTCACCTGCTCGATGATCCGCTGCAAGGCTTGCCCGGAGCCTACCGAATACTCGGCTCCCTTTTCCACCTCTGCCACCCCTTCTTCCATGGCCACCACCGCGCCCCTGGTTTCCTTCTGTATCTCTTTGATCATGTCGCCAATTTCCCGGGTGGCGCGGGTGGTGCGCTCAGCCAGGGCTCGCACCTCGTCTGCCACAACGGCAAACCCGCGCCCCTGTTCACCGGCCCGCGCCGCCTCAATGGCAGCGTTCAGGGCG
>JGI24143J45723_1000964_pt1 | contig 14326 bp, 16 predicted proteins | sample BarGraIncu00432A_FD_45723 | JGI IMG/M metagenome (IMG submission 45723)
GATTGTATCCGGTCTCGAGATGTCGTCGGTCGCTGGGGAGGCGAAGAATTCCTTTTTATTTTGCCGGAAACGGACGCTAAAGGAGCCATAATGGTGGCGGAAAAGATAAGAATTCGTATCCGAGAAAAGCGTTTTCCGCTACCAAAAAGGATCACAGTAAGTCTTGGTGTTACTGTTTACCATGGGGACAGCATTATTGAAACTATTGTTTCACGGGTAGATGAAGCGATGTATGTGGCAAAGAACAATGGTAGAGACCAGGTGCAGTTCCTCTGATTGTTGCTAAATTCGTCCCATGGGGATTTACTTTATGTTCCAGCACGAGAATAAGCCCGGCATTTGTTTGCCGGGCTTATTCTCGTTTACGGAAAGAAAGCATCTTGTTTTTCCCACTTGACAAACTAAAAAAAAGTGATATCATAGTTCAGTAATGAACAGTTCGGAATAGAACAGTTCAATAAAGAACCAAAACTAAGGAGTTAAAAAAATGACGAACGACTTTGAGACATTAATCAGCGGGCAGCAATTTAAAAAGATATATGAAAAGAAGTACAATCGCATCACCGAAAAATACGGACTGCATAAAATCGAGATTGAGATTATGCTTTTTTTAGAAAGTACGAATTATGACAAGGCCAAGGATATTGCCGAAATCAGATTTTTTTCCAAGGCGCATATTTCAAAAGCGACTGAAAATTTAATCAGAAGAGGCTACCTGTCCGGAACTTATGACGAAGGCGATCGACGGAGCGTTCATCTGGAGCTCACGGCTGAATCCCTGCCAATCCTGAATGAAATCAAAAAACTGCGAATCAATTTGTCTGAGACCCTGTTTTCAGGCGTCACTGAAGAAGAAAAGAAAACGATGCTGATCGTCGCAAAGAAAATCGTCCACAACATCAACAATGAACTGCACTGATTAAGATGAATACGTAGTTGGCTGTGATATGATAATCAGGAATTTTTCATTTGGAATAATAAATCTTGAACCTATTTTAGAACGATGCTACAAACTGTTTTAAAAACATCGGTCATTGCGAAATTGATGTGAGTTTGCAAAGGCCAATAAAGAAAAATAAGTTAGGAGAAGTTTAATGGAAAATAAAATGAACGAGCAACATACAGCGAACTTTAAGCAATACGGTGAAACGTGTCGGCAGAATTCAACCATTGAAAGTCAATTATTCGAAAAATACGACGTTAAGAGAGGCCTCCGGGATAAAGACGGCAAAGGGGTTTTATGCGGCCTGACCAATATCTCGATGATTAAATCCTCGGAAGTCATTGATGGCAAAAGTGTGCCATGCGATGGGGTTCTATCCTATCGGGGTTACAACATCATCGATCTGATTAAGGGCTTCGTGAAAAACAAACGGTTTGGCTACGAAGAGGTCACCTATCTGTTGTTGTTTGGCAGGCTTCCTAACAGCAATGAGTTAGCAATATTCAAGGGTGATCTGGCGTTCAGCCTGAATTTGCCGACAAACTTCGCCCGCGATGTAATCATGAAAGCGCCAACGAAGGATATCATGAATTCAATGACTAAGAGCGTTCTGACCCTGGCTTCATACGACGCGGAAGTTTCAAATTTGGAAATTGAAAATGTTTTACGACAATGCATGAAGCTGATCAGTGTTTTTCCGATGCTTTCAGTCTACGGCTATCATGCCTATAACCATTATGATTGCGGAGATAGTTTATATATTCATCAGCCGGATCCGAATTTATCAACGGCTGAAAATATTCTCACCATGCTGAGACCGGATAAACAGTATACTGAGGTCGAAGCGCGGGTTCTCGATGTTGCCCTGGTGTTGCATATGGAGCATGGTGGCGGAAATAATTCAACCTTTACCACCCGCGTCGTCACCTCATCCGGGTCCGATACGTATTCGGTTATCGCGGCAGCACTGACGTCCCTGAAAGGACCCAAACACGGTGGTGCAAACATTAAAGTCGTTGAAATGATGACAGACATCAAGAATCATGTCAGCGATATTACCGATCGGGATGCAGTGCGGCAGTATCTGGAAAAGATCGTCGACAAAGAAGTCTTTGACAAGCGGGGCCTTATTTACGGGATGGGCCATGCGGTCTATTCAATCTCGGATCCGCGAGCGGAAGTGTTTAAGGAATTTGTTGAGAAACTGGCCATTGAAAAGGATCGCCGGGATGATTTCCTGCTGTATTCGATGATTGAAAATTTGGCGCCGGAAGTGATCGCCCAAAAAAGACATATCTACAAAGGCGTCAGCGCCAATGTGGATTTCTACAGCGGTTTTGTTTACAGCATGCTGGATATTCCCCTTGAACTGTTTACACCGATGTTTGCGGTCGCCCGAATTGTCGGCTGGAGTGCCCATCGGATAGAAGAATTAATCAATATGGATAAGATCATTCGACCAGCCTATATGAATGTTTCAGCCGCACAGGATTATATCGGTCTGCTTGATCGGGAATAAAGCCCGTTGAGATATTTTCCGAAGTTATCAAAAAAAATTGACAATAATTTGACAAAGAAAACAGAATATGCTATCTTATAAACATTGATTGCAATCAATGTTTATAAGATAATTAAGTTTTGGGATGAACCCAAAAGGATGCTACTGTAGTAGGTCCTTTTGGGTTATTTTTTTGCGAAGATATGTATTAAAAGAAATTGTATCAAGAAAAAATGGAGGTAATATTATGAATCATTCTAAAATAAAAAATCTTGTTGGCACCGGGCTTTGTATCGCCCTCGGGCTTGTTTTTCCGCAGCTATTTCACGTTATTGGTGCCGGAACGGTCTTTCTGCCAATGCACATTCCGGTTATTCTCTGCGGTCTCTGTTTTGGCTGGGAGTTTGGCTTGGTCTGTGGTATTATTACTCCGTTACTGTCCTCAATACTAACCGGCATGCCGCCGATCTTTCCAACTTGCGCGGCGATGATGTTTGAACTGGGTGCTTACGGTGCTTTAGCAGGTTTGCTTTATCGTAAGCTGAACCTGAATTTATACCTTGCTTTAATCGTCTCAATGCTGGGCGGTCGGGTTGTTTCCGGTGTGGCATCAACTATATTCTACGGAATTGCCGGAAAAGATTATGGCTTTCAAATCTTTTTAACGGGTGCCTTTGTATCCGCATTTCCCGGCATTATTCTGCAACTTGTTGTGCTGCCGCTGCTGGTCATTGCGCTTGAAAAAGCACGGGTAATCGAAAAACCCATTAAGTTGGAACTACGAACAGAAGGATAGGAAGTTAATATGGAAAACAGTCAATCAACTAAAGAATTTTTTAATAAGATAGCTGAAAAATGGGATACGATGTGTCACCATGATCAGGATAAAATAGCAGCAATATTAACCTTTGCAGATCTCAAGCAGGGTAATCGTATTTTAGATATTGCCACCGGAACGGGAATTCTAATCCCCTATTTACTGCAGGCAGAGCCGGAGGTTGTTGTCGCAATTGATTTGTCGGATCAGATGATTGTTCAGGCCCAAAAGAAATACCAGGAGCCAACTGTTTATTTTGAAGTCGCTGATTTTTACGATTTGACCGAGAATGGTTTTGACTTTGCAATTGCCTACAGTGCCTACCCGCATTTTCCGGATAAGGATGCTTTTTCAAAAAAAATGGCAGCCTGCCTAAAACCGAATGGACGGTTTATGATTGCCCACAGCGAAAGCAGGGAGACCATTAACGGTCGGCATGCCGGAGATGACGTTAAAAAAGTTTCTGGTTTACTAAAAGAAGCGAAAGAAGAATCGCGTTATTTCCGATCCGACTTTGATATTGATATTCTTGTCGATACGGATGAACTGTATATTCTTTCTGGGAAAAAAAGATAAGATTCCAATTGACAAAGAGTATTTATTATGTGAAACTATTAATAAATACATGTATATACAAAGTCATGAAGGCTTAATTCGGTCAGAAGATCGGTTTATTTCTTTGTGGCTTTTTTTAGTTTAATAAATTAGGAGAAAATGATTAATATGGAAAATATTCTTAAAGAAGTAGAAAACTATTGGGATGGCCGATCAGAGGGATATTCCGAGGTCAATGTGGCGGAACTCAACAGTTATAAAATGGATGTGTGGAAAGGGCTGATTAACCGTTATAAACCCAATGTGATCGGCCGAAAATTAAAAGTTTTAGATATTGGAACGGGCCCGGGCTTTTTTGCCATTGCGATGGCATCCTGTGGTTATGATGTAACCGCTGTGGATTATACAGATGCCATGCTGTATCGGGCAAAAAAGAATGCCGGTGTTTTAAAAAACAGTATTAACTTTATCCAGATGGATGCACAAGCATTGGATTTTGAGGATAATAACTTTGACTTGATCGTCACAAGAAATTTGACCTGGAATTTGGAAAAACCGGATCAGGCTTACAAAGAATGGCATCGTGTGCTGGTCCCCGGCGGCAGACTATTGAATTTTGATGCAAATTGGTATCTCCATCTTTTCGATGAAACAAAGAAATCCGAATATGAAGAAGATCGTATGAATTCTCAAAAACAGGGTGTGAAGGATCACTATGTCCATACCGATACGGCAGTGATGGAAGAAATTGCGAAAAACCTTCCATTAAGCCGAACCATGCGACCACAATGGGATGCCGCTGTTCTGATTAATACCGGCTTTAAAAAAGTTATGGTTGAGCAGGATATTGGAGAACGGGTTTGGGATAATGAAGAACAGATAAATTATGCATCAACACCAATGTTTATGATTTTTGCTGAAAAATAGGGTAGTCAAAGCATAAGACTGTGGTCAATACAGGCGGATGAAGTTAAAATGTGATAGCGATATAGATTTAAATAATAAGCCAGCGAGGTAGTTATTCTTTGATGAGAATTTTACTTCGCTATTTTTTATAATTTAAAATCTGTTCATAATAAAAAAGTTAATCTGCCCTTTGATTCAAAAGGTAGATTAGTATCCGTTATGGAAGTCAAAGCTACTGGGATTGTTACAAAGAATCATAACAATGGCAAAAAAATAAATGTTCAATGGAAAATAGAAACCAAACTGAAAGAATGGTATTATTTCACTTTTATTCGAGTCATTTGGAAAGTAAAATCTAATCCCGAAAATTGGATGTGCGTGGCGCTGATTGATTTTACGTTTTATGACAAGTCGCAAGATATTTGTCATTTTGAAAACGAAATATATTGGAAGAAAAATTTAAATAAAAAAAGTGGCGATAAGAAAATTACCAAGCGGCAAAATCAAAAGAATATATTTGAAGAGAGATTTGTGCAGCAAGTAAAATTATAGGAGAAACAGATGCTTTTAGAGAAAATTGAAGAACCGATTGAAGGAACACATGCAAATGAACTAAACCATGATCATACCCAGACGAAAGCGGTGCTGAACCGTTTGTCTAAAGCCACCGGTCATTTAGAATCGATTCGAAAAATGGTTGAATCAGGTAGAGATTGTTCAGAGGTGTTAATCCAATTAGCAGCTGTGAAAGCAGCGATTAATAATACCGGGAAGATTATTCTAAAAGACCATATTGACCATTGTATTGTAGCTGCTGTTGAAAAAGGAGATCAAAAAGCGCTTAATGATTTGCACAAAGCTATTGATCAATTCATGAAATAAAGAAAAAAAGATGCGGCTGAAAACAGCTATTATAGTTGCAGATTAAAAGAAATATTTGGAAAAAAATGACGGTGGTATTTTTAATGACAGAAGAAAGCGATGGATAAAATTGAATGAGTGATGACAGACCGAAACTGGTGCGAGATATGATTGAGCTAAAACAATTGCAGTATTTTGTTGTGAGTGCGGATGTTGGATCGTTTAGCAAGGCCGCAGAAATATTATACACCACGCAACCGAATGTAAGTAAAGCGATTAAAGCCCTGGAAGAACAGTTGGGGTTTGATCTGTTTGAACGAAAAAGCAGAGGTATCCTGCTGACTGCAAAAGGCGACCATGTTTATGAATATGCCTGTAAAGCCATCGAAAATGTTGAAACCTTGTCCTCTTTTTCACAGACCGAAAAAGTTGAACAGTTGAAGATATCAAGTAATCCAAGCCAATGGATGGCGCAGTGCTTTGCAGAATTCTACAACCAATATCATTTGGAAAAGCTACAGTTTCGTTTATATACGGCAAGTGTGGAAGAAATAATGAAACGTATTAGCAGTTATCTTGATGAAATCGGCTTTGTTTATGTCATGAGCAGCCAGAACACCTCGTTTCAATACATGTTGTCACGAAAACATCTGGAGTTTATTCATCTGAAAAGCACCCAGGTCGTTCTGTTTCTGGGGAAAAAGCATCCGTTGTATCATGAGAAAACCATTGAAAGCAAAGATCTCGAAGATCTGCGACTGGTCCAGTGTTACGAGGATGAGTATGAACTCAATAATTACTGGAAAATTACGAACAGTCAGGGAAATATGATTAAAAAACTTCAGAATGTGGTCATTACAAACAGCGATTGCATCATGGAACAACTGTTGCAGACAACCGATCTGGCCAATATCAGCAGCGGCTATTTAACAGATGCTGTTGAAGACAATGAATTTCGGGGCGTTCCATTGACTGAAGGGAGCAATTCCGTGATGTTTGGATACATCAAGCGAAAACAGGAAGAGCTAAGTGATTGGGAAAATAAATTCGTCGAATTTGTTATTCAAAATCTTGAAGAGAAGTTATGAATGTTTTTGGCATGGAAAGGTATGCAAAATTGGAATACCTCACAACCCCCCAGGTGGGTTGTGAGGCGTTTTAACGGGTGTTACAATAATGGACGAAGCACAATGAATGCAAGAAAGGGATAATGAGAGATGCAAAAATATATTGGGAAACGCCTGATACAATTGATCCCGATTATTTTGGGAATTACACTATTGTCTTTTACGCTGATGCACATGGCAACAGGTGATGCGGTTGATGCCCTATACGATAATTCGGGAGGCGGTGCGACCGAACAGGTCAAGGCCGAGAAACGGGCAGAGTTGGGATTGGATCAACCCTTCATGGTTCAGTATACCAACTGGCTGGTTGGAATTGCGACGGGTAATATGGGAACATCGTATATTTCGAACCAGCCGGTGTTTGAAACATTTGTTTCAAAGCTACCGGCAACGATTTATCTGACCCTGACATCCATACTGGTAACCGTCGTGATTTCCATTCCCCTTGGGATACTGGCGGCAGTCAGACAAAATCGCATGACCGACTATCTCATCCGGGGAATGAGTTTTATTGGAAATTCGATGCCGGGATTTTTTGTGTCGCTGCTGCTGATTTATTTTTTTGCCCTAAAATTAAAGCTGTTCCCAGTCATGGGCAATGAGGGATGGCAGAGTATTTGTCTGCCGACCCTGACCCTGGCAATTGCCATGGCTTCCAAGTATACACGCCAGGTTCGGGCAACGGTGCTGGAAGAACTGAATAAGGATTACGTCATGGGAGCCAGAGCCCGTGGGGTGAGAGAAGCGGTGATCCTCTGGTCCAGTGTGCTGAAATCAGCCATGCTCACCATTGTGACTCTGCTGGCATTGTCAATCGGATCGTTGCTTGGCGGAACGGCGATCATTGAGTCGATTTTCATGTGGGACGGGGTGGGAAAACTGGCGGTGGATTCCATCATGGCCAGGGATTATCCGATGATTCAGGCTTATGTTATCTGGATGGCCCTGATTTATGTGCTGGTCAATCTGGTTACGGATATTCTGTATCATTATCTCGATCCCCGGATTCGCCTGGAACGGGAGGGTTAAGGATTGGAAATACGATTAGAAAAGTCAATAACTGTTCGAAAATCAAAATTACATAAAGACCAGACAACGATCAAGCTGTACGTGTTTTCCGCCCTTGTGATTCTGCTGCTGTTAATCGCTATTTTTGCATCCCAGCTGGTGCCCTATGATCCCTATCAGCAGGATTTAGGAAAGGCTTTGCTGGCACCGGATTCGAATCATCTGCTTGGCACCGACCGTTATGGCCGGGACCTGCTGTCCCGGGTGATTATGGGAGCCCAATCCACCATCTTTTCATCATTGCTGCTGGTTGCCATTATTTCGGTGATCGGAACAAGTGTTGGGGTATTTTGCGGCTATAAAGGCGGAAAAATCGATTCAATCATCATGCGGATATCTGATGTTTTTCTGGCCTTTCCCGGGATGGTTTTTGCCATTGCTGTGGCCGGTGTTTTGGGCGGCGGCATTATGAATGCCGTTGTTGCATTGGCCTGTATTTCATGGCCTAAATTTGCCAGACTGGCTAGAGGACAGGTTTTGTCCATCAAAAACATGCCTTATATTTCCGCTGCAAAATTAAGCGGTTCCAAACCGACGAAAATCATTTTTAAACATTTGTTGCCGAATATCATGGGCCCGATTTTGGTAACGGCAACCCTTGACATCGGAACGATGATGATGGAACTGGCGGGCTTGTCATTCCTGGGATTGGGCGCCATGCCCCCGATTGCCGAATGGGGTTCGATGATGAGCAATGGACGGAGCATGCTGCAGACATCGCCCTGGGTCATTCTGGCACCGGGTTGTGCCATTTTTATAACCGTTATGTTGTTTAACTTACTGGGAGATACAGTGCGAGATGTACTGGATCCCAAAACAAAATATTAAACTGGAGGAAAAAATGAAAAAGAAGAGTAAAGTTTTGACAATACTGCTGACAGCGGTTTTGAGCGTCGGATTGCTGTCGGGTTGCGGAAACGCGACAACCAGCAAGAGCAGTGAAGATAAAGTCTTTAATTATGGCACCATGGCCTATGGTATGGCAATGGGAGGTACCGGGTTGAATCCCCATGATGGATACAGCGGCTGGTCAACCGTTCGTTATGGAGTAGGTGAAACCCTCTTCAAGTTTAATGAATCTATGGAACTGGAACCCTGGCTGGCAACCGGTTATGAGCAGATTGATGACTATACGATTAAAATCAATCTGCGCGATGACGTCAAATTTTCAAATGGCAAGAAAATGACGGGTGAGTCGGTCAAAGCTTGTCTGGAAGACCTTGTTGCCGTTCATGATCGCGCCCCAAAGGATTTACAGATTAAATCCATTACAGCGGATGGTCAGAGCGTTACCATTATTTCAGAAAATAAAGTACCGGGATTAATCAACTATTTATGTGATCCATACGGGGCGATCATCGATATGGAAGCAGGCGTCAGTGCCGATAATAATGTGGTTGGTACTGGCCCCTATGTTGCAACCGCCGTGGGTGACACTGAAATCAATCTGGTAGCAAATAAGGATTACTGGGGAGGCGCACCAAAAGTCGGCAAGGTCAATATCAAGAGTATTACCGATGGGGATACGTTAACGATGGCATTGCAGAGCGGCGAAATTGATGCCGCCCAGGGACTTCCCTATGCCAGCTTGAAGTTGTTCCAGGACGATAAAGATTATACTATCAGCTCCACCAACACCTCCCGAGTATACCAGGCAGCCTTGAATTATAAGTCAGCGGTGATTCAGGACGATGCTGTCCGTAAAGCCATGGCCATGGCTATGGATAAAGAGGGGTTTACCAGCGTTTTGCTACAGGGTAACGGAACGCCGGCAGAAGGCCCCTTCCCAAGTAATTTCACCTTTGGCGGAGATAAAATAAAAACGGCAGACTATGATATTGAAGGCGCAAAAAAAGTTCTCGAAGCGGCCGGCTGGGTTGATACCGACGGAGACGGCATCCGGGAAAAGGATGGCCAGAGATTAACGATAAATTGGTTGACCTATACATCGAGACAGGAACTGCCACTACTGGCTGAATCGGTACAGGCATCCTATAAACTGGCCGGGATTGAAGTCATCGTTAATGCCACGGACAGCTACAAGGACTTTCTAAAAGCCGGTAATTTTGATGTCTTTGCCAATGCCTCGGTAACCGCACCAACTGGCGACCCGCAATATTATTTTACCACCCAGGTTATTGATGGTTCTGATTACAACAGAGGATCTTATCACAATGATAAAGTCGAAGCCTTGGTCGGACAGCTGCGCAATGAATTTGATAAAGATAAACGCAGCGATCTGGCCGTACAGATTGCCCAGCAAGTTGTCGATGATAACGCCTATATTTATGCAGCTCATTTAAAAATGTCCTTTGTCATGAAAAAAGGAATCACCGGCTTTACCGCCCATCCCTCCGATTATTATGAAATTACAGCCAACCTGGACATGAATTAAAGCAAGCAAAGGAAAAATATTATGCAACAGCCATTATTAGAAATGCAGCATGTGGAAATATGTTATGACGGCAAACCGACGGTATTTGATTTTAATCTGAAGATGGAGTTGGGTGAAATACTTGGCATTGTGGGAGAATCCGGAAGCGGAAAAAGTACCCTGATTAAAGCGGCCATGGGTCTTTTGGGTTCGGCCGGAGCGGTGACCCGAGGCGATATTTATGTCAAAGGCAAAAACGTGCTGGATATTCAGGACGACGAATTGCGGCAGATGCGGGGACCGGAAATGGGCATGATTTTTCAGAACTGCGGCAGTGCTCTCTGTTCGATAAGGACCATCGGCGATCAATTATATGAGAGCATGGAACAGCATCGTGCGATAAAAAGAGCAGCAGTGGATCAATTGGCAATGAAACTGTTTGAAAAGATTTATCTGCCGAACGGGGAGCGAATTCTAAAAAGCTATCCCTTTGAATTGTCCGGCGGGATGAATCAGCGGGTGGGTATCGTTATGGCGATGATACAAAAACCGGATCTGTTGTTTGCCGATGAACCGACATCCGCACTGGATGTCACAGTACAGGCCCAGGTGATCAAAGAAATGATGATCCTGAGAAAAGAATTTGGGAGCGGAATCGCAATCATCACCCATAACATCGGCGTTGCATCCTATATGGCGGATAAAGTCGCCGTCATACACAAGGGACATTTAGTTGAATACGGCAATACTCAGGATGTTATCAACAGTCCCCAGGAAGCCTATACCCGAAAATTGATTCAAGCGGTACCAAGAATCAGAAAGCGGTAATCTCATGAGTGCATTGCTGGAGGTAAGAAATTTAAAGAAAGCCTATCAAAAAGGAAAAACGGAAATAATGGCTGTGGATGGCATCAGTTTTCAGATTAACAAAGGGGAGTGTCTGGGTCTTGTTGGGGAAAGCGGCTGCGGAAAAAGCACCACAGCCAAGCTGATCACCCGACTGGAAGCAGCGGATGAAGGTGAAATTTTTCTGAAAGGAAAAGAGATTACGCATGCCGGCAATAAAGAACTGAGAGCGATTTATCGGGATATTCAGATGATCTTTCAAATGCCGGCGGATTCCTTTAATCCCAGAATCAGACTGGGTGAAAGCATTATGGAAAGCATGATCAATCAGGGCATGAAACGGCACCGGGCGAAAGCGCGAGCGCAGGAATGTCTGGCGGTTTGCGGACTGCCAAAAGAATTCGCCGACCGTTATCCCCATCAGGTCAGCGGCGGCGAGTGCCAGCGGGCATCGATTGCCAGAGCGATTGCCAATCAACCGAGTCTGCTGATCTGCGATGAAGCAACCAGTGCGTTGGACGTAACCATTCAGGCGCAGATTCTGAAACTGCTTGGGCAGTTCCAGCAGGAAATGGGGATGTCCTGTTTGCTGATTTGCCATGACCTGGCATTGGTCCAGGAGGTATGTGACCGCGTCCTTGTGATGTTCAACGGCAGGATTGTTGAAGCAGGAACGCCGGATGAGATCATCATGAATCCCCAGGAGGAATACACAAAGAGATTGATTCTGTGCTTTAAGCCCGGGCGATGCTTTTGGAGGCAAAAATACTGATTCTGGATGAGGCAACTTCCAATGTCGATACCAGAACAGAGAAGAAGATTCAGGAGGCGATGCGCAATTTGATGAAAGATAAAACGTGTTTTGTGATTGCCCATCGCCTTTCAACGATCCAGAATGCTGATCATATTCTGGTTGTGGATCGGGGTGAGATCGTCGAGACCGGCACCCATCAGGAACTGATGCGCATGACCGGCCGCTACTGGCAGTTGTATCAGGCGCAGTTTGAGTAGGCTGGAACCGCCCAATCGTAGTTTTGAAATTGACACCGTTTTTATTTTGTATAAGTGGATTCAGTAATTAATTATCATTTGAGAATATGGAGAACATTTATTTCAAAAATGAAGCCGCATAAAAAAGGCTTGACAAAACTAAATATGGGGTATATCATAATCGTATTCTTATATAAGTATATGATTATGGAAGTTGGCTATTTAGTACAGAGAGGTTTAAATGAAGAAGCTCATCAGTGTTTTTCAATTATTATCAGATGAAACAAGACTGCGAATTATTTTATTGCTTGCACAAGACGAGTTGTGTGTCTGTGAACTCAGTAAAAATTTAGGGGTATCGCAACCGACCATTTCTAAAAATCTGACAAAATTAAAAGACCTCGACCTCGTTATATCAGTAAGAAGAGAAAAATTTATTTCTTATCGGTTAAAAACAGAAAATTATATTTTAGCACATACCTTGGATGATATTTTACAAAACATTGAAGTCTATCCGCAGCTGGTTCTGGATCAGAAACAGTTAGTGGATAATCGAGAAAGCTTAATTCAATGCTGTTCGAAAAACAAAGAAAACGTTAATAAAGGCATAAAAAATGATTGACTGCTAAAAAGCAGGTTTATTGAAAATATGATTGTGGAGGTTTCAAAATGAAAAACACCTATATCAAGCCACCTAAAAAAATCCCGTTTTTGCTTAGAATGGGATTGGCCATAGCTAAAAAAGAAACCGGTAAAGATCTGATGCCGGCCCGTCTTTTAGCGTGGTATCCAAGAGCAGCGATCGGTTCCGGAGTACTGGAAATGATGACTGCAAAAGGAAAAAATGATCAGGAGCGGCGGCTGCTTAATCTCGTCAGGCTTCAGGCATCGCTGATCTGTTCTTGTGCCTTTTGTATTGACATGAATGCGGCTGGCATTGAAAAGAATGGGATCACCGATGCTGAACTGCTGGTGCTGCAAGGAAAACGTGAGGTGCAGTCGATTCAGACATTTAGTCTGCGTGAATTGCTGGCGCTGGAGTATGCCGTCAGCCTGTCTAGTACACCGCCAGATTTTACTGATAAATTCATTAAAAATTTGACCAGTGAATTTACAGAAAAAGAAATTGTGATGTTGGCAAGTGCCATTGCAAGTGTCAATTATTGGGCCAGATTGAATCAGGGTTTGGGAATCCCGCCGGCCGGATTCAGCGAACAATGCCTACTCTATCACAAATCGGAATAAACGGTTTACATTAGATCATTCCAGTTGCTGAAAAAAATATCAGCGTTAAAAACACCTGCTTATTTCGGAGGTGTTTGGATTTACAATGCTTAAGATAATTATAAAAGTAAAATTTGATAAATAATACAACTCAAATGAAATCGAGGAAACAGAGGTTCAACAAACCATATGAAAAAGCCAACAATTTTTCAGTTTGCTAAAACAGCTTTATATATTGGCATTACTGGATATGGCGGTCCGGCTATACTTGGGCATATGAAAAAGATACTGGTAAATGAAAAGGAATGGGTCGAAGAAGAAGATTTCATGAACAGCCTAAGCCTCGCTGATGTTTTACCTGGAGCCACCGGGGTAACACTTTTAGGCTATCTTGGCTATAAAATCAAAGGAATAAGTGGATTGCTCCTGGGAGCAGGTCTCTTTGTGTTGCCGTCGTTTCTGTTTACCACTATCCTGGCGCAATTCTACTTTAGCTATAATAGTCTCGGATTTGTACAGAAAATATTTGCCGGGCTTGGTGCTTTGGTCGTGGCTTTGCTTATAAACGCGCTTATTAGTTTAGGCAAATCGGTTTTGGGAAAATCCGGGAAATATGGTTACCTAAAAGCATTAACCATTGCTCTTCTTGCTTTTCTTTTGGAATATTTTGCAGGAATCAGTGCTACCTATATTTATCTCTTATCCGGTTTTCTTGGTTTCATGTTGTATTATTTCAGTAAAGATGTTGATGTTGCTCCCGAGACCAGGGAAGAGCGGGAAGAGCGGGAAGAGCGCAAAGAGCGCAAAGAGCGCAAAAAGGGAAAAATCACATTAAAGAGCATCCTGACATCACACTTTACTTATCTGTTATTTGCATTGGTCGTGATGGGGACAATGTTGTGGTATTTTATTCCCGGAGCGGGGCAACTAATTTCTTCTTTTACACACATGGGTACGCTTGCTTTAGGATCGGGCATGTCCATTATCCCATTGATGAAATCTATTGCTGTTGATCAAAACAATTGGGTTACCCTGAAACAATTCCAGGATGGAATTGCGATCGGTCAGATTACTCCCGGGCCAGTACTGATTACGGCCGCCTTTATTGGATACAAGG
>JGI24143J45723_1000971_pt1 | contig 14278 bp, 12 predicted proteins | sample BarGraIncu00432A_FD_45723 | JGI IMG/M metagenome (IMG submission 45723)
TCATTTTTATGCGTAGAATTCATGGGGTCTCCTTCGGGTTAAGCCCTAGTTGATTTTTAATATTAAAATTATCTTTCAACACCTTTATCGACCGGCTTGGCTTCTCGCGGGGCTTTTTCGTTTACTTATGGTAGCCAAGCTTGTGGGAAATTTCCTCTCCCGAGCGCATGACTAGCGGGATCAGTTCTTTTTCCAGCCGCTCGTCGGTAAAGCGCATCGAAGGGCCCGAGATGCTCACCGCGCCAATGATCCTGCGCGTGTAGTCTCGGATCGGCGCGCCGACACATTTCACCCCGACGTCCATCTCCTCGTCGTCGATGGCGTACCCCTGTTCGGCGATCACCTTGAGGTGCTTTTTCAGCTCCTCGCGGTCGGTCACCGTCCTCGGCGTGTAGCGCTTCATCTCTTTACTCGGCAGGTAGTTTTCCAGCTCTTCGTCCGTCATGTAGGCCATCTGCACCTTGCCGGCGGCCGTACAATAAGCCGGAAGCCTGGCGCCCACCCGCGGCACCACCCTGACGGTCAGGTCGGTCTCGACCACGTCAAGGTAGACAATATGGCAATCCTTCAGGATCGCGACGTAGGTGGTCTCGTTGCACTCCTTGACCAGCGCCTCCAGCACGGGGCGGGACTGGCGCAGCAGCCCCATCTGCTTGATGAAGGTCTGCCCCAACTCCAGGGTCTTCAGTCCCAGGCGGTAGTTTTCCGTTACCTTATTCTGCTCGATATAGTTTCGTGACTCCAGGGTCGCCAGGAGTCTGAAAACGTTATTCTTATGCAGTTTCAGCCTCTTGCTGAGTTCCGTCACACCAAGTTCGTCCACCTCGTCGTGGAACTGTTCCAGGAGATCGAGAGCATGGGAAACGGCCTGGATGATGTATTCCGACTTTTCTTTTTTCGCCATTGGTTGCACCTGTTCTAGTATAGAAAAATTCCCAACACTTTTAACTAGGCCATTTGGGAGCGGGTGTCAAGGTAATTTATTGCTTGATAAACCGTTTTAATGTGAGTACACTCGCTGGCTGGTGGGGCCGTAAAAGCCCTCCCCTGGCCGGTGCGATAAAACAGCCGCAATGCGATGGACTGCTTAGCAGCTCGGAATCGGCGCAGACGGATACCTAAGTTATAGAATCACGTTCTATAAAAGTCAAGCGACAAAAACCGGGAACGACAATTCACCCGGCTCCCTGCCTTATCAGCACCCATCCCGGCAGGGACCGCAGCAGCGGAGAGCACACGTGCGCCTTAACCTGATTTCCAAGCTCACCATCGCCACCGGCGTCGTACTGCTCTGCACCATGGCGCTCTTCGCCTACCTGAACCTCAACAGCCTGAAGGACCTCCTGCTGCAGCAAGCCATCTCTGAGGCCGACAAGATAACCGAGACCATCATCAGTAGCACCCACAACCAGATGCTCAGGGACGATCGTCCCCTTTTCTACAAGACCATCGCGGAGATTGGTAGCCAGCGGGGCGTGGAGCGGATACGGCTGATCAACAAAACCGGCCGCGTCATCTATTCCACCAGGGAAAACGAGACCGGCACCATGCTGAACAAGCAGGCGGAGATCTGCATCGTTTGCCACGGCGTGAAGGAGTTGCGGGTCACCGCTTCCTCCAAGAACAGGAGCCGGCGCTTTTTCTCCGCGACCGGCGAGGAGTTCCTCGGGATCACCAACGCCATCTACAACGAGGAGGGGTGCTACACCGCAAGCTGCCACTTTCACCCCGAGTCCTTCAAGGTGCTCGGTGTCCTGGACGTCGTGGTTTCCCTGGATCAGATGCACACCCTGATCGACGCCTACCGAAACCGCAGCATAGCGCTCGTCCTGCTGTTGATCGCCCTCACCTCGATCTCCCTCACCCTCTTCACCCAAAAGCTGGTCAACCGCCCGGTGCGCGAACTCCTGGCCCACACCAAGATGCTTTCCCGCGGAGAGCTGGACGGCCAGGTCCCCTCTTTTGCCAATGACGAGCTCGGGGAGCTCGGTGAGTCGTTCAACGACATGACCCTCAACCTGAAAAAGGCGCGCGCCGAACTCGAGGGTTGGGGCCGGACCCTGGAGCAGATGGTGCAGGAAAGGACCCACGAACTGACCCAGATCCAGGCCCAGCTGATCCGCTCCGAGAAGCTCGCCTCCCTGGGAGAGGTCGTCGCGGGGATCGCCCATGAGATCAACAATCCGCTCACCGGCATTTTGGTCTTCTCCTCCTTGATCCACAGTAACCCCCGGCTGGACGAGACGCTCAAGAATGATATCGAGACGGTCATCAGAGAGACCAAGCGCTGCGCCAGCATCGTCAAGGGGCTTCTGGAATTCGCCCGCTGCTCCACCCCGAAAAAGGGACTCAACTCGGTGAACGAAGTCTCCGACACCGCCCTCTCCCTGATCGAGCACCAGATCCTTTTCCAGGACATCACGGTGATCAGGGAGTACGCCGACAACCTCCCGGAACTGCTGCTCGACCCGAACCAAATCGAGCAGGTGTTTATCAACATCTTTATCAACGCCGCCCACGCCATGCAGGGAGAAGGGATCCTGAAGGTCCGCAGCTGGGTGGACCGCGAGCTCGGCTTCGTCTTTCTCGCCATCAAGGACAACGGCTGCGGCATACCCGAGGCCCACCTGGGCAAAATCTTCGACCCCTTCTTCTCAACCAAGGAGAACAAAGGGACCGGCCTTGGCCTCTCCGTCTCCTACGGCATCATGCAGGAGCACGGGGGCGGGATCGAAGTGCAAAGCGAGGTTGGTGAAGGAACCACCTTCACCATCAAGCTCCCGCTGCAGTGCGAGGAATCTGCCTAGGCGCCAACCGTATACAAATGCCCGCCGCCGCCAAGCCACGCACCAGAAAACGGCAGCTGCAGCCGCAAACCCGCGGAAGAAAACATTTGACATCCGAGAGCCAATATTGATAGTTTACGGCCAGGCCATCCCCTGGCTGCCAGACCAGGCTCGCCGGGGTGGCACTGCGCAGTGCCCGCCGCTGGTTGCTACCCTGCACCCGGCTTTTTCTTTCCCAGCCACGCGAATTTCGGAGCAGCAGTGAACATTACCATTAACGGCGAAGCCGCAATCATCGACCCGCTTACGGTGCTAGAGTGCCTGGAGCAGCTCGGCATCGACCCGCGCCGGGTGGCCGTCGAGTTGAACCGCGAGATCCTCCCGAAGGGAGCCTACCCGGGCACCGCCCTCAAAGAAGGGGACAGCATTGAAATCGTCCATTTTGTCGGAGGGGGCTAACCCGGCTCCCTTCCAAAAATGCTGCAGAGCCTAGATACACGATTGGGAGAATACTTAGATGCTTGAAAAAAACGACAAGCTGATCATCGCCGGACGCGAATTCGACTCCCGCCTTATGGTCGGCACCGGCAAATACGCTGATTTCCCCCAAATGGTAGCCGCGATAGAAGCCTCCGGGGCCCAGATCATCACCGTGGCGGTACGCCGGGTGAACATCACGGACCGCAACAAGGAATCGTTGCTCGACCATATCGACCTGAAGAAGTACACACTGCTCCCGAATACCGCCGGCTGCTACACTGCCGAGGATGCGATCCGCACCTGCCGCCTGGCGCGCGAGGCGGGACTCTCCGACTTCGTCAAACTCGAAGTGCTGGGAGACGAGAAAACCCTTTTCCCCAACAATGAGGAACTGCTGAAGGCGGCAGCCGTCCTGATCAAGGAAGGTTTCACCGTGCTTCCCTACACAAGTGACGACCCCATCGTCTGCCGCAGGCTCGAGGACCTCGGCTGCGCCGCAGTCATGCCTTTGGGCGCCCCGATCGGCAGCGGCCTGGGAATCAGAAATCCCTATAACTTGAGGATCATCCTGGACACGGTCAAAGTTCCTGTCATCGTGGACGCCGGCGTCGGCACCGCTTCGGATGCCGCTATTGCCATGGAACTCGGATGCCACGGCGTGCTGATGAATACCGGCATTGCCGGCGCCCAGGATCCGATCGCCATGGCGCTGGCCATGAATCTCGCGGTACGCGCCGGGAGACTCGCATTCCGGGCAGGCCGGATTCCGATGAAACTGCACGCCAACGCTTCTTCCCCGCTTTCCGGACTGATTGCGTGAAAAACCTGGAATCGCCCTGGATCGACTTCAACCTGTACCTGATCACAGGCCGCGGGGAGACCCTTGGGCGCAACCTCGAATTTGTGGTCGAGGAGGCGTTGCGCGGCGGTGCGCGCGCCGTCCAGCTCCGGGAGAAGGATCTCTCCACTAAGGAGCTATACGAAACGGCCTACGAGCTGCGCCGCCTCACCTCCCGTTATGGCGCCAAACTGTTGATCAACGACCGCGTCGACGTGGCGCTTGCCGTTGACGCCGACGGCGTACACATCGGGGGGAGTTCCCTCCCCATCTACAAGGTCAGGAAGCTTTTGGGCGAAAAAAAGCTGATCGGTGTTTCCTGCCACAACCAGGTTCAGGCCATCACCGCACAGGAGATGGGGGCAGACTTCGTCACCTTCGGGCCGGTCTACTTCACCGCGTCCAAGGCGGCCTTCGGCGATCCGGTCGGTCTCGAACTGCTGGAGACCGTCACGCATATGCTCCAGATCCCGGTATTCGCCCTGGGGGGGATCTCCGCGAAAAACTGCGCCGAGGTAGTCTCCTGCGGGGTGCGGGGCATCGCCGTGATCTCCGCCGTCATGTCGGCACTCGAACCGCGCAATGCAGCCAAGTCGCTCCTGGCGTTGCTCCCGGCCCTGGACTCGGGTGAGTGATATGACCAGCGAGTTGATCCACAAAGACCTCCACATTAACTCTTATGGCTCCTTTTTGCGCCGGCACTTCGGCTGCCGGGTGAGCAAGGTGAACGTCGACGGCGGCTTCACCTGCCCGAACCGAGACGGCAGCCGCGGCACGGGTGGCTGCATTTACTGCGACAACAGCTCCTTTTCGCCCAAAGGTACCGAAGCCCTCATTCCGATCGAGGAGCAGATGGCTTCCGGCATGGCCTACCACCGAACCCGCCTCAACAGCGAAAAATTCCTGATCTATTTCCAGAAGTTCACCAATACCTACGCACCGGTCGAGCGCCTCTCCGACTTGTACCGGCGCGCCCTCGCGCACCCGGACGTAGTTGGCCTTTCCATCGGCACCCGGCCCGACTCCATCACGGATCAGGCGATCGAACTTTTGACCGACCTCGCCCGCGACCGCTACATCTGCGTCGAGTTGGGGCTGCAGTCCATGGATGACGCCATCCTGACCGGGATCAACCGGGGTCACACCCTGGCCGAGTACCTGGGCACGGTGGAGCGCCTCGCGGGCCGCGGCATCGACATCTGCACCCACCTCATCTACGGCTTCCCGGGCGAGACCAGGGCAGGATTTCTGAAGAGCGCCAGGCTGATCGCGGGGCTTCCGGTCAGTTCACTCAAGCTGCACCAGCTGCATGTCGTGGCGGGAACCCGCCTGGCCGAGCTGTACCAAAGCGGTAGTTTCACCCCGATCACCCTGGACGAATATCTGGGAGGAATCTGCGACTTCCTGGAGGAACTCCCGCCCCAGGTCTCCATCCAGAGGCTGTACGGCTCGGCGCCGGAGGCGATCAGGTTGGCGCCCAACTGGGGCCTTAAGAACAACCAGATGTGGTACCGGATTGTGAACGAGCTGAAGAGGCGCGGTAGCTGGCAGGGATGCCGGGTGGGCGATGAGGCGAAGACGGCCAACGGCCAGTGGTAGGGGAAACGTTAAGTCGTTAAGTCGTTAAGTCGTTAAGTCGTTGAGTCGTTGAGTCGTTGAGTCGTCTAGACCACTTGAGTCGTTTGCACCAAGAGTATCTTTTTTAGGAGGAGGGGACATGAAAACGGCACAACTGCTAGGAAGCGTCGAGGGTTTTCCGATCGGCAAGATCCTATGCATAGGAAGAAATTACGTTGACCACATCAAGGAACTCGGCAACGAAATGCCGGACCGCCCTATCATTTTCATGAAGCCTGCTTCCAGCGTCATTGGCGAGGGGGAGCAAATTGTCATCCCCCCCTATAGCAGTGACTGCCACCACGAGGCTGAACTGGCGCTCCTGATCGGGACTGGCGGCAAAGATATTCCTCCCGCTGAGGCGATGGACCACGTTGCCGGCTACGGGGTCGCCATCGATTTGACCCTGAGGGACGTTCAGGCCGAGCAGAAGAAAAAGGGCCTACCTTGGGAAATCGCCAAGGGTTTCGATACTGCCTGCCCGCTTTCCAACTTTGTGTCGGCCGCCTCGGTGACCGACCCGCAGGACCTCCGGATCACCCTTTCGGTAAACGGTGCTCCGCGCCAGGACGGCTCGACCGCGCTCATGATCCACCGCATGCCCGAGCTGATCAGCTACCTGTCCTCCATCTTTACCCTGGAACCGGGCGACCTGATTCTGACCGGCACCCCCGCCGGAGTGGGTCCCATTAAAAGCGGTGACCTGGTGGTTGCCGAGATCGCACAGGTGGGAATGATAAGCGTCACGGTAGCCTGAAGGGCGGACGATTAACTATCTGCAACTAAAAAAGGGACTCGATAAGAGTCCCTTTTTTGCGTTTATGAAGTTCTGAATATCCAATGAGCTCAGAGCAGAAAATCGACGACCAGCCCCTTGATCTTCACGATTTGGGCCACGATCCGGATATGGTCCTTTTGCTCGCGCATGATCAGGTGGTAAAGGAGATCCGCTTCCTTGTCGATGACGGTTACCACTTCGTGAGTGCGCCCCGTGAATCCTCCGCCAATAAGTTCCATGCGGTAAGCCTCGGAAGACACCTTTCTCGCCACGGCACCGAGCAGATCGCGGAAAGCCTTGAAGTTGACGATAGTCGGTTCCTGCTCCAGGGCCGTCCCGGCCTTGTCGATCTCTTCCTTGAGCCGCTGCAACTCACCCGGGTAGTCGGAACTGCTCTTGGCCACCTGGGTGAGGCGCCCGGCAAAAAGCGGAGCGCTGGAACTCATGACACCTTTGGCCGCCGGCCCCTTTCCCTTCTTGGTGACTGTGCCGGATTCTGTTTTATCATTAATTCGCATGAGACTTCCGCTTTGGGTGGCTAGAATTTTAGGCAAAAAAGGCCCCGAACAACCGCTTCGGGGCCCCTGACTTGTAAGTTGCAGCTAGACCCTTACTACGTTGGCAGCTTGCGGCCCCTTGGCCCCCTGGGTGACCTCGAAGGAAACGGCATCTCCCTCAGCGAGGGACTTGAAGCCGTCGGACTGTATCGAGGAGAAATGCACAAAGACGTCCTCGCCGTTGTCCTGCTCGATGAATCCAAAACCTTTCGCGTCGTTGAACCATTTAACCACACCGTTAGCCATGTACTGTTCTCCCGTTACTGCGGTTTTTTTCCTGGAACCGCTGCGCGACTCCGTTTTCAGCTTTAAGCCGTATTTACACGTTTCGCGCCGAGGTGTCAAGGCGATAGTTCCCCTCCTGCCGGTCCGTTCAGCTCCGGGAGGAGGGGGCACAGCTAAGAGTTCAGCGTGGCGTGGGCCGCCGCCAAGCGTGCGATGGGCACCCGGAACGGCGAGCAGGAAACATAGTCGAGCCCGATGGAATCGCAGAAGATGACCGAGGCCGGATCGCCGCCGTGCTCGCCGCAGATGCCAAGCTTGATGGCGGCACGGGTCTGGCGCCCTCTTTCACATCCCATTTTGATCAGCGCACCCACCCCTGCCTGGTCGATGGTGACGAATGGATCGTCCTCAAGGATGCCGTTCTCCACATAGAAGGGGAGGAACTTTCCGGCATCATCCCGGGAAAGCCCGAAGGTGGTCTGGGTCAGGTCGTTGGTCCCGAAGGAGAAGAAATCCGCCTCGGTGGCGATGCTGTCAGCAATGATGGCGGCGCGCGGCAGCTCGATCATGGTGCCGATCAGGTACTCCACCTTCACGCCGTAACGTGCCATGACGTCCTCGCAGACGGTCACAGCGTTGGCGCGCATCAGCGCGAGTTCCTTGGTAACCGACACCAGTGGGATCATGATCTCCGGCACGATATGGAACCCTTCGTCGCGCACCAGCTCGCAGGCGGCCTCCATGATGGCCTGAACCTGCATGTCGTAGATCTCCGGGAAGGTGACGCCCAGGCGGCAGCCGCGGTGCCCGAGCATCGGGTTGAACTCGTGCAGGAACTCGACCTTGTGGCGCAGGGTCTGCGCGGATACTCCCATGGTGTGAGCCAGGTCCTCGATGTCTTTGGCGGCCTGGGGGAGGAACTCGTGCAGCGGCGGATCAAGGAGCCTGATGGTGACCGGAAGTCCCTTCATCTCGCGGAAGAGCCCCATGAAATCCCCTTTCTGCATCGGGAGGATCTTACGCAGCGCTTTGCGCCGCCCTTCGATGTCGGCCGAGAGGATCATCTCCCGGACCGCGGCGATTCTAGTGGCGTCGAAGAACATGTGCTCGGTTCGGCACAGGCCGATCCCCTCGGCGCCAAACTCACGCGCCGTGCGTGCGTCATGCGGGGTATCGGCATTGGCGCGCACCCTCATGCGACGGAACTTGTCCACCCATCCCATCAGCGTCTGGAAGTCGCCGCTCACTCCGGCGGCGACAGTGGCGACCGCGCCCAGCATGACCTCGCCGGTCGAGCCGTCCAGTGTGATCAGGTCGCCCTTGGAGATGACCGTACCGTCCTTGGCGACGAACTTCCCGGCAGCGTAGTCCACCTTGATGTCCCCGCAGCCGGCGACGCAGCATTTCCCCATGCCGCGGGCAACGACCGCTGCGTGGGAGGTCATCCCGCCGCGTGCGGTCAGGATCCCCTGTGCCGCGTGCATGCCGTGGATGTCCTCGGGGCTGGTCTCGACCCGGACCAGGATGACCTTGTGGCCGAGTTTGGCGGCGGACTCCGCCTCGTCAGCGGTGAAAACGACCTCACCGGAAGCGGCCCCGGGAGAAGCAGGGAGCCCCTTGGCGATGACGTTTCTTTCGGCATTGGGGTCAAGGGAAGGGTGCAGCAGCTGATCGAGCTGGTTCGGCGCAACGCGCAGCACGGCGGTCTTCTCGTCGATGAGTCCCTCGGCGACCATGTCCACGGCGATCTTAATGGCGGCCTTCGCGGTCCGCTTGCCCCCGCGGGTCTGCAGCATGTAGAGGATACCCTTTTCGATGGTGAACTCTATGTCCTGCATGTCCGTGTAGTGACGCTCCAGGATGTTCCTGATCTCGGCCAGCTGGTGATAGCAGTCGGGGAGCACCTCCTCCATGGAGGGGAGGTCGCCCGCCTTGTGCTTGGCGCGGTTGATCGGCTGCGGGGTGCGGATCCCCGCCACCACGTCCTCGCCCTGGGCATTGACCAGGTACTCGCCGTAAAAGTAGTTCTCGCCGGTGGAGGGGTCGCGGGTGAAGGCGACGCCGGTGGCGCAGTCGTGCCCCATGTTGCCGAACACCATGGACTGCACGTTGACGGCGGTGCCCCACTCGGCGGGGATGGAGTTCAATCTGCGGTAGGTGATGGCGCGCTGGTTCATCCAGGAACTGAAAACCGCTCCGATGGCGCCCCAGAGCTGCTCCTCAGGCTCCTCGGGGAAGGGAACGCCGAGGGTTTCCTGGATTTTAGCCTTGAAGCTTGCCACCAGATCCTTCCAGTCGGCCGCCGTCAGGTCGGTGTCAAGGTGTACGCCGCGGGCATCTTTCTTACGCTCCAGCAGGTGCTCGAGCTCGTCCTTGTGCATCCCCATGACGACGTCGGAGTACATCTGCACGAAGCGGCGGTAGGCGTCGTAGGCGAAGCGCTCGTCGCCGCTTTGGGCAATGATCCCCTGCACGGTGGTATCGTTCAGTCCCAGGTTCAAAATGGTGTCCATCATCCCGGGCATGGAGGCACGGGCGCCGGAGCGGACCGATACCAGCAGCGGGTTCTTGGGATCGCCGAACTTCTTCCCCATGAGTTCTTCAACGGCGAGCATATTGGAGGCCACCTCGGCCTTGAGTCCATCCGGGTAATTCCTGCCGATCTTGTAGTACTCGGTGCAGACCTCCGTGGTGATGGTGAAGCCAGCCGGAACCGGAAGACCGATACTGGTCATCTCGGCCAGGTTCGCCCCTTTACCACCCAGAAGCTCCTTCATCTTCGCATTTCCGTCCGCCTTGCCCGCCCCGAAGAAGTAAACGTACTTTCCCATGTAAAACCCCCTTAGATTAATGCACCGAAATGTGGATGTTTATTAGTATACCCTTTTTTAATCGAAAGACAAAACAGCCGCCGGCCTTGCGGCGCGGACGGCTGTTTACGTGAGCGTTACTTTAGGGTGCTGCAGCAAGAAGCCGGCGCCCGTCGGGCCGCCTTTTTCCTTGCGTTTTGCTGCCGTAGGCGAAGCATCAAGGCGAGAGCCTGGAGAAGTCCGCCAGCTGCCCGAAGAGGCGAGCGATGCCGGTCAGTAGTGCCAACCGGTTGGCGCGCACCTTCTCATCTTCCGCCATAACCATGACCTTCTCGAAGAAGAGGTCCACCCCGTCCTTCAGGGTGGCAATGCCGGAGAGCGCAGCGCGGTAATCGCCGGAGGCCACGGCCTCCGCCACCTGTCCTGATACCGCCTGCAGGGCCTGGTGCAGCGCCCCTTCGGCGGCGTCCTCGAAGAGATCTGCCGAAACGGGGGTGTCCACTCCGTCCTTCACGATATTGCAGACCCTCTTGAAGGCAACGGCCAGGGGGCCAAAGTCTTCCCGCTTCCTGAACTCGGAGAGCGCGGAGATCTTTGAGTTGACCTGGACCATGTCGTCGAAGGCGATGGCGACCACCGCATCCACTGCGTCCGAGGGATAGCGATCCGCCAAAAGGTTCACGAAACGGACCTTGAAAAACTCCAGCACGTCGCGCTCTACGTCGGCGCGGGGACGGCTGGCCTTGGCTGCCAGGAGGTCCAGCGCAGCCCCGATGAAGTCGGCAAGCTTCAGCCGGTAACCCTTCTCGAGGATGATGTTGATGACGCCGAGGGCCGCGCGGCGCAGGGCATAAGGGTCGGCCGAACCGGTCGGTATCAGGCCCACGCTGAAGCAGCCGCAGATGGTGTCCATCTTGTCAGCCAGCGACACGAAGGCGCCGATGTCGGAGGCGGGCAGTTCGCCGCCAGCCTGGGTCGGGAGGTAATGCTCGGCGATGGCGTTCGCCACCTCGACATCCTCGCCGCCATGCAGCGCGTACTCGCGCCCCATGATCCCCTGGACCTCCGGGAACTCCCCTACCATGCCGGTCACAAGGTCGGCCTTGCACAAGGTAGCGGCCCGCTGCACCTTTTCCACGACTGAAGGGTTGAGCTGAGCGGCAAGCGTGGCTGAGAGGGAGCGGAAGCGCTCCATCTTCTCGTAGGAGGTGCCGAGCTTTGCCTGGTAGACCACGCTCTTCAGCAGCTCGACGCGGCTTTCCAGCGGTACTTTCTTGTCCTCTTCAAAGAAGAAGCGGGCGTCGGAGAGGCGCGCGCGCAGCACCCGCTCGTTCCCCTTGACGACGACGGAGGGGTCCTCGGTCAACGTGTTGTTGATGGTGATGAAGACGGGGAGCAGTTTCCCTGCGTCGTCCACCAGTGAGAAGTAGCGCTGGTGCTCCCTCATGGAAGTGATCAGCACCTCGCGGGGGACAGCCAGGAAGTCCGGGGAGAAGGTGCCTGCGACAGCACTCGGGTACTCGACCAGGAAAGTCACCTGCTCCAGGAGACCCTCGTCGGGCAGTACGTTACCGCCGGCAAGCTTGGCGACCCGTGCGATCTCGCTCCGGATGATTTCCTTTCTCCTCGCGGGATCGGGAACCACGAAGTGGCGCTCGCACTCCTCCAGGTAATGCGCCAGATCGCGCACCGGGAAGGTCGTGTTGGCCATGAAGCGGTGACCGCGCGAGATGGAGCCGCTGTCGATGTTGCCGAAGGAGAAAGGGACCACGACCCCGTCGAAAAGTGCCACCATCCAGTGGATGGGGCGCGCGAATTTCACCTCGAGGTCGCCCCAGCGCATCGACTTCTTAAAGGGAATGGCGTTCAGCAATCGCGGCAGCATCTCGGTCAGAAGTTCAGCCGTGTCCCGTCCGATCTCGCTTTTTACCGCAGCGAGGTACTCGCCTTTTTCGGTCATCACCAGCTTGAGCGCTGCGACGTCAACGCCCTGGCCGCGGGCAAAGCCCTCGGCAGCCCTGGTCGGTTTACCTGCGGCGTCGTAAGCGACACTCTTGGCGGGGCCCATGGCGGTCAGTTCGGCATCCGGCTGGCGCTCCGCGAGAGCCTTAACCGCGAGCACCAGGCGGCGCGGGGTCCCCAGGGTGACGATCTCGCCAAAGGAAAGCCGTGCGTTTTCCAGCTCGCGCTTCATCAAAAGTTCCATGTCTGCCAGCGCCTTCGGAATGAAGCCGGCCGGAATTTCCTCGCACCCAATCTCCAGGAATAGATCCTTAGCCATTAGCGGCCTCCTTTTAAAAGCGGAAAGCCAAGCCGCTCGCGCATCTGCAGGTAACCCTCGGCGCAAAGACGCGCCACGTTGCGCACCTTGCCGATGTAGGAGGCGCGCTCGGTAACCGAGATAGCGCCGCGGGCGTCCAGCAGGTTAAAGGTGTGCGAGCACTTCATGACGTAGTCGTAGGCCGGCAGCACCAGCCCCTTGGCGACCAGCCGCACGCACTCTTTTTCGTACATTTTGAAGAGGTTCAAAAGCATATCGACATCGGCTTCCTCGAAGTTGTAGGTGGAGAACTCCACCTCGCTTTCGTGGTGGATGTCGCGGTAGCTGATCCCCTTGGTCCACTCCAGGTCGTAGACGTTGTCCACACCCTGCAGGTACATGGCGATACGCTCGCAGCCGTAGGTGATCTCGGAGGAGACCGGCTTCAGGTCGATGCCGCCTGCCTGCTGAAAGTAGGTGAACTGGGTGATCTCCATGCCGTCCAGCCAGACCTCCCAACCGAGCCCCCAGGCGCCCAGCGTCGGGGATTCCCAGTCGTCCTCGACAAAGCGGATGTCGTGCTTGGCCGGGTCGATGCCGAAAGCGCGTAAGCTATCAAGGTAGAGATCGAGGATATTCAGAGGTGACGGTTTCATGATCACCTGGAACTGGTAGTAGTGCTGCAACCGGTTCGGGTTCTCCCCGTAGCGGCCGTCCGTGGGGCGCCGTGAGGGCTCCACGTAGGCGACCTTCCAGGGCTCAGGTCCGAGCACGCGCAGGAAAGTCGCGGGGTTGAAAGTTCCCGCCCCTTTTTCGGTATCATATGGTTGCTGGATTACGCACCCCTGCCCTGCCCAGTAGTTCTGCAGGGAGAGAATCAGCTCCTGAAAAGTCAACACGCCGCCTCCGATAAATTGTAAATTTCGTCCGCTACCCAACTCAAGCAAAAAAGCATACTGTATCCACAGAGTTAGGTCCGCCAGATTACAATCAATTCCCGGCACTGTCAAGGATTATTGCCCGCCAATTCGTTAAATTCCGAGAACTTGCCGAAGGTAACGGCAACGGCGAGACAGGTGAGGTGCAATGAAAGCGCGGATCGTGCAGATGGAGCGGATTTATGCCGATAAGCAAGGAGGCAACGGGTGAATGCGGCAACAAATGCCGATTGGCGGGGGCCGAGTTTAGTCGAGAAAAAGCTGTTTCCCCCTCCCTAACCCTCCCCCTCCGGGAGAGGGGACTTTGGGAATACTCGTAGTCTAAAGTTGCTCAGGATCGTCATCTCACACTTGAAAGTCCTTCACCTGTACGTCCCCTCCCCTTCAAGGGGAGGGACAGGGTGGGGATGGGGTGGCAGACATCAAGCAACCTACCAGAGCAAGCGGACCAGAATTATCCTGTTTACCCGCTGACCGCATCGGGGTAAACTGAGTTAAGAGGCGATTCGCTATGCGCGATGGAAGTGAGATCATTATCCTTGGTTCCGGTTCCACGGCCTTTGCCGCAGCGCTACGGGCGCAGGCAAAGGGCGCGCGACCCATCATGATAGAAAAGAGCGTCCTCGGGGGGACCTGCATCAACTGGGGGTGCATACCGAGCAAGACCTTGATCCACGGGGCCCTCTTCCGGCACCAGGCTGAACTCGGCGCAGAGCTAGGCCTGGGTACCCGGAGTGATGGCCTGGATTTCCCCCGGCTCGATGCCCACAAATTCGCCGTGGTCCAGGAACTTCGGCAGACCAAGTACCTCGATGTGCTCAATAAGGTTCCGGGTCTGCGGCTCCTCAAGGGGAACGCTCGCTTCCTCGCACCCGACACCATCCAGGTCGGGGACAAAATCCTCCGGGGAGACCGTTTCCTGATCGCCACCGGCGGGTCCCCCCGCATCCCCGCCATTGCAGGACTAGAGCAGATCAGCTACCTGACCA
>JGI24143J45723_1000972_pt1 | contig 14274 bp, 10 predicted proteins | sample BarGraIncu00432A_FD_45723 | JGI IMG/M metagenome (IMG submission 45723)
GTGCCGGCGGTGCCGCACCCGGCTCGGCGATGGCTTCAGAGGCGAAAGGCATGGATTGAAGAAATATCGATTCGGTCGCGGGTGGACTGACATTATGGTGGTCGCCGGTCTGCGCCTGCGAGGGGCTCAGGCTCAGACGAAATTTATGTGCCGAATCAGCCTGTAGCCCCCGTTGAATAACAACTTGAAGCTATCAAATACATAGTTAAACATTCTCATGATTTCGGCAACAGGCCTGGAACCTGCCGCGTGCGGCAACCTTCGGCTACAGCAACCAGCGAAACATGACGACGAACAGGTAGAGGCTGGCTGCCAGCAGCAACCAGCCCACCCGTTGCGCATGGTGCTCAACAAACAGGTCCACCGGGTCATGCGTCACGTCCAGCACCTTGGTGGCCTGACGCGAAGAGACCCATTGATTGGCCTGTGTTTCAAGGCCGCGCAGCAGGCTGGGGCGAATCCAGTAAACCGCGCCGACCAGCAGCGCCGCCGCAGCGCCAATCAGCGCAAAAAGTACCAGCGCCTGCAGCAACATTCCGGCCAACTGCTGGTTGGCCACATAGACGCCCAGCACGCGCAGGGCGGCTGCTTGGTCCAGCTGCAGACCAAAATACAGCAGCATGTAGCCCGCACCCACGACGACGAACGGACCCAGCACAAGGTGGTGTCGATAAAACCATCGCTCGGTGCGGATGCTGCGATCCATCAACTGGCTAATTGAGCGCAGCGAAACCCAGTGATTGGCGGCGCGGTTGACACGCTGCAGAAGTTGCGGTCTGAAGAGCAGCAACAGTGCCATGGCCGTGCCCATCAATGCGCCTATCAGCAAGAAGAGAGCGAGCGAGCGCCACAATAAATCCGCCACGCTAGGGTTCTGCATTTACGTCACTGCTCTGGTTTGAATACGAGTTGGGTAGCCGGGTGTTTGAGTTTGAGTTTAATCGCAGAAAATTGCGTCTCAATGACGGCCAAGCCCGCCTATGCTGGCACAGGAGAAAAGTGGCGCAGACCGGAGAACAGGGGCTACCCGGCCAGCACCGCGTCTCGCGTCACCACCTCTCCGCGCAGCGTGAAGGTGCGCGTCTCAGTAATGGCCACATCCACCATCTGCCCGATCAGNCGCGGCTGACCACAGAAGTTGACGACCCGGTTGCACTCGGTGCGGCCCATCAGTTCGGTGGCGTCGCGCTTGGAGGCTCCCTCCACCAGAATGCGCTGCACCGTCCCCAGGCGGCTTTCGCTGATGCGCTTGATGCTGTCGTTGATGACAGTCTGCAAATGCTGCANGCGGCGCAGTTTCACTTCATGCGGGGTGTCGTCATGCAGGTTGGCCGCCGGGGTGCCGGGGCGCGGGCTGAAGATGAAGCTGAAGCTGTTGTCAAAGCCCACATCGTCGATGAGTTTCATCATCTTGCTGAAGTCGTCCTCGGTTTCGCCCGGAAAACCAACGATGAAATCACTGCTCATGGCCATGTCGGGCCGTATGGCACGCAGCTTGCGCACCGTGCTTTTGTATTCCATGGCGGTGTAGCCGCGCTTCATGGCCATCAGGATGCGATCCGAGCCGTGTTGCACCGGCAGGTGCAGGTGGCTGACCAGTTTGGGCAGCTTGTCGTAGGCGGCAATCAGTGACGGTGTGAACTCGTTGGGGTGGCTCGTCACGTAGCGGATGCGCTCAATGCCGGGAATGTCCGACACGTATTCCAGTAGGGTGGCGAAGTCGGCCAGCTCAGCGGTATCACCCATAGGCGCGCGCCAGGCGTTGACGTTTTGCCCCAGCAGCGTGATTTCTTTCACGCCCTGGTCCGCCAGGCCGGCGACCTCGACCAGCACGTCTTCAAACGGGCGGCTCACTTCTTCGCCGCGGGTGTAGGGCACCACGCAGTAGCTGCAGTACTTGGAGCAGCCTTCCATGATGCTCACGAACGCGCTGGCGCCTTCCACGCGGGCGGGCGGCAGATGGTCAAACTTTTCGATCTCGGGAAAGCTGATGTCCACCTGCGAGCGGTTGAGCCGCGCGCGCTCGGCCAGCAGTTGCGGCAGGCGGTGCAGGGTTTGCGGGCCAAACACCACATCGACATAGGGCGCNCGCTCGATGATGGCGGCACCTTCCTGGCTGGCNACGCAGCCACCGACGCCAATCAGCGCCCCTTTCTTCTTCAGGTGCTTGACACGCCCCAGGTCGGAGAACACTTTCTCCTGCGCCTTTTCACGCACCGAGCAGGTGTTGAACAAAATCAGGTCGGCNTCTTCCACGTTGTCAGTGGGCTCGTAGCCCTGCGCGGCGCCCAGCACATCGCTCATCTTGTCCGAGTCGTACTCGTTCATCTGGCAGCCGTAGGTTTTGATAAAGACTTTTTTGCTCATGGTGAAACTCACTAAATTACTATGAATTAGATAGCTGCTTACGCCCTATTGACGGGGGNTAGAGCCTGATTTTCTATAAATTATCTGGGCGCGCAGCCAAGCCGCTGGTCAGGCTGGCCAAGCGCCTGCCGTGGCTATTGCCGGGGAAACTTGGGCAGCTGGTCAAACGGCGTTTTGCCGTCGTCAGTTTTGGGNTTGTCGGCGTCCGAGCCAAAGACAAAGTTGGTCACCGGCTCCATGCCGGCACGTTTCTCTTGGGCTTCTTCAGGGCTCAGAATCCACAGCTCGTGAATCAGCCCTTGCCCGTCGCGCCGGTAGTTCACCAGCACGCTTTGTCCCACCAGGGAGGCCGACAGCACCAGGGCGTCATTGACACCCTTGATGCGGGCGCCGGGTGAGAGTCGCGCCGCCGCGCCATTGATCAGCACCTCGGGCGGCTTTGTGACCACCAGCGTGCCGCGCTGGGCGGCGGCGGGAAACTGGCGCACGCCGGTTTGCGCGCAGGCCAGGTTGAAGCTCAGGGCCGACGCGCAGAGCACAATGAGGCAAAGCCTCCTAAGAAGAAGGTGAGGGCTTGAAGTCAGGCAGCGGTTCATGGTGTTTGTCCAGAGGCTGAAATGGCGCTTGCGGGATGCCAGCGACGTGGCGCAAGTGTAAATGACGCACCGCTGCCCTNCCCCCCGTGCGTCTTTAGCCCGCCCGGCGCGCTTTGACTGCCGCCGACAACACCTCCAGCAATTCNACCGAGTCGTCCCACCCCAGGCAGGCGTCGGTGATGCTCTTGCCGTATTCCAGCTTGGACAAGTCATCCTTGCCCGGCGTGAACTTCTGGGCACCGGCGTTCAAGTGGCTTTCCACCATCACGCCAAACACACTTCTTGAGCCGCTGGCAAGCTGTGCGGCAATGTCGCGTGCCACGTCGAGTTGCTTCTCGTGCTGTTTGCTGCTGTTGGCGTGGCTAAAGTCGACCATCAAGGTCGCCGGCAGCTTGGCTTTTTCGAGGTCTTTACACGCTGCAGCGACGCTGGCTGCGTCATAGTTGGGGGTCTTGCCACCGCGCAAGATGACGTGGCAATCTTTATTGCCTTTGGTTTGCACGATCGCCACCTGACCATTCTTATGCACCGATAAAAAGTGGTGCGCTCCGGCAGCNGCCTGAATCGCGTCGGTGGCTATTCTGATGTTGCCATCGGTGCCGTTCTTGAAGCCAATCGGCGCCGACAGCCCCGAGGCCAGTTCGCGGTGCACCTGGCTCTCGGTGGTGCGCGCACCAATCGCGCCCCAGGAGATCAAATCGCCCAGGTATTGGGGCGAAATCACATCCAGAAACTCGCTGCCGGCCGGCAAGCCCAGGCGGTTGATCTCGATCAGCAACTGGCGCGCGATGCGCAGGCCTTCGTCGATGCGAAAGGTTTCATCCAGATACGGGTCATTGATCAGGCCTTTCCAGCCGACGGTGGTACGGGGTTTTTCAAAGTAGACGCGCATCACAATTTCCAGCGTGTCGGCGTACTTTTCGCGCTGCACCTGGAGCTGGCGCGCATAGTCCAGCGCGGCGGCCGGGTTGTGGATGGAGCACGGGCCAATCACCACCAGCAAGCGGTCATCCTTGCCCGCCATGATGTTGTGAATACGGTGCCGGGTGCTGCTGATCAACGACTCCACGGCCGTTCCCTGAATGGGAAAAAACCGGATCAAATGCTCGGGTGGCGGTAACACGGTGATGTCCTTGATGCGTTCGTTGTCAGTTTGACCGGTGCGGTCGGTGGCATTGGCGACGGCGTTCGCATACCAGGCATCGGTGCTGGCCGCAATGGATTTGGCAGTCATGTGCAGTTCCTCAGTTCATCAAAAAAAGTCATAAAAAAACCGCCGGGGTGGCCGGCGGTTTTTGGAAGATCGGGACGTTTGATTCAGGTACGTTCAGAACTCTCTACCGCCGCAGGCGCTTGAGAACCAAAAGTAGCTAAAGAAGAAACAGAACGATTTCATGGGACCAACTTTAGCATAGTCGGGCAAACGGCTCATTTCTGAACAAAGCCGTTGAATTGATAGGCCACCGACAAGCCCGCCACGTTGGCTTTGAAATCGCCACGCATGGCCTGAACGCGCCCTGCCGTGGCCAGCACCGAGACTTGCTTTGTCCAGCGGTAGCCAATTGAACCATTGAGTTGCCCCACCAGTCCACCACCCACCGCCAGACCGCCGCCGCCGGCCGCACCCAACAGGGCTTCGCCCTCGGCAAACCAGCGCTGCGACAGTTGCCGCTGCACACCTGCACCAAGCTGCCCGGTCATGTAGGCCCCAGCCTCGCCGGCATAGGCGGCCAGGCCTTGACCCGTGACAAACCACTGCGGCGTCACAAANTAGTCAAGCTGCACGCCCAGGTTGCTCACCGCCTGGTCGACATACTGATTGCGCCACTGGGGTGACGCCTTGAAATAGGTCTGGTTCGCCACCCGCACACGCAGGTTTTCTGCGTCAAAGCCGCCCAGAGCGGGCCAGGGAATACGGTTGGCAGACACCCCCGGTAAACCAAACTGGTAGGTCAATTTGAGGGCCGCACTTTGCGCCCTGAAACTGCGCGACGGCGCACGCACTTCGCCAACCGAGAACTCCAGCGCGGTACGCTCGGTCAGGTTTTGCTGCAGCGAAACCCCAGCGTCCAACAGCAAACCACCGCCGGTGTCAGCCCCGCCGCCGCCCGCCGGGCCGGCCGCGACATGGAGCTTGATCGCACTGCCGCGCCAGAGCGGCATCCGGTAGCCGCCGCCAGCCAGAATTTGCATGTAGCCATTGTTCTGGCCACCCATGGCGCCTTCCGACTCCAGCTTGACAAACCAGTTGGGGTCCAGGTAAGACAGCCACTCCACCCCGACCAACTGCATGCTGCCGTGTTGCGGCTGACCATCGTCGCGCAGCACGGAGGCCGGAATTCTGTAACTTCGGGCCACCAGAGCAAACTCATTGTGGCGGGACGACACGCTGGCGGCATCTGCGGTGCTGGCACGGAGCGGGTTATCCCAACCCGGACTCAACAAACTGTAAAACGGATATTCGTAGCGCAGATAGGGCTGCGTGCTGCGAATCACGCCCGACGGAAACCGCACATGGCTCACGCCGAGGTCAAAATTGCCGACGCCTGGCACCTCGTAAGTCAAACCCACGTCGCCCCGCAGCATCAAACCACCACCCGACAAGGCACTGGTGCCACCACGCCCGCCACCGGCGCCAACAAACAAACCGGTGTAGGCCAGCCAGCTTGGACTGAGCCGCTGGCGCAACTCACCCGCCAGGCCCAGCGTGATGAAACCGCCACGGTCGCCGCGCACGGCCCCGTAACTGCCCACACCCAGTCGCAGCTGGTCACTCACATCAAACATGACGTCGCCGCCGACCATGCCCATTTTTTCGCCGCCCGGCAGTGCCAGCGTTTCAGAGGTCAAACGCCAGGTCGTGGCGGTCGGTTTCAGTCCGGCAGTGGGTTCGCTATTGCCCTGGGCGTAACTGATTGAGGACCAACACAAGCCACCGGCACACAGGCCGGCCACAAACAAGTTTTTCACGCCGTGCCTCCCACCGTGAGACCATCAATGCGCAAGGTCGGCTGCCCCACACCCACCGGCACACTCTGGCCTTCTTTGCCGCAGGTGCCGACACCGCTGTCGAGCTTCATGTCGTTGCCGATCATGCTGACGCGCTTGAGCGCGTCCGGGCCGCTGCCCACGATGGTCGCGCCCTTGACCGGGTACAGGATCTTGCCGTTTTCAACCCAGTAGGCTTCACTGGCCGAAAACACGAACTTGCCCGAGGTGATGTCCACCTGGCCGCCGCCAAAGTTGGTGGCGTACAGACCTTTTTTGATGCTGGCCACAATCTCTTCGGGAGACTTGTCGCCCGCCAGCATGTAGGTATTGGTCATGCGCGGGATCGGCACATGGGCGTAGCTCTCGCGACGCCCATTGCCGGTGGGCGCCACCCCCATCAGGCGCGCATTCATGGCGTCCTGGATATAGCCCTTGAGGATGCCGTCTTCAATCAACACATTGCGGGCGCTGATGTTGCCTTCATCATCGACATTGAGCGAGCCCCGGCGGTCGGCGATGGTGCCATCATCAAGCACGGTCACGCCTTTGGCAGCCACACGCTGGCCGACCCGACCACTGAACGCGCTGGAGCCCTTGCGGTTGAAATCACCTTCCAGTCCATGACCAATCGCCTCGTGCAACAAAATGCCGGGCCAGCCGGGCCCAAGCACCACGGTCATCTCACCAGCTGGCGCCGGGCGGGCTTCCAGGTTGATCAGCGCGGCCTTGACCGCCTCATCGACGTACTGCGTGATCAGCGCCTCATCAAAATAAGCCAGCCCAAAGCGCCCACCGCCACCAGCCGAGCCCATTTCACGCCGCATCTTGCCGCCGACGCCCTGTTCGGCAATCACCGTCACCGACAAGCGCACCAGTGGGCGTACATCGGCCGCCAGCGTGCCGTCGGCACGCGCCACCAGCACCACGTCGTATTCGCTCGCCACGCCCGCCATGACCTGCGCGACGCGCGGGTCTTTGGCACGGGCCAGTTGCTCTACCCGCTCCAACAACTTGACCTTGGCCGCGCTGTCAAGCGTGGTAATCGGGTCCAGGCCGGGGTACAAGGAACGCCCATAAGCTATCTTTTTAGTAGCTACTCGCGCCCGTCCCTTCTGGGCTATAGCCGAAATTGACCTGACAGTGCGGGCCGCGTCCAGCAGCGAGGCCGCGGAGATGTCATCCGAATAAGCAAACGCCGTTTTCTCGCCGCTGACCGCGCGCACGCCGACACCCTGGTCAATGCTGAAGGAGCCGGTCTTGACAATGCCCTCCTCCAGGCTCCACCCCTCAGAACGCGTGTATTGAAAATACAGGTCGGCTTCGTCCACCTGATGCGCCTTGATTTCTTTTAAAGCGCTGGCCAGGTGGGATTCATCCAGCCCAAAGGGCGTGAGCAACAAGGACTTGGCTATGGCCAAGCGTTCAAGAGTGGGTTCGCGAGAGATCATCGGCTCATTTTAGGTGGTGCGTTGATAATGCCAATTTTTTGCTGCCCGAAAACCCCCGCCTCTTTATGCTGACAACTCCGGCCTCGCACCACAAATCGATGCAGCCCATGCGGGTGGCAGGGATCATCTTCTTGCTGGCGAGCCTGCTCAGCGCGGGTCTGATCTGGCAACAGGAACGCCTGCGCATGGAGCATGCGCGCGCCGAGGTTTACGCACTGGCACAAGACCATGCCAAAGCGGCCCAGGAACATCTGGATCGCACTCTTTCTGCCGTTTACGCGATGGCCGCGTTGGTGCAGCAGGGCCGCGGTCAAGTGGACCACTTCGACGCAGTTGCCAGCAGCATGCTGCCCTTTTACCCGGGCGTGTCGGTGCTGATTCTGGCCCCGGGCGGCGTCATTCGAAACGCAGTGCCTTTGGCTGGCAATGAAAAGGCAGTTGGCCTGGATTTGCTGAAAGACCCGGTGATGAGGCAGGAAGCGCATCGGGCGCGATCTACCGGGCAACTCACCCTGGCCGGTCCGCTTGAACTCAGGCAGGGCGGCTTGGGTCTGGTGGCCAGATTACCCATCCACCTCGACAGCGCTCAGGGCAAATCAGAGTTCTGGGGTTTTGCCAACGTTGTGATGCGTTTTCCGCAGACCCTGGAGTCGGCCCGCTTGCCCGACCTGCTCCGGCGTGGGCTGGATTACAAACTCTGGCGCGTCAACCCCGACACAGGGCAGACTCAAATCATCGCGGAATCACAATCTGCGCGGCTGATCGAGCCGGTCATCCAGGGTTTTGAAGTACCCAACGGGGCCTGGACGCTCAGTGTGGCACCGCGACTGGGCTGGAGCGACCGGGCAGGCTTGGCCCGCCAGGTTTTTATCGGGCTGTTGTTTTCATTGATGCTGGCCTGGCTGGCCAAACTCCTGACGCGCCAAAGAGCCTACAAGTTCCATCTGGAACAGCAGGTGATTGANCGCACCGCCGAAATCCAGGCATCGGAGAGACAACTCAGCGCCACGCTGGAAGCCATACCGGATCTTTTGTTTGAAATGGACCTGAATGGACGTTACCTGCGCTGCCATTCGCCGCGCCCCGACTTGCTCACCGCACCGGTGCAGGCCTTGCTGGGCAAGACGGTGTCGGAAGTGCTTCCCCCTNCGGCCGCCGAAGTGGTGCTGCAAGCCCTCAAGCAGGCGCATGAACTCGGTCTGGCCAGCGGTCAGCAATTTGAGTTGGCGTTGGCAGATCAAGACAGTTGGTTTGAGCTTTCGATAGCAAGCAAGGCCGTGAGCGCCGGGCAAGAGCCGCGCTTCATCGTGATCTCGCGCGACATCACCGAGCGCAAACAGGCCGAGAAAGACATCCAGAAACTGGCCTATTTCGACGCACTCACCAGCCTGCCCAACCGCAGCCTGCTCAACGACCGCATCAGCCATGCTCTGAACGAGGCCCACCGACGCCAGGAATCACTGGCCTTGATGTTTCTGGACCTCGATCACTTCAAGAATATCAATGACACGCTCGGNCACGGGGTGGGCGACCAACTGCTGGTGGCGCTGGCGGCCCGGATGCAGTCGGTCGTGCGCGAACAAGATACGGTGGCGCGCCTGGGTGGTGATGAGTTCATCCTGCTGCTGCCAGACACCGGCACCAAAGGCGCGGCGCGCGTCGCCCAGAAGTTGCTGCAAACCGTCAGCCTGCCNGTGCAAATCGGNCCACACGAACTGACGGTGACGCCCTCCATGGGCATTGCCCAGTACCCCCGGGACGGTGACGATCTGGAGACACTGTCCAGACGCGCCGACATCGCCATGTACCGCGCCAAGCAAAGCGGGCGCAACGGTTACCAGTTTTACACGACCGAAATGCAGGTTCATAGCGACCGCGCACTCCAGATCGAAAACGCCTTGCGNCGGGCGCTGGNGCGCGATCAGTTGCGCCTGCACTATCAGCCCCAGCTATCGCTCAGCACGAACAGAATAGTCGGCGTTGAGGCGCTGCTGCGCTGGCAGCATCCGGAGCTGGGTCAGGTCGCGCCGGCAGAATTCATTGCGATTGCCGAAGCCAGCGGTCAGATTCAAAGCATCGGTGAATGGGTGCTGCGCACCGCCGCCCTGCAAGCCAAACAATGGCGGGATCAGGGCCTGGCGCCGATGACGATGTCGGTCAACCTCTCCGCCGTGCAGTTTCGTCACCCCGATCTGCCCGAGTTGGTGGCCAAAATATTGGCCGAGGCGCAACTGCCGCCACAATTTCTTGAACTGGAGTTGACCGAAGGGGTGGCACTGCATGACCCGCTGGGTGCCATCGCGGTCATGGAGCGAATGCACCAGCAGGGCGTAAAGATTTCAATCGATGACTTTGGCACCGGCTACTCGTCGCTGAGCTACCTCAAGCGCTTTCACGCCTACCAGCTCAAAATCGACCAGTCATTTGTACGCGACATCACCGACGACCCGGAAGACCTGGCCATCGTCAACGCCATCATCAGCATGGCCCACAGTCTGGGCATGAACACCATTGCCGAGGGAGTTGAAACCCAGGCGCAATTGACGCTGTTACGCGCGCAAGGCTGCGACGAGGTGCAGGGCTATTTCTTTTGCAAACCCAAGCCACCTGAGGAATTGGTGGAGTTTTTGCGTGCGCACAGCTTGGCTAGTTGAGGACAGAGCCGGCTCAACTATCGTGTGGCTGCGGTCTGTCCCGCAACGTATCAGGACTGCACCAGCCGCTTGGACTTGGCAATTGACATCAATATCCCCAGCGCCATGCCCAGCGTGACCATGGCGGTGCCGCCGTAGCTGATGAAGGGCAGCGGCACGCCCACCACCGGCACAATGCCGCTGACCATGCCCATGTTGACAAAGGCGTAGGTAAAGACGATCAGCGTGATGCTGCCAGCCAGCAAGCGGGAAAACAGCGTGGGTGCTTCCAGGGCAATGACCAGACCGCGCAGGATCAAGAACACAAAGCCGGCAATCAGCAGCAAATTGCCAATCAACCCGAATTCTTCAGAAAATGAAGCAAAGATGAAGTCGGTGGTGCGCTCGGGGATAAATTCAAGATGCGTCTGCGTGCCCTGCATAAAGCCTTTGCCCCAGAAGCCGCCCGAGCCAATCGCAATCATGCCCTGAATGATGTGGAAACCCTTGCCCAACGGGTCGCGCGAAGGGTCCAGCAGGGTGCAGATGCGCTGCTGCTGGTAGTCGTGCAGCACCGGCCAACGCATGCCGTCAGCACACAGCTGCGGCTCAAAACCCACCAACAATCCCACGCCCAGCGCCCCCAACAGCAGCGGCGGCACGATCCACTTCCAGGACAGACCGGCGAAGAAAATCACCGACATACCCGCCGACAGCACCAGCACCGCAGTGCCCAGATCCGGCTGCTTGACGATCAAGCCGATCGGCAGCGCCAGCAGCACCCCCGCCACCGCAAAGTCCAGCGGCCGCAACTGTCCTTCGCGCTTCTGGAACCACCAGGCGAGCGTCAACGGCACGGCGATCTTGAGAATTTCGCTGGGCTGGATGATGACGCCCACATTAAGCCAGCGCTGCGCCCCTTTTTTGGTGACACCAAAGACGGCCACCGCAATCAGCAGGGTGACCCCCAGCAGATACAGCGGCAACGCGAGCGCCATCAACCGCTGCGTTGGAATCTGCGCCACCACAAACATGATGAAGCCCGCCAGCANCATATTGCGGCCATGGTCCTCAAAGCGGGTGCCATGGTCGTAGCCNGAGGAGTACATCGTCAGCAAGCCNGCACAGGCGAGCANGAACACGGCAAATGCCAGCGGGCCGTCAAAGCCGCGAAACCAGGGCGTGATGCGCCGCCAGGGGTGAATTTTTCCAAATTGTTGCGCCATGCGTGGATTATCTCGTGACTGTCAATTCAGCACGATTTCCACCACGGTATTGCCCGGAATGCTGGTGATCAGCAGGCTCGCGTCGATGGACGCGGCCCGCTCGCGCAGCGAGCTCAAGCCCCGGCGCTTCCCGCGCTCGGGCTCAAAGCCGCAGCCGTTGTCAATCACCCGCAACTGCGCGCCACCTTGCGCTGTGCTGCGCAACTCAATGCGAAGCTGAGTGGCGTGCGCATGCTGCAGCACATTGGAGAGCGACTCAAAGACCATGTACTGCAGCTGTCGCATGGCCGCGTGATCGAGCCGGGCCAGCGGCGCGATCAGGTCCACATCCCACTGCAGCTCGATGTCGGAGGCTTTAAAGCGCTGCTCCAGCCGGTAGCGCAGGTTGGCCAGCAAGGCCGTGATATCGCCCGGGGAGAGGTTCATGGCGTCAATCGACAGCTTGAGCTGGTCCAGCGAATCGCGCAGCGTCTGCAGCACCTCGGCGTGGCTGGCCTGTCCGGATTCCAACTGGCGGATGGCCGTGCTGATGTGCGCGCCCACGCCGTCGTGCATGTCGCGCAGAATGCGCGTGCGTTCGGCGGTGCGTTCCTGCTCGCGGGCGAGTTGTTCCACGCGCCGGTAGGTCTGTTCCAGCTCCTGCTCCTTCTGCGCCACGCGCGCCGCCAGGTTGGCGTTGAGGTCGCGCGCCTGCGCGCTGGCCAANCGAAAGCGCATGATCACGATATAGAGCAGGGTCAGACCGAACAACACCGAGCTGTAACGCAGCAAAGTGTTGCCGCCATAGGCCTGGCTGAGCCGGAACACGTAGAGGTCGCGCAATCCCACCAGCGTATTCCACAACACCACAGCAGCCACCATCTGGTGCGCCAGCGACGCACCGCGCGCCGCCTTCCAGATGAACAAGGAGACAAAGATCAGGGAGGTGAGCCCAAAGACCGCGTACAAAAGCGTCATCGCCAGCGGATAACCGTACACCAGCGAGGTCGTGCCAGCGGCAACACTCGCCACCAGCAACAGGGCCAGCCAGCGGCGCAGCCAGCTGACTGCCCGCAACTGGCTCCAGCCGGCCACCTCGGCGCAAAACAATATCATGCTGCTCATCCACACCGTCGCCGCCATCAGTGCCACCATGCCCCACCACGGCCAGGGAATGAGAGGATGCTCGATGATGGCGTCGCTGACGGCGACCGTCCAGCACAGTTCGGCCAGGCCCGCATACAGGTACAGCGGGTCGCGCCGGGGCCGTCCCGGCTCGGCGGCATCGACCTGGGTCGCCCACAAGGCGAACGCCGCCAGACCGATCAGCAGGCTCACGATGACCACGATGAACGAGCCCGTGCTGCGCCAGCGGTAGTCGTGCAGATAGAGCGGATACACCTCCTCGTCCGGCCCCAGGGTCAGCGGGGCCAGACCGCCACGGCGGCCCACATCGGCCCGGATATGCACGCGAAACAGGTTGTGGGTGCGCAGCAGGCCGGGCGAAATCTCGATATGGCGCGGCGCCTTGGCAAAATCCGGGCCGTTGCCGTGCTGCAAGTCGCCGTTTTTCTGCAGCAGGGCGCCGTTGAGCCAGATTTCATAGGCATTGCCGAGCCGGGGCAGGTACAGGCTGAAGGGCACCGTCGGCGCCTCTGCCAGTTCGAACGGCAGCTCAAAAGTCGCCTCACCGGCCAGGCCCGGATGATGGCGGTCCCAATGGTAGGGCAGGCTGACCGTCTCGCGCGTGGTCTGGCCCTGCACCGTCACCAGCGCTTGCGCCTGGCGCAATTCCAGCGTCAGGGCCTGCGCCGACACGGCCAGACCGGCGAATATCAGCCCGCAACAGCAAAGAAGTAAACGTTTTAAAAGGCAGCAATGCTTCATGGAGAAGCACATCTTAGCGAAGCTCTATGCGCTGCATCCAGCGCCCGGTCCCATGCCCGGTTCAGTCATGCGGCGACAGCAAGCCCATGCGCGTGGCTTCAAACACCGCCTCGCTTTTGGAATGCACGGACAATTTCCCATACAGGCTTTTGATATGCGTCTGCACGGTGTGAACACTCAAGCTCTGCAAACGCGCAATTTCCGCGTAAGAAAAACCGCGGGCAATCAANGCCAGAACTTCTTGTTCGCGTGGCGACAGCAAGCCGCGCTGCGGCATCGCCTCACCGTTCTCAATCGCTTCATNTTTAATAGCTATATTCGCTTGTAGGACGGGGGCTAGCGCCCTATTTNTCTGNCGACGATCAGACTGATACTTGGACAGCACGCGGCGCGCGATCATGGGAGAAATTGGCGAGGCGCCGGCCCGCATGTCCAAAATCGTCTGGGCAATGTCGTCGGGCGTCGAATCCTTGTGGATGTAGCCCAGCGCACCGGCCTCGATGCTGGCCAGCACGTTGTCTTCATCGCCAAACATCGAGATCACCAGCGGCTCGCAGGCGGGGTTCAGCCGCGTCGCATGGCGGATAACCTCCAGCCCGCTGCCATCGGGCAGGCCCAGATCGGTGAGCAGCACATCGACCGTGTTCGCGCTGTCATCCAGCCAGGCCTTCGCCTCGGCCACCGTGCCCACACTGGCGGCCAACAGCAGTTCGGCGCAGCGAGAGACGCTGCCCGAAAAAAATTCCCGCGTCTGCGGGTCGTCTTCCACTACCAGTACACGCCACACTTGCTTCGCCCTGCTGTTTTTAATCTGTGGCGAGCATAGCCGCAGGCGCCGGCGCTGGCTATGCCGGGTCGTCCCATAGATATGGGATGCCGCTATTTCACCTGCCCGGTAACACTCATGACGCAGATCAAGAAATTCAGAACCAGTTTCTGAATCGCCTGCTTCCGAAACACTTCAAGAGGTATTTATGAACATTACGCTTAAACGACTTGCGCTTGGCATTGCCAGCGCAGGACTATTAACGATTTATGGTTGCGGTGGAGGAGGGGGTGGTACTGCCACCGTAACACCTGCCGCTCAAATCACCGGCACGGCGGCCACAGGGGCCGCATTGGCGAACGCGCCGGTCACCATCACCAA
>JGI24143J45723_1000976_pt1 | contig 14228 bp, 9 predicted proteins | sample BarGraIncu00432A_FD_45723 | JGI IMG/M metagenome (IMG submission 45723)
AACAGATAATATGTAAACATTTCCTGCATAAACAACTACTAGCGAACCCGCAACAGCGATGGCAAATCCTAAAGCCAGAACAAAGCGGTTGGAAATTTTGAAGAGCTTACCAAAGACGGAACCGGCAAGCATCCCACCGATAGTAAAAATTGCGAGGACAATCCCGGCTGTTGCTGTCGTACCCAGGCCGCGATTCACGATCAGGGTCGACATGTTAACTAACATTGGATAAATCGTCAGGGTAAAAATACCGTAAACGAGTACCGTGATCCATACTTTTGAGGGCAGTTTTTCTTTGGGAACGAGCTCGGTTTGAACCGTTACCGGTACTTGTGCTGGTTCCGGTAGGAAAAAGATAACCATAATGAGAGAAATAATACCAAGACCATGAGGCAAGAAACTATAATTCCAGCCGATTGAGGCAAAATAACCACCCATGTATTGCAGGATCATCCCACCAATATTCATCGCCAGGGTAACTATTCCGGTCATGGTTGCAAGTTTGTCGCCTTCATAAAGACCCATAACCAGTGAATTAGCCAGTGGTGACATAATCCCCAGACCGATACCAAAGACGGCCCGTTCAATTAGAATAACAGTGAAGTCAGTTGCAAAATATGGAGCCACGCCGCCCAGTACGAAGAGCGTCATTCCCAGGATAGCCAGGGTCTTGTATTTGACTTTGCTTCCGGCAACGGATCCGGCAATAATAGTGGCCGGAATAACGAGTAATGATGGCAGGGTCGAGACCAGCAGAAGCGTGGTGATCGGTAAAGTATTAAACTGAACAAAAATTGCATTTAGGGCTGGGGTAATGGTCCCAACTCCCATTCCAAAAAACGCCAACGCCATTATGGTAAACATTGAGAGGGGTTTTACTGATTGATTCATTTCTTTCTCCTTAAAATATAAATTTAATAATTGATGTTAGCGAAAAATCTAGAAAAGTTCTTTACTCATACGGTCAATTTCTTTGTTGATCGTTTCATACACACCCTGGAAGTTATCAATCGGAAGACCAGAGGTCTGACAGGGAATAAAATACTGCTTGCCGTTATCACGACAGGTTTTTTCCACATATTCCGCCACAATTTCCGGAGTCCATGCCGGGAAATCAACGAGTCCACTATGGATACCGCCCATGAAGGAAATTCCCCCCCCATATTCTTTAATGAGTTCGGGAATGTTATTCGTGTTCATGACTCCCTGCCAGATATCGATGCCCATATCGATCATATCGGGGACCAGATTGGCCGCATAGCTGTCGCTGTGGTGAACAACCAGTTCCACGCCATTGGCTTTATAGAAACCGTAGATTTTTTTGTAGGCCGGTAGGAAGAATTCCGCAAACATTTCCGGGGAAACAAAAGATGAAAGCTGACTACCCCAGTCATCATGATGGAAAATACAATCCGGATGGATTTTATCGATCATCACCTGAGCGAATTCCAATTCGTAGCTAAGCAGAAAGTCGATCAATTCCTGCATCGCTTCCGGTTCTTCGTAAAGTGCCATCAGGGCATTTTCCATGCCCATGAGATGATGGGTCATTTCAAAGATTCCCGGAGCAAAGAATCCGGCGACATACTCTTCATTGCGGTCAACGGCATTTGCATGCGCAACGGCTGGCGCCCATGCTTCATCAGATGTTACAATCTCCGGTTTTTTCACAAATTTCTGCCATTCGGTAATATCCTGAATGACAGCTAAACCATCATGGTGAACCGGAAACATTCCTAGTTGACCTTCTGGCCATTGCCAGGTGATTCCCCAGTGATCTTTCCAGGTTTCGCCATAGCGAAACTCAATACCTGTAGGCGTTTCCATAATAATGTTCAGGAATTCATACTGATTGACGAAACGGTCCGGTTTACCCCCATGAATTGTTTCCAGCAGGTTCTGTCGTTTTGTTAACATCCTTCTACCTCCTTATGGTATCTATCATTATTTTGCCGAAACCAGTTCTTTGGCTTTCACGGAAGCACTGCCGGCATCCGGCGCGTATCCGTCTGCGCCAACTTCCGCAGCGTATTCCGGTGTTACCGGTGCCCCGCCCACGATTACTTTCAGATCCGGGAACGCGGTTTTAATGGTCTGGACTGCTTCTTTCATTGCCGGCATTGTGGTTGTCAACAATCCTGAACAGGCAACTAATTTGACATTAGCATTGTTTTTAATCGCTTGCACAAAGGCGTCGGCTGGAACATCCACCCCCAGATCCACCATCTCAAAACCAGCGCTTTCGATCATCATCGAAACCAGATTTTTCCCAATGTCATGCAAATCCCCTGCCACGGTGCCAATCACACAGGTACCCAGAGAGGATGTGCTATCTCCTGCCATTAATGGTTTTAAAACCTCCACGCCTTTTGACATGGCTTTGGCGGCAATGAGCATTTCTGGTACAAAGATCTCTCCGGCAGAGAACTTATCTCCCACCACACTCATTGAATCCACCATGGCTTGCAGAATCTCAGCAGGTGCGGCTCCAGTATCCAATGCTTCCTGTACCAGTCCTGGTACAAGCTTTGATTTTCCAGCTTCAACCTTCGCTTTTACGTCATCAATTTTTGACATGTTTTCTTCCTCCTGTTAAATGAATTCAATTTTCTTACGAAATCTGACTAGCTGGATGCTTTCCTACAGCATTTATCTTTTTTATATTTAATGAAATTAAGCGCATTACATCAACATATAATCGATTTAGCTGAGTATTTTAGCCGATTATTTATTTACATTTAAATAATTTAACCGGTTCAATATTTGTATTGTAATCGTTTTTTTACGAAATGTCAATACTTTTTATATCAGTTTAATTTTAACTGGTTCAGCAAAATAAACTTGCTTCCATAACCAGAAAGGACTAAAATATACTAATATAGAAAATACCAAAAAAAAGAAAGAGATGCCATGAAAAATCAGAAAGAAAACATTCTCGAAACGGCCACCCTGCTATTTTACGAGCAGGGCTATAAAAGCACCTATCTGGACCAGATTGCAGAGCTTTGCGATATTACCAAGCCCCTGATATCCTACCATTTTAAATCTAAATCAAGATTGGGTCGGGCGGTGAGTGATGCCTGCCTCTTTGACTTTAAAAACACAATCGCCCTGAAACTTTATACCAACTATTTTAAAGGCAAAAAAACCGATCTTCAGGTCAGCACTGCGGTGGAAATCCGCTTATACAATCAATTGTTTCTTTGCGATACCAAAGCCATGCGTTTTATCAAGGAGCTGGCCGACGACAAGTATGAGGATTTGTTCAGTCATACTAGTTCTCGGCTTTATCAAATGCATGATCGCCGATATCATTTGGATATCAAGCAGGATTCAGATGAAATTTTCATGCTTGCCAACGCCGCCCGGGCAGCCTCCTTCTCCATCCTCTGGGCCTACGACCGGGGTGATTTCAATTGTTCGCTAGAGGATTGCCTGGATTATATCACCCGTCTTAATTTTGTTCTGATGAACATTGACAAAAACCGCATCGATGCCATCCTTGATGAGAGCAAACAGGTGCTGGAGCAGGTTCACTTTGAATTCAAGCCCTATTTTCAGATTGAATAGGTACTGCCTAAATAACATAACCGTCACATGAAGCTGGTATCCTATAATAAAACAATATTAATAGAAACAAGAAAAAAGCATCTTGCTGAAGATTCAGCAGATGCTTTTTTCTTGCTTATTGAACAATTCAAAGTTGTTCTTCTCGATCTCATCTTTGGATAAAGGTTTGTAATAGTAATATCCCTGAATTTCGTCGCACGCCTCAGCTCTGAGAAAGCCAAGCTGAACGTCGGTTTCCACCCCTTCCGCAATAACCTTGAGCCCCAGTCTTTTGGCCAGATGGATCATTACCGTGATGATGGATTCGTCCTTGGTATTGACGGCGATTCCCCGAATAAACTGCATATCAATTTTGAGCCGATCCACCGGCAGGTCTTTCAAACGACTCAGGGACGAGAACTCGGTGCCGAAATCATCAATACTGATACTCACCCCGATCGCTTTTAATTCATGGAGACATCGGGTCACATCCCCGGACTCCTTCATGGCAATGCCTTCGGTAATTTCCAGTTCCAGATACTTTGGTTCCAGTCCTGTTTCCACCAGGCATTTTTTAACGATGTGTTCCAGATTGGCATTTCTAAACTGCTCAATCGAGAGATTAACCCCCATCGGTACTGGTTTAAACCCGGCATCCTGCCATGCCTTGTTCTGGGCACAGGCCATCATGAGCACCCATTCGCCAATACTGTTGATGAGACCAGTCCGCTCGGCAATGGGGATAAATATGGTCGGAGAAACAGCTCCCAATGTTGGGTGGTTCCATCGCAGTAGCGCTTCAAAACCGATAATTTCCTGTGTGACGGTACTGACCTGGGGCTGATAATAAAGATGCAGCTCGTTTCGTTCCTGAGCACGATACAGGCTGTTGGTCATGCTCATTTTTTCCAGAGCTCTGTTTTTCATGACCTCTGAACAAAAGGCAAACCGGCCTTTCCCACTTTTTTTTGCGGCATACATAGCCAGATCTGCATTTTTTATGAGGGTATTCCCGTCTTCCCCATCTTCCGGGAAAACTGCAATCCCGCTGCTGGCATTCACATAAACATCCTGTTCTTCGATGATGACAGGCTGCTTAAATACTGCCATGATTTTTTCGGCGATTTCCACCAGATCTTCCATCCGCGATAGTTGGGGAACCATAATCAGAAACTCATCCCCACCAAACCGCGCGACGGTGTCGTATTTTCGGATGCAGGCTGAAAGACGTGTCCCGATGCGGTTGAGCAGCTGATCCCCCCACTCATGACCCAGGGTATCGTTGACTTCCTTGAAGCCGTCCAAATCAATAAAGATCACTCCCAGAAATTTCCCACTTCTTTTGGCCAGAGCAATCGCCTGTTCCAGACGATCTTTAAACAGAACCCGGTTGGGAAGATTGGTAAGGGTATCGTAATAAGCCAGTTTATTGATTTTTCTTTCCGTTTCTACCTTTTTAAAGGCATCTGCCAGGATGTTCGCCAGCACTCTCAGTAATTCGAGATCATCTTTTCGCCATGCTTCACCAGGTCTGATCTGATCAAAACGAATGAACCCGATGATGTGGTTCCTTCCTTGAATGGGAATGCAGGACACCGACTTAATTTTCAGATTATTCATTATTTCTTTTTCCGTGGCCGCTTCAGATGGCAGTATATCCACTGATGGTATGAAAACAAGGGTATTATCAAGAAGCTGTTTGGCACACCACGGCATGCTTGGCAACCTGTATTTTTCATTTTTACCAACTTTTGCCCAATCCGTTCCATTGGTTTCGCCCAGCCACTCATGGGTATATCGGATATTTTTCATGTCTTCGGAAAACATGGCCACAAAGGCCCGGTCTGCTTTGATAAGGCCGCCGCTTATACTGAGCAAATCCCATACTTTGTCATTAATGTTGGCCCCTGTTACTGAAACGAAATTAGTTGTAATGCTGGCGATCATTTTCTGAAACCCAACCTGTTGCTCGTTTTGTTTCAGCCGGGCAATATATGTTTTATTTATAAAGGCCGCCAAAATAATGGTAATGGCATAAAGCGATAGTCTGGCAAAATAATCCAGGGTCCCGACGTAAACAGACTGCTCAGGGACCATTAACCATAAAACCATCCCGGTTGCTAAAGTTACCGCTGAAATCACCCAAAACATTTTTTTGCGTTTAAAGATGATAGTCATCATCAAATAGATCAGCGGAGCAATCCATAAAATATTGCCCATCCGGTCATCGATAAACCAAAATAAGGTAAACGGAATAGAAAATGCCATAATCACCGTCAAAATCCGATCCTGGACAATGATGGATAAACCAGATAAGCTCAAACCGAACATGATGAGGCCGATAACTACTAATACGGTGCTGAAAATCATATCTTCCCAGAGAACCGTGGGATAAAAGAAGCACTTGAAGAGGGTTAAGACACTGACACTGAAATAAACCATGGCAATATAGCGAACAAAGGTTGAATGGGTGTCCGCACTTAAAAAGTCGCTGAGATTCTGTTTTTTGTTTGACTCATCAGGTGACATGATCCTGATTTTTTTAATATTATAGACAAATATGATAACCATTACGAGAATAATAATTGGGGCAAAAATTGCCACCCATTGCCATATCAGTACATCTTCCATACGATGCAGTGATATGGCGATGGCGAAAGAAAAAGTCCAAATTGAAATACTCAAGCAAATACCAGAGAAAATCTGATTGAGTCGGGATTTTTTATTGAGCATCAAACTGACAACACCCAGAAAAGCATAAAGGATAAATGTGACATAGAAAGTGATTGATATTATGTTTTGCAACATCCCTTATCCTCCTCAACAAACTTCAGTACTAAATTTCAACAAATTATTTTTTTCTGGATTATTTAATTACGACAGTACCGCTTGATATATATCAGATTCTATTTCATCTTTTGAGAGTGGTTTATAATAGTAATACCCTTGGATCGCATCACAGGCTTCGTCTTTTAGAAATCCCAGCTGAATTTCTGTCTCAACTCCTTCTGCAATGACTTGGAGTCCAAGTATTTTGGCCAGATGGATCATCACCACAATGATGGATTCGTCCTTGAGATTTTGACTAATTCCATGAATAAATTCCATATCGATTTTGAGCCGATCAATCGGCAGATCTTTTAACCGGCTCAGGGATGAAAACTCAGTACCGAAATCATCAATGCTGATTGTTACCCCAATGGCTTTTAAACGGTTGAGGCATGCGACCACAGCTTCGGACTCCTGCATCGCAATAGTCTCCGTGATTTCCAGCTCCAGATACTGTGGATCCAGCCCGGTTTCTGACAGGCATTTTTTGACAATAGATTCCAGATTGTCGCTTCTAAACTGTTCCAGAGACAGGTTAACCGCCATCTGTACCGGTTTGAAGCCTCTGTTCTGCCACTCCTTATTCTGAGTGCAGGCCGTCATGAGTACCCATTCGCCAATATGGTTGATGAGACCGGTTTCTTCAGCAATGGGAATAAACACTTCCGGGGAAATGGCTCCCAGCTTTTGATGTTCCCACCGCAGCAGCGCTTCAAAACCGATAATCTCCCTGTTGGCGGCACAGACCTGTGGCTGATAATGGAGAGTCAGTTCATTTCTTTCCAATGCCTGATAAAGGCTATTGGTCAAGATCACTTTCTCCAACACTTCATTCTTCATTTTTACTGAGCAAAAGACAGCCTGTCCTTTGCCATTTTTTTTGGCAACGTACATGGCCATATCGGCATTTTTTAAAAGGGTTTTAACATCCTCCCCATCTTCCGGAAAAACCGCAACTCCACTGCTGGCATTTATGAAAAATTCCTGCTCCTCGATAATAACGGGTTGCTGAAAAATTCTCGTGATTTTCTTAGCAACTTCTTCCAGATCTTTTTTCTGTGCTAGTTGGGGCACCATAATCAGAAACTCATCCCCACCAAACCGCGCCACGGTATCGTATTTTCGAACAGCAGCAGAGAGCCGCTTGCCGATCTGTTTCAGCAGATGATCCCCCCAGTCGTGGCCAAGGGTATCATTGACTTCCTTGAAGCCGTCGAGATCAAGAAAAATCACGCCTAAAAATTTACCGCTGCGTTTTGCCAGGTCAAGCGCCTGCTCCAGACGATCTTTAAACAGAACCCGGTTTGGCAAATTAGTGAGGGCATCATAATAGGCCAGATCATTTATTTCCTTTTCTGTTGCTACCTTTGCAATGGCATCAGCCACAATATTGGCCAGCACTCTCAGCAATTCAAAATCAAGTGTTTTCCATGATTTGTCTTTGCTGATCTGATCAAATCCGATAAACCCAATCACGCTGTCTTTACTATGAATCGGAATACAAATCAGAGACTGAATTTTCGCTTCTTTCAGTAGCCTTCTATCCTCCTCGGCCTCAGGTGCCAGCCTGTCAATAGATGGCATATAAATAATGGCATTGTCAAGCAGCTGTTTTCTGCTCCAATCAAGCACCTGTACCAGGCATTTTTCAGTTTCTTTATCAATGGACTCAACCCTTTCCCTCACCCACACATGGGTGAAATCAGCCGTCTGGAAATCATCAGAAAATAGCGCGACAACTGCTCGATCAGCATTGATGAAAAGGCCACTTTTTTTTAGTAATTTTTCAACCTTGTCATCAAAATCAAAACGGGTCATGGTCACAAAATCCGTGGATATTTCTGAGATCAGTTTTTGAAATTCTCTCTGTTTTCTGTTCTCGAGAAGCCGGGAAACATAAATATTCGTGATGAGTGCGGTGAGACTGATTCCAATCACATAGAATAACAGCCGTAAAGCATAAGTCTCCCCGTCAATTATCAAATTAAAGCTGGGCATTCTTACCCAAGAAAGCCCCCCCAGGAGAAAACTCAGAACTGCAGTAGCTAAAAATAGATGTCTATTATTCGATATAACGGTAATCAAGATAACGAGTAACGGCACCGGCCAGATGATATTACTGAAAGGGCCATCATAATATACGAACATCACGATTGGTAAAATCACAAGGAGCAGCAGCGCCAGGATACTCTGCAGATATTTAACCGACTTAATCAGATATGGGATAACAATCAGCACCACGCTCATCAAGACTAAAACAAAACTGAATAAAATGCCGGTTTCTCTTTCTCTTGAAAGGATAACCTGCAAATAAAAATTAATAATACTCCCTGTTGCAAGGACGATTCCAATATACTGAAAAAGCTTTGCCCGGCCGTCCGCATTCAGTATGACCCCTTCATCGCTTTCATTATTTTGCCCATTGGCAGATATTAATCCATATTTATGAATGATATGATAAATCGTTCCCATCAGAATCATAATAACCAGTGGGGTCAGACAAGGTAGTTGACAATTCAGAAAATGATTCGCTAAAACATCCGTAAATGCTGCTAACAATAGTACCACACAAAAAGAGATCAACAGGTACAAGGCCTTTTTTTTATTCACCGAATTTTTTGTACTGCGGAACCATCGAATCAGCAAAATAATTGCAATCAATGAAAAGCTCAGATAATAGAGATAAAACAATATTTCCCAAAAATCATTGATCGGTTTTATGGTCCAGCCGGCAACTGTATGAATCAGTTGCATCTGTACATTGGCGGTTTGGCCATAAATCATAATAATAACAACGTTCAGAGCTGCCGGCACATAAAGAACCATTAGTAGAAAGGGCTTTTTTTCCTTCCTGCTCCAGTTCGACCCCGTTAAAACAATGATGAAGTGGATAATCACACAATACACTACACCCCATCCCAACAAAGAAATTCTTCGCCAAAGCAGTGCTTCAGCATAGGTACCTGCCGAATTACCCACAGCAAATGCAAAGCTCCAAAGAGAAAAACAAAGACAAAGAAGCATAAACAATCGATTGAGCCTTGCCTCTTTATTAAGCGTGAAACTGTACGCTCCAATCACGGCATAGGCGACAAATGAAATGTAAAGGATTATTGAAATCAGGTTTTGCAGTATCATTTTGTCTCCTCTAAAAGAATCGCTTAATAACCGAGTAATTTTGCATATTAAATTACTGTTTCTGATTCTCCATAAAAAAAGAACAGAGGACAGCCAATGAATGAGGCTCGTAATCCGTTCTTTCTGTCAACCAGTTAAAACTTTTTAGCATCTTTTACCATTATAATTTTGTTTTGAAGCCGATTGCTTATAAAAAATTAACTCTAATTTTCAAAGTACGTCTTACTTATGTTTGTTCCAATACACGATCTGATCGCTTGAAAAATCCGACTCCATGATGTTTCTTTATAAACCCGGCAGTCGATCTGAGCGATAATTTTTTTTCTATTGTTAACCCTTAGGCAACAACAATTGTATTATACTATTCTGCCTGACAGAAATCAATTGCTAATTATTTTCTGCTGCTAGTTTTTTTCATCCGACAAGCTTTTACGAAATTGCCGGTCTTATCTACAATCGTTTGTGACCACTTGAACGAACTAAAAAAGAGGTAGATTTTTATATCAACCCCAATTATTTCAAACTTACCCTTAATTATTATATTGATACCACGCTACTGATACCACGCTGATTATTTTATGATGATTTCGTCTCCTGATCTGATTTCCCCATTCTTCAACACCTTGACAAAGATTCCTTCTCTGGGCATGATGCAGTCACCGACCTGCTGTTTAATCGCACACCCTTTATGGCATTCCTTGCCGATCTGGGTGACTTCGAGCAAAACCCCATTGATTTCCATTTGAGTTCCAATTGGCAGCGTGAACAGTTCAATCCCTTCAGTGGTTAAATTTTCCGCAAATTTACCGGGATCCAGTCCTTCAACGCCCATAGCCGTCATTTTATCAATGCTTTCCTGCCCCAGCAGGCTGATCTGTCGGTGCCAGTTCCCGCCATGGGCGTCCCCTTTTATGCCGAAATCAACCAAACATTCTCCAACTTCAACAGGATGTTTGATCACGCCTTTTCGGTCACTGGTATTCACTGCAATTACTTTAGCCATTATTACTCCTCGATTCTTTTACAGATTCAAATTTTTACCGATTTCTTCCATCACTATTAATTTATCCCAGATTTATTATCAATGTAGAAAGTATACCATAAAATCAGCCGCTGATCATTTGCATTTTTCTTCGGGAAGAGAATTTTTCACCAAACCGATCTATCATTATTTTACCAGCTTTCATTCTTCGCTATTTTATTTAGATTGTGATCTCTTTTTTTATTCGGGCAGCGTTCACTCATGATAAGCTTCTTTGGTTTTAGCTGTTTACTCGATGACCTCAAGAAATACTTCGATTATGCCGCCGCAGACCATGCCTTCTTCTTCCGCTTCCCATCCGGTCATATCCACCACATGCAGTTCCGGGGCAGGCGAATCTTCGCTTAACATCTCAATGGCTTTCATTTTAATGGCTGATTCCGCACAGCCTCCCCCGAGGGTCTCCACGGTTCTTCCGTCCGGGAAGATCAGCATTTTCGATCCGGTTTCTCGGGGTGCCGAGCCTTTCCGGCTGACAATCGTCGCCAGCACAATCTTCTGCTGAACAAGGTTATATTTTTCAATGGCTTTCAGGAGTTCTTTTGAATAACCGCAGCTTTCCTTTTCCTGGTTTTTTACCGATATGATCTCCGCCATAATGGAAACGGCGATTTCTGCGGGTGTTTCCGCCTTGATCTTCAGACCAATGGGGGTATAGACTTTTTCCAGCTGACTGGCATCCACGCCATTTCCTTCCAGCTGTTCCATAACCTTCTTCACCCGCAACCGACTTCCGATCATGCCGATATAGGCATTGGGTTTCTCGATGATGGTTTCCAGACAGACCTGATCATAGCGGTGGCCCCGTGTTACGATGACAAAATAAGTGTTCTTGTCCCCTTCGATTTTTGCCAGCCCGTCTTCAAAGGGTTCGCAAATGACCCGATTGGCACCTGCTGCCTGAGCGTTTTGGGAGAAATCGTAGCGGTCTTCGATGACCGTCACATTAAAATCCGCCATCAGGCCGATTTTGATAATGGGGATTGAGATGTGTCCGGCGCCGCAGATCACAAGTTTCTTTTCCGTACCGACGCGTTCGCAGAATACCCGACTACCGTCAATGGACAGGCTCCCGTTTTTGGTATCATTTAAAATAATTTCACTGTGACTGCTTAAAAAGCCGTTCTGTTCTGTTTCAAAGCGGCATTCATTTTCGTCAAAAAAGGCCTTTTCGCCGAGATGCTCTCCGGCCACGACGGTTGCCACAGAATTCTTATGATTGGGACTGCTGTCCCGAATAATTTCATACAGTTTGTTCATATTTTTTGTCCTTCACTTTCTGCTGATCAGGTTTCACTCGATTCATGCGCCTTTTCCGAAGCCGCAGTTCGGGAAGGTACAGACATCACAGGAAAGGCAGAGGCCGCCCTGTCCCAATTGGGTAAAGTCGCCAATTCTCAGACGTTCGTCGGTCATGATCCGGGGCAGGACTAAATCAAAGATGGTTCGTTTCGCATACATCACGCAGCCGGGAAGCCCAATGATAGGGATTTTTCCTTGATAGTAGGCCAGTAGAAACATGGCGCCGGGAAGTACCGGGGCACCGTAGGTGATCATTTTGGCGCCGGTATTCTTGATGGCCAGAGGCGTCCGGTCATCGGGATCCACACTCATTCCTCCGGTGCAGATAACCATATCCGCGCCTTTTTCCAGCAGTTTCATGATCGATTCGGTAATCATCTCGTGCTCGTCATTTGAAAGAATGTGTCCGACGATTTCAACATCAAATTCCGCCAGTTTTTCTTCAATCACCGGCGTGAAGGTATCTTCAATCCGTCCGTAATAGACTTCGCTGCCGGTTGTAACAATGCCGACTTTTTTGTGGGCATATTTTCTGATCTCAAAAAGCGGAGCGTCTCCGCATAAGGCCTTGGCCTGATTCATTTTGCTTTCTTCAATTACAAGGGGAATCACTCGGGTACCAGCCAGGATGTCTCCGGCTTTTACCGCAAAATTGCCGTGACGGCTGGCGATCATCATCTCTCCCAGGGCGTTGACCTGATTGACTTTCTCTTTGTCGACTTTCAGAACCCCGTCGCAGGCCGCTATCAGTTCGATCTTTCCTTCTTTTATTTCGGAAGGTCCCATATTTTCGCCTTTGCACAGATCGTAAAGAATTTTGGCTGCATCGTTTTCATGAAGCATGCCTTCTTCTTTTTCCCAGACATACAGATGTTCCTTCCCCACCGATAGCAGCACCTGGATGTCTTCCTCCCGTACAATATGCCCTTTTGAGAATACCGGTTCTTTTTTCACGCCTTTGATAATCTGGGTTATGTCGTGACAAAGCACGCTGCCGACGGCGTCGGTTGTTTCAATCTGTTTCATTCACTTCTCCTGTTTTACCGTATTGTTTTTTTTAATAAATTATCTTCAAAAACTGAATCGTTATGCCTGTTCTCTATATAAATCTGCAAATCAATTTAATGATTTTTTGTTCTTTTTTTCTGCAATCATTTCACATGGTGTATTTCATATCTGAAGCTGTCAAAAGCCTATTAATAATAGCTGTTTTTCTTATTTAAGGTTAAGAGGCAAAAATGTCATATTCTCAGACATTTTTGCCTCAGTTGTTAGAATAATCCGCTTAGGGATTTTGGTCAACTGACTAAACGGTTCTAAATTTGCATGATGATTTGGACTTGATTAATTTTATCTATGTTAAGTTCCGTTATTTTTAATTATTATCATATCAGCTGGCCATAAGTTTATTAATGTTTACAACTTATTTAAGTGCATCCAGACCAGCCTGAGCCACGCTCATGTCTTCTGCGACACTGCCTCCGCTGACACCAATGCCAGCGATGATTTTACCATTTTCTATTATGGGGAAGCCACCGCCAAATGCAACCATTCTTCCATTATCACAAGAAGTGATTCCAAAGAGTTGACCTGATTCTTTGGCAAGATCGGTTAATGTGTCGGTACTCATTTTAAGTGCAACTGCGGTATAGGCTTTATTCGTCGCAATGCTCATGCTGGCTAATAAAGAATCTTCCATACGGTTATATAATACCGTATTTCCATTTGCATCACATACAACGATCACCATTGGCACATCAATTTCGATTGCTTTTACTGCAGCCGCTTCAGCCATTTTTTTTGCCATATCTAATAATTTACCGGTAGTTGTCATTTTATCCTCCACTTTTTTTAAAAAATTTTTTATTCATCTCAATTTATCTGTTTATACCACAACCAAGTCCAACTTATCTGTTTATACCACAATCAAGTCCAAATTAACATGCAAATTTATGTTCGTTTAATCAGCACATCTATTTAAAAGCAATTTTCATGCCAATATGAAAGCGACTGAATTAATGGCTTTTTTCAGGTTTTCATTCGATTTGTTCGTTTATTGATCGTTTTTCAGTGAAAGCGTCTGTTCATTTATTGATCGTTCGTTCGCTTATTGATCACTTTATTTCGACTAGAAGAAATCAGCTGAAAGTCCTTTTTTAACCCGGAAGCGTTTCGTTTTTCTTCTAAGGAATAGCTATGCTTCACTGATTTTTAAGGCAACCATGGTAATATCGTCAAATTGAGGTGCTCCACTAACAAAGTTGTCAATATCTTTTTTTATCATTAACAATAGCTCATCAGGCGTTAATCCAATACTGTTGTTGAGAACAGACTGCAATCTTTCCTCGCCGTATAAATCATTATTAAT
>JGI24143J45723_1000977_pt1 | contig 14214 bp, 10 predicted proteins | sample BarGraIncu00432A_FD_45723 | JGI IMG/M metagenome (IMG submission 45723)
CGATAAAACAATCAGTCTGGTTGTAGCGATTGGGCCAGTGATCATGATGAAATTTGTCGCCGAAACAACACGCCCCTACGGTATTCCAACTGTAGTCAGCCTTAATCCCATTATGGTAGATGGTACAGGTATGTGCGGCGGTTGCCGAGTATCAGTGGGTAATGAGACGAAATTTGCCTGTGTTGATGGTCCGGAATTCGATGGACATAAGGTTGATTTTGATGTATTAATGTCTCGTCAGCGTATGTATAAACCTCAAGAAAAAGAGCAGAACGAGCATTTTGCTGGACATCAGGAAGGAGGGTGCAAATGTCAATCTCATTAAAAAGACACCCAATGCCTGAACAAGATCCCAAGGTGCGAGCTAAGAATTTTGATGAAGTCACTCTTGGTTATACAGCTGAGTTAGCCCAAGCTGAAGCCCAGCGCTGCCTAAACTGCAAGACAGCTCCTTGTCGCAAGGGATGTCCTGTGCAAATTGATATTCCTGCTTTTATTAAGCTTATTAAAGAAGACGACTTAGATGCCTCTATTACTAAGATTAAAGAAGCAAACGGTCTGCCAGCAGTCTGTGGTCGAGTGTGTCCTCAGGAAGAACAATGCGAAAAATATTGTGTCTTAGCCAAAAAAGGCGAAGCTGTTGCCATTGGTCGTTTAGAACGTTATGTTGCAGATGCTTCTCGGGATAAAGGGGAAGCGATCAATGCCCTAGAATTTGCGGCTGATGCTCAGAAGGTTGCCATTGTTGGTTCAGGACCAGCGGGACTCAGTGCTGCTGGTGATTTGGCAAAATTAGGCTATAAAGTCACTATTTTTGAAGCTCTCCATTTACCTGGTGGTGTACTCATGTATGGCATTCCAGAATTTCGTTTGCCGAAAGATAAAGTCGTACAGGTAGAAATTAATAATTTACGCAAACTTGGTGTGGAAGTTGTTGTTAATGCCGTTATTGGTAGTACATTTACAGTCGATGAATTGCTGGAAAAAGAAGGTTTCGAGGCTGTATTTATTGGCTCCGGTGCTGGTCTTCCTCATTTTATGAATGTACCTGGTGAAAATCTGAATGGTGTATATTCTGCTAATGAATTTCTAACTCGTTGTAATTTGATGAAAGCTTATCTCCCCGAAAGTGGCACACCTATTTATGTTGGAAAACGAGTTGCGGTAGTCGGGGGCGGGAATGTGGCTATGGATGGTGCTAGAACAGCACTTCGCCTTGGAGCAGAGCATGTATCTATCGTATATCGCCGCTCAGAAGAAGAGTTACCAGCCCGACTTGAAGAAGTCCACCATGCCAAAGATGAAGGTATTAATTTTCAATTACTCACTGCACCGACAGCAGTACTTGGCAATAAAGAAGGCTGGGTAACGGGTCTACAGTGTGTTCGTATGGAACTAGGGGAACCTGATGCGACCGGCCGCCGACGTCCCATAGAAGTTCCCGGTTCTGAATTTGTCCTCGATGTAGATACTATTATTATTGCCATAGGTCAAGGGCCTAATCCCTTGGTACAGTCGACGACCAAAGGATTAGAGATAAATAAAAAAGGCAATATTAATGCTGATGCTGAAACGGGCGCCACCAGCAAACCTGGTGTATTCGCGGGTGGAGATATTGTTACAGGGGCTGCCACGGTTATCCTCGCCATGGGGGCAGGGAAGAAGGCTGCAGTGGCCATTGATCAGTACCTACAAAAGAAGAAAGCGAGTATGTAAAGTAGAAGGAATCAATCCTTGAGGTCAAAATATTGAAACACGAAGACGCGAAGAGGCGAAGATAGTAGGTCGATAAAGTCTTTCGACACCTAATAATCTTCATACTCTTCGCGTCTTCGTGTTTAACGTGGTTTTACCCTCTGCGTTCTCTGCGCCTCTGCGGTAAATCGTTCTTAGCTTAGGCGGGTTAATTTTCTAATGTTTCCTGATTCCATCCAAATATATTTTGAGTGCTTGGACAACATAGTCCTCGCCTGAATGGTCGGATAAAGGCGTGAGCTCTTTAAAAAGAGGTGTGGTAATAAAATAAAAATTCATAATCCCAGCCATGGATATGGTAGCATAGTTAAGATTCAGATCAGGAGCAAAATCTCCCTGCTCAACTCCGGCGCATAGAGACAAGTAGACAAATTTATAAAGCCTAGAAATATGTTTCTTTATGAGACCTTGGCCACAGGTCGTTGGATTCATGATCTCACTCATCATAAAATTGGTTAGAAAAGGACGTTCACGGTGGATGATGGCGACGTTTTGTGCATACATCGTCAGACGTTCAATGGCTTTTAGATTGGTCATAGTTTCTACTGATCTTAGCAACTTGTCTATAGGCAAAAAAGTTTTTTCTAACACCGCTTGATAAAGACCTTCTTTACCTTTGAAGTAGTAAGAAATGGCAGAACTATTCACCTGGGCAGCATCGGCTATTTCGCGGATAGACACAGCGACAAATCCTTTTGTCGCGAATAATGAAAGAGCCGTATCAATAATTTTATTTGCAGTATCATTTTCCATAGTATGCAACTCCTCGAATCAAAAAAGTCTATAACTTTATAATACTCTTTATTGACTACTCTAGACAATCTTCTTCTGAAATTTTTTGATGCTAATTGTTAGTACAATGGTTATAAATAAGGTTAGGGACAGAACCTGGGGCCACAATACACTTAACCCCACACCTTTGAGGATAATCCCTCGCATGATCTGCAGATAGAAAGTAAGAGGTAGAATATTCCCTAGTAAATTAAAGAAGAGTGGCATGGCCTCCCTTGGAAACATAAATCCAGAAAGTAATATACTGGGTAAAAAAACGAAAAATGACATTTGCATAGCTTGCATTTGAGTTTTTGCCACAGTAGAGATTAAAAGACCTTGGGCCAGTGAGGCAATAATAAAGAGAGATGTAAGACCGTACAATAAACCAAGACTGCCACGGATGGGCAAGTCAAATACGAAAAGACCTACTAATATAGAGACTGTGACTTGTACATAGCCAACAATGCTATAGGGAATAATCTTTCCCAGCATAAGTTCCCATGTTTTCATTGGCGTAACAATGAGCTGCTCTAGTGTTCCCCGTTCCCGTTCGCGGACGATAGCCATCGAGGTGATCATCACCATGGTCATGGTTAAAATAACCCCCATAATACCTGGAACCATGTAAAAAGCCGATACGAAATCCGGATTGTACCAGGGGCGGATACGGATATCATAGGGACTTTTTTCGGGATGTCCGGTATAGCCTTGTATTTTTTGCAATAAAATTTGTTGAGAGTTTAATTGACCTATCATTTGAGCAGCGCTAATAGCTGAAGAGGCAGACATGGAGTCAGTGGCATCCACAATAACCTGTACTGTGGCAGTTCGACCATGCTTTATATTCTCTGAAAAATCCGGGGGTATAATAATACCCACCTTAGTTTTACCAGAATCAACTGCATCATTTATTTCTCGAAAACTGTTAGCAGCGTAGTTTAGATCAAAATATCCACTCGCCGTCAAGGAATCAAGTAGATCACGGCTATCTTGCTGCAAGGATTGATCAAATACAATGGTGGGTAGATGCTTAACGTCCGTGTTAATAGCATAACCAAAAAGCAAGAGTTGTACAATGGGCATGACCAGCATCATGGCTAATGTTAACCTGTCACGTCGCATTTGGAGAAATTCTTTGATGAGCAATGCTCGTAGGCGCTTCATGTGACCATCTCCTTACGTTGTGACTTTACTAAATAAACAAATACGTCTTCTAAGCCTGGGGCGATTTGTTTGTAGGGCAATGAGGCCATTTGTATCAGTTGATCTATCTTTACAAGAATATGCACACTGGCACCGCAAGGGTAAATATCGAGATACGGGATGTTGCTGGCTATTATAGTTTCTAGCAATTCCATGGGCTGGGGAGTTGCAATGGACAACAATAGACCAGGAATCATCTTTATAAGCTCTGACGGAGTGCCGTTGGCAATTAAGTTCCCTTCAAAGATAAAACCGATCTCATCGCAATGCTCAGCTTCATCCATGAAGTGAGTGGTAACCATTACCGTAGTACCTTGGGCGGCTAATTTATAAATAATATCCCAAAACATACGTCGAGATTTGGGATCAACACCACCTGTGGGTTCATCAAGAAACAGAATCGGTGGGTTGTGAATAATTGAACAGCCTAGAGCTAAACGTTGTTTCCATCCGCCTGAAAGATTGATGACTAATTCATGTTGCCGGTCTTCCAAATCAGCCAAAGAAAGCATTTCTTTAATTTTTTCTTTGCCTACATCCCTGGGCAAACTGTACATGCCGGCATAAAAATCCAAATTTTGTAGAACCGTTAGATCATCATACAGACTGAATTTTTGGGACATGTAGCCAATTTTATGCTTGATAGCATCACTGTCACGAGTCATATCCAGGCCTAAGATTTTGCCGCTTCCTGAAGAGGGTTCCATGAGTCCACACAACATACGAATGGTGGTAGATTTACCAGAACCATTAGGTCCTAGAAAACCATAGATGCAGCCTTGTTTAATCTGCAAGGAAACCTTATTTACAGCAGTAAAATCACCAAAGCGGCGCGTGAGGTTGGTCAGTTCCACAGCATACATTTCAATTCTCCTCCCTTGCCAGAGCAACAAAGACATCTTCCAAGGTGGGCTGAATTTCTTCTAGTGTGGTGATCTCAATATTCATCTCGGTAAGCACTGATTGTATCTGAGTGATAGCTGTGGTCACATCATCCACCACCAAATGATATTTATCACCGAACATATTAATAGCAAGAAATGAACAGTTTGCTAAATGGGTTTTAATATTACGGTCACTGGTTCCTAGCTCCAGTACTTTGTAAGGATAGGATTGGCGCAAGCTTTCTGGGGAATCACAGGCGACAATGCAGCCATTGTGCACAAAGGCGATACGTGTACAAAATTCGGCCTCATCCATGTATGGTGTAGATACAAAAATACTTGTACCTTCCTTATTAATTTTGAATAACATTTGCCAAAACTCCCGCCGGGAGACGGGATCAACACCGGTAGTTGGTTCATCAAGGAAAAACAGCCTCGGCTGGTGCATCAAACCGGCTGCTAACGCCAATTTCTGTTTCATGCCACCCGACAAATTATCAGCTAGGCGATCCTTAAATGGTAGTAAGTTGGTAAAGCCAAGGATGCGACTGGCTAAAGCATCAATTAGTTCCGTTGCTTGGCCGTATAACGCTCCAAATAATCGAATATTTTCCATGACCGTCAAGTCCCCATAGAGGCTAAATTTTTGCGGGACATACCCCAGATATTCTTTGATGTGTTCCGGATTGGTAGCGCCGAGTACGGTAAGAGATCCGGTCGTTGGCGAGAGAAGTCCTGTTAGCATCCGGATAATGGTTGTTTTGCCGGCACCGTCTGGTCCAACCAGCCCAAAGATTTCACCCTTCCTTACTTCCAGCGAGACATCATTGATTGCTATCCTGGTTCCGTAGTTTTTTGTTACATTCTTTAATGTAATCATTGGATGACCACATCTGCTGGCATACCTGGCTTTAAGATACCTTCAGAATTATCAATTTTGACTTTAACATAAAACACTAGATTGGCCCGTTCTCGCTCAGTAATGCTCTGCCGTGGTGTGAACTCTGCATTTTGACTGATTTCCTTAATTGTTCCAGCAAATATCCGGCTGGGGTAAGCATCAATATGCACATCTACAGGTTGCCCCAATTGAATAAGGCCAAGTTGCTCAGAAGAAACATAGATTTTGACCCAGCAATTCCTTAGATCTCCCACCGTGGCAATGGCTGAGCCGGCAGTAAGATATTCTCCGTCTTCAAAGTTTTTGGTTAATACTACGCCGTTAAGTGGGCTAGAAATGATGGTATCCCCAACATTAGCGCGAGTAACGTCACTAACGGCTTGTAACCTCTTTAGTTCAGCTCGCTGAGCCTCAATAACATCGGGACGGTTGCCTTCAACGACCAGGCTCTGTTGCGACTGAGCGGCAAGCAGAGCATTGTAGGCAATATCATAGCTAGACTGAGCAACATCAAACTGCTGGGTGGCAATTGCGTTTTCCCGGTAGAGAACGCGATAACGTTCCAAATCGGTTTTGGCTTTCTCATATGTTGCTTGAGCAGACGCCATACTGGCTGTAGCTTGTTTGATTTCCTGTTGCCTTGGGCCTTTTTCAAGATCGCTCAATTGTACCCTGCCCTTACTAAGTGCGGCCTCATCCGCAAGTAGTTGAGCTTCTAGGTCCCCACGACGAATGTGGGCAATGACTTGGCCGCTTTGTACAGTATCGCCTACTTGAATTTGTAGGTCGGACATATAGCCATTCGTCTTGGGGACGATATCGGCAATTGTTACTTGTACTGTACCGGTGGCAGTGATACTATTGGTCTTGGGTAGATAGAGTTTATAACCAACAATAGCCGTCAAAGTCAAAAAAATAATAGCAATCAGGATAATTTTTTTAGTCATGTTTTTCCCCCCTTTTTTAATATTAAATCAATCGATTGATTTAATATTATTCTTTGCATTATATTTTGTCAATAGTTAATCGTGCGTGCCTGGCATTGATGGATATTTTAAAAAAGGTAAATAAAAAGAGATAGGAAATGCTGTACATAACAGATGCTATGTACAGCATGTTCTATCTCTTTTATAGCTCACTTAAAGTTGTAGTGGGAATGTTGGTCATTTTAAGAATCACTATTTGCAAATTCAGAATTAAACGACATGACTATGATAATATCAAATCTTTTAAAATAGAGATTGCAATTTAATAAATTCAACATTGTAGTGAGATATTCTACTGGATATCTCATTTTTCGACAAAAATCTACTTGCCACCTCATTTCTAGCAGGATCTGCAAGGACCAGCGTAGAAGAGGATGAGATACAAGGTAAAGAGATACAAGGTAAAGAGAAAGGATTTTAGAGTTATTTGTTGAAAATATAGGTACAATAGTATTAGGCTTTCCGATTCCAAGTAAGACCAACTGAGGCTTGGCGCAAACCAAGTTTTCTTTACGCAATCAGAAAGTATAACATTTTACCCTCTGCGTTCTCTGCGCCTCTGCGGTAAATCGTTCTTAATTTAGGACGCGATTGTTAACCACAGAGGCGCAGAGGACACAGAGAAGGTCTTTTAAAGGACGCCGCAACGTTTTTCTTATATATATAACGCACTAAGTTATTGTCATTGCGACGAGGTACGAGGAAGCAATCCCCTACTTGCTAGTGATTGCTTTGCGATACTCACAATGACGAAAAAAGACATGGAGCATTTTTCTTATGTATAAGTATGGATAAGATAAATAGATGATTCAATTGCAAGTACTGAATCAGTTGCTATGGGCTTAGATAATAAGGAGCACTTACATGAAGCATTTAATATTGCAGCAATTTTGGGATAGTATACCACAAGAAAAGTTAAAGCATGTACGCCTTAAGTTACCTTATTATCTTGAAAAATTATCGACTGAACGTGGTAATATCAGTAATATGCCCAAAGGATTTTATGCGCGGCGCATTCGGGGTACGGCAGATAAATATAAGTTCCGGATTGCTAATGATGATCGCATTTTGTTTATGTATGCTGATGATGTAACCGGTATCCGCATGGAAAACAGGTGTGGCATAGTACTTCTTGCCTATTGTAATCATGATGAGCAAATTCGCAGTGGTAGAAAAATAGAGGTTACTGGTAATGAAGAATTTTCTGAATGTGATTTTGATATTCAGAGTTATATAGAAAAGACAGAGACAAAAGAGTTTTGCGAAATTGAAGCAAAGTATAAAACATTAAATTTGATGATTGATAATAGCCGTGCTTATCAGGTAGAAGATAATGACTTGGCACGAATGGCAGAAGATGGAGTTAAAGATTGGCAGTATTATTTGAATAATGAACAATATGATTGTGTGCAGATACATGATCGACCAGTTTTTCTGTCAGGTGGGGCGGGCACTGGTAAATCTACCATTGGTTTACATAAATTATTTGCCCTGAGCAAAAATAAGGATGCTAGATTGGCGTACTTTACCTATACCAAAACCTTAAAAGAAGATTTTGCTAAAATGTATAATGGCTATCAGCAGGATTATCGTAAAAGTAATCCAGATGACTTGTGCGCAATTGTGGAATTTCATTCGTTAAATGAATTTTGTCTTACAACTTTAGGGAAAAAATCAATAAATTTGATACAATTCCGTAAATTTGAAAGTGAATTTTGTGCAAATAATTGGTTCCTATTTCAAAATATGACTATTCATAACATCGATATTTGGCAGGAAATTCGTGGACTGATTAAGGGATTCATGGGACCAAATTGGTTGCGTAATGAAGTATCCAAAGAACATCAATTTGACTTGCCCTTGATATCCCGGGAAATATATTTAAATTTGTCCGATGAGGATTCTATTTTTGATATAGAAGAGAAAAACAAAATTTATGCTATAGCAGAAAAATATCAAGAGTGGCTTGAAAATCAAAATAAGCTTGATGAAAATGATTTAGCCCGTGCTATGCTAATCTTGTTGGAGAAGGGCCAGTTACAGCCCATATATGACTATATTATGGTGGATGAGGTCCAGGATCTAAGTGAATTACAGATTTGCTTATTGTTATCATTAAAACGTAATCAAGCTAATTTTAATGATTACTTTTTTAGTGGCGACATTCACCAAATGATTAATCCGACATATTTTAGTTTTAGCCGTCTGAGGATGCCTTTCCATTATCAACACGTAGACAAAGCACTACAGATATTGGAGAAGAACTATCGTAGTCAGGAAAATATTGTGCAGTTGAGTAATAAAATGGGACTACTGTGCAAGACTTATATTGGAGCGAAGGATAACTTCAGTGCAATCGCATTACAGAAGCCTGGAAACTTACCATTTTGGTTATTGCCCAGTGTGGAAAATAGGCAACAACTATTCTCTGTTTTACAACGACAAGACCGTAAATATGCAATTATTGTTGTTCCTAATGAAGCCGAGAAAAAACGCATAAAAGTAGAAACGGGGACAGATGAACGTATTTTCACCGTTCAGGAAATTAAAGGCCTGGAATATGATTACGTAGTTTGCGTAAACATACTGACACCTTTTCTTAAAGAGTGGCAGGATATCATGGCAGGCCGAGGAAAAAAGAACGCCAAATATCGTTATTATTTTAATATCTTCTATGTCGCATTAACCAGAGCCAAACAAAATTTGTGTATTTATGAGGACAATATTGAACATCCACTGTTACTCAAGATTAAAGAATATTTGCAACAAGTAGCCCGATTTGACCCAACGGTAATGGATTTAGTGAGACGTGCCAACCGCCTAGAGGTGTTGAGTGATGCCCGCAATCAAGAACGATTGGGAAATTATGAACAGGCCATGCAGGGCTATGGGGATAGTAATGATCAACTTGGAGTTTTACGCTGTGAAGGTAGGCTTTATCAGGAGAAAGGCTTATATTTTGAAGCTGTTAAATGCTTTTTGGCTGCAGAGGAAAATGATGAGGCTTGGAGGGTAGCTGAGGAAGAGGAAAATGATAAACTTCGTCTAGTTGTATTATTCCAGATTATGAAGTTGCCAGAGGATATGGAAAAAAAGTTCGGAAAACCCTTAGATGTTATACATGAAATCATTACTAGAGAAACTGGGGATAGTGATTTTTTAGAGCTAGTGAACAAAAACTATCTCGGACCTAAATGGGATGAATATCAAAAAAAATGTGATGATTGTTTGAAGGGTATTGAAATGATCAAAAAGGAGTTCACACCGAATGAGTGATAAGCAAATTGAAAGTTTATTGAATGGGTTTGTTAAAAGCACCCAGTCTCTGAGTTCATTACAAGAAGGCATTTTAAGTTTACATGGAGTCATGGAGCAGTTTCATACCGCAACAAAAGATTTTGCAGTGAAAAATGAGCTAGATACACTGTTGCCTAAAGTAAATGAGCATTTTGCTCAGGCCAATCATGTGTATTCTAATATTACTGATAATTTAAAAAAGATCCAAGATCAGACGGAAGAAATACAGCAGACAGGACAGTTATGTTCAGATCATATAGAAACGTCTTGGCAACAATTAAATAGCATTCAGGGGTATCTACAAAAATATTTGGATGAGATCATTCCTTTTTATCAGACCCTTGATACAGAAATGGCAATCGTGCATGATGTACAGCAGTCGACAGGGACCGATTTGAAAAACATTCATACGGATATGAATAAGATTTTAAATATGCACAGTGAACTTACTAGGAAACTCGATAAGCATAAAGAGTTGTTAAACCAAACTTCACAGCAACAACAGGATGTAGCTGATCTTTTTACCACTATCAGTAAAGTTGGTGAACAATGTGCCAATCAATCGGCACAAACCTTCACGGAATTGAAAGAGATCGGCACTTATCTCCAGATATATACCCAAGAGATGGTACCTGCATATCAGAAAATGCAGGAAGAAGTAGTGAGTTTACGGAATATGCAGAGTAACATGACTGATGTTGCTAGTTCTATAAATGGGAGTGTCCAGGAAATGAGTGTTATGCAGCAGGACTTAAAGCTGCAAATGACTGAATATCGTCAGATGATGACTGAATCAAGGCATATGCAACAAGAACTCATGGGGATCGCACAAAAAAATTTGGCAATGAATGCCTTCGTTGAAAAAATGCACGGGTCAGAGATGGTAGCTACTGAATATTTCCATGCCATCTGTGAACAATGGCAAAAAGAACATTTGAATGAAGCCATTGAAAAGTGGTCAGAGGAACATCTGGATGAGGTTATTAAGAAAAAAATTAAAGGCGCCTTTGGCTTTGGGAGTAAATAATAAGTACGCTTTAGTATACAGCTTTTAAGTCGTAAAATAGCCGCCAATCATTGAAGATTAGGCGGTTATTTATTTTTCGCCATCTCAATAGATGGTCGCAGGAAAAAAGAGGGAACTTGTCGAAAATTAGAGTAAACATAGTGTTAAATTCTGAACTGACCCATTAGAGGATATGAGAAGGAGTTGCTTCTATGAATGAAAAGATATCTTCGAGTGCTCTTAATATCACGGTGGTCTATGTAGTAATCAGTGTATTATGGATTTTAATATCGGATCATTTTTTAAATTATTTAGTATCAGATCCAGCATTCATAGCAATCTTGGCAATTATAAAAGGATGGATGTTTGTAGGAATTACAGCAGCTTTGTTGTATAAATTGATTGATAGAAATACGAAATTGTTAATAGAGTCAAAAGAAGAATTGCAAATAAAACATGAGCAAGTCATGGCCACTTATGAAGAATTACTTGCCAATGAAGAAGAATTGAAGCAACAGTTTGATGAATTATTAAATCGAGAAGAACAGATTAACCGACGCAATGAATGCTTACATGCTTTGCATGAAACGTCCCTCATATTAGTCCAGGAACATATGGTAGAAGATCCTTTGGCGATGGTTGTCAATAAGATGATGGGGATGAGTGGTGCACAGTTTGGATATATTTATTTGCTAGATGAAAATGAGAAGCTAATGAAGCCTAAAACTGTATGTGGTTTTTCAGTGGATTATATTCAAAAAGCTGTAAAACAAGGGCAAGGAATTATTGGTAAAGTATGGGAAGGTGAACAAACCCTTGTTATACATAATTATCATGAATGGGAAGATCGATTAAGCGAGCCTATCTATAGCCTTCTGCGAACAGGTATTGGTATTCCTCTCAAAGTGGAGGGGAGGGTTATTGGCATTTTTAGTATGAATTACACGGAAGATCATCTGTTTGATAAGGAAGAACTACAAATGTTAGATAGCTTCGCAGAACTTGCATCCATTGTGCTAGGAAACGTTCTCTTAAATGAAAAATTTTTAGCAAGTCAGTACCGCAACCAAGTACTAATCGACGCACTGCCGGATTCAATCTTTCAGCTAGATCGTAGTGGCACCTTACTTAATTATAAACAAGATAAGGCATTTACATTACTCACTGATCTGCAAGAAAAGATCGGGAAAAAAATAGAGACGTTTTTAACAGGTGAAACTTCGTCCATGGTGATGGAAAAAATAGAAAATGCTCTTTTAACAGGAACAATTCAATTATTTGAAGATAAGCGGATGCAACAAGGTAGAGTTACATACCAGGAAATACGAATTATTGCTAGTGGTGCTAATGAAGTTATCGCGATTGTCCGCGATATTACGAGTCGCAAAGAAATGGAAAATAAGCTGCACTATTTTGCTTTGCATGATAAAGTTACTGGGTTGTATAATAGGGCGTTTTTTGAAGAAAAATTGCAGCAGTTGACTGATAGTGGTCAGATTCCTATTGGTATCATTATGTGTGATATTGATGGACTAAAGTTAGTGAATGATACTTTTGGACATCAAGCTGGTGATAGACATCTTGTCAGTGCGGCTAATATTATCACAGAGTGTATAGCAGACGATGGGGAAATTGCACGTGTGGGTGGTGATGAGTTTGCAATCATTTTACCCAACAAAAATCGTATGCAAGTTGAGGACTATTGTCATCGTATTCGTGAAAAAGTAAGTCGGTACCGCAATGTAGAGAATGAGATACCCATGAGTATTTCTATTGGACTTAGCGTTAGAATTCATCCTGAGAAAAGTATGGTTGAAGTGTTTAAAGATGCTGATGATAATATGTATCGCCAAAAATTATATAGTAGCCAAAGTGTTCGTAGCTCTATTGTACAGACTCTTGGCAAGGCTCTTGAGGCTAGAGATTTTGTAACGGGTGGTCATGCTGACCGATTGCAATATTTAATTGTAAAATTGGCAATTGTTGTAGGGTTATCAGAAAGCAAGCTATCTGATTTGCGCCTATTTGGCAGGTTTCATGATATTGGGAAAGTGGGTATTCCTGATGAAATTTTGTTCAAGCCAGCAGGCTTAACGAAGGATGAGTTTGATATTATGAAACGCCATTGTGAAATAGGGTATCGTATTGCTCAATCTTCTGGTGATTTAGCTCCAATAGCGGATTGGATACTGAAGCATCAGGAATGGTGGAATGGTCAGGGTTATCCACTAGGGATCAAGGGGGATGAGATACCGTTGCCTTGCCGCATATTATCAGTTGTTGATGCTTATGACGCCATGACCAATGATCGTCCTTATCGCACAGCAATGCATCATGATACTGCAATTGCTGAACTTGAACGATGTTCTGGCACACAGTTTGACCCGAGCCTTGTGGCGCTATTTAAACAATTAGTGATGCAAGCTGAAAGGGCGAATTTATAATGTATAAGTTCTGCCAACCGCCAAGGCACAATGTCGCTACGCGACACACAAAGGATAAGTTTATTAGGGAAATTAGGTAAAAACGTTAAACACGAAGATATGAAGATGGGAAGATGATACGAAGAACACAGAATAAAATAGTTTTTAAATACTTCGTGATCTTCGATCTCTTTGCGTCTTCGTGCTTAAACGTATTTTTCTTTCTATTTTTTTAAGGAAGCGTTAGCGCTTTTCCGAACGTAAAGTGGTTAAAATAAAAATAATACTAAGGGGGAAGAGTGCATTGTAGCACTCAATCGTAATGAATTTTGTTGCAATTGATTTCGAAACTGCCAATTCTAGTCGCTCCAGTGTATGCAGTCTGGCGGCTGTTACTGTCGAAGATGGACAAATTATTCGATCGGCCTATTCCTTAATCCAGCCTCCTGAGATGAAGTTTGATTACCATAATATAAAAATTCATGGGATTTATCCAGAGGATGTTATCAATAAACCAACATTTAATCAATTATGGGAACGAATATGTCCTCATCTTGAAAATAAGATAGTCATTGCCCATAATGCTTCTTTTGATATGAGTGTGCTGAGGAGTATATTAAAAGAATATTCCTTACCACTACCAAAGTTTCGACATGCTTGTACAGTCGAAATTGCCAGAAAAACATGGCCCGGTGAGGATAATTATAAATTAGATACACTGGCCCAAAAATTTCAGATTGATTTTGATCATCACAATGCTCTTCATGATGCTCGCACTTGTGCTAAAATCGCCATACTTGCTGGGCAACAACTAAAGACTGATAATTTTTTGCAGTTAATGAAGATACTGAAATTGTCAGTTAAAGATTTTCTGTGAGTTTAAAAGAATATATGGATATACTATAAAAGTACGCTAGAATGTATAAGTTTTTTTGGGTAATTGAGTAAAAAAACGTTAAACTCGAAGATATGAAGATGCGAAGAT
>JGI24143J45723_1000978_pt1 | contig 14192 bp, 12 predicted proteins | sample BarGraIncu00432A_FD_45723 | JGI IMG/M metagenome (IMG submission 45723)
GCCTCGGGCGACCGCCGGTCGCCCCTACCTGTTACCAGAATATACCGCATAAGTGACGTCACAATTACCTCCCCTGGCATCCCGACTACTTAAAACTTGGGGATCCGCAGGCGACTTATCATAAGTGAACCGGAAAGCGCGAATAAAAGGACCAACGGGTGCAGCGTGAACCCGGCTACCACCAGCTGCCCGAACCAGAGCGAATCGCCTAAGGCGTCCTGCGAGGCGGCCCAGGCCATCAGCAGTACCAGCACCAGCGAGGTCGGGATGGGCGTCCCTTCAAAGTACTTAACCTTGTCCCCTCCCTCGGAGAGGGCATCAGCTGTTACATTGTAGCGCGCCAGACGGGAAACGCCGCAGGCGACAAAATAGGCGAGCACGATGCGGTCGTAGAAACCCTGCATGCCGCAACCGTAACCGATGACGGCCGGCGCCACGCCGAAAGAGATGACATCGGAGAGCGAATCAAGTTCACGCCCGATGCCGGAAGTAACCCGGCGCCAGCGCGCGATCCTGCCGTCGAGGACATCGAACACCAGGGCCGCAAAGACCATTCCGCCGGCATAGTAGATGTGCCTGACCTCGGTCGTCTGCAGATAGGTCAGCATGGAAAAAAGCGCTCCCATGCCGCAGACCGCGTTTGCCAGGGTGAACCAGTCGGCCAGCTGGAATTCTCGAATCAGCGCGAAGTGTTTGGTTTTTGGCGTTTCCATCGTGATACGGGTCTCCTGCTATTAATTATAAGAAGTTCTCCCTCCCCTTCAAGGGGAGGGCCGGGTGGGAATGGGGTCTTCCCCTGCCCTACTTCTTAAGTAGCTCAATTTCCAGGGCAATAGTGATCTTTTCACCTACCATGATGCCGCCGCCCTCGAGGGTCTTATTCCAGACCAGGCCGAAATCTTTGCGGTTGATACTGGCGGTGGCTGTCGCTCCACGCTTCAGGTTGCCCCAGGGGTCCTTGAAAGACTTGGTCGGCCCTTCGACGTAGAGAACCACGTTCCTGGTTACGCCATGCAGGGTCAGGTCACCATGCACCTGCAGGGTTCCGCCCACGCCTATTTCGACCTTCCGGGAGATGAAGGTCATGGTCGGATAGTTGGCCACATCGAAGAAGTCGGCGCTCCTCAGGTGCTCGTCGCGCTTGATTACGCCGGTGTTGATCGAGGCGGTGGCAATGGTCACCTCCACCGTGGACTTTCTGAGATCCTTGTCGTCGATATTCACCACGCCAGAGACTTTTCCGAAATCGCCCTTCACGTTCGACACCATCATGTGGCGCACCTTGAACCCGACACTGGAGTGCTCGGGGTCAATACTGTAGGGGGTGGCAAAGGCAAAGGCCGGGATGGCAAGGACCAACAAAGCTGTGACAGCACGGATTATGCGTTGCATGGTTTGGATTCTCCTTTTCATTTTCACGCTGCCGGAATAAATCCGGTTATTTAGCTTCGAATTGGGCCCAGTACGCCTTGCTGCCATTGGACCGCTTATCCATTGGCCCATGGTTCAGTACAGCCAGGGCTGAGACGACAAAAACGCACATTACAACTATTATTACTATGCTCATTGTTAGTTCCTTCTATTTCCATCATTCAGGTCCCGTATGGTGAGCAGCGCCCGAGGGGACCCCCCCGGGACACGGCTTGCTGCTAAGGCCAGCCCGGGGGCTGGATCAGGACTCGATGCGCAGCTCGTCTGCCACCTCGAAGACTCCAGGAGCGGCCCAGGCCGCCCGCACCGCTTCTTCGCGCTCGGCCCAGGAACGGACCTGGCCGCTTAAGGTAATTTTACTGTCCAGAAGGGTTACTTTGATCGCCCGGGCATCTACCTTTGCGCTCCGCTTAAGCGCCGCTTCGATCCTGGCTCCCACCTCGACAGGCGTCGTATGCTGCACCATGACAATCTGGTTGCTGATGCCCCGCACCCCGAACAGGTGCCGCAGCGCCTTCTCGGCGGTGACCCTCTGAAACTGCCAATCGACCGTCCCTTCCAGGGTAATCCACCCTTTTTCGACGGTCAGCTTGAGCCTGCCGTTGGGCACGCTGACATTCCAGTCGAGGACATTTTCCGCAGCCCTGGCGATGTCTGAATCAATATAGTTACTGGCGCCGGGGAGTCTAACTTCGATTTCATCGGCCACCGAGGTGACCCCCAAAAGTCTTTTTACGCACCCCTGTGCCGCCCATTTCTCAGGGTAGCTGTCCACATTTCCGGTGAGCGTCACCACGCCGTCCTTGACGCTTACCCCGATTTCCGCGGCCTTCACCCCCGGATCCCAGCCCAGTTCATCAATAACGCTGCGTTGCAGTTCTCTGTCGCCGTCCATGATATTTCTCCTTTTTCCCGTTGCGCCGGCCTGCTAGCGGGCCGCATGCTGCCTTCCGGTAGGAATATAAGCTAAACGACGATCTTGCCGGGAGCCTTCTGGTGGATATCGACCTGGGTGGCGCCGGCTGTCATAAGGATGCTCTTCGCCTTGGCTACCTCCTCCGCCGAGCCGTGGGCAATAACGAGGAAACTGTCAGACTTCAGTGCCGACTCGTACTCCAGGGAGGAGTTATTGGGGACGCCGATACTGTAGAGCGCGGCAGCCAGGGCGCTCACGCCGCCGACCGCGACGGCACCTTCCAGTGCGCCGACCAGCCAACCGATTACCGGTCCGAACATGACCAGGGGACCGACGCCGGGAATGATGAAAACGGCCGAGCCGAACAACAGCCCCCAAAAGCCGCCCCAGTAGGCTCCCTGCTTGCCCCAGAACTTCATGCGGTCGCTCACATTGTAATAGCCGACGACCTGCTCCTCAGTGTGGTAGTCCTTTCCCACGATAGACAGCTTCTTCATGTCGAACCCCGCCCTCTGGAGTTCCTTGATGCTTGTTTCTGCCTCGGTGTGAGTCTTGAAAATACCTACCACTGCATTAAGCTCGGACATGTGTGGTCTCCTTTTTCATTTATCTGCAAACATTGTCATTTCCGGCTGCTAAAAACTATCAGCCACTGGACACGGTTACCATTGAACCAATATTCAGCCGGTTCCTTATCGACTAATACACGGTTCAACCATTGATCAGCGCACAGCAATACATACTTCGCAACTAGCGTGCCAGAGGCTACTGCGGGCTGAAAAAGGATAAGGGGTTGATTATAGGGAGTAAATCAGCGAGCGGGGATGCGGGAGGGGAAAAGCCGTCAAAAGGAAGCCGTCAGGTTTAACATAACGGCCATATATCGTGGTTGGCTGTCCGCGGTTGCCAAAACGGCACTCAAAGGCTGGCGGCGCTTTCGTCTTCGGGAAGCTCTGCCACGGCGGGAAGGGCGTTTTCCTCGTTCTGACGCTCGGTGGAAATCTCGACGGCAATGGCTGCGGCCTGCTCGGCCGGCATCCCTTCGGCGCGGCGCTCGTACTCCGCTTCGCCCCGGTCGTCGCGCTCCCTGATCTCCACGTCCTCCGCCTGCTTCTGCTGCCCGGGGAGCTCGACGCGCAACTCCTCCACCAGCATCAGGAGCGCCGCTGCCACCGGAAGCGCGAGCAGCGCCCCGACCATGCCGAGTAGCACGCTCCCGGCTAAAAGGGAGAGCAGGATGACCGACGAGGGAAGCCGCAGGGCGCGTCCGTAAACCCTCGGTACCAGCACGGCAACTTCAAACTCTTTGTAGATCAGCATAGCCACCAGGACGATGACCGTGATGGCCGGGCCGCCGGAGAGCGCTGCCCCCACTGCCGCACCGACCGCCAGCAGGGCGCCGATGTAAGGGAGCACGTCCGCCACGCCGGTGAAAACCGCGATCGCCAGGGCGTTGTCAATGGAGCAGGATTTAAGCAGTATGAAGACGAAAAGCGCCATGAAGGCGGAGGTGATCACCTGCCCGCGGATGTAGCCGCAGACAATGGTTTCCAGGTTCAGCATGACCCGGGAAAGCCGGATGTGCAGCGACCGCGGCACCACCAGGAAGAGCCCGCCGCGCAGCCGGTCCCGGTCGATCATGATGTAGAGCGCGAGGAATATCGAACTGAGCAGGTAGGCGAGAATCGCAATGGCGCGGGAGGAGTATTCGAGGGCATTGGAGGCGACCATGCGGGCGAGGTCGCCGGAATGCACCTTGCGCAGCAGTTCCGCCAGCGGGCTGGTCAGATGGGAGCCCGCCAGCCACTGCGCCAGGCGAGCCCGCAGCTCGGGCTCCTGATCCAAAAGGTTACTCGCCTGGGACATCAGCGAAGGGATGGTCATGGTGATTAGGAGTGAAGCCACCACCATGAGAGCGCTGAAGACCAGCGCGATGCCGAGCCCCCGGCGCAGGCGCCTGACTTCGAGCCAGCGCACCGCGGGACTGACCGTGCCGACCACCACGAGGGCCGCCACCAGCACCAAAACCACCGGCAAAAGCCGGCTCAAAAGCCAGAACGAGGCAATCAGCAACACCAGGGCGAAGACCGCTCCGGCCGGGAACTCGATCCGGATCACACGGGGGCGCTGCAGCTTCGGGGCAGCGGCCGGCCCCCGGTCTTGCCCGGGAGCGTTGGCATTGCGCGGCTCCATAGCTAGCAGTTGCCTGGGAGTCGGCGGGTTTCCTCATCGTACCCGGCCCTTCTCAAGTTGGTGAAGCCGACATCCCCGAACAAAGGATATTCCTCTCCCTGCACCGGTATTTCCGGGTAATTCCGGTTCAACTTCAGGATGACGTCCCACTCCCAGATATCCCCCAGATTGCCGTCGCAACATTCATAGGTGCAGTTATTCTTTGAGCTGGACCGGAATGCCCTTTCGCAATAGATGCAGTACATCCAGATCTCCTGCGTATCCTCTATCATGTTTGCCTCGATGTGTTTTTTTAAGCACGGACCTTGAGCCAATACTTCAGCAGCAGGCCATGACGCCGTCACGGGATCCCATCAGTCTGCGCAGCTTCAAAAGCGAACTGGACTCGATCTGGCGTATCCTTTCGCGGGTCAGCCCGAAACTCTGCCCGATGGCCTCCAGGGTCTGAGGTTCGCTGTCGTCCAGACCGAAGCGGAGCTTCAAGATCTTCTTTTCCGCCTCGGAGAAAGTCTCCATCAAGGTGGAAACCCGCTCGTAGGCGTGGTGCCCGTCGATCTGGTCCACCGGGGAAAGGGCCGAGGTGTCCTCAATGGTGTCGGCCAGGGAAAAGTCGCTGTACTCGCCGATCGGCTGATCGATGGAATAGGTCTTCATCATGAGCACCCGCAGCCGGCGCACCTGGTTCTCATCCACCTCCATAGCCTCGGCGACCTCCATGATGGTCGGGTCGCGGTTCATCTGGTCGCGAAACCGGTGCGTCACCCGGTACAGCTTGCTGATCCCCTCCGCCACGTGCACCGGAAGCCTGATGGTGTGAGCCTGGTTCATCAGGGCCCGGTCCACGCTCTGCCTGATCCACCAGGTGGCGTAGGTCGAGAAGCGGAACCCCTTGGAGACCTCGAAACGCCCGACCGCCTTGATGAGGCCGAGATTCCCCTCCTCTATCAGGTCCAGAAAAGGAAGGCCGCGGTTCAGGTAGCGCTTGGCGATCTTCACCACCAGCCGCAGGTTGGAGGTGATCATCAGATCCCGGGCGACCCGGTCGCCGGCCTCGATCCTGAGGGCGAGCTCCCTTTCCTCCTCGGCGCTCAAAAGTTTCGTCCTCTGGATGTCACGCAGGTACAGCTTAAAGGCGTCACTGGGCTGCTCGACAGGGGCTCCCTTGATCTCCTCTTCTTCGTCCTCCTCCAGGTCGGGTTCCTGAAGCTCGCCGGGTTCCAAGTTATCCGGTTCCTGAATTTTCTGCAGGGAAAGAAAAGCCTCGCCATCGTCCGCAAGTTGATAGTTTTCCATAATATACTCCTTTGATCAAAGTCGCTAAAGGTATCAGCTGCCGGGAAAGTTCACGGCAGACCTGTTTCAGCCGCAGTTACCCTGCCTGCTCCAGCTGCCCCGGCGCGGGGCTCCGCTGACTGCCGGCTCCTTGATGTCTGCTGAGGATTTCCAGCACATGGGCGAAATCGATCGGCTTTCCGATATGCCCCGTCATCCCTGCAACCAGGCAGCGATCGATATCTTCATCTCTCACATGGGCGGTCAGACCGTAGATCGGCACCCTTCCGCCGATCACCTTCTCGCGGCCGCGGATTTTTCTGGTCGTTTCCAGGCCGTTCAGGTTGGGCATCTGCACATCCATGAGTACCAGGTGCGGGCGCTCGCTCTCCCAGATCCTGAGCGCCTCCTGCCCGTCGGTTGCAGGCAGCACCATGTGACCGGCCCGGGAGGTCAGTAAGGTCATGACTTCCATGATGACCGGATCGTCCTCCGCGATAAGGACGGTGAGACCTCCCCGGAGGTTAGCTTTGTTGGTCACCTGCAGCGCCGGCAACGGCTGCAGGGGGACAGCTACGGGGATGGTGAAGACAAAGGTCGAACCGGCGGGACTGGTGTTGCGATGCGCGATACTCCCTCCCATGAGGGTGATGAGTTTGGCCGAGATGGCGAGGCCGAGGCCGCTGGTGCCTTGGTTCCTGGCGCGCTCCGGGTCCGCCTGGTCAAAGGCGTCGAAGATGGTCGAGCGCATGGCCTCGGGGATGCCGACCCCGGTGTCGCGAACGGTCAGGCGCAGGTACTTCCCGAGGTAGTCCTGGGTAAAATCGGCCCGCACCTCGACGCTCCCCCGCTCGGTGAATTTGACCGCGTTGCCCACCAGGTTGTGCAGGATCTGGCGCACGCGGGCTTCGTCAGCGAGGATCTCTTTGGGCAGCGACTTGGAAACGTTTGCTACCAGGGTGATGTTTTTCCTGGCGGCCACGGATCCCCAAAGCTCGTTCAACTGCCCGACAGTCTGGCGCACATCGAACCTGGTGGGCAAAAGGCTTAACTGCCCCGCCTCGATCCGGGCGATGTCGAGCACGTCGTTGATCGTCCTGACCAGCGTTTTTCCCGCTTTCCTGGCGATTTCCAGCTGATTTGCCTGCTCGGGCTTCAACTCGGAGTCCAGGGTAAAATCGATCATCCCGAGCATGCCGGTCATCGGGGTGCGGATCTGGTGGCTCATATTGGCGAGAAAGAGGCTCTTCGCCTGGTGCGCCCGTGCGACAATCTCCTTCGCACCGCAAAGCTCCAGGTCCAAAAGGTCAATCCTTTGGCCGAATGCTTCCAGTTCGCGCTGTTTTCCCTCCAGTTGCCGGGTACACATCAGGAGTTTGCCGCTCGTGTCGGCGAGCTTTAGCTTAGCAGCGGCGAGTTGCTTCGACATTTTCCGAAGCTCCAGCTCCTTCAAATCTGACGCGGGCATGACGTACTCCTTATTCTCTTCCCTGAAAAGCACCGCCCAGGCGGACCTGGCAGTCGGTTACTACCCGATAACAGTTAGCAACTACCGCACCAAAGTTGAATTGAGGATACTAAGAGCGCAAGGGTCTGAAAAATAGAGGGATTTAAGCGGGTTAGCAAGGGGGAGTACGGAAAATAACGTTGCGGCAAATGTCGCATTTAACATTTTTACCAAATATGGCGGATTTCAATTGCGGGCCGGGGATGACGGGTGCGGGCGTGCTTAATCGGGTCTGACGATGCCCAGTTTCCGGATCCGGGCGCGCAGGGTGCTGGGGTTGAGACCCAGCAGCAACGCCGCCCCCTTGGAGCCATTGATGCGCCAGCCGGTCTTGAGGAGGGTCTGGAAGATGTGCTGCTGTTCCATGTCGGCTAAGGCACCCCCGGATGCCCCTGTCTCCTCTTTCGCCTTTTGGAAACTGGCGAAGCGGTCCAGGACCCGAAGCGCGCTCCCGGGACTGGTGATGACCGCACGTTCGATGACGCTTTCCATCTCACGCACGTTGCCGGGCCAGCCGTACTGCAGCAGGGCGTCCATGGTTTCTTTCGGCACGCGTTCCATCTTCTTGCCGGTTTTCTGGTTGAACTTGGCGACAAAGTGACTGACGAGCTGCGGGATGTCCTCCGGGCGCTCACGCAGGGGGGGCATGGTGATGGGGAAAACGTTCAGCCGGTAGAAGAGGTCGCGGCGGAAGCTGCCGCTCTCGATCTCCATTTCCAGGTTACGGTTGCTGGCGGCGATGATCCGCACATCGGTCTTCAGGGTGCGGGGACTTCCCAGCCGCTCGAACTCGCCGTCTTGAATCACCCGCAAAAGCTTACCCTGCAATTCCAGCGGCAATTCCCCGATTTCGTCCAGGAATATGGTGCCGCCGTTGGCAAGCTCGAAGCGCCCGATCTGGCGCTCGTGAGCCCCGGTGAAGGCGCCCTTTTCCCGCCCGAAAAGCTCGCTTTCGATCAGGGGTGCCGGCAGGGCGGCGCAGTTGACGATTATCATCGGACGCTCCTTGCGGGAGCTGCGGCTGTGAATGGCGCGTGCCACCACCCCCTTGCCGGTACCGGTTTCACCCAAAAGAAGTACCGTCGCGTCCAGGGGAGCCACCTGTTCGACCCGCAGGAATACCTGCATCAGCGCCTTACTGGAGCCGATGATCTCGCCGAAATTGAACTGGCGGTCGCACTCATGCTGCAGGTAAACGTTCTCGGCCTGAAGCCGGTCTTGCATCGCCTGGAGCGACTGCTCCGCCTCTTTGCGCACCGCGACTTCCAGGGTGAGCTGGGCAATCGCCCGGGTGAGCTCCTTGGTGCGCTCTTCCACGACCCGCTCCAGATCGTCGTGCGCTTTTTGCAACTCGTCCCCGAGCTGCCTGCTGAGCGTGCCGTCCACGACCGAGGAAAGGATGGAGCGGTCCCTCTCCCCGACGCTGTCCGCCGGGACGCTTTGCAACTGGCCGTGGATGATCGAGCCGTCTTTCCCCTTGAGTCTAATCTCGCAGCGCTGCACTCCCTCCCCGCGCAGCACGGCGTCCCGGTGCCGGGCGAAAGTCTCCCTTCCCGCGGCGTCGGCGATGAAGCCACCAAAGGGGATGTTGCAGAGCTGGCTGCGCTCTACCCCCAAAAGCTGCGCTCCCATCAGGTTAACCGCACTGATGCGCCCCTGCGCGTCGAAGGTGAAATAGCCGACGGGGGCAAAATCGTAGAGTTCGGCGAACTTGTCCCGGGAAATCTCGAGTTCCGACTGGGCCTGGCGCAGCTCCTCATTTTGCATTTCCAGCTCGACCTGGTGCACCTCAAGCTCATGAAAGAGCCGCCTGGTTTCCCCGTCGCTGCGCGCAGGGGGGAGCGCTGATTTCTGGGCACGAAGCTGCTCTTCTGCGTGCTGACGCAACGCGGCGTCTGATACGAGACGGTCTGCGCTGGCGTTATCCATGGAGGGCCTGCTCTGCCGCACGGGCGGCGTTGTTCTCATTTTGTCCCTGAGGGTCCAGGACTTTTCTGATGATGCCCGAGAGTCCGGCAACCTTGTAAGGTTTATGGATGAATCCCGCCAGCCCCATGCCGGCAAATTCCCGGGTGACCTCCTGCTCGCTGAAACCGCTGGACATGACCACCTTCACCCCGGGGTCGAGCCGGCGCAGCTCGCGAAAACAGCCCGCTCCGTCCAGGCGCGGCATGGTGAGGTCAAGAATAACCAGGACAATGCCGGGAGTCTTTCTGAAGATTTCGAGCGCCTCAAGCCCGTCCCGGGCCGTGATCGGCGCAAAACCCAACACCTTCAGCATGGCGGTCCCAATGACGCGCAGCGCCTGCTCGTCATCAACCAGCAAAACGGTGCCGGCACCCTTCCAGCCCTCCGGCCCGCTGTCGCGCCGGGAGCGGACGGCGGGGAGGGAGGCGGCAGGTTGGCAGCTTTCCGGCAGCAGGATAGTGAAGGTCGCCCCCAGGCCCGGCTCACTGTCAACCTTCAGGTGCCCCTGATGCCCTTTGACAATACCCTGCACCGCCGCCAGTCCGAGCCCTCGTCCGGCGAACTTGGTGCTGTAAAAAGGGTCGAAAAGTTTATGCAGGGCTTCCCGGTCCATACCGCAACCGGTGTCGGCGACCTCCAAAAAGACGTAACGCCCCTCCCTGACGCTTTGATCCGGCCAAGCGTCGGCGGGACCGCCCTGGCCGCACTCCAGAGTGCCGGCCCTGAGCGTGATGACGCCGCCTGCGTCACCCAGCGCCTCCGAGGCGTTAATGACAAGATTCATGATGACCTGATGCACCTGGGACGCATCGACCAGCACCGGGGGAAGCGACTCCGGCAGCTCGAGCCTCAGTTTCGCGTTCCTGGCAACTGAGACCTGCAGCAGGGGGAGCATCTTTTCCAAAAGCCGGTTCAGATAAAGGTTTTCGAGGACGAACCTCCCTTTGCCTGAATAGGCCAGCATCTGCTTGGTCAGCTCGGCGGCCCGCATCGCGGCCTCCTGAATCCGGTGCAGGCTCATTGCGGCCGGTGCCTCCGGGTCGAGGTCCATCAAGGCGAGATCGGCGTTTCCGAAAATGGCCATGAGAATGTTGTTGAAGTCGTGGGCGATGCCGCCGGCCAGCAGCCCGAGGCTCTCCAGCTTTTGCGCCTGCAAGAACTGCTGTTCGAGCTTCAGCGCCTTTTTTTGCTCGGTGATGTCCCTGGTGACGCCGTGGTAGCCGGTTATCGTCCCCTGCGGGTCGCGCTCGGGGGTGGAAAGCATTTCCGTCCAGATCAGTCCGCCGGAGCGGCAAAGTTGCTGTACCTCAAAGGCAAGGGTTGCGGTCCTGGTTCCGGAGCGTTCCGCTTCCTGCCTGAGCCGGACCTTTTCGCGCGCCGGGGCGACCGCGTTTCCTGCCAGCATGTCGAAGATCGGGCGGCCGATCACCTCGTCGGCCCGGTAACCGCGCAGCCGCTCGTCTGCCGGGCTTATATAGGTGACGCGGTAATCGGTGTCCAGCTTCCAGACCACATCGGAGACCCCTTCGGTCAGCAGGCGGTAGTGGGCCTCGCTGGCGAGCAGCTTCCGTTCCATCAGTCTGCGTTCGGTGACGTCGAATAGCGCCAGGCGGCACTCCTGGCCCGCTGCGGCGGCGACCGCTTCCATGTGCAGGAATACCGGGGGGCTTTTTTGCAGAATCCTCCCCTCAAAGGTTTCCTGGCTCTGGCTGCAGCAGGCTTTTTCAAGGAAAAGTGCGAAGGCGGGGCGATCCGAGGGGTCCAGGAAAAGCTGGAAAAGGGAGCCATTCAGACGGGAGCGCTCGGTGCCGAGCAGGCCGACAGCGGCAAGGTTGACGCTCCGGACAGCCCCCTTGCGGTCGAGGGTCAGGTAGCCCACCGGGGCGAACTCGTAGAGGGTGGTGTACTTTTCCAAAGCGACTTCGACCTCGCCTCTGGCGTGACGGAGTTCTTCATTTTGCAACTCCAGCTCGATCTGATGCACCTGGAGTTCGTGAAATAGCCTCTGGGGGTCGTCAAGCGGCGGCGGGGCGTCAAGCGGCGGGAGGACGCCCGCCGAAGCAGCTGCGGACAACAAACGCTCCTCTGCAAGGCGTCGTAAAGAAACGGGGGCCGGCGCCTGGCTTTTGCTCTTTTTCATGATCCTTCCATTGACTGCCGCCATTCGAGCCGGCGTCACGGCTGGCTCCCGTGCGCGGCCCGAGCCGTAGGATTATTACTACAAAAAGCATAATACTTCAGGGCTTTACGTGAGCTGCCTGCCAATGCGACAAGATAGACCCGATTACCCAAATAGTAAAGTTTTTACTGAGTAGCGCACAAATAAAATTTAATAAACTTCTCGCAAGAATTAACAGATCGACGACCGCCAGGGCCGAACCTCAATGCCACTTCTTGAGAGTCGCCTTCCCCCGGGGGTTGTGCAGGAAGTTTGCCCCCTGCTTTAAGAGCGCGGTCATCCCTTTTTCCGGCAGCGGGTGGCTGAAGTAGTAACCTTGCGCCTCCACGCCGCCTTCGGCCTGCAGCCAGGCAAGCTGCGAGGCGGTCTCCACCCCCTCCGCGATCACCTCAAGCCGCAGGGAGCGCCCGATGTTGAGGACGGCGCGCACCACGGCCATATTGTCGCTGTCGCTTGCGATATTGCGCAGGAAGGACTGGTCGATCTTCAGCTTGTCGACCGGGAGCTTGGTGAGGTAGCTCAGGCAGGAGTACCCGATGCCGAAATCGTCGATGGAGAGCTGCAGCCCGAGGGCCTTCATCGCGGCCATGCTTCCCAAAACCCGCCGCGGATCGCTCATTATGGTCGCCTCGGTCAGTTCCAGTTCCAGACACTCCGGCGACACCCCGGTTTCGCGCAGGGCGGCCTCGATGGTCTCCTCGAAATCGGCGTGCTGGAAGAAACTGGCGGAAAGGTTGATCGCCACCGAAAGCTCAGCGACCCCCTGCTGCTGCCAAAGCCGTATCTGGCGGCAGACGGCCAGTATGGTCCACTGGCTTATGGGGGTCAAAAGGCCGCTTTCCTCAGCGATGTCGATGAAGCCGCCGGGGAGGATCAGGCCGCGGGTGGGATGCTGCCAGCGGATCAGCGCCTCCATGCCGCTCGACTTCCCGGTGACGATATTGACCTTCGGCTGGTAGTGCAGCACGAATTGGCCCTGTTTCAGGGCCTGGCGCAACTCGCTCTCCACCGTGAAGCGCTCGCGGGCCAGTTCGTTCAGCTTATGGGTAAAGAACTGGAAATGTTTTCCGCCGGCTTTCTTGGCGTGGTACATGGCGGTGTCGGCGTTTTTAACCAGGGTGAGGTAGTCGGTGCCGTCCTGGGGGAAAAGGCTGATGCCGATGGAGGTGTTGGCAGCGGAGGAGTTCCCCTCGATGGAGAACCCGGCGGAAACGATCTTCTTTGCCACGACGGTCGCCTCCTCGGCCCCGCAATCCCAAAGCACCATGACGAACTCGTCGCCGCCCAGCCTCGCCACGATGTCGCAGGAACGCGTGCAGTCCTTCAGGCGGCCGGCCACCGACTGCAGGAACCGGTCGCCGACGTCGTGCCCCAGGGAGTCGTTTATCTGCTTGAAGTCGTCGATGTCGAGGAACAAAAGGGCGATGCTCCTGTCCGCCTTCTTGGCCACCGAAAGCACCTGGGCGATCCTCATCTGCAGCGTGCTGCGGTTGGGAAGCCCGGTAAGCGGGTCGTGGTGGGCGAGAAAGAAGATGTTTTCCTCGGCAAGCTTCAGCTCGGTTATGTCAAGGATGAACCCGTCCAGACGCGAGATGCTGACCGCCGCCCCGCTGCCGGCCATCTGCACCGAGCAGCTGTTCAAAAGCCAGCGCTCGGAGCCGTTTTTGTGCCTGATGCGGTGCCGGATCGGCGCGCAGCACTTGCCGGCAAAGATGTTGTTCAAAAAAGCTGTCACCAGTTCCCGGTCTTCCTGATGGACCATGGTGATCCAGAGAAAGGGATCGTTGTGGTACTCCTCCGGTGAATAACCGGTGATGTCGTAACACTTGGGACTGTGGTAGATCGAGCTGACCGCGCCATGCTCGAAATGGACTGAGTAAACATACTCATTGATATTGTTGACGATGGTGCGGCACTGCTCTTCGCTTTTCAAAAGCTCCTGCTCGGTGCGAGTGCGGGAGGTTACGTCACGGATATCGCACTGGATCACCATATCTCGGTCGACCTGGTACAGACTCGCGACGAAGTCGACGACGAGCCGCCTGCCGTCGCGCGCCGTGAGCGCCAGGTTTTCAAAGCGGATTTCCCCCTGAGCCCGCACCGTATCCAAGGCCCGGGTACTTTCCGGCGCAGCGGGAAAAAGCCCGATTTCCCACAACTCGCGCCCCCGGAGTTCTTCGGGGCGGCAGCCAAGAAAGGTGCACAGGGAGGGGTTCACGTCCGTTATCCTTCCCGTGCCGGCTTCCAGGATCAGGATGCCGTTCTTAGCGGTTTCAAAGAGCCTGCGGTAGCGGGTCTCCGACACCGCCAGCGCCTGCTCGGCGGCGGTGCGCCCGGCCAGCTCCGTTTCCACCTCGTCCCTCGCCCGGCGCAGCTCGGCATTTTGCTGTTCCAGCTCGACCTGGTGCAGCTGTAGTTCCTGGAGCAGCCGCTGCGCATCATTGCCGCTTGCGGGGAGCCGCACCGTCAACGGGTGGCGATTAAACGACGCGGCGACCCCGCGGTGCGATTCAGCGTCCAGCGGGTCGTGACCCATTTCGCATGTCATTGCAAACCTCTAGTGGTCTTTTTGTAAAAAGCATCGACGGTTGCCCCTTCTCGCCTCCCGGAAAGGAGAGCACTGCCATTCAGTTAACGATTCTTCTGTCTGCCTTGCTTTAAGCCCCCTCCCCCCTTGGCGGGGGAGGGTCGGGGAGAGAGGGAAGCTGCGACATTTGAAGAGTCGG
>JGI24143J45723_1000980_pt1 | contig 14181 bp, 11 predicted proteins | sample BarGraIncu00432A_FD_45723 | JGI IMG/M metagenome (IMG submission 45723)
TGTTTCAGTGCCTATGGACTAATATAAACGAAAAACACTGAATTTACTCATCTGCCAATGCATCACGGGTCACAAAGAACGAAGTGAACACCTGCCCTTCCATCTTCTAATATATTGGCACACTAATTGTAAGATTACATATTATATTACGTAGATACTATTTATCTAAAAGGGGGCCATTTTTTTAATGTTCAAGGATCAATTCACTAGAAACAAGCACTCCGACATCGGCAGCGATGGCGTAAATAGCACCCAGGGAGCGGGTACAGAAACTTATGACCGAGCTAATACCATTACATCCAATTCTGGTGGAGTTCTAGGTAGTTGCGGATGCATACCTAAATGTCCAATATGTCCTACTGGGGCAACTGGAGCTACCGGAGCCACTGGGGCTTTTGGAGGGCCTACTGGGCCAACCGGCTCAACTGGAGCAACCGGAGCAACCGGTGCTACTGGAGCAACTGGTGTTACTGGCGCTACTGGCGCTACTGGTGCAACTGGTGCCGGTGCTACTGGAGCTACTGGTATTCCCGGAGCCACTGGAGCCACCGGATCTGCAGGAGGCCCTCCTGGGCCAACTGGTGCCACTGGTGCTACCGGACCTTCGGGTGGTGTTGCTGGTGCTACTGGCGCTACCGGCGCTAACGGCGCAGTTGGTGCTCCTGGCACTCCCGGCGTTCCTGGTGCTACCGGTGCTACTGGCGCAGCTGGTGCTACCGGAACAGCTGGATTATCAGCGTACGCTTATATCTACAATGTAAATGCTCAAGTTGTAGCGGTGGAGGCTGATATAATTTTCAGTACTAATGGTGTCATTGTAGGTAGTATTACCCATACACCAGGAACAACTTCAATTTTCCTTGGTAGTGCCGGCGACTATGCAGTATGGTTTATAGTTGCAGGCGTAGAACCGGACCAGTTTACCATTTTCCAAAATGGTGCTGTCGTTGCCGGTAGCACTTATGGTTCTGGGGCCGGCACTCAGCTCGATCCTGGCATGGTAATTGTCACAGCCGCCGCCGGTGATGTGTTAACTATGAGAAACCATACTAGTGCGGCAGCAGTAACTTTACAAACTCTAGCAGGTGGAACCCAAATCAACACGAATGCTTCCATTTTAATCCAGAAGCTTAATTAGACTCTGCAAAAAACAATTATAACCTATCCCAGCACCCTTCCCTTAAGGAATGGGTGCTTACTGTTTCAGTACACATTATTGCACTCATTTACAAGTGTCATCATTGCCCAATGACATATCAACGGAATGTTTAGCAATTTCTGCTAATAGATACATAGGATATTGCCGTATCGGAAGACTGCTTATTGGCTGAATATACCTTAATAGCTCATCTCTAAATACATACCAAACTTTATCGTCCCAATTTGTTTGATGTATTATATGATAAGCATGAGGAGTAATCACTTTTTTTACTGATATTCTAAAATAGATGGGGATCAGTACTGCCCAAAAATCCCACATGGGCAGTCCAATCAGAAAATTAGATGGTGGATAATGAGAAACAATCTGTTTATCAAAGAAAAAATAATCAAAGCCTAGCTCAAAAATTTTACCATTCAATTTTTCAATTGTGTTCACATCTACACGGGAGCCATATACAAAGGAATGAACGGCCTCCTTAGTAAGAAAGGAATAGAAATCTTCATTTAATAAGTATATGTCTGAGTTTACTATCCCACATATTTTTGATTCACTCTTAGCAAAGTATGCCAAACAATCATCGAAATAAATATAGGGTTTAGTAAACTTATCTCTNCCATCTCTATGGACTTTTACAAATTCAATATCAGAAAAATCGGACTGCAGTACAGCTATTTCTTCTGTTGAATTCATTGATATCACTTTAAAGCCAAGTTTCAGCCAACTATTGATCGCCATGCGTTGATTATACAAGTCTTTACCAGGGGCTAATGATGTTGCAATCGTTATAACATCTTCTTTCGGAGATGCCCCGTTAGTACTGATGTTTTTCCATTCTAAAGGTGAGAGCTGAAGCATCAACTGGTTCCTCCTCGTCAGTTTTTATAACTATATAGATCTCACTAAATTATTAATGCATTAAATGAATGTACCCCTTACTTTTCTGTCCTCCTTAGACATTACAGCAAAGGGTAATTGTTACATGATTTATTAATCATCATATAAGCCATTTTAGTTAATAAATGAGGCTCAATTGCTAATGGCAAATGAAGATCCTTATGCACGACTTTATTTTTGACTATACCACTGATAAGTCATGCGGATTCCATCTTCCAGAGATATTGCTGGTTTCCAGCCCAATAATGTGATTTTGTCTACATCAAGGACTTTTCTCATCGTACCATCAGGCATATCAGTCTTATATTGAATGTCGCCAGAATATCCTACTATCTTCGCTATTAAAGTCGCCAAATGTGCAATCGTAATATCTCTGCCAGTGCCTACATTAATCGGTTGTGTATCCTCATAGTGTTCCATGAGGAAAATACACGCCTCAGCCAAATCATCTACGTGCAAAAACTCACGGCGCGGTTTCCCTGTGCCCCATATTTCAACACTAGACTGTTGATTGATTTTAGCCTCATGAAATTTTCTGATTAATGCTGGAAGTACATGGGATGATGTCAAATCAAAATTATCATTCATTCCGTACAAATTTGTTGGCATTACGGATATAAAGTTCGTTTTATATTGCCTGTTATAGGCCTGGCACATTTTTATCCCNGCAATTTTGGCAATTGCATAGGCATCATTGGTTGGTTCAAGCTCACCNGTCAATAAATANTCTTCTTTTATCGGCTGCAGGGCACACTTAGGGTAAATACACGAACTTCCNAANAATAGTAGTTTTTTTACTCCATATTGATAAGCAGCNTGAATGACATTCGCCTCNATCATGAGATTATTATATATAAACTGGGCTGGATAGCTATGATTGGCCAATATGCCGCCTACTTTGGCAGCAGCCAGAAATACATACTCTGGCCGCTCTGCCGCAAAAAATTCATTGACATCAGTTTGATTACACAAATTAAGTTCACAACTGGTACGATAAATAACATTTTGATATGAATGTTGCGCTAATTTGCGTATTATCCCTGAGCCGACTAAACCATCATGTCCTGCAACATAAATTTTTGCCTCTTTCATCATGGAAATTCATCTCCTGAGGGGCTGTCAAATCCGTGATTTCTACATAAGAGATCACGCTGGGCTAACTTTATATCTTCCATAACCATCATAGTGACCAATTCAGAAAAAGCAGTTTCAGACTGCCAATTTAAATTTTCCTGAGCTTTAGTCGCATCTCCAAGAAGAAGATCCACTTCTGTTGGTCTAAAGTAGCGAGGATCAACTTCTATCAGAATCTTTCTAGTAGCAGCATCGAGTCCTTTTTCCTGCAAACCTATTCCCTGCCACTCAATCGTTATGTCGATGTTTTGAAACGCCAGTTCCACAAATTCCCGCACGGAATGAGTTGCACCTGTAGCAATTACATAATCCTCTGGCTTTTGTTGTTGCAACATAAGCCACATGGCCTTCACATAATCACCAGCAAAACCCCAATCTCGCTTGGCGTCCAAATTACCTAGATATAAGGTAGTACCCATTCCTAATTGCTGCTGGGCTACAGCCCTAGTAATCTTACGGGTAACGAAAGTTTCTCCACGAATGGGCGACTCATGATTAAATAAAATACCATTACAGGCAAACATATTATATGCTTCCCTATAATTAACAACAATCCAGTAAGCATAGAGTTTGGCGGCAGCATAGGGGCTACGGGGATAGAAAGGGGTCGTTTCCCGCTGGGGGATTTCTTGCACCTTTCCATATAATTCACTTGTTGATGCTTGATAAAATTTAACCCTTTTCGTCATATCTAAGATGCGTAAGGCTTCTAGTAAACGGAGTGTTCCTAGTGCATCCGCATTAGCAGTATATTCTGGGGTATCAAAAGATACTTGCACATGACTTTGGGCAGCCAAATTGTATATTTCATCGGGCTGTACTTCCTGAATAATGCGAATTAAGTTAGTTGCATCTGTCATGTCACCATAGTGCAGAAAAAAATTTACGTCCTGTTCATGACAGTCTTGGTACAAATGATTAATCCGAGCTGTATTAATGAGGGAACTCCGTCTTTTTATACCATGAACAATATAGCCTTTTTTTAATAAAAATTCAGCCAAATATGCTCCATCTTGCCCAGTTATACCAGTGATCAATGCCACTTTATTCATTCAACATAACCTCTCTTCGATAAAGTAACTTGACTAATAACGCCTTTTTTTCTTCTTTGTATATATTTTAGTCTCATCATCACTACCTAATTTAGTTTCTTCCCGGACTACCTCTTTGTTATATTGCTGCCCATCTGCAATCATACATCCCTTTTTCTCTTGAGCTTTGCATTTGTCACAGACAGATATCATTTCTTCCTTCAGAGCTGCTATTTCACGAACAAAGAAATTTTCCCGCAGCTTCTGCTGAGCTTCAATACAAATTGGACGAGCTGCAATTTCTTCTACGACATATTGTATATAGACCACATCTTCGATTAACTGGGTTTGGCGACATTCCATTTTTTCCCATTTATTATTTACTCGAGTTTCATCTTCGAAATTATGAACTTGCTTAAATGCTTCTAATTGGGCTGTTAGTAAACAAATTTGTTGTTTTAGCATATTATCATTATGTTTTTGTTGCTCATCCATATACCGGAAATGTTCCTCAATTTTTCCTACAATATTATGCTGTATCTCCTCAATCCCTGCCTGTAGCTTACTATCATGGTCTTTCAAACTTTCTTTCAATTCAATTTGTGCCATCTTCCACGCTTTTTGTTGATCGGACTGAGTTTGAACGAGCATTACAATTTCTTTTTGAAATAATGAAATCTCCTGATCAATATGTTTTTCTAGTTTTACAATTTGATCCTTAAAATCCCCGCCTTGAGCAATCACTTCAATTTCAATCTTTAGTGATGATAATTCCTGATTCAAATGTTGCTCTAGTTTATCAATCTGTTCTACTATCGTTGTATCTTGAGCTACATTTTTCAATTCGCTTCTTAGCGATAAAATTTCCTGATTTAAAATTTGACTTTGTTGCTTAATTTGTTCTTTTACAGCCGTGTCTTGTGCTACATTTGCCAATTCATTTTTTAGTGATAAGATTTCCTGATTCAAAGCTAGACCTAGCTGATCAATCTGCTCTTCTATCGCTGTATCTTGAGCTACAACTGCCAATTCACTTTTTAGCGATAAGATTTCTCGATTCAATGCTTGACCGAGTTGAGTAATTTGTTCTTCTATCGCTGTGTCTTGAGCTACAATTGACAATTCATCTTTTAACGATAAGATTTCTTGATTCAAAGTTTGACCTAATTGAGTAATTTGTTCTTCTATCGCTGTATCTTGAGCTACAACTGCCAATTCACTTTTTAGCGATAAGATTTCCTGATTCAAAGTTTGACCTAATTGAGTAATTTGTTCTTCTATCGCTGTGTCTTGAGCTACAACTGCCAATTCACTTTTTAGCGATAAGATTTCCTGATTCAAAGTTTGACCCAATTGAGTAATTTGTTCTTCTATCGCTGTATCTTGAGCTATAACTCCCAATTCACTTTTCAGCGATAAAATTTCCTGATTTAAAGTTTGACCGAGTTGAGTAATTTGTTCTTCTATCGCTGTGTCTTGAGCTACAACTGACAATTCACTTTTCAGCGATAAAATTTCCTGATTTAAAGTTTGACCTAATTGATTAATTTGTTCCTCTATCGCTGTGTCTTGAGCTACAATTGACAGTTGATTCTTTAACGATACGATTTCCTGATTCAAAGCTAGACCTAGCTGATCAATCTGTTCTTCTATCTTTGTGTCTTGAGCTACAACTCCCAATTCACTTTTTAGCGATAAGATTTCTTGATTCAAAGCCTGACCTAGTTGATTAATTTGTTCTTCTATCGATGTGTCTTGAGCTACAATTGCCAATTCATTTTTCAATGATAGGATTTCCTGATTCAAAGCTTGACCTAGCTGATCAATTTGTTCTTCTAATGCTGTATTTTGAGCTATCATTTGAAATTCGCCCTTCAGGGATACAATCTCTCGATTCAAAGATTGCTCGAGATTATCAACCGATTCTTCTAAAACTGTCTGCCTCGAATTCTCCGCCCGTATGACTGGCTGGCTTGATAGCAACACTTTATCCAATCCTTCAATTTTTTCGCCATGACGTAACGCCCATTTAAGTTGACTCATATCGAGAGGCCGGCCAGTCGTATCATCCTCGTTATTCATTATTCACCAACTCCTTTTTATGTAGTTCTATCCCTCAGCATGTAAACAAGACTTTGCTCATAATATCTATTCAATATATGTAATTCCAAGGGCTTTGGTGAAAAGAACTACGAACAAAAAAGCCCCCCAATCAGAATTACTGATTAGGAGGCTCAAAATTGATATTTTACGTTCTTATTTGTCCGTTACCAGCAATAAGATATTTGATGCTAGTGAGTTCTACCAGTCCCATAGGTCCACGGGCATGAAGTTTTTGGGTACTGATACCGATTTCAGCGCCAAAACCAAATTCAAAGCCATCAGTAAAACGGGTCGAGGCATTGACATACACAGCAGCTGCATCTACTTCCTGTTGGAAGCGTGCAACATGATTATCATTTTTGGTAATGATTGCTTCTGAATGACGGGTACTATATTGATGAATATGTTCAAGTGCTTCATCCAAATTAGCTACAACTTTAATTGATAAGATGAAATCTGAATACTCTGTAGCCCAGTCGTCATTAGTCGCTAGTGTTACAGCCTCGTGATACTTCATTACTTTAGGACAACCTCTCAGTTCCACACCAGCCTCGTGATACTTGGTCAGCATGGCTGGTAAAAACTGATCTGCTACTCCTTGGTGTACCAGCAGTGTTTCCATGGAATTACACGTACCAGGTCGAGAAACTTTGGCATTGAAGCAAATAGCTTGAGCCATGGCCATATCAGCACATTCATCGACATAAGTGTGACAAATGCCTGTACCAGTCTCAATAACAGGCACTGTACTGTTTTCAACAACTGTTTTTATCAGCCCAGCACCACCTCGAGGAATGATGACATCTAGATACTGCTTCAATTTAAGCATGGCATTAACAGCCTGGCGATCGGTGGATTCAATCAGTTCAAGTGCTCCAACGGGAATACCCGCCTTATATGCGGCGCGAGCAATGACTTTGATGATAGCAATATTAGAATGAATCGCTTCTGATCCACCACGGAGTAACACTGCATTGCCAGCTTTTAGACAAAGTCCTGTAGCATCCACCGTTACATTAGGCCTAGATTCATAAATAATACCAATTACACCAAATGGCACACGTATTTTGCTAATTTCTAGCCCATTGGGTCGGCGCACACTGCTCATGACTTCACCAATGGGATCAGGTAATTCAGCAACCTGCCTAAGCCCCACAGCCATAGCTTGAATTCTATTCTCCGTAAGGGCTAAACGATCAATCATTGACTCAGATAGGCCTTTAACTCTAGCATTTTCCACATCGATGGCATTAGCTGTCAGTATACTTCTATACTCTTGTTCTAAGGCATCTGCCATACTAACAAGAGCTTGATTTTTGATAGCAGTCGATACTGTGGCAAGTTTTCTCCCAGCCTGTTTAGCCTCCTTGCCTTTAGTTGTCAGTTCAGATAGATAATCCATATAAATACCCCCACTAAGTCTGTTTATACGAGGAGAACCATATTCTTATTTTACTAAATTAGTAAGTTTAATTGTACCCTTTAATCTTTGCTTTTACTAGCTTTTTCACCATCAAAAATATTTTTCAATAATTATCGACATAAAAATGCCCTGCCTCTGCAGATTTTTCTGTAGTGACAGGGCATAACAATATTTTTTTATAGACTAAATTTTCCTACGGCATTTTGCAATTCTTCTGCCATCTTTGAAAGTGCCTGACTGGATGCTGCAATTTCTTCCATTGATGCAGACTGTTCCTCAGTCGCGGCCGAAACTGTTTGTGTTTGCTCGGCAGTATCTTTTGATATCTTATCAAGTTGTCCAATTGATTTAGATATTTGGTTGCTCCCCTTGGTCATATCATTCACGGCCCCAGTGATCTCTAGCACCTGTTTGGATACTTGGCCGACTAAGTCTGATATTTCACGGAAGGCCTGATCGGCATTACTAACAACATCCGTGCCGATTTTCACTTCTTTGGTGCCTGCGGCCATGGCTTCTACGGCCTGATTGGTGTCAATTTGAATTTCCCCAATTAATTGTGCAATTTGTTTTGCTGCCCCTTGGGACTGTTCAGCTAACTTACGCACTTCATCGGCAACAACAGCAAAACCGCGCCCCTGTTCCCCTGCTCGGGCCGCCTCAATCGCTGCGTTTAACGCTAGCAGATTAGTCTGTCCAGCAATTCCTGATATTGTATCGACGATTTGTTCTATTTCCTTAGAGCGTTCCCCAAGCTTTGCCACTACTTGTGTAGACTTTGTCATTGTTCTTTCAATATTACCCATCTGGGTCATAGATAACTCAAGGGCTTTCGTTCCAGCTTTCGCCGAACTTGCAGCTTGATTTGATGTGTTCGCAACGTTATCGGTATTTCGAGCAACATGTTGAATATTGGCCACCATCTGTTCAACTACTGTTGAAGTCTCCTTAACAACACTAACTTGACGCTCTGCTCCTGCAGCTACTTCACTAATGACTGAAGCCACCTGACCAACAGCGTAGGCTGACTGCTCAGCACTTGCCGTAAGTTGCTCACTTGAAGCCGCAACCTGGTGAGATTGACTTTGGACGTGTTTAACTAAATTACGCAGATTATCAGTCATAATATCTAGACTTTTCCCTAATTCCCCTATTTCGTCATTGCTGCGAAGCTCCAATTTCTCAACTCCCAAGTCCCCTCCAGCAACCCGCACGACTTGATTTTTCATTTTAATAATCGGCTTAACAAATTTTTCGCTTAAATATAAGACAATCAGCAAGGTGAAAATGATACTCATGGTGGCAATGGAAATCATCATCCATTTTAAATTTCTTACCTCTTGCGCGGCTTCCTCTTCAGGAGCAGTAACCACTAAAGTCCAATTTTTACCTCCAGGTATGCGAATTGGCATCAGTGTCCCAATACGGGTTATACCATCAATAAAGGTATATGTTCCCCGTGACATCTGACCAGATTCAATACTGGTCTTACTCAAAGCGATGAGTCGATCATCTATTTCAATATTCCCTAAATTCAATTGAGGGTTAACAGCTTTCTTTGTGATATTTAGTTTTCCGATTAGGTCTGGCTTTGTACCATGAGCAATAATAGTACCTTTCTCATCCAAAAGATATCCATAACCAGTATCCTTAAACTTAACATTTTGTACTAACTCATTCATCTTTTGCAGTGAATAAGTTCCCGTCAAAACACCTTTTAACTCACCATTATCAATAACTGGGACGCATAAAATTGCTGATGCTTTGCCCGTCGTAACTGACACTAAGATTTCTGATACATAACTTTGCCGGGTACTTACGACTTTCTTGAAATACTCCCGATCGCCAAGCTGTGCCGGTTGCCCATTGGGTCGAATTGAAGATCCATCAGGATAAATAAATGTTATCTGATCCAATTTACCAATACGATTTAATGCCTCTCCCAAAGCAGCTTGCACACCGGCTTGTTCTTTACTATTTTTGATGCTAGGTGTACTGGCTAAGTCAGCCATTTGAATCATGATTTCACTGACTTGCATCTGTACACGGACGGAGTAATCAGATGCAATTGACTGTGCTGTTTCATCAACACTTTTAGTTAAGTAATGGCTTGCATAATAATAGCTTGTGCCAGCCAATGTCCCAAGGGATAGGAGTAGGAGTATTCCACCTCCTAACACTAGTCGCATACGAATACTAGTTAACTTTATAGCCATGAGTAAATCCCCCTTATATAAAATGACTGCNTAGATTAGAATCATTACGTTACATTAGAGCANTCNTTCCTATCCCNATGCCTTACATAGACTATTCATAATAAGCATTTTATTCTGAAAATTAATCACATGAAAGATCCTCCTTTATCTTTTAATTTTCCGCCATGCTGAAAATAATAAAAGGCAAGCTAGCGCCTGCCTTCAAAAATCAACCATCGATGCTAGTTGGCAGCCTGGCAATCATAGATATCATCCTTAGACCCATAGCTTTGCGCCCTTATCTTTCGATAAGTTTGCTATATTAAATTAGTGGAGTTTAACATATAATGACGAATTATGTCAATTCCATTTAATCACCATTTTTTACCACTGTCAAGGATTTTAATAAAGTATACTTTTTTCTTTTTCACTTTATGATGCTGACAGTACCTTCTTTCCGTGGTGCTGNTTTCGGTTGGTTACCAGAGACGTATCCCAAAGCAGCTGCNCCACATACCTTATAATTTTCAGGAATGCCAAATGACGTCAGCATTTCTCGTATTGCCGGTTTATCACAAAACCAAGTTAATTGATTAATCCAGCATGAACCCACCTGCAATGAATGTGCAGCTAGAAAGATATTTTGAAGAGCAACTGATGAATCAGCCATTGCATTTGAATACTCTCCATCATTCGATACAATAATTAGAGTGGGAGCATGGTAATAAAAGTTATAATTATTACTTTCTGCTGCTTTTTTGCCTGTAATCTTGGAACGGTATGTTGTGTCATCAACGATCAACTCGTCAAATGCTGCGCGAACGCAGGTGTTGAGTTGTTTTAGTTTTTCTTCATTTTGTACAACAGTAAAATGCCAGAATTGAGAATTACCACCACTTGGTGCGTATTGGGCTGCTTCTAGNATGATNTCTAACTCTGTTTCTANTANTTGTTCCGACTTGTAGGATCTTATACTTCTACGAGTTAGAATATTTTGTAACACTTCATTCATGGATGATCCCTCCAGTTTTATACTTTCATCTAATAATGAAAGTATAACATTTATGCACCTGAGGAGGAAATGATTTCCTCTTCATAAATAAAAAATAGCGCGTAATTAAACGCGCCATTTGAGTGAAAGAGACCATAACACACCTGTTTCAATAACAGGATTTAATTTATTACTGTTGTAGTACAACCAAATTTATATTTTTTTGACAAATTCAGATTTTAATTGCATAGCGCCAAAACCATCAATTTGGCAGTCAATATCATGATCTCCATCAACTAAACGTATATTCTTTACTTTTGTACCTATTTTTATGGCTAATGAACTGCCTTTTACTTTAAGGTCTTTAATTACTGTTACGGAATCACCATTGTTTAAGACATTTCCATTTACATCTTTGATAATCTTTTTATCTTCACTATTTTTTGTTTCTAATTCTAAAGTCCACTCATGGGCACATTCTGGACAAATAAAAAGGCTTCCATCTTCATAAGTATATTTCGAATTACATATTGGGCAATTTGACAAATCATGCATCAGTTTATTCTCTCCATTTTCAGGTAATACTTCATATATCTTTATCCTAAGCTCATCAATCTTTCATTCAAAAATCCAGCATCTATAAGTCTTTAAGCACTTTTATGAAATTCACACTAGCAAAACCATATTATCCCGATGAATCACCTCGTCATATGGTTTTGATCCTAAAACATCAAATAGCTCATTTGTATGAGCCCCCATAATTTTCCGAGTCTCGTCCCCATTATAGTTGGCGAGTCCGCGAGCAATTTCGCGACCTTCCATCGTCACGACACTGATGGTATTGCCCTGCTGAAAATCACCTGCCACTTCTGTAATACCCGCGGCTAGTATACTCGATCCACCTAATAAGGCTTTTTCACAACCTTTATCAATGGTAATGATGCCTTGGGTACGAGCGCCGAAAGCCAACCAACGTTTTCGTACTTGTAAGCGACTTTCTTTGGACAAAAAGATAGTACCTACATTTTTGCCTGCCAGTACATCTCGCAAAACGCCATCTCTTAGACCTGACGCAATAACCATGGCTACCCCAGAACTAACAGCAATTTTTCCAGCCTGTATTTTGGTATACATACCACCTGTACCCCGCAGCGACCCTGCCCCCCCCGCTAATTCTTCCATCTCAGGCGTAATATCTGCGATTTCCTCAATAAGCTGTGCATTGGGGCTTGATTGTGGGTTACCAGTGTATACCCCCTCAACATCAGACAAGATAATGAGGACATCCGCATCGACAATACTAGCCACCATGGCAGATAGTGTATCATTGTCACCAATTTTCAGTTCATCAATCGCTACAGCATCATTTTCATTAATAATAGGAATTACACCCATCTTAATCAATGTTAGGAGGGTGTTGCGACAGTTGGTATAGCGAGTCCGTTTCACCGAATCTTCTCGGGTGAGCAACACCTGAGCGACAACCTGCCCATGCTCGCCAAAAAATCTTTCGTAGGTGTGCATCAATATTCCCTGACCAACAGCCGCAGCAGCCTGTTTCTCTGGCATGGTTTTGGGTTTCTCCTTAAGCTTGAGAAGTTCCATACCAGCGCCAACCGCTCCAGAAGTAACTAAAACTATTTCTTTACCCTGATTGGCGAGTTCAGCTAGTTCAGTTACCAATCTTTCAATGCGCCATAAATTCAACTTACCACTACTGTGTGTGAGGGTACTTGTTCCTACTTTGACTACTACGCGTTTTGCTTGAGCCAAATTATCACGTGTAAACATTCTTCTCCACCACCATATGTTTTTAAAAATTTTAAACACGAAGAACACGAAGGGACCATTATAGAAAAAACAGTACTTCCAAATGTAAGGGGATTGCTTCGTTATCCTTACTTGCAATGGGAAGTGTTATACTTTCTATCATTAGAGCTTCGTGTTCTTTGCACTTTTTCGTACCTTCGCGTTTAACGTATTTTCACTCTCAAGTTATGAAGGTAATACTATTTTTTTAGCTTTTTCAGGATCACGATTACGTTTATATAACAATCCACTGCGCCCAATGACTTGTACGAGTTCGGCATCTGCAGCACTAGCCAATTGTGCAAGTGCCGCCTTAGGATCTTCAGAACAATTTTGCAAGACCTTTACTTTAATGAGCTCACGGGCAATTAGCGCTTGTTTTGCACTGTCAAGTAAAGTTCCTGATATTCCAGTTTTACCAATCTGTACTACTGAGTCCATGGTACTGCCTAAAGAGCGCAGATAGCTTTTTTGTTTTCCCGTTAATTCAATTATTTCTTCCAATTGTTTATGTCTCCTCTATAATCTAAATTCAAATTCCATATCGCCAATACGTACTGTATCGCCTTCTTTAATACCCTTTTCTTTCAGCATATCTTCAATGCCACGCTGACGATATATATGTTGGAAGCGACGTAATCCTTCATCATTATCAAAATTAGTCATGGCAACTAATTTCTCAATTCCCTTGCCCTTCACTAAAAAGGCGCCATCAACGTCATGGCCTACTGTAAATTCTACTTCTGGCTTAGCTTCATAGATAACAGTATCATCTGTCTCTTCTGGTTCTTGCACATACTCTTTTAACATGTCTGATGCTACTTGCATCAACTGTGGCAAACCTTCACCAGTAGCTGCTGACACGGGATAAACATGGAGCCCAAGTTTGTCCATATATTCAACCACTCTTGGCAAATTTTCCTGTGACTCAACAAGATCCATTTTGTTGGCAACAATAATCTGTGGACTGGTAGCTAACCGTTCATTATATAATTTCAGCTCGTTATTGATTTTCTTGTAGTCATCAATGGGGTCACGACCTTCTAGGCCCGACACATCTAGAACATGAAGAATAATTTTGGTACGTTCAATATGACGTAGAAAATCATGGCCTAGACCTACCCCTTCATGAGCACCTTCAATAAGACCAGGAATATCAGCGATGACAAAACTATGCCCTTCATCAAGACTGACTACACCAAGCACTGGTGTCAATGTCGTAAAATGATAAGCTGCAATTTCTGGCTTAGCTGCTGATACACGAGAAATAATACTAGACTTTCCAACGCTAGGATATCCTACCAAACCAACATCAGCAAGCAACTTAAGTTCTAAGTGTAGCACCCGTTCCGCGCCAGGTGCACCATTTTCAGAAAAAGTAGGGGCACGATTTACACTGTTCACAAATCTGGCATTACCGCGACCACCCCGTCCACCTT
>JGI24143J45723_1000981_pt1 | contig 14177 bp, 14 predicted proteins | sample BarGraIncu00432A_FD_45723 | JGI IMG/M metagenome (IMG submission 45723)
GGTGGTTATGTTATTCTGTCAAAAGCAGGGATCTCAACTACAGGTACTACAAGTGTTACAGGTAATATGGGAGTATCACCAATAACCTCTACCGGACTGACGGGATGGAATTTAATTCTTCCCCCAGCAGGAGCATTTTCCTCTTCTTCATTAGTGACGGGTAATATTTATGCGCCGGACTATAATGCTCCGACTCCTACTCTTCTTACTACGGCAATAAATGACATGCAGACTGCCTTTACGACAGCGAATGGCTTACTGATTCCTGCACCAGTTAATGAATTAATGGCAGGTAATCTTAACGGCCAAACATTAATCAAAGGTATCTATAAATGGAGTTCAAATGTAGGAGTAACAACTGGTATCGTATTAGATGGTGGTGGCGATCCTTGCGCAACATTTATCTTCCAGATTGCCGGTGATCTTACCGTAGCTGACAATAGTATCATTACATTACAAAATGGTGCAAAAGCAAAAAACATTTTCTGGGTAGTAGCCGGTTCTAAAGCTGCTATTGGAACCAGTGNTAATTTTAGCGGAAACATCCTGTGTAAATCGCTGATTTCATTAAATACAGGTGCATCAGTAAATGGCAAATTGTTGGCTCAGACATCTGTTACCTTAAATGCCAGCACAGTTACTGATCCTCAATAAAAATATTTTAAGCGATAATTAATAAATCATATAATAAAATGAAATTTTTTACAAATATAAAAAAGGGATCACGCGCTGCGTGGTCTCCTTACAGACTGGCTCTGAAAGGCCTTGTCGGATGCGCATTAGTTTTGACAGGATTTCAATCCTCTCTCCAGGCACAGGAGGTTCAGTTCACACGGCCATCATGGTATTTCGGTGTAGCCGGTGGAGCCAATTTCAATTTCTACAATGGAACCACACAGGAACTGAATTCAGATCTTTCCGTTCCTTCCGCTTTTCACAAGGGAAATGGCGTTGGNCTGTATGTCGCACCACTGATCGAGTTTCATCGTCCCGATACAAGATTGGGATTCATGTTACAGGCCGGGTACGATAACCGTGGCGGTAAGTTCAAAGAGGTAATGACACCATGTAATTGTCCGGCTGATCTGAACACTGATCTGAGTTACATTACAGTTGAGCCAAGTTTGCGCTTTGCCCCATTCAAGTCTAATTTCTATTTGTATGCCGGCCCGCGCTTTGCTTTCAATCTGAACAAGGGCTTCACCTACAAACAAGGAGTTAATCCCGCAGTTGCAGGACAAGTGGCACCGGCAGATGTAAAAGGTGATTTCAGCAATATACATGATAACCTGATCTCGATGCAAATCGGAGCAGGATACGATATATTCCTCTCATCGCAAAGTAAGCATACACAATTTGTACTCTCACCATTTGTTGCTTTCCATCCCTATTTTGGACAGGATCCACGTTCAATAGAATCGTTGAATGTGACGACTGTAAGAGCTGGTATTGCCCTTAAATTAGGCCGTGGTCATAAAATTGCCGCGCCAATCGTTGTGGAACCAATTCCTGAGGCAAAACCGGAACCAAAGCCAGAACCAAAACCTGAGCCAAAGCCGGAACCAGTAGTGGTTGTAAAACCAGTAATCATTGGAAATGTATACAAGGTATATTTCGAATTTGACAAATGGGATCTTGATGCCCGCGCTAAAGCCGATCTTGATATTTTAGCTCAAGGTATGAATGAATATCCAACTGTAAAAATCGAAGTTAAGTCGCATACCGATTCAAGAGGTCCTGAAAGCTACAATATGAAACTTTCTGAAAAACGAGGTAAGTCAGTGATTGATTACCTGGGCGCAAAAGGGATCGTTGTTTCACGTGTTAATGCAAATGCTTATGGCGAAACGCAACTGGTTAATAAATGTGCCGACGGTGTTAAATGTACAGAAGCTGAACATGCACTTAACCGCAGAACAGAAATTCTGGTTATAGAATAACATATAAAAACATTCACCTTATTTATAGTTGAAGTTTGTTTTTAATTNAGGAGAGGTTGCCATTTGGTAATCTCTCTTTTTTTGTGNAAATTNTAAGGCATTTAAGATGTGTGAATTATACAAATCTTTACTTTAATTGTACAACTATGCAGGAATTAGCGGGTTTACTTTTACCNCGAAGAATATCATTAATTCTTAAAAGAAGAGGTTGTCTAAGAAATTAGGCGNCCTTTTTATGAATGTGTGAATGATGTAACACTTTCAGGTAATTGTGTAACGTTTTTTAACAATATGAGAGACATCTTTGTAATGAAATTTTTCGCAACCAGAAACAATAAAGATGAACTCTACAGAATTAAAAGGAAATTGGAATGAGCAGAAAGGCAAACTCAAACAACAATTTGCCGTCTTAACAGATAATGATCTCATGTTTGAAGAAGGCAAGAAAGACGAGATGTTTGGAAGACTTCAAAAGACGCTTGGTAAAACAAAAGAGGAATTGCGGAAGCTTATTGAAGGGCTTTAATTTCTTTTTTATGGTGTGTAATATTTAGAATTGATTTGGAAAATATTTTTCACCGCGACATTTAAGAAGTCATCGTTTAACGGCATTCGCTGAACGGTGCCTTTTTAAATTAATAGCATACTGCTACGAATTCAAATGTCTCATCATGAAACACGCATGATTCTGCGATTCGGAATCTGAAGAGAATAAAGGTGTTCCATCAGGCCATTAAAAAACAAATTACTACCGATGAATAAGATAACACCGGCAAAAAAAATAGTCCCGAACCTTCATAAAGCAAAGGAGTGGACCATCAAGATCAGTGAAAAAACAATTGCAAAGACTGAAGAGGCTAGCAGTTTTTTAACAAATTTTGCTGATGTTCTGCTGTTTATAACACTGACAATAAAAGAAACTTTTTCGCGAAATTTTGAGTTTAAAGAATTTTTGCGCCAGTGTTTTCAAATCGGAAATAAAACGTTACCGCTTATTTCAGTAACCGGAATCATTATGGGTCTGGTACTTACTATTCAATCCCGACCTTCTCTCGCTAAATTTGGTGCTGATGCAATGCTCCCCGGGATGGTTGCTGTATCGCTTATCCGGGAAATGGGGCCGGTTATTACTGCATTGATTTGTGCTGGTAAAATTGGATCAGGCATGGGCGCTGAGTTAGGTTCGATGAAAGTAACCGAACAAATTGAAGCAATGGAAGTATCTTCTACCAATCCAATGCGGTTCTTAGTTGTAACAAGGGTTTTAGCCGCCATTCTGATGATACCGTTACTCATATTGTACGCAGATGCACTTGGTATTTTTGGCAGTTGGGTAGGAATTAATATTAAAGGCGATGTCACGCTGCCTTTATTTTTCTCGCAGGCTTTTAGTCATATTGAGTTTGTCGATTTTTTACCTGCGTTTATAAAATCGATTTTTTTCGGAGCTGTTATTGGATTTGTAGGCTGTTATAAAGGATATAACGCCGGTCGCGGGACAGAAAGTGTTGGCATTGCTGCTAATTCGGCAGTTGTACTAGGATCTCTCCTGGTGCTTATTGTGGATGTAATTGCAGTTCAAATTACTGATATGCTGGTATTATGATCATAGATCAACCTGAAACAATTAAAGCTGCTTCATTAAAAACAAAAAGCGGTGAGCCAATTATCGAAATAAATAATCTTAAGATTTCGTTTGGCAAACAGGAAGTATTAAAAGACGTGTCGTTACAGCTTTTTAAAGGCGAAAACCTCGTTGTCCTAGGAAAATCGGGTTCAGGAAAATCGGTTCTGATAAAATGCATTGTTGGTTTGTTAAATCCCAACAATGGCATTATAAAGGTGCTTGGAGAAAATGTAGGCACTTTGAACAGTGACGGTTTGGGTGAGTTGAGAAAGAAAATTGGATTTTTGTTTCAAAGCGGTGCACTTTATGATTCCATGACTGTAAAACAAAATTTAGAATTTCCATTGCTTCGGATGAGGAAGAATCTGACCAAAAAAGAGATTGACGAAAAGATAAAGGAAGTTTTGGAGAATATTGGTCTGTCGGACGCATTGAATAAAATGCCTTCTCAGTTATCGGGTGGAATGCGTAAGCGAATCAGCCTTGCCCGAACCATTGTTGTCGATCCATTGATCATGCTTTATGATGAACCTACAACAGGCCTTGATCCGGTAACCTCTGATGAAATTAGTTCACTGATCAATGATGTTCAAAAAAAATATAAAACCTCTTCCATCATCATCACCCATGATATTGAATGTGCGCGGACGACTGCAGACCGGGTAGTTATGTTGCAGGATGGTGAAGTATATATGGAAGGGAATTTGGAAGAATTTGAAAAGTCAAATGACGCATTAATCAAATCTTTCTTTAAATAATCAATTTATAACGCTCGAAATTTATACCATAAACAGATGGAAACGCATTCAGAAAAATTCAAAGTCAGGTTAGGGATTTTTGTTGCAGGAGGATTGGTGCTTTTTGTCCTTGCCATATTTATAATTGGAAAACAAAAGAATTTATTTAATCCTGTATATACTCTTAATTCAACTTTTTATAATGTTAGCGGATTACAGGTTGGAAATAATATCCGCTTCGCCGGAATTAATGTAGGTACNGTTGACAACATCTTCATTATTAACGATTCGACTGTAAAGGTAACGATGATGATTCGGAAAGATGTTCAGAAGTTTATAAAAAAGGATTGTGAAGCAGTAATAGGATCAGAGGGATTAATGGGGGACAGGTTGATAATTATCACGCAAGGAGGCGCTGATGCTGCTTTAACTCAGAACGGTGATCAACTTACCTCAAAAGAACCGGTCGAAACTGATGCCATTATGGCAAGTTTGAAAGTGACCGCCGGTAATGTCGAAATTATCACACAACAACTTGCGGAGATTATGCTTAAAATAAACGGCGGAAGCGGAACACTGGGAAAATTGATTCAGGATACTACTATTGCCGAAAATCTGAACCAAACTATTGTGAATCTTAAAAAAGGGACCAAAGGTTTAGGTGAGAATATGGAAGCTGCCAAGCATAATTTCCTCTTCAGGGGATATTTTAATAAAAAACGAAAAGCCGCGGAACAAAAGGCTGAAGAACAAAAGGCAAAAAGCGAAAAAAAATAATTATTGTTCGATATTAAAAAATTACTACCAATATGGAAACGAAACAACCTAAAGGAAAAGATATAAATGTCAATCTGAACGGGGTTACAATATGTTGTGATGATTTTGGAACAGGAAATATTCCAATAATATTCATTCATGGGTTTCCTTTTGACAAATCATCGTGGGAGCCTCAAATGGAGTTTCTGAAACATACGCATCGTGTACTTTCTTACGATATTCGGGGATTTGGTAAGTCAACTCTTGGGGAAGAAAATATGACCATTAGTTTATTTGCAGATGATTTGGTTGAATTGATGGATGTTTTACAGATAAACAAAGCGGTTGCATGTGGTTTATCGATGGGTGGATATATTTTATTGAACGCCGTAAACCGTTATCCTGAAAGATTTGAGGCGCTCATTCTAAGTGATACGCAGTGCATGGCCGATTCGCCTGAAGGGAAAGAAAAACGCTATAAAACAATAGATCAGATTAATGAAGATGGATTAAGAAATTTTGCTGAAAGTTTTGTCAAAAATGTATTTTGCCCCGATTCATTGGAAAATAAAAAGGAATTGGTTGAAAAAATAAAAGATATCATTCTTACAACTTCACCAATTACAATTACAGGGACGTTAAGTGCACTGGCACAGCGTTCTGTAATGTGTTCAACTTTGAATGAAATACTAATTCCGGTATTAATCCTGTGTGGTGAAGAAGATACGATAACCCCAATGTCAAAGTCAGAGTTTCTAAATCATAACATTGCAAATTCACAACTCNATAGTATTGATAAAGCAGGGCATCTTTCTAATCTTGAACAACCCGAAGAATTTAATCGCTATCTTATTCCGTTCATTAAATAGAGGNAATAGAAGNTGGTGATTTTATAATGATACAACAAAACGATACAAAAGGACGACATCAAAATATTCAAAATGGCCGATGAAAAAGTGGTTCAAAATTATATTCCTCATTTTATTCGTTTCGGTTTTATTATCCGATTTTGCTATTGCTCAGCAAGTTCCTGCCNAAAAGGATACAACACTTCTTTATAAGAAAATTGAAACATACTCGAAGCGGAGTAAGTTTTCAAAATTGATATATGAAGCAATATTCAAACCTATTAAAACGATTGCACCAGGGAAGAGAGCGCGCAAAAGACTTATTTATAATCCTTACAGTAACTTTGAAGGGAAAACAATCCGACATATTAACATCGCAACACTTGATCCGTTTGGTTATTCAATAGAAGATACTGTTNAATTATCGCAAAATTTCATAACAAAAACCGGGAATAACCTGCATATAAAATCTCAGCCGATCGCTATCCGGAACTTATTGCTTATTAGTCAAAACCAGGTGTTTGATTCGTTACTTGTAAGAGAATCCGAACGATTGGTGCGAACCAGAGAATATATACGTGATGTTTCATTTTACGTGAAAGCGACTGCATTAAATTCCGACTCTGTTGATATATTTATNCGTGTCTTAGATATNTGGAGCATTATACCTGGNGGTTCTGCTTCAACTTCCGGCATCACTATTAATCTGGCCGACAAGAATTTTTTAGGTCTGGGACATGAATTTCAAAATGTTTATACCCGAAATTATACTGAGCATTCCAACTATTTGAATACAAACTATACGATCCCTAATATCAGGAACACATTCATCCGGACAAACGTGCATTTTGATATTTTGGGAGGAAAAAATTACAACCGGGGTTTATCAATTGACCGTCCGTTTTTTTCACCTTTTGCAAAGTGGGCCGCAGGTGCCTATTTCACACAGCAGTTTCGTGCAGATTCCATCAGGTCAACCAATTTGCTCTTTGTTCCACAGCGGTTTAAATTTAATGTGCAGGATTTTTGGGGTGGAAATTCGATACAGATGTATAGCGGCAATTCAGAATACAGTCGTACAACCAATTTTATATCGACAGCCAGGTTTTTAAGAATCCGTTATATCGAAAAACCAACTGAGCTGATTGATCCGCTGCAAATGTTTTCGGATGAAGATTTTTATATGGCAAGTATTGGTATCTCCGCACGAAGATATGTAAGAGAAAACTATGTTTTTAAATTTGGAGTTACAGAAGATGTGCCTGTTGGAAAGGTTTTCAGTTTAACAGGGGGATACCAGGTAAGAAATAATGCCGGCAGACCGTACATAGGTGCCCGCGTTTCTTTGGGAGATTATTTTTCATGGGGATACCTTTCTTCCAGCCTTGAATACGGAACGTTCTTTCGGGGAACGCAGCCGGAGCAGGGTGTACTATCAGCGGGATTAATCTATTTTACCGGTTTACGGGAACTTGGGAAATGGAAATTCAGGCATTTTGTGAAACCTCAAATGACAATTGGTCTGAACAGGTTTTCCTACGATAGTCTGACAATCAATCAAGGTTACGGACTAAAAGGATTTAATAGCTTGGGATTGTCCGGTACGATGCGCCTCATGGTTTCTGTGCAAACTCAATCATATGCACCATGGAATTTTATCGGATTTCGTTTTGGGCCTTACCTTACCTATTCTATGGGTATGCTGGGTGATGCCAAATCAGGGTTTAGAAACAGTAAATTGTATTCACAAATAGGGCTGGGCGTACTGATAAAAAATGAGAGCCTGGTTTTTAATGCTTTTGAGATATCTATTACTTATTATCCAATAATTCCAGGTAATGGACAAAATATTTTTAAAACAAACTCCTATCAAACCTCTGATTTTGGATTGCGGGATTTCGAAATTGGCAAACCTGGAACAGTGGCCTATCAGTAAGTTTAATTTATAATAACAAGTATGATGCAAATACCAAACGTATTAAAGAAAATTGGATATCTCTTCAAAGAAACCTTCAATGGATTTATAGACGACGATGGCATCAAGCTCAGCGCTGCATTGTCCTACTATACCGTCTTCTCATTACCTCCACTGTTGATTATTATTATGTCGCTTAGTGGAAAGTTTTTCGGTGCCAATGCGGTCAGAGGTGAGATTTTTGGCCAGATAAATGGCCTTGTTGGAAGTGACGCTGCACTGCAAATACAGGAAACCATAAAAAACGTAGAACTTTCGAATAGCAATACATTCGCTCAAACCATTGGTATAATTGTTTTATTAATCGGCGCTTCCGGTGTGTTTGCCGAAATACAAGACTCCATCAATTATATCTGGGGAATAAAAGCGAAACCCAAACGGGGTTTAATAAAGTATTTATACAATCGTTTGATGTCGTTTTCGATGATTGGTTCTGTCGGATTTTTGCTGTTGGTTGGTTTAATCGTAAATTCTTTAATTGATGTGCTCAGCAAACGTTTGGCGATCATTTTTCCACATGATTCAATATTTTTATTCTACGTACTTAATGCAATCGTGATTTTCGTCATTATAACCCTGTTATTTGTAATCATATTCAAAACATTACCCGATGGAAAAATAGCGCTGCGCGATTGCATCATCGGGGCATCTTTCACAGCAATTCTTTTTATGGTTGGCAAATTTGCGATCGGTTTTTATCTTGGACGTTACAACATTGCATCTGTATATGGTGCTGCAGGTTCAGTGATCCTGATTCTTGTCTGGGTCTATTATTCCGCGATAATTCTCTATTTCGGTGCTGAATTTACAAAGGTTTATGCACACACTCATGGACAAAAAATAATTCCGAACGCCTATTCAGTTCAGATCGTTAAGTAAGTGCATAGCCGGAAGAACAAGGACCCCGAGTTCAGCATTTCAACCTTTTGACATCTTTCGCCCGGCTGCTGGTCTTCTCCAATGTGTGAATCATGTAATTTAATCTGATAGTTGTGTAACACATATTATCTCAAAGAGGCTCAACTTTGACGCATTATTCATTCACTTATAAAATCACAATGAAAAAAACATTTCGCTTTTTAGCATTCTCATCTTTGGTTATTAGCATGTTATTTACATCATGCGTTGCTACTAAGAAATTCAAGGCATCGGAAGCCAAAGTTAGTATGTTGCAGATGGACAGTACAAAAACACATGGTCAGTTGAAAGATTGCAATGATAAGGTAAAAGATCTGAATGATCAAAAGACATCTTTACTCAATGAAAATGCCTTGGTAAACAATGATTTGAAGGCCCTTTCCACTGAATCGCAAATGACGATTGCTGATCAGGCAAAGCGGTTAAAGAAACTTCAGGATATGATCCAATCACAAAAAGATGTAATGGCCAAACTTAAAAATTCGATCGCCGATGCATTGATGAATTATAAAACCGACGAGCTTTCGGTATATACCAAAGACGGAATGGTCTATGTTTCGCTAGCTGAAAAATTGTTGTTTAAATCGGGTAGCGATGTCGTTGATCCAAAAGGAAAAGAAGCCCTTAAATCGCTTGCCCAGGTACTCAACAGCACAAAAGATATCACGGTAGAGATTGAAGGTCATACAGATAATATTCCGATTAAGACGCAGCTTTTTAAAGATAACTGGGATCTCAGCACAGCAAGGGCTACTTCCATTGTTCGGTTTCTGACAAAAGAGAATGGTTTTGACGCAAGCCGTATTACTGCCTCAGGCAGGGGCGAATTTCATCCTGTAAAAGCGAACGATACAGCTGAAGGACGCGCAGGTAACCGCAGAACTGAAGTTATCTTATCTCCCGACATGAAGGAGTTGTTTAAGCTTTTGAATCAATAAGATATAAGACACTTATATCGGTTTGTAACCCGTAAAGTTATATCAGTTAATAAATACAACCTACATCTCGCTCCTTAAGAAGAGCGGGATGTTTTTTGTTTAATTGCCCAATAAAATGTGTGAATGATGTAACTCTTTAATGAAATTGTGTAATGCTTCGCTAAGAAAAAGAGTCCACCTTTGCATCGTAAAAATCGATAGAGATTACAAACTTTAATTTAATAAAATGAAAGCTTTAAAATTAGTTGCTTTAGGAATCGTCCTGTTCTTTGCAAGTGCAGCGCAGGCACAAGTTTCGGTGCATTTAAATTTAGGAACAGCCCCTGCATGGGGTCCAGCAGGATATTCGGACGTACAGTATTATTACTTGCCTGACGTGGAAGCATATTATGATGTTAATTCATCGATGTTCATTTATTACGAAGGAAGATCATGGGTTCGCAGATCGTATCTTCCAAGCAGATACAGAAATTACGATTTGTACGGCGGTTATAAGGTTGTGATGAATGGTTATCATGGCAATACTCCATACTATAATCATCGCGAGTATAGAACTAAATATGCAAAAGGATATCGCGGACCAGCTCAAAGATCAATAGGTGAACGACCTGGAAGAGGAAACAACAACAGAGACTATCGCGAAAGCAACCCGGTTAACAGAGGACGTGGAACTGTAATCAACAGAAATGACAGACGTGGTGATAACAGTTTTGACAGACGTGGAAATCAAAACAGCCGGGCCGAAAGGGGGAATACCAGAAGCAACAAACCCTATAATGAAAATGGCGACAAAAAAGGTAAACGAGATTAATTAACATCAGGATAAATTTTATAATAATCTAAAAAATTAATTGAAATGAAAATAACAGGCTTTACATTACTTTTACTTCTTATGCTATTTGGAAGTAACTTATCAGCCCAGAACAGGGTCTATGTAACAACGAGAAATAATAATTCTTCTGAAGGATACAGCGGATTAAACATTGGATTGGGAATCGGAGGATATTATGGGTATTACGGTTATATTGGTCATACAACGCCAGTCATCAGTGCCAACTATGAATTTGATGTGGCCCCTAGTTTCACATTAGCTCCATTTGTTACCTATTTATCCTATCAGGACCAATCAAGTGGAGGCTACTATTATCACGAATCAGTTATTCCGCTGGGTGTTAAAGGTACTTACTACCTTGACAGATTGCTCAACGCAAATTCAGATTGGGATTTTTATCTTGCAGGTTCATTGGGATTTACTTTAGTACATACACGATGGGACGATGGCACTGTTTATGCTACAGACCATACTGTAAATCCGCTGTTCCTTGATCTGCACCTAGGCGCTGAATACCACTTAAGTAATAGGGTTGGATTATTTCTCGACCTTTCTACCGGTGTCTCAACCATTGGTCTTGCTTTTCATTAATTAAAAATTAACAATTTAAAAATTAACAAAATGGGTGGTCTACTTTATCTTATCGCAGTAATTCTTATCATCTTATGGGCAGTTGGCTTTTTTGTATATAGCGCAGGTGCCGTTATACACATACTTCTCGTTATTGCCATCGTCGCAATATTGTTAAGGGTAATTCGCGGATAATTAAATCGGGAACAGGACACGCAAATGGTGCTGTTGTTCCTTTAAATTCTCCGGAAAAGAGAATTGTGTAACACAAAATATAACGGGCCACTGTCAAATGACGGTGGCTCGTTATATTTATAGTAAATAGTGAAGACGAAGCAGTGCTTAATGTCNCATTTCTATAGATTCTGATGTTAGCAAATGGCCATATGATCAACATTGTATGAGCAATGTCAGAACAATCCGGAATTTAATTTGTTTATCAATAAAACAATTCTAAAGCATGTACATCGTATCCTGGTTCGATAAAAGCACGGTGAAGCACCTGAGGTTACCATTTTCATTCTTTTTAATGCCCGTCTTTTTATTCGCATTAAGTCAGACAGATACTGTTAATTGGCAAAAAACCATTATCGCGTTTGTGATTATGCACCTGCTTGTTTTCCCGTCGAGTAATGGCTACAACAGTTTCCAGGACCGGGATGAAACCAGCATTGGTGGTTTAAAACATCCTCCAAAAGTCACCAAAAATCTATATTACGCAACACTGTTCATGGATATCATAGGAATACTGTGTGGCCTGTTTGTATCGNTTTATTTTTCGCTTTTGGTTTTGATCTTTGTTCTTGTCTCNAGGGCTTATAGTTACCGAAAGGTACGGTTAAAAAAATATGCTGTCGTCGGATTTTTAACGGTGTTTATATTTCAGGGAGCATTCGTTTATTTGATGACTGCTGCTGCAATTTCAACTTTTTCTTTTGCCGGTTTCTTTACACTCAATAGCATCATTTGCATGAGTGTAGCCAGTTTATTTATTGGCAGTATTTATCCCCTTACGCAGATATATCAGCACGATGCAGATAAAAAGGATGGTGTAATAAGTATCAGCTACAAGCTGGGGTACATTGGAACCTTTATATTTTCTTCAATATTATTCTCAATCGCAATAGTTTTCTTGTTTTACTATTTCAATTTAAAGCATCAGCAAATTGCGATGGTATTGTTCCTGTTGATAATGCTACCCGTGGTAATTAAATTGGGGATTTGGTTTGACAAGGTTCGAAAAGATATAGTGAATGCAAATTTTGAAAACACGATGGCAATGAACCTTTTGACTTCGGCTTGNATGAATTTGTATTTTCTGATACTGATTTTAAATAATTATTANACCTGGTTTTAACGATGAGCAAAATTATTTCGATTGGGACGGCAGTACCACAATATGGTACGAAACAAAGTGAAATACTGGATTTTATGATTGAAGCTTATAATGATGATGTAGCCACTCGTAAACTAAAAATATTATTTCATCACAGCGGAATTACCACCCGATATTCTGCTGTTTCTGATTTTAATAATACCCGACCCGAGAATAAGCTTTTTAAGAATGATCAATCTGCTCCAAATGTTGAAAAGAGATTGGAAGTATTCAAGGAAAATGCTGTTTCATTGGCTACAAAAGCAATTCAGGATTCACTAAACAAGCTGAATACCACCATTCCGGAATTTGGGNTCACCCATTTAATTACTGTTACATGTACCGGAATCTATGCACCTGGAATGGATTCCATATTAATTAAGAAATTGAATCTGCCTATTGATATTTTCCATACTTCTGTTAATTTTATGGGCTGCAATGCGGCATTTCATGCGTTAAAGCTGGCCGATATGATTGCCAAAACAGATGAAAATGCAAAAGTGCTGGTCGTCTGTGTGGAGCTGTGTACGTTGCATTTTCAGCCTAAGAACAATCACGANAATTTGTTGTCGAATACTATTTTTGGCGATGGGGCAGCGGCTGTTGTGGTCGTTTCGGATACGCAAGCTGAACAACATCATCAAAGTGGAATTCTGATGAATGGATTCTATTCATTGCTTCTCAGCAAAGGAAACGATCTAATGGGCTGGAACATTACGCCTCTTAATTTTGAGATGATTTTGGATGCAAAAGTTCCCGATTTTATTGGTGATGAGGTAAATGATATTGTAGCTAAAGCCGGAAAGAAATTCAATATTACACCTGACCAAATTGATAATTGGGCAATTCATCCGGGAGGAAAAAAGATACTCGATACGATAAAGAAAAAGATCCAGCTGAATGATACTGATTTGCAGTACTCTTTTAAAGTATTAGCTGAATATGGCAATATGTCGTCTCCAACCATTCTATTCGTTTTAAATGAAATCATACAGGCCGGCCTCAGGCAAAACGAAAATATTTTTTCCATTGGTTTTGGTCCCGGACTTAGCATCGAAACAGCCTTGTTTACGTATGCTGAATAAATTTAAACACCGTTCGTATGAGTCCGAGTTACTGGATGCACCTAATATTCAAAAGGACTTGTTGTTCAAGAATCTAAAGGAACTTGATTTCATCAACCGCGTATTGGGCGGGCACTCCATTTCGTTGAATGGAATCAAGCAATTAGTTACTGATAAGAATAAAATCTATTATATTGTCGATCTTGGCTGTGGAGGTGGCGATTTGATGCAGGTAATTGCCGATTGGGCAGCAAAAGGAGGTTACCAGGTGAAGTTGACAGGTGTTGATATGAATCCTGACGTAATCGACTACATGAATGACTATTGCAAGGGTTACCCTGAAATAAGTGGTGTTGCGAGCGATTACCGTGACTATTTAAAAACAGGCGTTTCGATTGATATAATTCATTGCTCCTTGTTTTGCCACCATTTAAAGGACGATGAATTGGCAGAGTTGTTCCGCTATTTTAAAAATTACACGAAAACCGGATTTGTTATCAACGATTTACACCGACATTGGCTGGCTTATTACGGTGTTTATCTGATTACGCACCTGTTAAACGGATCTGCCTTGTCTAAAAACGATGGCCCTATTTC
>JGI24143J45723_1000982_pt1 | contig 14161 bp, 10 predicted proteins | sample BarGraIncu00432A_FD_45723 | JGI IMG/M metagenome (IMG submission 45723)
ACAAGGTTCGCCCCTACGCGAAAACGGGCGAACGCAAGATTTGCCCCTACCGAGCACCATCCCACACGTAGGGGCGAACCTTGTGTTCGCCCAGCCTCGGCTCCCCCTATGGAAAACTGATTTCGGGTCGACCTGCGACCTGGTACCAATTCCTCTGCCCCCTGGAAAAGAGGGGTGAAAAGGTACCTTCATTTGGGGGTTGTTCCTAAATTACCGGGTGTGCAGCGGGTGCGAGCGCGGGGATGGGATGAGTCTCAGAGCGGTTTTAAGCAGCGGCCTCCGGTCCTTTGAGACTGGAGGCCTCGCCGATCTACTTGGAGATTTGCTGCAGGATATCGCTTTCGGGTTTCTTCGAGGAGAACAGTTCGGGGCGCAGCACCCGGAGGACAGCCAACGCGGCAATCGACAGCACCACGAAGTAGATGATGAGCTTCTTGGGTGTGAAACACGCCCGCACGATCTTCTGCAGGACGGTATAAATCGGAGTTTTGCAAATCGGGCAGACCTTGAGACCCTTGCGGATCGAGCCGTTGCAGCGCGGGCAGTTTATCATGAGGTTTTTTTCCGCTACGGCCTGGTGCACCGGCCTTTTCACCTTGGCCTCGGCCAGGTCGGCGTTTTTCTTCAGATAATCCTTCTCCATGGCATGGTAGGTGATGGAGCCCCGGATCCTGTCGTACATCTCGTCGACCAGATCCTGGCTGCGCTGGGCGTCGGCACGGACGCCGGGTTCCGCTGAGGCGAGCTTTTTCTTGTTCTCCTCGGTCAAAGACTGGTACATCCGTTCGATCTGAGCCGGGGAGGCATCCAGTGGCACCCCCAGCGCCTGGTAACAAAGCGCGATGTCGGTCAGTTCGTTTTCTTGCTGAGCATCCATATATCAGTTATCTCCTCTTCGTTTGGCATGATTCTGGTGCGGATCAATAAGCGTACTGCACGGAAACCTTGGAGGTCTCGGTGGAGTTCGGCTTGCTGGCCTGGACCTCGATCCGGTACATGTGCGGCTGGGACGGATTGGTACTGGCGGCCGCGCTGGTGACGCCGCCACCCTCCAACTGCACAAGGCTCAGGTCGGTATTGCCGGCAGTCGTCGTGGTGACGACCTGGCCGGTTGGCGTATAGTCGGTGTAGACGTACGCCATGGTGTCCACAATCTTAGCATAAACATTGAAGCCCGGGGTGCCGGTATCCGAGTTGAGCACGAATTTCAGGTCGTGGTTCGCCTCAGTGGCGCCCAGCGAGACATCGGAACAGGCGGTCCCCCACTGGCTGGTGGGGAGGGTCAATTTGCGCTGCAAACAGGTCGCGTTGATGTCAAACCCGGTATAGGTGGAAGCCATGGACGAGGAGAATTGCCCGGGTGTCATGGTGGCCGCATTCATGATGCTGTTGTTGATGATGTCCTTGATGAGCACCTCGACCCCGCCATGCGCCGCTTCCGTAGCGGTATGGTACTTCTTCAGGCTACTGGAGGTCTGGATGCTGGCAGTCACCATGTAAAGCAGCGTCAGGGTCAGCATGAGCGACAGCAGGGTGAACATCAGCGCGGTGACGAGAGCGAAGCCGTCTTTATTTTTCAAAAGGTGCATAAGTCCTCATCAGGAGTTGCTGTAAAGGTTTTTGGGGCGCACCAGGATCCGGTACAGCTTCCAGCGGTACTGTTTTTGCGCGGTGGTCAGGGTATAAAGTTTTTTCGGTGACAGACCGCCGTCGGCAGCCTGGTCCCCGACTTCGATGCTGGCGGAGGGATAGGTGTAGCTGGTGTCCTTGCGCCCTTCCTGGGCCAGGATGTACACCTTGATGACCTTAAGGTGTTCCCTCAGCCCCTGGGGGTCCTGCAGCCAGGCCTGAACATTACTGGCAGCGCTCCCCGTCGCGTTGACGGCACCTCCGACAGTTGTGGGAAGCGACGAGTAGTCGCCGACGCTGCCGTCCGGCGGGTTGGTGGTGGAGGTATCCCAACCGAGCACGACTTCCATGGCGGCGACACAGTCAAGCAGCGCCACGGTGTCATAGTCGCCGCCGGTGGTCCCCTGGTTAACGGTCGCCTTGTTCAGGGTCCCGGTATTGGGAGCGCAGTACGGCGGGACGTTCAGTTTGTTGAGGAAATAATCGGCACGGTTAAACGGCATGCGCGGGGCATCAATGGCCGTTCCGGACATGGTTTTATCCCCGTTACCGAGCAGATCGTAGACGAGATAGGTCGAGTTCCCGTTGGCAGGGAGAAAGTTCGAGTCCGTGCTGCCGTCCGCCTTGAAAGAGGTGTAGAAAGTCGGTGGAGAGGGGATGGTCGTCTTGCTGTTGCCCTGCTTGACGACCAGCATGCGGTCGATGGCCGGCGTGCTGGGGCTCGAGTTGATGATAAGCACATTGTCGTTGAACGACGGGTTGTTCGAGGCAAACTTCACCGCCCGGGACTGCCTCGGGTTGGCGGAGTAGTTATGGTAGGAAATATAGCTCCAGTACTGCGAGGCCCGGGAGCTGGCCGGGTTCGCGGCTCCCGCCAGGGAGCGCCCGGCAGTGGTTCCCTTCAGGGTGAAGTAGGCAGAGGAGTAGCTGCCGAACTTTGACAGGCCGACAAAGGCACGCGGCACGCCGTTGGGCGCGTCGTTGAGCGTAAACCCCATGGCGTCGGTCGCCTCGTTGTACTTTAGATCGCTCGGCACCAGCGGCGGGTCCTGCGTCACATCAAGATAGACCCAGCCCCAGGGAAGACCGAAGCCGGCTTGTTCCATATCGTGCCGCATGATCTCCAGTCCGACGACTCCGGCAATGTTGGTCTCCTCAAGCTTGGCATATTTGGCGGAACTGCTGACGATTTTGCTAAATGCCTGACTGGCGATAATCAGCACGATGGAGAATAAACCCAGTGCCATCAGCATTTCGATCATGGTGAAGCCGCGATTGCACTTTCTTAAAATTCCTGTCACAAAGACAACCTTTTTTGAAGACTCGCCGCGCGGTAACCCCGCGCCCGCGGTTTCAAACTAGTTTTGTTGAACTAAATTCGTTACTGCCGAAGAAATCGCGTGGCTCTTCGGGACACCTTTGACCTGCCAGGTGACGGTGACATTGATCTGGGCCGTGTTGGCGGTCGGAGCGCTGACGGTAACAACGGAAGAGTAGCTTTTTTGTACCCCGCGAATGATGCGCGGCGTGGCGGCCTTCGGCACCGAGGCGATGTTGGCGAAAGCCTTGGAACGCTGGATCATCATCTGATCGTCGGCGAGCGCCATCGCCTCATTGCGCAGTACGGACTCCTGATTTCGCTGCGCGGCGATAATGATCCCGCTCAGCATACCGAGCAGACCGATCGTGAGAATGAGCGTCGCCATAGCGAATTCAATCAGGGTGAACCCTTCATCATTGCGCATTACATACTCCGGAGGCATCCTGCTTCCCGTAAAGCGCCCGTGTCGCTGACAGCTGCACGCAATTCACCGAGCCGACGTTGTATCCGCCCAGCAGATAGATGGTTTGCAGGTTGGAGCCGAGCAGCATCCCCTGCGCATCGATCTGGAAAACCGAGTTGACGAACTTGGTGCTCGGCAGCGCCGAGAGCTGCGAGGCCTTGACAGCGTGGACGCCGCCGGGGAGGAGGCTGCCGTTGGTGTCAGCCTGACTGCTGTAAGAGTAGAAGGTATAGGACAACTCGGTGAGCTTCACCCCTTGAACCTTTTTGGTCGTTATGGCGCGCATCCGCATCTGGTTCAAGTCGATGGTCATCTGCCTCACCTGCGATTCGATATTGGTCTTCACATTGAAGGTCCGAAAGGAAAAGGTGCCTATCGCCATAAAAATAGCGGCAATCCCGAGGACCATGACCATTTCGGCCAGAGAAAAACCGGCCTGTGAGCTGAGCTTCGTCATAGTTTGCGACTCTCTTTCGCTTTCATTGGCTTACTGCTCCTGGCTGTGGATAATCATCTTGCGCGCCGGATTGCTGACGATGCTCTTGGTGCGGTCTTTGGACGACATGCCGGTAAGCAGCGCACCGATCGTTGTCGTGGTGCCGTCCTGATTGGTGACGGGGGTGGCGCCGTTGAGCTTGCGGTTCTGATTCAAGGTGAAAACCTTGCTGAGGTCGACCAGGGTAATATTGCCGCCGGAGGTCTGCACCGGTGCCTTCCCGACCAGGCTCGCAATCGGAGCGGTGCCGCCGGTGTTGTAGGTTACCGCCCACATCGAGGTGGTTCCCCCCGGAACGCAGACGTCCGTATTGGGCGTGAAGGTCGTGAAGTAGACGACACCGTTCAAATTGGCGCTGACATCGCTCAGCACCCGTTCGGCCCCGGTTTGCGCGGAGGAGACCGAGGTATTCGCGTCCGCCATCGATACCGACCACCCCTTGTAGCCCGACGGCAGGGTATTGGTTCCTGAGACCGAGATCGTCGAGGTCTGGTCGATGAAATCGCTCAGCGCCACGGCCGGGCAGTTGGCCGCTGTCGCGCCGAGCCCGTACTGGGCGTAACTGTCGCCGGTGTACTGGGTGTAGGTGCTGGTCGATTTTGTGTACTGATTGTAGCACGGATCAGAAACGCCGTAAAACTTCCTCGTCGGGCTCAGGTCGTCGCCGGGGAAATAGTAGCGCCCCTCGCCGAAGTAGACCCAGAGGTTTCCCGTTTGCCCGCTGTTCGCCACGCTCGGATTCTTGCGGTCCTGCAGCACCCCGACGGCCGTGGTGATCGGGCCGGTGTTGTCGATCAGGCTGCTGGTGAACCAGGTAAAGGGATCAGGATTGTGGTTCGTCACCAGTCGCATGACCCCCCCCTTGTCCCAGGGCGAGGGGGTATCGGTGCCGCCGGTGCTGGAGCGTGAGTAGGTCGGGAACCCGCTTGAGTCGAGGGTTGCCTTGGTGTAGGTAACGTACAGCACGTCGTCGGAGTAATTGCCGTCTTTACTGGAGTTCCAGCGGTCAAGGTCGATGGAGGTGCCGTTGATCGAGTTGGCGTAGGCGAATTTGACCCCGGTGTCCTTCACCCAGTAGTTGCAGCCGGTCTGGTTGGCCGCGGTGCACTTGTTGAAGGTCGAGCCGCCGTTGAGATCCACGATGTAGATTTTCAGGTTCTGGTCCGAGCGGCCGGAGAACTGCGAGGTGCCGATCGCGCCGGTGGGCCCGGAGGCGAAGACGGCAAACCAGCGGCCGTTGGTGTTCTGGACCGGCTTACCGGTGGTCTTGCTGTGCGAATTGATGCGCAGCACCGCGGCTCCCGGAGTCGTGAAACCGAGCCCCTTGTCCGCAGCCGCGGCGATGGAATAATCGGAGAACTCCCACATGAGCTTTGGAGTGAGCGGCGTGGAGACGTCCAGTGCGAAATAGGACGACAGGCCGTTATTGGCAACCGGCGTGAAGACGCAATCGACGTTCTGGGCGGAAACTCCGGTGTGCACCGTGGTTTCGTTGCAGCTGCCGGCGATGTCGCGGCTCGCGCCGCCAAGCCCCATGCTTCCGACCAGCACCGTCCCCCAGTTGGTGCGGGTGGTGTCCACGCTGCCGTCCGAATTCAGCGTGGTCTTCCTGGTGCAGTCCCAGTAATTGGCTTCCCCGCAGTCAGCCTTGAAGACCGAGGCGTCGGTAATGGTGGGTGCCCCGTCGACCAGGTTCTGGTGGCAGTAGGCGGTGCCGGCCTGGTTCTGGATATAGGGCAGAGCGTTCTTCGGGATGAAGGCCCACTCCTCGGTGCCGAGGTCGGATCCGTTCGAGGTCTGGCCGGTGATTTTGGCTATCCGCCCGGGGTTCGCGGCGTCATTGATGCTGGTGACGAGGCCGAGACGAAAGGCGTGCAGCATGCCGTCATTGGAGCCGGCGTAGACGACGTTGCGCGCCTTGTACTGGGTGCTGCCGGTGTATTGAGAGTAGCTGGTATCGTTGTAGGCTGCGTTAAAGCTGTTGATGGCAATGGCGGACTGGATCTGGGGCGTCGAGTTGATGACGTCCCCAAGCTTCCAGACGTCCGTCGTCGTGGCGCTGGAGAAAGGATCGACGAAGGTTACCACCCGGGGGCGGTACACGACATTGTCGACGCCCCGCAGGTAGTTGATCAGGGTGCTGGCAGCCGTATCGGTCAACCCGGCGATGTTCATCATCCCCGTCGGCTTGAGCGCCGCGACATTGGCGGAGCTGAAGACGTTGCCCGCGGCGGTCAGCGTGGAACTGCTGTCCAAAAGGGTGTAGATGTTCCGGCTGGCCGCGGCAGTCGACTGCAGCTTGGCCCCGGCCCTCCAGAGCGCCTTCGCCTGGAAGGGGTTGGTTGGGGAGAGTTTGTCGATGGTCGGGTTGAGTTCCTTGTTGCCGTCGGTGTCCTCGTACAGGGTGGAATTGGACATGTTCGGGGACAGGTAGAACCACATGTCCTGGACCTCGCCGGTCCAGTGGACCGTGTTGTCGTTGGGCCATTGCGGGTAAAAGAGCGCCTGAATCATGTTGGCGCCGCGCTGGCCGCTCTTGTTGTTGGCGACCGCGGCCGCCGTGCCGGAGGCGGTGCTGGAGATGATGGTACTGAAGACGGTGGCGAGGTTGGACGCCAGCACGTCGCCGTCATCGGCCTCGAAATAGTTGTTGTTGTTGGGGTATTCCACGCCGTCCGGCACATTGTTGTTGTTGGCGTCGATGAAGCCGCCGTACTTCGCCGCGGACTGCAGCGTCGCCGTCCCGGTGCCGTCGCCGAAGGCGTACACGGCGTAATAGGTGATGGTCTGGTTTCCGGCGATGTCGCTGTTGCCGACGGTCGGCGTGCGCAGGTCGTTGGTGTGCGCGTAATAGGTGAGCCGCGGCAGATAGGGGTACGTGGTGTTGCCGCTGAAGCTGCTGGGAGGCTTATTCGCCGCGGAAAGACCGTTCCACCAGGCAGTCACGTTGGCGTCGGTGGCGTTCACGCCGAAGGTCGTGGAAGTCGGGACGTTGGCGTCCTTGGTCGGCTGGCCGTCGGTCAGCTGGATGACGAAATTCTTCTGGCAGCTGTACTGGATCGGGTCCATGGTCCCGTAATCCACGCCGGCGTTGTAGGCGCTTGGCAGGGCCTGGAAATAGCGGATAGCTTCCCAGTAGGACTCGGCAAGCGGCGTATTGCCGCTCCCCGACACCGCCTCGATCTTGTTAACCAGCGTCGCGAGGTCGGTGCCGACCGGAGAAATGAGCGTGGCGCCGTCCCCGGAGCCTACGTCGTTGCTGTTCTTGTTGTAGGTCATCAGGCCGAAGCGGACCAGGTTGATGTCCTGCTGCACCAGGCCGGTAGGCTCGGTGACGGTCGATTGCACCCAGTTGCCGTCGTTGGTCGCCAGATAATACGAGTGCACCCCGTCCGCCGCGTAGCGGTCCGCCCCTTTTGCCGGGTCGACCTGGCCGCCGACCAGGATCTTTTTGACGATGTCGAACTTTCTCATGCAGAGATAGTTGAACGCATTGCCCGAGAGTACCGTGCCGTCGGTCAGCGCGGAGCAGGAGGATACTGAGGGTTTCTTGTAGGTCAGGGTCGAGTTGCTGATGGTGAAGATGTTGCTGGTGGCGTTGTAGCTGTACATCTTCGTATTGTCGAAATAGCCGTAGAAGTTGTTGATGTTCGCCAGGGTGCAGTTGACATTGGTAGGGTTGGTAGTCGTTTTACCGCTGGTATTGCAGGTGTACGGCTTGGTCGTGGAGTTCGCGACATACGGGTAATCGGCCATACTCCCCGAGTTGTCGAAAATCATCAGGACGTTCGGCTTGAGCGTGGAGGTTGACGAGATGAACGGCGGCACCTGGCAGTACTGCCCGCCGGTCGTGGTTGAAACGAGGGCGTACTTGACAGTGATCGACCCGTTCGCCTGGATGTTGGAAAAGGTGTAGCTGTTTCCGGCGATGCGCGTGAGAGCCGTCACGTCTGTCCCCGTGTAGCCGGCGCCGCCGTTTCCCTGGGTATCGGTGACGATGACGCTGTCAACGGCGCAGTTTGAGTTGGGGATGATGGCAAAAGTCTGGTTGGATCCTATGACGTAACTGTTGGTGGCCGGAGTAAGCGTCCCGCAGGAGGTCGCGCCGGCGGGATCGACCATTGAGGTGATGGTGAACTTTTTCTTACTGTAGGAAACGTAAAAGGTATAGCTGGCGAGTAGTGGGTCGGTAACGAGAGAGGTAAAGTTGCCGCTGCCGTCCGCGGTAAAGTTGGCGGTCGACCAGTTCGCGGCAACGCTCGGGTCGGTATCGGCATATTGGTTGACCTGGCAGGTGGAGTCAGTATTGCTGACATAGATGGTCTGCGTGGTGTTGGCTATGACGCCAGGAATCGAGACAGAGGTCGTGGTGCCGGTGGGCGTCGTGCTAATGATCCCCTTACTACTGCAATAGTAGGCATCGCTGGTAAAGTCGGCATTGCCGTTGTAATCGATCGGGAAGCGTTTCCCTGTTATGGTGATAGCTCTCGGTTCGAAGACGACCCAGACATAGTAGGTCAGGTTGTTGCTGGTCGCCGAGGTGATGGGGAGCGTGTAGGCGCCGTACGAATTGATGACAGTGGTCGACGGAGTCGCGTTCAGGAAATTAATCGGAGACGATACGGTGTAATACACCGAGTGAATCTGGTGCGTGGAGTCCGGGGTAATTATGATGTTGGTGGTTGTAGAACCGCTGTTCACTCCCGGTTCACCGGCAGTGGATGTCCCGAAAGTCGCCGTAGTAGAGCCGTACGTCGTGCTTTTAACGACTACCGTGCCGCCCGAGCCGTTAACACTATTTGCAGTACTGTACGGAGACGTATTGTAGTTAGTTGTCGTTCGCTCGTAGGGGGAGGCGTCAGTTTCGTAGTAGGCCCTGAAATTCCGGGTATAGGTCGTGGCGAAAGCTGACGACGCCAGGAAAATCCCGATAACAACCAGAAAAATTCGCAGCAGGCTCTGTGAGCATTTGATATCCCGCATGTTTTTCTCCTACCTTTCAAGCACTTAGAGTACGGAACGAAACTAATACACAAGGTTAGCCCTTGAGGGGCCAACCGATCAAGAAAAGCGCGTAACTATTCAACGTAACTGGATCTAAAGTTACCAGGTCGCAACCATTGCAAGCAGCAGTTTATTGCAAAAGCTTGCGCACCGCGCCGGCATCCTTGACGCCCGGCAGGATGCGCCCGTCCGACAGCACCAGGGTGGGAGTTGAATTGATGCCGACCGATTCGGCGTAGCGCATCGATTCGTCGACCGCCTTCCTGGTATCCCGGGCACCTGGCGCCGGCAGTTTCCCGCCGGCAAAGGATTTTTCCAAGAGGGCGAGCGACTTACCTCCCAGGATTACCCGCGCCTTGTCGTAGGCATGGGGGTGCATCTTCAGCGGATACATCTTGATGTAGATAGCAAGATCCGGCTCCAGCGCCACCAGCTTCTTCAGCTCCAGGTGCATCTTGGCACAAAAGGGGCATTCGGGGTCGGTGAAGACGAAGAGTTTCTTTTTCCCCTGGGGGTTCCCCATGACGATGCTCCCCGCGCTCTTCAGCGTCGCAGGGTCCAGACGCTCCGCCTGCGGCTTGACTTGGGGGGCTGTCGCGCCGAGCAACTTGTGCGAGGAGAGGTCGTAGATCTGCCCTCCCAGCAGGTGCTTTTTCCCGTAATCCAGGTAGGCGTGGACCGTGGCTCGATCCTTCACAAAGGTGATCTCGTAGAGGCCGCGCACCGGTGCGGGCTTCACGGAAGTCACCTCGCCCATCTCCTTCAAGAGCCCCTTTGCTTCCTGCAGGGAGAGCGAGTGGCAGGACGCACAATCGCCGCCGCACCCCTCTCCGGACATGGCAAAGGCGGACGGGGCAAAAAAAGCTAGGGCAAACAGGATGAAAACGGCACGTGAGACAGGCAGCATAGAGATCCTCAAGGTTTTCCGGCGGACTTTGGCACTGTGACGCAATATGTGTGCCGCAGGAGGAGAAGTCGTATTTCAGCAACTCTAGTCAGTTAAATCAAATGGTTGGTCGGCATAATAACACGAGCGCAGAAGAAAAAACTATGCATTTTTTTCATAGCCAGCGTTCCGGCTACGCAAATAGTTGCGCGCCGTCCGTCCCGCGAGATGCCGATTTTCACCGATTTCCCACCCCGGGGTGGCAGCGCAGCGTCATTCAATCCCGTACTCCTTCAGCTTGTAGAGCAGGGCCCGGTGGCTTATTTCCAGGAGTTTAGCGGCATGGGTCCGGTTGCCGCCGGTCCTCTCCAGCGCCCGGGCGATGAGAGTCCGCTCCAGCTGCTCGGCACCGGTCTTTATGGAGAGGCAATCCCGCAGGTCCGTGCCCCTCCTCTCGATGCCAACCGCCCGGCGCACCGCCTCCGGGAGGGTGGAGAGGTCCAGCACTCCGTTCTCGCAGAGCACGAGCCCCCTTTCTATGCAATTCTCCAGTTCCCTCACGTTCCCGGGCCAGCGGTAACGGACCAGCGCCTGCAGCCCCTGCTCGCTCGGGCGAATCCCGACGCGCCCCATCCGCTCGCCATGCTTTCGCAGGAAATGATCCACCAAAAGCGGTACATCCTCGATACGGTCCCTTAGGGGGGGGAGCGTTAGAGCGAAAACGTTCAACCGGAAGTAGAGGTCTTCCCTGAACCTACCGGCCGCCACCTCGGCCCCCAACTCCTTGGCGGTCGCGGAGACCACCCGGACGTCGATACGCCGGGAAGCGGCGGCGCCGACCCGGCGGATCTCCCCTTCCTGCAGCACCCGGAGTAGTTTCACTTGCAAGGCAAGGGGAAGTTCCGCGATCTCGTCAAGGAACAGGGTCCCACCGTGGGCCTCCTCGAAGAGACCGATCTTGCTGCTGCCGGCGTCGGTGAAAGCACCCTTGACGTGGCCGAACAGCTCGCTCTCCAAAAGGGCCGCGGGAATCGCTCCGCAGTTAACCGCGACAAAGGGCGCCCCCTTGCGCGCTCCGTTGTAGTGCAGTGCCCTTGCAATCAGCTCCTTGCCGGTGCCGGACTCACCCTGGACCAGCACGGTCGTCTTGTAGGAGGCGAGTTTGGCGACCAGTTGGAAGACCTCCCCCATTTTGGCACACCTGCTGATGATATTTCCCAGGGAGCAGGTTTGTCCCACCTCTTCCCGAAGCCTGCGGTTTTCTTCCTTAAGCCGTTCGCGTTCCTCGGCTTTCTTCAGCACCAGGAGGATTTCCTCCGCGTTGAACGGCTTGGAAATGTAGTCGTAGGCCCCGAGCTTCATGCAGGCGATGGCGTCGTCCACGGAGCCGTAGGCGGACATCATGATGATGGTTGCCTGCACCCCTTGTTCGGCGCACCCCTGGAGAAAGGCCATACCGTCCAGGGCCGGCATCCTGATGTCGCAAATAATGAAGCTGAAGTCGCCGCCACGCGACATTTCCAGCGCCTGGGCACCGTCCGCCGCAGTGTCGACCCGATAGCCAAGCTTCCTCAGCATAATCTGGAGCATGTGGCGCAGGTTCTCCTCGTCGTCCACCACGAGGATTTTGGTTTTTTCAAGCGGCATCACATCACCCTATCCCTTTCACCCCACCGGTATCCGTAGCGTGAACCGACTCCCCTTGCCGAGTTCGCTCTGCACCGACAGCCTCCCGCCGCAGGAGTCAGCGATTCTCGCGGCAATGGCCAAACCGAGACCGGTCCCCTTCCCCGGCTCCTTCGTGGTGAAGAAGGGGTCGAAAACGAGCGGCAACTGCTCGGGACGCATCCCCTCGCCGTCATCGATCACCTCCAAAAGGAGGTCTCCCCCCGCGCGACTCCCCCGCAGCCTCAGCTCGCCGCCCCGGGGCATGGCGTCCCGCGCGTTCATAATGAGGTTGATGAGGAGCTGTTCCAGCTGGTGCGGGTCGGCAGTCAGCTGAGGGAGATCGTCCTCCACCTCGACAGATACCGACAATAGCTTCAGGACGCCCTGGGCGCTCAGCAGCTCCACCGTTTTCTCCAGCAGGCCAAGGAGGTCGATCTTTTCCTGCACTACCCCCTTGGGGCGGGCATAATCCAGCAGGCCCCGGACGATCCGGTCGATTCGCCTCGACTCACCGGCGATGCGGCGCAGGTAGTCCGACTTCTCGGGGTCCCCCGCGAGCTCCTCGGCGAGGATCCCGGTGTACCCCATGATTGCCGCCAGCGGCGTCCCTATTTCGTGGGCCATGCCGGCGCCCAGCAGTCCCACCGAAGCCATCTTTTCCGAGCGTATCGCCTCGGCCCGCGTCTCGAGTATCTCCTGGTTGGCGCGATTCAGGGAGGCGACCTTTTCCTCCACCTCCGCACGCTTCTCCCTCAGGGCGTCCACCATGGAGTTGAAGGCGTCGGAGAGCTCGGCCACCTCGGTGGAGCCGTGGACGTGCACCGACCACTCCAGGTCGCCGGCGGCGATCCTGCGCGTCACGCTTAAAAGCCGGCGGATCGGCGTGACGATGGTGCGCGAGAGCAGGAACGAGCCGAAGACCAGCAGCAGGAGAAAATCGAGCGTAAAGTAGGCGAGAAAGATGTGGCGCGATCCTTTAAGCTTTTCCTGCTCCGCTGCCAGCGACAGGGTGAGGCGGGCGGCCCCGATGAGGTTCCCGCGCTCCGTGATCGGAGCGTAACAGAGCACGAAGCGGCCGTCCCGGGAGATCTGGAAGGAGCCGCGCCCGCTGGCGAGGGCGCTCAGGAGCCCCGGGTCGGGGCCGTTAGGGTCCGATCTGGCAAAGAGCCTCAGCCCCCCGGGGTCCACCACGAGGAGCCCGTCGAAGTTCCTTTGCCGGCTCAAAAGCTCCAGATACCGGGCGCCGGCCGTCCCCGGTTCCGGGGCCGCCAGCGGCCGGGGCAAAAACTCGGCGATGGAGGAGAGCAAAAGCCCACCCTGCTCCCCCTTCTGGGCGAGCAGGTCGTTTTCGGCCGTCTTGAACGAGATGAGAGAAAGCAGTATCCAGGTGAGCACCAGCAGGGCGCTTAAGGCGGAGAGGATATAAAAGGTTAGGCTGAAGCGGAGCGGACTCATCATCTACCCATGTTCAGGTACCAGAAAATGATTTGCTTGCCGTAAAAGATGTAGAGCACCGCAGCGCTTGCCAGGTACGGTCCGAAGGGGATGGCGAGCGTGGAGTCCTTCTTCTGGGCCAGCATGAGGGAGACCCCGACTAGCGAGCCGACCAGGGAGGCCGCGAAAATGATGAAGAGAATCGACTTCCAGCCGAAAAAAGCCCCCATCATGGCGAGCAGCTTGATGTCGCCTCCCCCCATGCCATCGCGCTTGGTGACCAGCTGGTAACCGTAAGCGACCAGCAGCAGGCTCCCCCCTCCGGCGACGATGCCGAGTAGCGAGTTCAGCCAGCCGAAGTCGGGAAAGAAAAAGGAGCAGACAAAACCGACCACGATCCCCGGCAACGTGATGGAATCGGGGATGATCTGGTGCTCCAGGTCGATGAAGGTGACTACGACCAGGGCGGAGCAAAAGAGGAAGAGGACGCCAAAAGCGGGGCTCGGGCCGAACTTCAGAAAGAGAGCCAGCGACAGGGCGCCGTTGAGGAATTCCACCAGCGGGTACTGCAGAGAAATCGGCTCCCCGCACTGGCGGCATTTGCCCCGCAAAAAAGCGTAGCTCAGCATCGGGATATTGTCATACCAGCGGATGACGTAATCGCACCGGGTGCAGTGGGACGGGGGGAAAACAATGGACTCGTTCTTCGGGAGCCTGCAGATGCAGACATTCAGGAATGAGCCCACCACCGCGCCGAAAACGAAGGCGAAGCAACCAAATACGATGTCAGGTGCGATCAAGGTGGAACCTCGGAAAGTTACTGGGGGATTACCCGCACCGCTGCCGGATGCGGCGCGCGTCTGCGGCCGGGATGTGGAGCATTATACAGAATTGCCAATAATTTCATAGGAATAATACTGAAACACTCCTCCCCCCAGCGGCAGGATTCGACAAGCGCCTTCAAGGCGCCCCAGCGCTCTAGGAGACCAGAGGAACGTCGCTATCAATCCAAAATCCCGTGACATATAAAGGTTCCGCCAAGTTTGGCGGCCAGAGGGAACGCGTCCCCGGGTCGCTGCGTCAGCCGGGCCGACCCAACACCCGGTTCTTAAAGGTTTTTCTGACTTTTTGTGCTTGACTGATTCTTGGTCGGGTCTTTGCTAACGATTTAAGAGTTTATGGGTCGCGCAGCCGACACATATACTCCTGTTGAACTGAACCGCTTCGGCTCGGCCGCCACTTGGATATTTAACTCGGTTT
>JGI24143J45723_1000983_pt1 | contig 14132 bp, 9 predicted proteins | sample BarGraIncu00432A_FD_45723 | JGI IMG/M metagenome (IMG submission 45723)
CCCCGACCCTCTCCCAGAGGGCGAGGGGGTGCTAGATAAGTTGGTAGGAGGTCGAGTAAACATCGGCGGGAAGCCGAACGACGCCAGGTTGCCCATCGGCGCTGAGGTCCGTTCCCGCCGGCAGCAGCCGGCGGGAACGGGTGGAATCTCAAGGGGCGTAAGTGCGGATCCCGCCCGGATGGCAGCTGACGTTGCAGCTTTTGGGCGATGTTGTGCTCGAGTACGAGGGGATTGGGATGGCGGTGCTTGCCGCGTAATCACGGTTAAAGTTGATCAGGTGTGCGTTATTTTTCGTCGTGGCCGGGGGAATCGACTGGGTGGAGACCCCGTGCGGGTCGTGACAGACATAGCAGGGTATGCCACGCTCCTTCACATGCTTCGCGTGTTCGTTGACCAGTCCGTTGACGAAGCCGGATCCCGAGACCATGATGAAGTTCTCGTAGTGGCAGCGATAGCAAAGGTCATAAAGGCCTGCGGCATAGGGAGGAGGCGTCGCCGTAACCAGCGGCATATCGTAGCGGGCAATCAGGATGTGCTCCCAGCGAGACCCGTGCGGACCGCTCGGACCGACGCCGCCAGCCCGCGTGCTCTGCTCGGAGTTGTGACAGTCGGAGCAGTAGATCATGATCATGCTGGACTGTAGCGTCGTGAGCAGGCTGGAATTGCCGGTGCGACTCTGCGCCATGACCGGGTGGAAGGAGGGATTCGCTCCGTCGAACCGCTTCGACTGGTCAGACTCCTGAATGACCCGGTTCGGCGGAGTCTCGCTGATCCCGGCGAACTTGTTGGAATTGAGCCCCGCGTGGCACTTAAAACAGATCTGGTACTCCTTGGTGGCAATCCCGGCCGCGTTGTCGATGCGCACCCCGGCCAGCGGACCGTTGATGAAGGGAGGCGAAGCGAGCGGCATGTTGCCGGCGTTTGCCTGGTGCGGGTTGTGGCAATCGACACATTCAACGTGGGCCATCTGGGCGGGGAGCCGCTCGTTTTCATCGTGCACCCCGGTGGTCAAGTCCACCGGATGCCTATGCATGGCGGGGTCGAAGAGCTGCTTCAGGTTCTGCTGGGCTCCGCCGGTGTTGTTGTGGCAGTGCAGACAGTTATCCTCCTCCCTCTTGCTCTGCAAAAGCCGCGCGGGCTCGGGGGCACTGTGTGCGTAGTGACAGGACATGCAGGCGGATGCCAGCGCCGGAGTGATGGCTGGGTTGTGCGCGGACGTCGGCCAGCCGTTGTTCTTGTGGCAGGCCACGCAAAGCGGAGAGCCGCTGGCATTGTTGTCCAGCACCAGGAAGTTCCTGAATTCATAGTTATGGGGGTCATGACAGGCGGTGCACTGCAGCACCCCATGCTCCAATTTGACCTTCGCCGGCAGGGCGGCTGGAAAGGCCAACTCGCCCTGGGCCGAGGCGAGCGCCGCCGAGTAGGCAAACGAGATCGGGTGGCTGTTGGAGAGGTCGGTGGTGAGGTTCGAGTTGTTGGTCGGATTGGCGTCCCAAGGCATGACGGCAGAGTTCGTGATGGTGCTCCCGACGAACTGTCCCAGGGCGATGGTACCGTCGTGGCAGCTTAAGCAAAGGCGCGAGGCGCCGGTCGGCTTGTCTGGCTTCGGAGTGGCCTTGAGAGTCGTCGAATCGTATGGGTTGTACCTGGATTCGGCGGAAAGTCCCCGCCCCCAGAGTGGGCCAACGGTGCTAGTGTTGTGCGGTGCGTGGCAGAAGATGCAGACCCGCTGTTCCTCGGCAAAAGCGACGCCGTGCTTGCCATGCCGCCCCCCGCTCGCCGAAAGGTTGTGGGGGGAGTTAAGCACGCTGACTGCACCGAAAGCGCTGCCCTGTGGCAGAGTCGGAAAAACTAAAAGGGTCAGAGCGAGCAGTGCCGTGCGCCAGCCCGGGCCTGGAACCACGAAGAGTCGATGGTATGTTTTCATGTTATTTTGCACCTTGCTGAGCGGCCCCCGGTCCGGACGGGACAGTCCCGGACAGGTAACGGAAAATCTGGACCCGTCGATTGTAGGTATCGGCGACGAAAATGTAGTTCTGGGCATCGATGTAGATACCGGACGGCATCCAGAATTCTCCGTTTCCCGAGCCGGTACTTCCGAAAGAAAGCAGGAAGCGGCCAGCGGGGTCGAAGACCTGCACCGCGTCGTGCATCGCGTCGCTTATGTAGATGTGGCCATCGGAATCGGCGGCGACCCCTTTCGGTTTGTTCAGCCGTCCCAGCTCGGCGCCCGGAGTCCCGATCTGGCCGACCGGCTTCCCTTCGGGGGTGAAGAGCTGGATGTTGTAATTGAGGGCGTCCGTCACGTACACCAACCCGTTTTTGTCGGTGTAAATGTCGGTCGGGTGGTTAAAGGTCAGCGATCCGAAGCGCCGAATCTCCTTCCCCCCCTCGTTAACCACGACGACCTCATCGGCGAGGGTGTCGACAATGTAGAGTTGCTTGTTGAACGCGTTGTAGGCGATTCCCGTGGGCCGGTTCAACTGCGGCGTGGCGAACGGCTTCAGCTGCAGGGTCTCCAGATCGAGAATGTACACCTCTCCCGCCGTGGAGTCGGTGACGTAGACGTGGTTCTGCAGGTCCTCAGTCAGCCCGATCGGGGTACGCAGCTTGAATCCCTCCCCCCCTTCGATGATGGAGTAGCGGTTTTCCCGGACATCCATCAGGTGAATGGCGGCTCCGCCGGGGTCGGCAATGATGAGCCGCTCGTGAGCGTCGCAGAGCACCCCGTAGGGGCGCACCATGTGGCGCTTTTCTCCCCCGACAACGAGATCCCAGGCGCTCTTCCAAAATCCGGTTCTGATGCCGGCGCCTGCCGGGTCCGCGATGGTCCGGATCCACTGAACCTTCGGCGCAAGCGGAGCCTTAGGCCACTGCAGCAACTGTTCGGGCTGCGACTTCAGGCTGGCAGACGGGCCGGTGCACGCCGAAAGCGCAAGTGCCGCGACTGCCAGGCAACCTGTCAAGACCACTTTCCCCCATCTTGCATTCAGCATCTGCTCCCTCCGGTCCCCGTGATGCCCGTGCCTCAAAAAGATCTTGTTATATCGAAATGGATGGCGTCATCCCGCGAGACCTGGCCGTTTGACTCGCGCCAGACAGTCTGCCCCGAAAGGTTTATCTGCAGCATGTTGACACGCCCCTGCAGGACGGTCCTGAAGAACAGGTAATCCCTGGCAACCCTGTCGCCGCTGGTCTTGGCATAATTGAGGGCCATGGAGGCTCTCAGCCAGCTCAGCAGATTGCGGGAATAGGTGGTGCCGGTATTCACCACGTTCTCTCCGTAGGGAATACTTCCAGAGACCGTCTCGAATCTGGTGTAGCGGTCCTGCAGGAAAAAAGATATGTCCGCCAGAGCTGTCCTCTTGGCAAAGTGCCACCCGCCGCTTAAGTACCAGTACTTGGTGGAACCGGTATCATAGCTGGCATATTCGCTGACGAACTTGTTGTCGGTGTAGTTTGCCTCCCCGCGCAGGTGGTAGGTTTTTGAGTTGGAGAGGGAGTTGTTCGCGGAACTGCCGCTCACCAGGGTCTCATCCTGCTGCGTCAGGTCGCCCGCAACCAAGTAGCGGTTTTGGAACAGGGATAGGCTGGCGGCAAGGCCGCGCGTATCGGTAGTAAAGGCCGACCTGGGATTGGTGATCAGGCTTGTGTAGGAAATATACAGGTCGCTGTTGGGAAGGATGGTGCCGCCGATGAGGATCTCGATGCGGCCCAGCGGCAGGTTGACCAGATAATCCCGTCCCTCCAGGTAAAAAATTTCCGGAAAGCGGCTCTTGACCAAGAGCACCTCGTTCAGGTTGCCGGGGGTGGTAAGGGTGATAACGTCACCCTGCTGCACCAGGTGGTGCAGCTCGTCGCGCACGGAGATAACGGTGACGCCGAAATTCTGATCGGCGTAGGAGTGATCCCCCGAAACGCTGAGCCGCAGCAGGCTTTCCGACGGAAGCCGCTTCTGATAGTTGACCACGGCCGAGCCGCCCATATCGTTCTCCGACCCGGTGAGCATGCTACGCTGCTGGTAACGGAGGTTAATCCGGCTGTCGAGACTATCAAAAAGGGTGTGTGCCAGGGAAACATTGGCGGAATCGGTCGTGAGCTGCTGCGCGTTCTGGTCGAACCCGAGAGTCCTGCTGCTACTGTGCAGATAGGTGAGGCTACCGACCAGCGACTTGCCGAAACGGGCCGAAAGGCTCTCAGTAAGCCCGAGCGAGTGCTGCGGGATCCCTGCCTGAATCGCATCGGAGAGCTGCAGATTGCTACTGAGGTTATACTTGTGCTCGGCATCGAGGCTCAGGCCGTTATTCAGCGTCAGGTCGTAGCCCCGGGTAACCTCGGACGGCAGTCCCACACCTCTCGTCTCTCCGTTATTGGCGTTGAGTGAAAAATCGGTCGTGCTCCGGTCGGTATACTGGTTGGTCCCATTCAGAACAAAGCTGTTGCTGACGGATATAGACTCCTGACCCTGCCCCACAGTGTCCATGCTCATCCGGTTGTAGCGCAGTTCCAGGGGTAAAATCTTGTTGAGCAGACGCACGCCGATCTGATTGGTGTCGGTCGTTGAAGTATAGCTCGGAGCGAAAGCGGTCACCACCCGGTTAGTGCCGTGGCTACTTAATAGGGTAATTGGGTAGGGATCGGAGCTCAACGCGCTGCCTGCAACCGAGTACTGGTAGCCGAGCCCGTTGCTGCCGCTGCCACCGGTCGTGGCCTGCTGATCGAACAGCAGGTCGCCACCCAGGGAAACCAGCAGCAGGTCAGGATCCCAGACTGCAAGCACGCTCCCCAGATGGTACTGCTCCTGAAAGTGCTGAGCCGACACGGACTGGCTCCCGGTCGAACTGCGCCCCGAGTAGTCGTACAGAAAGCTGGCAGACTGATCGATCCCCCCCAGCTGCACCAGCCCCTTCGGCTGTACGACTTCCACAAGGGTGTCCGCCCAGGCGCCGGTAACGGTCAGGCAGCCAAGAACAAAGCTGGTGAGTGCAATCCTAAGCCGCATGCGCCGTCAGCGGAGGAAAAATGGCGCGGCGCCGGAATGAGGGTTGTGGCAATCCATACAGAGCATTCCTTTGGCAGTGACCTTGTCGTGCATCCCCTCAGCCATCCTCTTTTCCTGGTGGCAGGTACCGCACAAAGCCTTCCTGTCGACCTTCAGCAGCGACGGGTTCAGCGACGAATGGGGGTCGTGACACTCCAGGCACCCTCCGACCGAGGCCGGGCCATGCACGAAATACCCTTTGATAATGTTCGGATGGCAGAGGAAGCAGAGCTGTTCCTTGGGGAGGATCAGCCCGGAGTCCTTGGTCTTGTCGTGGCACTTCTCGCAGCGCTTTTCCCCGTATGGGGGGTGGATCGACCCGCTGACCGCCGCGGGCGCATCTTTCGCCTTAATCTCGTTGCGCTCCTCTTCGACTTTCTTCTCGTGGTATTCCTTGCAATACTGCTCCGCAGGCGGAAGGCTCGGCACGCCGTCAAAGACGGTGGTCGCCACCTTGTGCACGGTGAGCGGATCACAGCCGCACAGCAAAAAGAAGCTGCAGGCCAACCAGAATATATGTCTAAGCTTCCCCATCAGTATCCCAGTTCCCCGCTTGTCAGCTCATGAACGCTGCCACCTTGCCGCGCCGGCAGGCCGGGAAACTCCCCCGGCGCCGGTCCAGCCCTCCCTAACTACTTGCTGCCCCCTCCGGACTTGCTCCCCTTCATCTCGCCAATGCCGTAAACTGAAACGGTGGGATTTATGACGGAGACGGACTGGTTCACCACGTAGACGATCTTTTTCAAAATGAAATCCGGAGCGGCCAGTTTCTGGAAATAGTCCAGGTTGTCCGTGCTGACGGCGACACCGGCGGGAAGGTTCAGGGAACCCGCGGGGAGCCCCGGCGAACCGAAGACGCCGAGCAGGCTCTTGGCGTCCTTGCCGAAGATCTGCACGTTGGAGAAGGCGGCGTCCACCACGTAGATCCACCCGTCGTTGTCGATCGCTATCCCCTTGGGACGGGCGAATCCGCCGGATCTGTCGCTCGACTTGCCGAACTGGTACAGGAAGTTACCGTCGCGGTCGAACTTCATCACGTTCGCCTTGCCGACGTTGGTTACAAAGAGAAAGCCTTCCGGGTCCATGATCAGATTGGAGGGGAGAGCCACGGAGTTCTTACCATCGGGGTCGCTCCCCATGGTCCGGACCAATTCTCCGGTCAGGCGGTTCAGCACCAGGATCTGGTTTCCCCGGCTGTCCAGCGCGTACAGCAGATCGTCGTAGAGCGCAACCGAGACGATAGTCGTCTTCGCGGCCTCGGGATTGACCCCCCTGCCAAGCGATTTGAGGTAGCTGCCGTCGGGAGCATAGACGGCGATATCGCCGCGCCCCGGGTCGGCCACGTACAGGTTACCTTCCTTGTCCAGTGCGATATTGGTCGGCTTCTTCAAAGAACCTGGGCCGCGGACATTCCCTTTGAGGAAATCGAAGGTCTTCTTGGCAAAATCAATGGTGATGATCTGGGCTCCGCCGATGGAGCAGATGTAAAGCTTGCCGTTTTGGGCCAGCACCCCGTACGCCTTACCGATCTTCTTGATGACGCCGCCCTGCTCGCTTCCGGTCAAAAGCAGCGAAAACCCGGTCGGCTTCCCTTCGATGTCGGTGGAATCGTTGATACCCATCAGGTACTGCACGTGCGGCTCATCGGGCGCCGGCGGGAAGAAGACCGGTCCGCCCGGCCCGGCAGTCTTGCCGGCACATCCGGAAAGCAGCGTGACGAGCAGCGCCACGAGCAGAAGCGATTGCACTACGTTTACCTTGAGACTTTTGCCAGATACCTTCATAGATACTCCTTGCCGAAACTTGTGTTAAAAAACCACGGAGACCGTCTGGACCGAAATAGCGGCGGGGCCGCCGGTCGGTTATTTCTCGTAAACTACCGGCTTATCCCGGTCGTAGGCGAAAGCCCGGTGGCACCCGGGCAGGCAGCCCCCTCCAGTCGCGGTGATCTTGAAGTTGAGGGGGATTTTCCAGTCGCCAAAGCTCGCCCCTTCCTTGTTGATCAGCTTTTCCCCGTCGCTTGCATGGGGCTGGTGACAGATGCGGCAGGTGCGCCCCTTGCGCGTCTTGGCCACGTGGACCCAGTGCAGGTTGCGGTTGCCGTTACGAAACTTCGTATAAAGAGTCGTCTCGGGGAAGCGCAGCAGATTTTTCTCATGGCAGATCAGGCAGCCGTCGTACTCCCCTTCCTTGTAGCTCGCGTACATTTCGCGGGGATAGCCGCCGCGCAGCATCCTGAAGTAGGGGGAGCCGTGCGGATCGTGGCAGGCCTTGCAGCTTCCCTGCTTAATGGGGCCGTGCAGGAACTTCTTCCCCTCGAGGTCCTTCTTGATATTCCTAAGCGGCGGAGTGCCGAGGTTGCTGGTACCGTGGCAACCGAGGCAGACACTCATCTCGTCCGCGGCAAGGAGCCCCTTGGCTTTGGAAAAGTGGGCCGAGTGGCAGTTGCTGCACCCCCCTTCCTGCTGCACCGGTTTGTGAGGCACCTTCACCCCGGCAAGCTTCTTGGCCATAGGTTTATGGCAGTCAAGGCAGAGCTCGGGCAGCTTCGTTTTGAGAAACATCGACACCGGAGAGCCGTGCGGGTTATGGCAGGCGGTGCAGGGTCCTTCCTTGACAGGCGGGTGCACATAGGCGGCAGCCTGCAGAATACCGGCGAAGTCAGCATGGCACTTGAGGCAGACGTTGCGGACCGACCCCTTGAGCAGCGCCTTTTCGGCGGACTGGTGGGGGTTGTGACATTCGGTGCAGTTTCCGACCGCGGCCGGGCCGTGCATGAACTTTTGTTTGAATGGGGCAGGGTCGTGGCAGCCGAGGCAAAGCGGCCCCTGGTCGCCGTCTGCGACCTCCAGCAGGTAGCGCCCGTTCGCGCCGTGCGGCTTGTGGCAGGCGGTGCAGTCCCCTTCCTTGACTGGCGGGTGCACAACCTTAAGGTTCGCCATCGGCTCATGGCAGTCCTTGCAAAGCGCCGCACCCTTGGCCGCCAGTGCGAAGCTTTTGGCCCCCTTGACCGGGTGCTCTTTGGCGCGCTGGAGGTGGCAAGGAGTACAGTCGCCATCCTTAACCGGCGCGTGCGGGTACTTGAACGCCGAGATGCCGGAATGGCATTCCGTGGTTACACAGGAAGCTCCCAGAGCCGGGTTACTGCAGATAAGGGTCAATCCGGTCAGGGCCGCTGACACCAAAGACAGCATTTTCATCATGACGTCCTATCAGGAGGAAGGGGTAGTAGGGTGCTCCCGTTAATTCATGCCGTGACGGAACCTTTTTCCGGGCCCTTGCTTGCAAAGCGCCCGCCGTCTGGTATCTATAAGTATTCAAGCCTGCCGACTGGGAACTGATGACTGGTGGAGTGGCATACAGTTGCAAAAAAATGGCGTGAGCAGTTCACCCCGAAGCGAAGCGCCTGCAGTCCCTTAGGTTACAGATGGCGGACATGGCAGAACATTAGCACCGACTGTCAATTGGCAGCCTACTAGAGGCAAACAATAGTTTGAGTTACAGTAGACATTTATCCGCCAAATAGCCAGCGATATTTTCTCACGATGTTTAGCAGATTCGGGAAAAATTTTCAATATCGAAATCTTAAAGTCTGGCTATTTGCTTGATACCACTGCAAAACTGACAATGAGCTTGATGCAGCAGACAGTTGGCCCACTCCAATTCACCGGTCCTAATCCTGCAAATCCCACCCCGTTTCAGCGCGGCACTCTCTTTTTGACGGATCCCCGATTCCTTTGTTTCTTATGGCTCTGCCTCAGACTCCGGCAGAAACACCCGGGCCGCTCAATCACGTTGACGACAATTTGATTCGAGTGGTATGTTGTGCGCCGTAGCTGATCGGCAACATCCCCCGGAGGTTTCACATGCGTCTCAAGCTTCCCCTCGCCCTCGCCCTGATGGCTGTGACCCTTCTGGTGTACTGGCAGTGCGGCGGACATGACTTCATCATCCTCGATGACCAACTGTATGTATCTAAGAATGCTGCCATCCAGGGGGGGCTCAGCGGGGAGGGGTTACGCTGGGCCTTTTCAGCCGTGTCGATGGAGACCAGCGGCAACTGGCATCCGCTCACCTGGATCTCGCACATGGCCGATATCCAGTTTTTTGCCCTGAATCCTGCGGGGCACCACCTGACCAACATCTTTTTTCACGCCATTAACGTGGCGCTCCTGTTCCTCGTGCTTTGCACCATGAGCGGGGCCCTTTGGAGCAGCGCCGCCGTTGCGGCCCTCTTCGCGCTGCACCCGTTGCACGTGGAATCGGTGGCCTGGGTCGCCGAGCGCAAGGACGTGCTGAGCACCTTTTTCTGGATGCTCGCCCTGCTGCTCTACGCAGGCTACGTGAAACGGCCGGGGATCGGGCGCTACCTCGCTACCCTGGGGGCGTTCGTGCTCGGCCTGATGGCAAAGCCGATGCTGGTGACGCTGCCGATCATCCTACTCTGCCTCGATTACTGGCCGCTGCACCGGTTTCCGGGATTGGGGAAAAGCGCCGACGCCAGCGCAGCGACCGCAGCGAACCCTGACGCGGGACGCGCCACGAGCTGGCGAATACTGGTGCTGGAAAAACTCCCTTTTCTGGGGGTTACTGCGGTCTTTTCCTTCCTTGCCATCGTCGCCCAGCACCGGGGCGGCTATGTGCCGGACGTGGCGGCCTACCCCCTGCGGTTGCGGCTCTACAGCGCGCTATTGGGGTACCAGGAGTACCTTTCCAAGGCTTTCTGGCCCCGGGACCTGGCCGTCTACTACCCCTTTCCGACGGTTAACTCCATCTGGCCGGCCCTGGGCGCCATCCTGCTGCTCCTTGGCATATCGGGCTGGGCACTCTACAATTTCCGCCGGCGCCCCTACCTGGCGGTAGGCTGGCTCTGGTTCCTGGTGACGCTGGTGCCGGTCATTGGCATCATCCAGGTCGGCCACCAGTCCATGGCCGACCGCTACATGTATATCCCCCTGGTCGGGCTCGCCATCATGGTGGTGTGGGGAATCCCCGCATTCATCCCGGCGTCGCTGCGGCGCCCTCCCCTCTTGGCAGCCCTGTCCGTGGTGGTCCTATTCTCCCTTGCCGCGCTCTCCTGGCGACAGCTGGGGTACTGGCAGGACAGTAAAACCCTCCTGGAGCGCACACTGCAGGTTACTGACGGGAACTACTACGCCCACGAACTGCTTGGTAACGCGCTGTTCCAGCAGGGAAAGTACCAGGAGGCGCTTCCCCACTACCAGGCGGCGGTACAGATCAATCCGCGCTATGAGCCCGCCCACTATAAAATCGGAATGATCTCGGTGATCAACGGAGATCTGGACTCCGCGGCACGTCATTTGACGCTCGCATTGTATCTGGCCCCCAACTCGGAGCACGCAGACAACGCGCGTGCGACCTTGAGCAGATGCCAGGGGATACAGGGAAGTTCCCCGGCTTCAGCTCAATAGCCGCCGATTCCTTAAAAATTGCCGCAAGTTGGTGTCTCGTAGGGGCGAATAATCATTCGCCCGGACACTCTTGCGGCGGGGGGATCAATCCGTTACCAGCACGTGCGCTGGCAAAGGAAATCCGCTGCTTAGACTTACCTTTCTTAAGAGTGGCGATCTTCAGCCGAAATTCGCCCTGGTATTTCCGGGGCAAAGAGCCGAAGACCGCAGCTGCCGAAGACCGCAGCTAATCAGACGAGGTGGCGCTGAGAGGTCCTGCAGAGAGAAGGAAACCGGGCGAACCGCCCGGCGGCGTCAGGCGATATGCCCTCCGCCGTTAGGGCGCCTCGGGATAGTCGGTAAGTGCCAGGAAGGTCTCCTTCAGCTCGAAGCTGAAGATGGAGAACATCCTTTCGGCGAGACGGGTGGTGAGCAGGGGCGGGAAAAGCGGCACGGCCAGCCGGTAGATCAGATCGAGGAGACCGTCGTGCGGGTTCTCCTCCAGAAAGAGCGCACCATACTGTAAAACCGGCGCGAAGAGCAGGGCCTCCTCCATGATGGCGTCGTCCTCACTGAAATAGGGGAGTATCATCTCCAGGGAGAAGCAGAGGCCGGAGCCGCCCGCATCTTCTGCTATGCAGAGCAGCACCTCATCCTGAGGCGAACCGAACTCCAGAGCCTCGGGCGAAAGATCGCCCGCGGGCAGCACCATCACCTTGCCGTGGATGGGATCTATCCCGTAGGGAGCCCCCCTCCCCTGCAGAAAGCGCTCCAGTGCCTGGTACCCCTTGGTCTGCATCCGTCCCATGCCCCGGTAAAAGGAGGGGCGAAAGTCGTCCCGGTTGGCGATCAGCTCCTCGAGAGGAATGAACTCCTGCTCTCCCCCCGCCGGCCTCGCGCTCCTGATTTCGGTGTTATTGACGACCAGTTTTAGGTGCGACATTTTGCGATCGTCCTTGTCATTTTTCATAAATACTGCCGCCCTCCCCGTGAGTTGCCTGTCTAATGTAATACACCTCCGGGGAGATGGGTGTCAAGAAATCCCTCCGGGCTGCGCAGCCGCGCTCCGCAAGCGACGGGCAGCGGCTTCCCGAGGTGGTGGTTATCCGGCGCAACAGCCCGGTGCCGCTTCCGGCCGCCAGGCGGTCGTCATGCGCTATTTGGCGACTCTGCCGGGCGCTTCCTTTTGGGCAAGGGCAAGTCTCAGGTTGTTAGCCGCCTTCTGGTTACCCGGATTCAGGCGCAGTGCCTCGCGATATTCCACGATTGCGGCATCCAGATCCCCCTTACTGGCCAGAGCGTAACCGAGATTGCCATGGGCATCGAGGTCATTGGGGCTGACGCGGACGGTTTCGCGCAATTCATGTATCGCTGCATCGAGGTCCCCTTTATTGGCAAAGGCCACGCCCAGGTTGCTGTGCGCCTCTGCATAGTTGGGATTCAGACGCAAGGCCTCCTTAAATTCCCGGATCGCGGCGTCAAGGTCGCCTTTACCGGCCAGAGTGAGCCCAAGGTTATTATGCGTAGGCGTGTCATCGGGCCGGATGCGCAGCACCTCGCGGTACTCCGCGATGGCTTCATCCGGTTTGCCGCTATTGGCAAGCAACAGACCCAGGTTGTAATTGACCAGGTAGTTGTCCTTGGTCACCCGCAGGGCGTGCCGGTAGACGGTGAAACTGTCCTGCCAGTAGCCCAGCTGCTGCCAGGTCAACACAGCCGCTACCAGGAGCAGCACCGCGCCGGGAAGCACCAGGATACGCCCGCGCAGTTGCCAGCACTCGGCAAGAGCCGCCCCCCCCCAGGCAAGTATCACATAAAGCCCCACCGCCGGGAGATACGAGTAACGGTCCGCCATGGACTGCAAACCAACCTGGACGAACCCGATGACGGGTACCAGGGTAATCAGGAACCAGAACCACCCCACCGCAAAGAAGGGGTAGCGGCGCCGGTACCCGATAGCTGCCGCCGAAAGGAGAAGCAAAACGAGGAGTGAACCGGCCACCTGCCAAAGCGGAATGGCCAAGGAAAGCGGGTAAAAGAAGGCGAGGTCGTGGGGCCAGAGGGTTTTGCCGAGGTATTTCAGATAGGCAACCGATGCATTTTCCAGGCGCAGCCCGAAAGGGACCGTTTTTAAGCTGTTTACCGCCCCACCTTTATACTGGGCATAGAGGGTGATGAGGCAGGAGAGCAAGGAAAAGAAGAAAAAGGGAACTTTCTCTTTCACCAGCGCAATCACCCGGCCTGCCAGCTGGCGCTGATTCGGTTCAGCTTCTTGCTGCCGGTAGCGGCCGAGAGGCCAGTAATCGAGCAACAGCATGACCAGGGGAAGAGTTACCAGCATCGGCTTGGACATAAGGCCCAGCACAAAGCAAGAGAGAGAGAGCAGGTAGAGTGAGGGCTTGGGTTTCCTGGCATATTCTGAATAGAAGAGGAGAGTGAGAAACCAGAAAAACGCGCTGAGCACATCCTTTCTTTCCGCCACCCAGGCAACCGACTCCACATGCATGGGATGGAGCGCGAACAATCCGGCGACGAAGAAGCTACTCCAAAGCGAACCGGTAAGACGGGACAAAAGAAGCAGCAGGAGCAAAGAAGAGACGATGTGGATAACGAGGCTGGTAAGATGGTGGCCATGCGGGTTCATGCCGTAAAACTGAACGTCGGCCAGGTGCGAAAGCCAAGTGACAGGATGCCAGTTTGCGGCATCAACCGAAGTAAAAGCCCAGACAATATTTTCACCCGTCAACCCGCCGGCGACGTGGGAGTTACTCGTTACGTAGACCTGGTCGTCGTAGTCAAAGAACGGTTGACTTAGTACCTGGAAATAAACTGCAAAGGTAATAGCAACCAGTAGCAGCGAGAGTAGCAGGAGGGCACTCGTCTGGCTGTTCTCGACAGGGGCTTTTTCTGCCACACTGGAAAGGTGTTCTTTGGGAAATGTAGAGCCAATGATCTCGGGTTCCAGAGTAGTCTCCTCCCTTCCTGGTAAATGGTCCAAAGCATGGGGTGGAGGCAGTTTAGCTGAAACTCGTCTGCGGAGCAAGACAAAGAGCAGTGCTGGAAGTTACTCCGCTGCAACCACCAGGCCGTCCTTTAGGTGGATGGTGCGGTCCGAGTAATCGCAGTTTTCCGGGTTATGCGTCACCATGACGACCGTCTGACCGGCGTCGTTCAGGGTCCGGAAAAGATTCATCATTTCCAGGCTGGTTTTAGAGTCGAGGTTGCCGGTAGGCTCGTCGGCGAAGAGGATATGGGGACGGTTCACGATAGCGCGGGCAATGGCGACGCGCTCCTGCTCGCCCCCCGAGAGCGCGTTGGGGAGCCGATCCGCCTTACGGTCGAGCCCGACGCGGGAAAGCGCGTCACGAGCGGCGGCGTTTTTCTCCTTATTCTTCATGGGAGAGATGGCGAGCGGCAGCATGACGTTTTCCAGGGCGGTCAGGTAAGGGATCAGGTTAAAGGACTGGAACACAAAGCCGAGCTTAGCGGAGCGAAAGTCCGCGAGTTTTTCACCGGACAGGGCGTAGAGGTCGATTCCCGCCATCTGTACCGACCCCTGCGAGGGGTGGTTCAGACCGCCCAGAACCGAGAGGAGCGTGCTCTTGCCCGAGCCGGACTGTCCCATGATGGTGATGAATTCGCCCGCCTCGATAGTGATATCGACCCCGCGCAGCGCCTCG
>JGI24143J45723_1000984_pt1 | contig 14128 bp, 12 predicted proteins | sample BarGraIncu00432A_FD_45723 | JGI IMG/M metagenome (IMG submission 45723)
CGCCACCGCCGGAGAAACCACCGCCACCAGAGAAGCCGCCACCGCCGAAGCCGCCGGAGCCTGAGTTTGGTGGAACAATGATATTGGATGAAATAGAATTCATACTGTGCATCAGCGCACTGGCAAATACGATCGACGTAAATGGATCCCCATAGGTCTGTCCGTAATACCAGCTGGGCTGTCCAATGGCAATGGATTCGAAATTTTTCGCCCATTTATCGGTGACCCCTAAAACATAAGCATAGGGCAGAACATTGTAAAAATACTGAGGGTTTTCATTGACTAAAGCAACAATACGATCTTTTTCAGCTTTTTCAATGAAATTCTTAAAGCCCAGAACTTCACCTAACCACTGACGGCCCGTTTCCGTTCGCTTGGTTGATATGATTTGGAATACTGAAATACCATAGGTGACAAGTAAAGCCACCAGTGCCGGAACGATACTTTCATAACCCAACAGCATGCTGGCAACAAACGCAATCAGAGCAAAGACAACAGTGAGTACAATGCCTAAAATCAACCGACCAGTTGTTTTTTTGGTTGACGTGCCCTGTCGGTTTCGCATTGCCGTGGTGATGATGTTAACGCTGAAGATCGTCGGCAACACAGTAAAGAGTGCGGAAAAACCGATAGCTAGCAGACCATCCAAAAAAGATGTCAGCATGCTTGAGCGATAAGCACCATTAATCACCAGTGTCAGCAGCGGAAAGCACATGATCGCTGTGATGAATCCAAAACCAGCCTTTGATGCTGTTGTAAACAGTCTGTTTTCCGGAACATTAAAATAACTCTTGATCTGGAGTTTTGTCGCAACAAACGTATCATAAAAACTGGCTGGAACGCTTTCAGTTGAAAAGCTGTCTTTTTGATCAAAAAGATTGACAAAAAAAGTCTGTTCAAAATCTTCCGCTGTACTTGGCAGATTCTTAATCTTATGGAATATGAATTTCTTTTTATCCACCTGTTCGATGGTCATATAACCCTTATCCGCCCAATACATGAGCAGGGAAAGGACTTCCGGTTTGTCAAGATCGCCATCCACAATAAAACCAATCTGGGATGGGGTGAAATCATGTGGGGGGTAAAATTCGACAGGTTCCACAGGCTTTTCGTCTCGTCCTGTAAAAAACCAGATCAGAGCCGCACCCAGTAAGAACAAAGCGAACAGGAGATACATCAAGGGATCAAATTCTTTGCCGGTAAAAGCGCCAACGAAGTAGCCTTCAGGCAGATCGATTTTCAATGTGACACCTTCATTGGGAGCCAGAGATCGATTTAGGGTTCCTTCAATGGTGTTTCCGTTAACTGTAAAATCAACAGCTGTGGTATCGGTACTGCCATAGCTGCCAGTGATGAACTCAACGTTTTTAGCATCAAACGCTTTCGGCATATTAATGATAAAGTGAGCACCATTAATATTGGTATTGGATTCTTGACCGATAATGTTATAGTAAACATCATCCATGGATTTGATTTTATCATCGCCAGGATCCCAGGTGAAATTAATCGGATAGACTTGAGTTCCACTGACATATTGATCGGTGGAACCAATTTTAAACATATAGTTGCCATTTTCAGTTGAAGTTTCATAATTCCAACCAGGCACGGAAATGTTAGAAACACGCGCAGTATAAGGAGTTTCGACTGACTGACCGTTTATTTCCCGATAAAAATTGCCTTGATAATTTACATACTGATAGATCCCATGAAGCGGTGTTGTAAAAGCCACGGTTAAATTTTCTTTAATATCATAAGCGTGGTTTTCCTGAACATTCATGGTTACATCATATTGGGTGATGTCAAAAGATTCCTTAGCAAACGTGCTTCCAGGAAAAACAGAGCCTAAAAGAAGAAGCCCAAGAAGAAGAAGTGCGCATCGATTTTTCACTTCGTTTACCTCCAAAATGATATTTTTAATTAAATTTAACTTGGACGTTTTCTCGTTCTTCCGGAGTACCCACTTCGAAGAATGGTTGTTTTTTGAAGCCGAACATATTGGCAACAATATTGCTTGGGAAGGACTCAACCTTCGTGTTCATTGTCCGAACGGTTGCATTGTAGTATTTTCTTGAATTGGCAATGTCATTTTCGATGGATTGCAGCTGTTGCTGCAAATCAAGGAAATTCGTATTTGCCTGGAGTTGGGGATAAGCTTCCGCAACAGCGAAGAGACTTTTCAAAGTTCCTGACAAGGCGTTTTCATTGGCGATCTTTTGGTCAATACTGGTTGCGCTCATGGCTGCTGTTCTGGCCGCGGTTACCTTTGCGAAGGTTTCTGATTCATGTGTCGCATAACCTTTTACCGTTTCCACAAGGTTGGGAATCAGATCATAACGTTTCTTTAAATAGACATCCATAGTCGAAAAAGCCTCTTCGACTTGATTTTTAATCTTAACGAAGTTATTTCGAGAAACGATGAGCCAGAGCCCAATTATAACAACAAGACCGATAATAATTAGAAGTGCAATCATTTTTAAATCCTCCTTTTTAATTTTGTTTGTTATATTATAACACTTATTAATGAAGGCCACAACGAATCTTTGTGGATACGATGTCTGGATCGACAATAAAAAAATAGTATAAAAGAAAAGCTTTACATTGTTCAAGTGTGATATTTTGACTTGTTGAATGGGTATTTGTATATTACAATAAGGTTAAATTAGAAAGAATCCGAATTCCAATGATGAATTGGTAATGAATAATGAAACAGGATAGGATCTTTTACTACTATACCTGAGGAAAGGAGATATTAATACATATGAAATATTCACACATTATATTTGATTTAGATGGGACGCTTATTGATTCCAGCGAAACCTTTCGTTTCTGTCTTGAATATGCTCTGGAAAAAATGAATTATCCGGACCCAAAAGTTGTTGATGTCAATCCGCTGATTGGACCGCCGATTCTTAGAACTTTTCAGGATGTTTTTGGGTTTACTCCAAGCGAGGCCCAACAAGGCTATAAATTTTATCTTGAAGAGTATGTCGACAATGGCAGAATGTATAAAACCCCGATTTATGACGGAGTGAAAGCAACGATTCATACCCTATATAAAAACAAGTGCTTTCTGGGAGTAGCGACAACCAAAAATGAAACTAACGCCAGAAAAATCATCAAGAGTATGGCATTTGACATTGATATTGATCGGGTTTATGGAACATATAACGACGGTACCCGAAGCAATAAAAAAGAAATCATTACCGATCTTCTGAATGATCATGAGATCGTTGATTTATCGGATGTTTTAATGGTTGGAGATCGCTATTACGATATCATCGGGGCAAAAGAAGTCGGTATTGCTTCCGTAGGAGTGACCTATGGCTGCGGTAGCGTGGAAGAACTCAGAGAAGCTGGGGCAACACAACTCGTTGCAAGTTTTTCCGAGCTCCTGAATATTGTTTGTTAGGAGGACAGTATGCAAGAAGATTATTTTAATTTAGAACGTACAGCAATCATTAAAGGTGACTTGAAATACACAAATATTGGACAGATCATAAAATCTTCGTTTTTTAAAAAATTGATTAAAACATTTATTAAGGAGCTGGAGGTTAAAAAATCTTATCTAATCAAAACACTGGAACCGTTTCAAAATGAAAACCGTGACTTTAACGAACGTGAATTTATTGATTTTGTCTATTTGCTCAACATCAATTCACTGGAAGAAATTATCCGCTCCGGCTATTTTGATATTCAAATGACTTATGAAGAATATTCCCAATTGTTTTTGGGCTTTCTTGAAGGCTTTTACAATTACTGGCGAGGAATCCAGCGTTTTATGATTAAAATGGATGGTTATAGCCCGGATGAAAGCACAAAACGGTCGAAAGCTTTTTCTTTGATATCAAATAATGATGCGTTTAAGAAAATGGTTCTGGATCTTTATCGTAATATTCATTTTAATGTAACGGGAAAAGGTGTGCGTATTTATCGACAGCTTCCCAGTGGTGCCCAGGTGGCCTTTTTAGCAGATTATTTTGAATTCGACCGGGAAGCGAAGAGCAAAAATGATTCTCTTTATCAGATTCCTTATATTTGGGAAGCGATTTTTGAGCCCCCTGTTATTTTTTACACCCAGTCGAATAAACGCGAAGGGATATTCCCAGTTAAAGATAAACGTATTTTACAAAAAATTTATCTGGCGAGTGATGAATGGTTTGCAATTCCTTTGAAGGTCGGTCGCTTATTATCGATTGTTTATGTACAAAAAGAGTATATGGCATTAGGTGCTGGCTTGTTCAACTTATTTGAAATGGCCACGCCAGAAGAATTTACAAAACAAAAGCCGGATTCAGTTGTTTTCTTCGGTTTGGATGAAAGTATTTTTGACGAAGATGAAAAACTCGGCTTTGTGACAAAAGAAGATGATGTTTATTATGGGCTGATTCCAGATCTTGCTCAAATCGATTATTTTGGGTATATGAAGAAGATTCTATTGACGCTTCACAATGTCATCCAGATTGAAATGAAAGCACTGCCGATTCATGGGGCCTTTGCAAAGATAAGAGTTGGAGGAAGAAAATCGGCGAACATCATGTTGATTGGCGACAGCGGTGCTGGAAAATCCGAGACACTGGAAGCCATTAACAAGCTTCCCAGAGAAATGGCGTGTGATTTTGACATCCTTATCGATGATATGGGATCTCTTCATTTTAACAAGGAAGGTGAGCTTATGGCAGTCGGCACTGAAGTTGGCGCCTTTGTACGGTTGGATGATCTTCAGCCGGGTTATGCCTACAGCACAATGGATCGCAGTATTTTTATGAACCCCAACATTGCGAATGCCCGAGTCATTGTTCCTCAAATGACCTATGAAGAAATTTCAAAATCGACTCGGGTGGATTTCGTGTTTTACATCAATAACTACGAGAGAATCGACGATGAAGTCCCGGCTATCGAAATATTTGAAGATTTAAACGCAGCCTATGATGTTTTCTCTGAGGGAAAGCGCATGGCCAAAGGGACAACTGGAGAAGTGGGCTTAACCAATACCTATTTTGCCAACCCGTTCGGTGCGGTTCAGATGAAAGAAGAGCATGAAAAAATTGCCAGGAAAACATTCAAAAAAATGAATGAAATCGGAGTGCAGGTTGGCATGATTAGAACACAGCTGGGGATTCCCGGCTGCGAACAGGATGGACCCTACATAGCAGCTCAGGAGTTGATTCGATTTATTGATAAAACAAACTCAGAAAAGCTGTAAAATAGGTTTGATCTTTTGGAAATAGGGTATATAATATATTTATAGAAGATTATAATCATTATAAAGGAGAAAGATATGGGTAAACTGAACGGTACACAAACACTACAAAATTTAATGCAGTCTTTTGTCGGAGAATCCCAGGCTAGAATGCGTTATACATTTTTCGCTTCTGTTGCCAAGAAGGAAGGATATGTTCAAATCAGCAATATCTTTACCGAAACAGCCGGAAATGAAAAAGAACATGGTGAATTGTTTTATAAATATATTGTAAGCAACGAATATGTTACTGGAGAAGCCGTTAATGTCAACGTCAATGCCGACTTTCCAGTGGCGCTAAGCGATACCAAAAACAACTTACTGCATGCAGCATCTGGGGAGAATGAAGAATGGAAAGAACTTTATCCTAAATTTGCTGAAATAGCAAAAAAAGAAGGTTTCCCGGAAATTGCAGAAACCTGGCTGGAAGTTGTTGTTGCTGAAAAAGCGCATGAAACACGTTATTTGAAGCTGGCTGCCAATATTGAATTGGGAAGAACCTTCAAACGTTTCAGTGATGTTAAATGGAAATGCTCAAATTGCGGTTACATTTATGAGGGCGCAGAAGTACCTGATACTTGCCCAGCCTGCAAGCATGCAAAAGATTATTTTGAACTGTTTGAGGAGACCTACTAAAATTTATTAAATTGAATAATATAATTATAACAATCAGTATCATGTATTAACGGCATGATGCTGATTGTTTTTGTGTGAAGAATATGATATATAGATAACGTGTTCCTCAGTCTGTAGAGGCAGATGAAACAGATTCATAAGTTTGAAATAAATAGTTGACAATATAATACTTCGGTAGTAGAATTAAAAATAGTTCACGAACTGAAGTATTGCGGTGAAATGAAAAAGGAAAGAAGACAATGGATAAAGAGTTTAAGGGCAAATTTGAATCAATAATATTTGAGTATATTGACAAGATAAAATTTCTTTTATCACCGGAGACGTGGGGGAATGATCTTTTTAACTGCTCTAAGAATGAGCTGTTTATGATGCTCCTGCTGTATCGAAGAAGCGCTGTGAATATGACTCAGATTGCTGATTATATCGGGGTTCCCCTTAATACCGCCACAGGAATTGTGGCGAGAATGGAAAAGAGGGGGCTTGTCAGCCGAGAAAGAAGCGCAGAGGATAAGCGGGTTGTCACCATCCATATGACTGATGAAGGCCTGGGCACGATTAAACGCATCATCAGCGAGATGGGTCGCTATGGGCAATTGGCCATGGACAGCTTTACGCAAGAAGAGATTCAGCTGGTTTTTAAATTAATCGACAAGGTGATGGACACCCTGAGTCGGGATTATGAGAAAAACATCAATCGTGAAAAAACTGAAACAAAGGTAAGGAAAATTACCATTGAGTGATCCCAGAAGGTGCCACTCAACAAGCTGTAATAATTATTGGTATTACGATTCCTAATCAACCTGCTGCCGGAAGGCAGCATCTTTTTAAACGATACTTCGGAAACCGAACAATTCGGACAGAGAATAATATTAAGAATATGGAGGAAGTTATGAAACGGATACTTATTTTTACAGGCAAAGGCGGCGTGGGAAAAACCAGTGTAGCAGCCGCTCATGCCTTGAAATCATCAAAAGAGGGAAAGAAAACCCTAATCATCAGCACGGATATGGCCCATAATTTGGGGGATCTATTTAATATGTCCATCGGTGGGAATGAAGTCCGGGTGGCTGAGAATTTATATGCATTGGAAGTGGATGCAAATGACATGATGGAAAATGATTATAAAAATATCATGAAGGCATTCACCGATCTGCTGGGGTCATTTAATCAGGATAATTTAGAGATGGATGAATTTACCATGATGCCGGGAATGGATGAGTTGTTCTCGCTCCTTAAAATCCAGGACATTTATAATAACAGCGATTACGAACGGATTATTGTGGATTGTGCCCCGACCGGAGAAACATTATCGCTGCTTAAATTTCCAGAGCTATTATGCTGGTATATGGATAAGTTTTTTCCGATGGGAAAAGTGGCCATGCGGATATTATCGCCGGTTTCAAAGTCGCTATTCAAGATTCAATTGCCGGACAAGCATGCCATGAGCGATATTGAAAAGCTCTATGTGAAGCTGATTGAATTGCAGGAGCTGCTCAAAAACAAGGAAGTCACCTCGATCAGACTGGTTACGATTCCTGAGAAAATGGTGGTGGAAGAGACAAAGCGGAATTATATGTACATGAAACTGTACAACTATCATGTGGATGGCGTCTTTATCAACCGGATCCTCCCGAAGGAAATAGACAACCCGTTTTTTGATGAGTGGGTCACCATTCAGAAAACCTATATTGAAGAGATCAAGAATTGTTTTGAAACGGTTCCCCAGTATAATATTCCCTGGTATGACACGGATCTGCTCGGGCTGGATTCTATCAACCGCATCTGCGAGGATGCTTTCAGCGGGAAAGACGACCTGTTCGATATCAGAGATGATATTGAAGGGGAAAGCTATGAAGCGAATGAAAATGGTTATATCATGAAATTGTATCTGCCGAATATTTCAAAAAATGAGGTGTCGGTCAATATCAGTGGGTCGGACGTGATTATAAAAATCGGCAACTACAAACGGAATATCCCCATGCCAAACACGCTCCGGGGAATGGAAGTTGTCAGTGCTAGGTATGATGCGGATACTCTCGTCATACAGTTTGAAAACCAATTGGAGGTCAGAAATGCGCAGTGAATTTATGGAGAAAATGATCCGGGCGAAAAAGATTGAGAAAGAAGCGTTTTCATCACTTCTGCCAAAATCCATGGGTGGACATATGGCTGTCATCGAAAAAGAAATGAAGATGATGATCATGGAACTGGCAAAGGAATGTGTTATTGACGCAGCCCATGCAGGAAGTGAGTCGAAAGAAGAAAAAAAAGTTAAGAAAGTTACAATCAGTTGAAAGATGAGAGGATAAAAATGAGAATCATTTTATATACAGGAAAAGGCGGCGTCGGCAAAACCAGTGTGGCGGCTGCCACTGCAGTGAAGGCGGCTAAGGACGGTAAAAAAGTATTGATTATGAGCACTGATCAGGCTCATAGTCTGACTGATTCTTTCGGAGTACAACTGGGAAACGAACCGGCTACCATCACTGATAATCTCTGGGGACTTGAAATTGACGCGATAGTCGAAGGGGAACTAGCCTGGGGAAACATGAAAAACTATATGAAGGAATTACTGACGTCAAAAGTAGCAGGTGGCATTGAAACCGAGGAACTGCTTGTGTTCCCAGGGCTGGAGGAATTGTTTTCGCTGTTTAAAATCATTGATATTTATGAAGAAAACCAATACGATCTTCTAATTGTAGATTGTGCACCAACCGGAGAAACTATGGCGTTGCTGAAGTTTCCGGAAATGTTCGGCAATATGATTACGACCATGCTTCCCTTGAAACGAAAAGCAAATAAGGTGGCGGGCCCAATGGTTGAAAAGATGATGAAAATCCCCATGCCAAAAGACACTGTCTTTGATGATATCGAAAGATTGAACCAGAAGCTTTATCAGCTCCAGACCATCATGACCGATCCGAAAATTTTGAGTATTCGCATTGTAACCACCCCGGAACGGATTGTCATCAAGGAAGCAAAAAGAAGCTTTACATATCTTCATCTATACAATTATAATATTGATGCGGTGATTGTCAATAGAGTTTACCCCAGACAGGCATTGAACGGGTATTTCAGCAAGTGGATCAACCTTCAGGAAGAGGGGCTTAACGAAATCAGGGAGAGCTTTTGCAATGTCCCGATTTTTACTTTGATGCTTTTGAATAAGGAACTGAAATCGGAAGAAGTGCTTCTGGAAGCAGCGGAAACAATTTTTGGTGATACAGATCCCACGGATGTCTTATTTGCTGATAAGATATTTGAAGTGAAAAAGGAAAGCGACGGGTATTACTATATTTTAAACCTTCCTTTTACAGATAAAAGTGAAATGAATATGGGGCAGAAGGGAAATGAACTGATGCTTCAGATCAAGAATCAGAAAAGATGCTTTACCCTACCGGATATATTTAAGAACAAAAGAGTGGAAAGTGCTCAATATAAAGAAGATCGACTCTATGTGAAATTTGTGTAGATAAGGTTAAAGAAAATAGTAAAAAGCATGCACTTCACAATCGAGGAGGACATGCTTTTAGTGGCTAAAAATTATATTTCATTATTGTGGTCTCGTACCGCCATTTTGACCGTCACCCATTCCAGTTGCCTGACCGTTGCTGGTAGTGACCGAGGTAAGTGTGATATCAGTAGTTTGACTGCCACAAGTTAAGGTATAGGTTGTTCCTTTTTGAAGCGCTGGAGCACTGATTACTACCGACTGATAAGTTTTAACGGGCGTATATGAAACGATTATATTCCCAGATGCATCCGTTAAGGTTACTTCGGTTCCCGAAGTACAGGCTGTTGTGAAGTTATTAAGTAAGGAATACTGAGTTGAAGTATCGGAAAATCCTTGTGCCATTCGCGAACTTCCTGCGGCAATGATTGTTCCACCAGTGATTTCAGCTGTGCCATTATAATCAAGAGCACCATTGTCATTAGCTGTCGGTCCGCTGACATCAATAGTCCCCCCTGAGATATAGAGATTACCGTTGCTGTCAATCCCATCGCCGGTCGCATTGATGTTAATTGTTCCGCCCGAGATGGTGAGATAGCAGTTTGCATCAGCTTCCATTGCGCCACCGCCCGGACCATTTGAATTAGTTGTTGTTGTTGTGATTCCATCGGCGGCGTTAAAACCATCATCCTGTGAAGTGATATCAATTGTTCCGCCTTCGACAATGATTGCGGTGCCTTCGATTCCTTCAACACTGTTTGTTATTTTAATCGTGCCACCGCAGATGTATACATATCCTTTGGTATTATCCTCGTCATTCTTAGAGGTAATTCCCTTTCCGGTTGCTGAGGTAATGTTAATCACACCGTCTTTGATTTTTACACAATTTTTACTGCTGAGGGCATCTTTTACAGAGGTAATATTATAGGTGCCGCCAGTAATAACCAGATCATCTTTTGAGACAATGGCATGCTTATAATTTGCGGTAATATTTAAAGTACCTTCGCCATTGATGGTCAAATCAGCTTTACTGAAGATAACGCTGTCGACGGTATTTTCATCCGTCTGAACATAGGCGGAACCGTCGGTTAATGTATTCACGGTATCTTTACCAAGTGTAATAAATACCTTGTTGGCACTTTCTATATAGATTGGGGCATTATCGGCACAATTGATGGTCACACCGTTTAGAACAATCTGGACCTTGTCGGTGTCAGCCGCCACCACAATCTGTCCGTCCGACAGGCTCCCGGTGACGACATAAACACCTTCTTTGCTGATGGTGAGTACCCCGCCGCTTGCCGTGGCTCCGTCGCCTGAAACCTGAATATTTGTTCCATCCATAGTCACATGCACTGCGGTGCTGTCGTCATAGGTTGTTTTCAAATCTCGGTCCGAAAATTCCGGGTCGACGGCAATTGTAGAAGTGGATGGAACAACTGCTGTTAAACCGGCTGCTGCTACTGCCACAGCAGCAGTATTTGTTGTGGCAGTAATGGCGGATGATTGACATCCGGTTAATAATAGCATGATTATTAAAAATGGTATCAGAATCTTTAATCTTTTCATTGTAAGTCGGTTTTCTTATAGTTTAGCATCATTGCTGGTATTTAATATACAATAGTTACGTGATAGAAATGTGAACAAACAATGTTTTTTATGAAAATTGAATAGAAGTAATCTAAGTTTTGCCATTATACCCGACTTGGTGTTTGTGGCATTTCAAAAAAAGTCGAAATGGTGTTATATCGTTCAAGAAATATTTTCGTTATGGTGTTAGAATAAGAGAGAAAACGAGAGAAAGAGAGAAAAGTTTATGGAACAAGTGCAAGAACAGCGGCATGCTTATTATGACCGCGATTTAGAGATAGAAGCTTATAATTTGAGCGGAATCTTTCAAAAATTCCCCAATCACTTTCATGAGTATTATGTCATCGGATTTGTGGAGGGGGGCAGCCGGCACTTGTGGTGCAAAAACCGCGAATACGATGTAGTCAGCGGAGATTTGCTTTTGTTCAATCCGCGGGATAATCATTTCTGCGCGCCCATCAATGGAGAAATATTAGATTATCGAGCGATCAATATCAAGTCGGAAATTATGTCAAAAGCGGTCAAAGAAATCACCGGAAAAGACTATACACCTTATTTCACCCAAAATGTGGTCTGCCAAAGCGATATCACACTATTCCTTCGGGATTTTCACAATGCGATTATTCGTCGTGCGCCAAAGCTGGAAAAGGAAGAAGCCTTGTTTTTCTTACTGGAGCAAGTTCTTCAGGAATACGCGGCACCCTTTGAAGGTATTGATATATCGGAACCAAATCAACAAATCAAAACGCTTTGTACCTACATGGAAAATCATTTTGCAGAAAATATCACCCTGGATGATTTGCTTGTCATGACCAATTTCGGCAAGTCTTACTTACTGAGGTCCTTTACAAAGCAAGTGGGCGTTTCGCCGTACCGCTATCTACAGACGGTACGGCTGAATAGAGCAAAAAATATTTTGGAACAAGGCATAGCACCGATTGATGCAGCGTACATGGCTGGCTTTTCCGACCAAAGCCATTTTACAAATTTCTTCAAGGAATTCATCGGTTTGACACCGAAACAGTATCAAAGAATATTCACCGATACAGAACAACCTCCGGAACCGGCGAAGAAGTGGTAGAATGACAAATAACAAAAACCCGGTGGGGCATGTTGCTGCTTTTATCACCATACTGATCTGGGGCACGACCTTTATTTCAACGAAGGTGCTGCTTCGGACATTTGCCCCGATCGAAATCCTGCTCATCCGTTTTGTAATCGGGTACGTTGCTTTATGGTGTGTCTGTCCCCGCAGATTGTTCGTATTGCCGAAAAAACAAGAATGGACTTTTGCAGCCGCCGGTCTGTGCGGCGTTACGCTGTATTATTTGTTTGAAAATATCGCATTGACCTTTACGCTGGCCTCCAATGTCGGGGTCATCATCTCAATCGCACCATTCTTCACCGCCATTTTCGGATGTCTTTTTTTACATGATGAACGGCCAGATGCACGTTTTATAGGGGGGTTCTGCATCGCAATGGCGGGGATCTGCCTGCTCAGTTTCAACAGCGAAACGGTCTTGGCGCTTAATCCGTTAGGTGATATACTGGCAATCGCGGCGGCGGTTATCTGGGCGGCCTACTCAACTTTAACAAAGAAAATCAGCACCTTCGGCTATAACACGATTCAAACGACACGGCGCACTTTTTTCTACGGCTTGCTTTTTATGATACCGGTCGTATTTCTGATGGATTTCAATGTCACACTTGCCCAGTTAGCCGAATCTAAAAACCTGTTGAATCTTTTGTTCTTAGGCTTAGGTGCATCCGCGTTTTGCTTTGTCACATGGAATTTTGCCGTCAAGCTTCTGGGTTCCGTCAAAACAAGTGTTTACATTTATATGGTGCCGGTAATTACAACGGTCACTTCGGCCTTCGTACTGCACGAACAAATTACATCTACGGCGATATGCGGCATTGTTCTGGTTTTGACCGGTCTGCTTTTATCTGAAAGCAAAAAGATAGCAGCAAGTGCATAATTAAGCTTAAATGCCTTAAAACTAAAACTCCCTGCATTCTAAGGTTGAATACAGGGAGTTTTGTCGATATAAAAATATTAAATTACGTCTAAACTACTTGAAAATAGGGCTTGATTTCAAATTTTACTTGTTTTAAAATATGCTTACTTTCCGAAACAATGTCATCAATCCTTTTTGCGTCAATATGCATGAGGATAAAGTGAACGCGGGTCAAATAATCAAGGCATTCTTCTAAAGTACAGTCAAATTCACCTCTGGCATAAGCTAATTTGACGGATAATGAGGAAGACATTGCAGATCTTGCAAGCATTGAAATTTCATCAGCATTGCGATTAATATTCAAGTGGTATCGTCGGTCATGAATTTGATAAAGACGGACACTATTTTTAGGAAATGTATCTTCATAATTTTCATCAGCATGCTCTTTCATAAAACGCAGTGCATTGGGATCGCACAAATGCAAAGTATCATACAATCGTATTTCAACAGCGGTACTGACTTGCATATCCGTTTTTCTAGCTTTGAAGTATTCGGTATAAAGTTTAAAGGCAACGCTGTTTTTATGGTCCGTTAAATATTGATCAGTGACTTGGCGTGCTAAATTAGATTTTGTTTTGAAATAATAGGTTATTAAAGGCTTTGTAATTTTACAGACATCAGCAATTTGTTCTAAATAAGTATCTTTATAGCCCTGCTCGTAAAAAAGTTTTGTTGCGGCCAGCAATATATTTTCTTTCTGATTTTTCATATGCATCTCTCATGGTTCATAATTTGTTTAATTGTATCGTTAAATACAGATTTTTTCAAGTTGAAAATATTTTACTGGTAAAAAAACATTACCGGTAAAATAAATATTGACATTTCGTAAAGACTGGTTTATACTGCAATTACTTTACCGGTAAAAACGTTTTACATAACGAGCAATTTAGTAAGATGGCTGATTATAATTAGTTCTAAATTGTTTATGTTCGGTTTGAGCGATCGATGTAAACGTTGATGTTTCAACAGAAAAGCAATGAAAATATTGCTGCTGCAAATTGCCGGGGATTCAAGCAGGAAAAAGGAGAAAAACATTGATTATCATTGGAGAAAAAATTAACGGTGCCATTCCTTCCACAGCGAAGGCTATTGTAGCAAAGGATTCAGAATTTATTAAAAATTTAGCAATCAAACAGGCGGAAGCCGGTGCAGATTTTATTGATGTCTGTGCTTCGGTGGATGACGCCATCGAAC
>JGI24143J45723_1000986_pt1 | contig 14124 bp, 5 predicted proteins | sample BarGraIncu00432A_FD_45723 | JGI IMG/M metagenome (IMG submission 45723)
TTTTGTTACCAGTGCCACAGCACAAACGAAGAAGAAAACGCCGCTCGACTATGTGAATCCCAATATTGGAGGAGTAGGTTATCTTTTGGTGGCAACCGATCCAGTAGTTGAGTTACCACAGGGATCAATTAGATTATGCTCAAATCCCTGGCCTGAAATTTATGACAGATACCTGGCCGATAAGGTATTTAGTTTTTCCCTTAGAGATGTCGTAAGGTATGGAACAAAAACAATTCCATCGTGGATTATGGCAACTACGGGAAATATTGAAGTAACCCCGGCAAAAGTGGCATCTAATTACGATCACGATTTTGAAACAGTAACTCCTTACTATTCTGCTCTTCTGCTTGAAGATTACGATATAAATGTTGAATATACGGTTGCTAATCAAGCATCCTACTATAGGTTCACCTTTCCCCAAAGTTCAGATTCGCACATTTTGCTGGGCAGTAACGCCAAATTTAGCGTAGTAAATGAAACTACGATTGAAGGGCAGGAAGGACTTGGAAACCGCGGTTTTTATTTTTTTGCGAAATTCAGCAAACCATTCAAGTCATTCGGTTCATGGAATGATGATAAAGCATTTCCCGGGTCCAATACGCAAAGCGGTACCAATGTAGGTGTTTTTGCAAACTATGCAACATCGAAAGGAGAACAGGTAGAAGTAAAAATTGGTGTTTCCAATGAAAGTACTGAACAGGCGAAGCAAAACCTGGAAAAGGATATCCCCGCATGGGGCTTTGAAACAGTAAAAAACAGTGCCAAAAACAAATGGGCAGCATCGCTGGATCTGTTTAAAGTTGAGGGCGGAACGGATGATCAGCTTTCCATTTTTTACACCGGTATATACTTTTCAAATGGTGGTGAAAGCCTTCAGAACAGGATGGAACTCAGGGATGACGAATTAATTGAAAGGGCAAAAAAGTATGCTGCCATGTCGAAAAGTGAGCTATACCCATCCGTTTCCTCGCAAGGTGGCATGTTTCAACATACCAATCTTGTGATGATAGCAGATATGTATCAGCGTGGTATCCGGAATTTCGATGTTGAGAAAGCTTACGCTAATATGAAGGAAGAGTTTATGGGCTCGACAAAATTGCCCTGGAGAAAAGGGCCTGCTACGCAATTAGATAGCTTTTATATTAAAAATGGATTTTTCCCTGCAGTACCTTCAGGGAAACAAGAATGGGTGCCCCAAGTGCATCCATTCGAAAAACGGCAAAGTGTTACCGTTACTTTACAGGCAGCATACGAAAGCTGGTGTATTGCTCAGGTTGCAAATGGCTTAGGCAAGACTGATGATTATGAGTATTTTATGAAACATGCACACGATTATCAAAATGTGTTTAATAAGCAAACTGGTTTTATGTCGCCTAAAACGGAGGATGGTAACTGGATCACTCCTTTTAATCCGATATTATCAGGCGGGCAAGGGGGAAGAGATTATTTTGCTGAAATGAATAGTTGGATATACACATGGTATGTTTCACACGATATTCAGGGAATTATAAACCTTATGGGAGGCCGAGATAATTTCAACAACAAACTGGATGCTCTTTATAATGAGCAGTATCAAACATCAAAATACAGCTTTCTGGATCAGTTTCCCGATCAGTCAGGGTTAATTGGAAATTATGCACAGGGGAATGAGTTCTCACGGCAAATTCCTTATCTGCATGATTATTCAGGTACCCCCTGGAAAACACAAAGGCGTGTAAGAGAAATTATGGACGTATGGTATGGCGCGGGGCCACTTGGAATATGTGGTGATGAAGACACAGGACTCATGTCTCACTGGTACGTCTGTAGTGCAATGGGCATTTACTCTGACCCAATGATCCCAAATTATCCGATATGGTTGATCGGAAGTCCGATATTTAAAAAATCCACAATTAATTTGGGCAACAAAAAGACTTTCGTGATTGAGGCAAAAAATGTATCTGCACAAAACAAATACGTTCAATCAGCTATTTTGAACGGCAAACCTCTAAACAAATCATGGTTTGAACATTCGACGCTTGTTAAAGGTGGGTCACTGGTACTTAATATGGGACCCAGGCCAAACAAGCAATGGGGTAGTTCACCGGAGGCAATGCCTCCTTCAATGTCTAAAGCGGATTAACTTAAGGGCTCTTAACGCTCAAATAGATAAATTAAACACCATGCGAAAAGTATCATTTTATTTGTATTTCACGATTTTAGGCCTTTGCCTCGTGTCCTGGGTTCCCTCAGAAAAGTCAAAATCCAGGGGAGCGTCCAGAGTCAAAAATATTATTTTCATGATTGGGGATGGAATGGGGGTTCCGGCATTGTATGCAGGCATGAGTGTGGCAGATCATCCGCTTAATATCGAAAGTTTCCCTATCACAGGGCTGCAAAAAACGTTTTCATCCGATAACTACATCACCGATTCGGCCGCGGCTGGAACAGCATTGGCTTGTGGTACAAAGACAAATAATGGAACTATTGGGCAAGATCCACAGGGAAATCACACAAAATCCATATTGAAAATAGCAGAAGAGAATGGCTTATCCACAGGTATGGTTGTAGTGACCGATATCACCGATGCAACTCCGGCAAGCTTCGTTGCACACAATAGCAGCAGAAGTAATGCCGATGCCATCGCACTCGATTTTCTAAAAACAGATCTTGATGTTTTCATCGGAGGGGGATACAACCATTTCGGAAGGAGGGCTGATCATATCAATTTGATCGATAGCCTAAAAAACAAAGGATATGAAGTTGATACAACGATGGTGGCTGTTGGTCTGTCAAATGCAACCAAACTGGTGGGATTAACGGATCCTCTTGCGTGTCCTTACCGCTTAAACGGAAGGGGAAATATGCTTCCACAGGCAAGTAAAAAAGCCATTGAAATACTCGGTAAGGATCCGAAAGGTTTTTTCTTAATGATTGAAGGTTCTCATATTGACCACGCCGGGCATGACAATAATGCAGATGTACTGATAGATGAAGTTCTCGATTTTGACGAAGCTTTGGGTATTGTTTTGGATTATGCAAAGAAAGACGGGCATACACTTGTAGTCGTAACCGCTGATCATGAGACCGGAGGCGTAACAATCGTGAATGGAAACATGAAATCACACACTGTAAAGCTGAATTTTTCATCAAAAGGCCACACTGCGGTAATGGCTCCGGTTTTTGCTTTTGGACCCGGATCTGAAAATTTTACCGGAATTTTTGATAATACGGCATTTCTCGGGAAATTTCTCTCTTGTTACAAGTTTAAATAACGGCAATTAAAACAAATTATACCTCAATGAAAGGAACAGCTATCTACCAAAATGCTAAAAAAGAAACGACATTCACCGATTATAAAACCAACTCAGGATGTTAAGCAGTAAAATCTCATTATCCTGCCTGATAATTTTTACGTTTTGTTCATTCCTGAACAATATTGCAGCACAACAAACCTACAATCATGTTTTCAACCCGATGCGTGGATTTGTAAACGAAACGGAGAAACCTTTTCGCGACGAATTGTGTCTGAACGGGAAATGGCTGTTTATGCCGGTTTACGAAACCGACATGACTAAATTTATGAAACCCGAAGCTTTTCAGTGGGATGCTTTTCCATTGAAAGTTCCCTCACCTTGGAACGTGAACTCATTCTCTAAGGGCGATGGTGGTGATTTCCTGACTTTTCCTTCTTATCCAAAATCATGGGAAAAGGCTCAAATGGGCTGGATGAAAAAAGACTTTGTTTTGCCTGAAAACTGGACGGATAAACAAATCAAACTGCTCTTTGAAGCCATTGCCGGGTTTGGCAAAATCTATGTGAACGGCCAACTGGCGGGCGAGAATCTCGATATCTTTTTCCCCACGGAACTGGATGTATCTTCGCTTCTGAGAAAGGGTTCCAACGAAATTCTGGTAGGAGTGGCCAAGGCCAGTCTGACAGATGTTCCGGGCAAATACGGACGTCGCAATTATGTGGCAGGTTCATTTTGGGGTCAGCACATAGCCGGTATCTGGCAGGATGTTTCGCTGATTGCCATTCCGAAGCTATCCATTTCCGATGTGTTTGTGCAGCCCGATGTTCAAAACGACCAGCTTACATTTGCTGTGACCATCAAAAACAATACGAAAAAAACTCAGTTGGTCAATTTGCATGCTTCTGTCCGGAGCTGGGAGAAACAGGCAACTACCGACGTTAATATGTCGCCTGTCGATAATGGTGTTTTAAAAGACGAAGTTTTAAAGATCGAATCTGCCGGGAAAATTAAAATCAAAGCCGGCGACAGCATCACGGTAAAACTGAGTAAAAAAGTGGAAGGCCAACTGAAATACTGGACTCCGGATTCACCCAATCTGTACGGAGCGGTTATTAGCTTGAATACCACAAAAAAACAGTTAACCGATACCAAATACACCCGTTTTGGCTGGCGCCAGTTCCTGATCAAAGGAACCGAGTTGCAGTTGAACGGGAAACCTATTTTATTGAAGGGTGACTCATGGCATTTCATGGGCATTCCACAAATGACCCGCCGCTATGCCTGGGGCTGGTTCACAATGCTGAAAGATGCCAATGCCAACGCTGTGCGCCTTCATGCGCAGCCATATCCGTCGTTTTACCTCGACATGGCCGACGAAATGGGGATCTGTGTGTTGGACGAAACCGGAATCTGGTCGAGCGATGGTGGTCCGAAAATGGACTCTGACGGTTATTGGATATACTGTAAAAAACATGTAAAAAGCCTGGTGATGCGCGACCGCAACCATCCCGCGATTTTCGGATGGAGTGTGTGTAACGAAACCGTGCCGGTAGTTATCAACGTGTTTCATGCTCCGGAAACAATGGTACAACGCCAGATTGACGAAATTAATAACTGGATAAAAATTGTAAAAGGTCTGGATTCCACCCGCGACTGGATTTCTGGTGACGGCGAAGACATGCGCCCGACCGATCTTCCTACGGTTATTGGTCATTATGGTAACGAAGGCTCGATGAAAAAATGGTCATCCGAAGGAAAACCATGGGGTGTAGGCGAAACCGGGATGGGATACTACGGAACTCCCAAACAGATTTCGGCCGTGAATGGCAACCGTGCTTACGAATCACAACAGGGACGTATGGAAGGTTTGGCCACGGAAGCTTATGATTTGATCGGGAAACAGCAAAAATACAAAGCCACTTATAACAGCGTGTTCAATATTGTATGGTATGGAATTAAACCGCTGGAATTTGGATTGAGCGATACCACCCGTGCTCCAAAACCCGAAGACGGGATTTACTTCCCTGCATTTCAGGAAGGTATTCCCGGAGTTCAGCCTGAACGTATTGGCCCATACACCAGTACCATAAACCCGGGATACGACAGCAGTTTGCCTTTGTACAAACCTTGGCCACTGTTTTATGCTATTCAGGCAATCAATTCTACACCGGTTAAACCGTTCGTAATTGAACCCAAGGTTTCATCCGAAAGTTCTTCCGCAACAGCTATTGCCAACATTAACGAGGTTGGAATGATATCTATAGTCAATAGTTTGCTTAAAAGCCGTTTATCAGAAATGGGCGTTCCGTTTGTGGAAAATGTTCCGGGCAAGAAGTTCGCACTGATTATTGTTGACGGAAGTTCGCCGGTTGCTGATTCATCATCGAAATTTATGATTGACGAGTGCATGAGAAGCGGCGGAAAAGTGTTGGTTTGGGGAGTTTCTCCGGAAGGACTTGAAGATCTGAACCATTTGTTAAATTGCAAACTGGAGCTAACTGAGCGTAAAGCCACATCCTTCATTAGAAAGCAAGTCGACCAGATGATTGGAACCCTTGATAACAAAGATTTCTATTTCTCGGAACTGATCAAACAATCGGTCATGAAATACGCTCTGAGTGGCGATATTGTCGGGAAAGGGCAGGTTGTTCTTGAAGCTTGTAACACCGACTGGAACCGCTGGAACGGACAGGGTGAAAACGTGAAAACAGCTTCGGTTTACCGCAGCGAGCGTGAAACGAAATCAGCAGGTGCGGCGATAGTTAAAACACAATCGGGTGGAGGACAAATTTACCTGAATGCTGTTGACTTTACAGTGCTAAGGGCTGATGGCGAAGAAATCGTAAAAACGTTGCTAAAAAATCTGGGTGTACAGCTTAACCAGGTTCAGGCCAAGAGAAGAAAAGCATTGTCTGCCGAGGCAAACCTGGAAAGAGCAATGGTTCTGAAAGTTGCTGATATTCAGGATAAAACCCCCGAGAAAATGAGCAACTCACAATTTTCTCGGGTTTTCGAAATCGAAAATACCCAGCTAACCAGCCTACGGAAAGTTGTGCAAATCAATGCACAGGGATTCCTGGATCTCGAAAAAGCCGGTTTTGTGAAGGGCAAAGAGATCGCAGAAGCCTACCTGAGTTTCTGGATCTTCAGTCCGCGTTCGCTGGTTAACCTGTTGGTTGAGCCGGATATGCCAAAATTGAATATGGTATTTGAAGGGCGAAACAAAATAACCTTATCAATTAACGGATCGCCTTATCAGGCAGACAACCTTTCTTCGAATCAGAACAGGCTTGAAAACCTTCCGCTCGAAAAGGGTTGGAACCACATTTTGGTAAAACTGATCCGGACATCCGAAAACCGGGGTTGGACTACCAAAATCTGGTTTGAATCCAATAATCGGGGATTTTTGAAACAGATGAACTCCTCGGTAGGACAATAAAACAGTTGTAACTATTATATACTATAAAAAATGAATTTCATCAAATTATTAATTATAAGCGCATTCCTCGGTTTTTGCTGTTTGGTATCTCAGGCGCAAAAGCATGATTTTACGGCTGTGACAGCTTCAACCAATACCGCACAGGCAGAACTGGCATTCGATAATATCCAGGGTACAGCATGGGTTATTAATGCCAAAGACGTGAAAAACGATCAGTACCTGATGCTTGCACTGCAAACCCCGGGCGATGTAAAAGAAATCAGCCTCGATGCAAAAGGACTTTCAGCAAGCCAGTTACAGAGCATGCTAAGTGTTTTTGTTACTTATGATCCGGTGAATCTTGGCGTAGCTGTTGCATACACTGTAAAAGGAGATGAAAAATTTATTCTCAGTTTTCCACCCAAATACGGTGCTCATGTAAAACTGCTTTTCAAAGGTGGAATCGTCAGAAAACCGGTTTCGATCAGCGAATTGAGTATTGCCTATGCCCAAAGTTCAAATCAAAATAAACCGGTTATAGCTGTTGATGGCGAGCAGGTTTGGAGAAACCCAAAATTGCCACTTGAGCAACGGGTTGAAACGCTTCTGGCAGCCATGACTCCGGAAGATAAGATGGAACTTCTCAGAGAAGGCTGGGGCATTCCCGGAATTCCAAGATTAGGTATTCCATTCCTGAACAAAGTGGAAGCCATCCACGGTTATTCCTATGGCAGTGGTGCAACTATTTTTCCGCAGTCAATCGGGCTTGGTGCCACCTGGAACAAAAAACTGGTTGAAGAAGTAGCCATGATAATTGGTGATGAGACCAAAAGTGCAAATACGGTACAGGCCTGGTCGCCGGTTCTGGATGTGGCTCAGGATGCACGCTGGGGACGTTGTGAAGAAACCTATGGCGAAGACCCGGTACTGGTTTCTGAAATTGGTGGAGCCTGGATTAAAGGATTTCAATCGAATGGACTTTTTGCCACACCAAAACATTTTGGTGCCCACGGTGCCCCACTTGGAGGCCGCGATTCGCACGACATTGGATTGTCCGAACGCGAATTGCGCGAAATTCATTTGGTTCCCTTCCGTCATGTGATTGAGACCTACCATTGCCAGTCGATCATGGAAAATTATTCTGATTTTCTGGGAGTTCCTGTTGCCAAAAGCAAAGAATTGCTGAACGGAATTCTGCGCGAAGAATGGGGTTTCGACGGATTTATTGTCAGCGATTGCGGTGCTTTGGGTAACCTGACCAGTCGGAAACATTATACAGCTACAAGTTTTGTTGAGGCGGCCAATCAATCGCTCGAAGCCGGTATTGCCACCAACTGCGGAGATACCTACAACAACAAATCGGTGATTGAAGCTGCTAAAAATGGTACGTTAAATATGGAAGCTCTCAATAAGGTGTGTCGCGGAATGTTGCGCACCATTTTCAGAAACGGACTTTTCGATCAAAACCCATCCAAACCGTTAAACTGGAAGACCACTTATCCGGGATGGAATAGTTCTGAACACAAAGAAGTAGCCCTCCGTTCTGCGCGTGAATCAATTGTACTGTTAGAAAATAAAGCAGAAATTCTTCCTTTGGCGAAAACAATCCAAACCATTGCTGTGATTGGTCCGGGAGCTGACGACCTTCAACCTGGCGATTATACTCCTAAATTACAAGCAGGACAATTGAAATCAGTTTTGTTCGGAATCAAAGCGAGCGTTGATAAAAACACAAAAATCAATTACATTAAAGGCTGTGAATTCTTATCTACGGAAGGAACAACTATTGAAGCTGCAGTGAAGGCTGCACTTGCGTCAGACGTAGCCATTTTGGTTCTTGGCGACTGCTCAACCAGCGAATCGACTCGGGGAATCAAGAAAACTTCGGGCGAAGCCAACGATTATGCCAGCCTGATTCTTCCCGGAAATCAGCAGAAATTATTGGAAGCCGTTTGCGAAACCGGAAAACCAGTCATATTGGTACTTCAGATTGGACGTCCTTATGATTTATCGTATGCATCAGCTCATTGTAAAGCAATTCTGGTCAACTGGCTTCCAGGTCAGGAAGGCGGACTGGCAACTGCCGATGTCTTGTTTGGGGAATACAATCCAGCCGGACGTTTGCCGATGACTTTTCCCCGGAATGTGGCACAATTGCCTCTTTATTACAATTTTAAAACTTCAGGACGAGGTTATAATTATGTCGATATGTCATTTTCTCCGCTTTACCCGTTTGGGTACGGTTTAAGTTATACTAACTTTTTGTATTCTGATCTGAAAACGACTCAGAATGAAGATGGTACAGTAACTGTTCAGGCCAAAGTAACCAATATTGGGGGAATGGAAGGCGACGAAGTGATTCAGCTTTATTTAACCGATATGTATGCCAGCGTGAAAACCCGGGTGATGGAACTGAAAGATTTTGACCGGATTTCACTAGTTTCAGGAGAGACCAAAGCAGTTGAATTTAAGCTTTCACCGTATCAGCTTTCGTTGCTCAACGATCAGATGGATAGGGTAGTGGAGACAGGTGAATTCAAAATTATGGTTGGTGGGAATAGCCCTTCTTTTATAGCTGCTGATAAAATAAAAGACAGTGTCGGCTTTAGAACTCCGGAAGATGGCGTAAGCGCAATGCTCGATTACAAAACTTCTTACAAAGCTGACTTTGTACTTTCATTCGATCATTTTGGCGAAAAACAATCCAACAACAAATTATCGGTTTTTGTGAAGGTGAAGAACACAGGCAACCTAACGGATGTCGGAAAACTCACGCTGTATGCTGATGGAACTCAAAATGAAGAAGTTCATCATTTTGAACTGGCACCAAATCAGGAAAAGATCGTTCAAATCGAAATAAATCACCCTGATGTGAAGAATGTGACTGTTACATCAAAATACAAATGCATTTCGCATAATTTCTAAAGCGTAACCAATAAAATGAAAAACAAAATGAAGTTTATTTCTTATTTAATTCTATTCCTGATAGGTTGTGAAACTGCAATGGCACAGGAAGCTAACACTCTGGTCCTGGCTAGTATCCGTTCAGGGAAAATTTCAGCTAAATGGAATGACAGGGCACAGGTGATCAATGGTGGTGAAAAACCGCAAGGGCATTATTTGTTGTGGTATCAAACTCCCGCCAAAGTGTGGGAAGAGGCTTTACCTTTGGGAAACGGCAGGTTGGGTGCCATGGTTTTCGGCGGAATTGCTGATGAACGGATTCAACTGAATGAAAGTACACTTTGGGACGGGTACGCGCTCGACCCGAGTAATCCGGAATCGCTGAAAGCTTTGCCTGAAGTACAAAAACTACTCTTCGAAGGTAAAAACAACGAAGCAGTCGAATTGGCAGGAAAGACCATGATGGGACGTCCTTCCGGTGTAAAACCTTATCAGTCGCTGGGCGAACTTTGGTTTGATACACCAGCTCTCAAAGCCTCCAATTATGTCAGAAGCCTTGATCTTTCGACCGCTATTGCAACAACAAGTTACACCGCCGATGGTGTGACTTTCACGCGCGAAGCATTTGCGTCACCGGTTGACGGGCTTTTAGTTGTACATTTTGCTGCCAGTAAAAAAGGACAAATCAATTTTGCCTTGATACTGAAACGTCAGCAGGATGCCACTTGCCAAGGCAGTACAACCGATCCAAATGCGCTGGTTTTGAGTGGTCGTTTACCCATCAAAGACAAAGACGGGAAACCTCGTGGACTCAGTTTTGCCGCTTCGGTAAAAGCCATTTCGAAAGGCGGAAAAGTTACCGTCGAAAACGGAATTTTAAAAGTTTCAGGAGCAAATGAAGTGACTCTTTTAGTCTCCGGAGCTACTAACTACCCGGGACTAAAAAATACTTCGGCTGACCTCAATACACTGAAAATAGATCCTTTAAAAATTTGTGGCGAACTGATTGCCAAAGCAGCTTCAAAAAACTATTCAAAACTTAAATCGGCTCACCTGACAGAACATCAGCGCCTTTTCAATCGTGTCAATATCAATCTGGGGCAGGTTGCTCCTGATGTTTTATCCCAGCCAACCAATAAACGGCTCGATCTGGCCAAAGTTTCAGGTAAAGCCGATCTGGGACTGGTTGAAACTTTTTTCCAGTATGGAAGATATTTGCTGATTTGCAGTTCACGTCCTGGTGGTATGCCGGCAAATTTGCAGGGACTTTGGGCCTGGCAGATGAATCCGCCATGGAATGCCGATTTTCACACCAACATCAACGTCCAGATGAATTACTGGCCAGCCGAAATCACTAACCTTTCTGAAATGCACATTCCGCTTTTCGACCTTGCGGATGCACTTGTAAAACCGGGCGAACGCACAGCGAAAGTGCAGTATGGAGCCGGAGGATGGGTGGTTCATCACCTGACCGATGCCTGGGGATTTACAGCACCAGCCGATGGACCGCAGGGAATCTGGCCGATGGGAGCAGCCTGGCTGGCACAGCATCCGTGGGAACATTACAGCTATACCGGCGACAAAAAGTTTCTGAAAGAACGTGCTTATCCACTGATGAAAGGTGCTGCACGCTTCATTATGGATTTTTTGGTTGAAGCGCCCGCCGGAAGCGCTGGTCCAGGGAAACTGGTTACCAATCCTTCTTATTCTCCTGAAAATGAATTTTATCTTCCAAACGGACAAAAATCGGTATTTACCTATGGAGCAACCATGGATTTGGAAATCACCTACGATCTACTGACTCATTGCATCGAAGCGTGTGATATTTTAGAAACCGATGCAGCATTCCGAGCTGAATGCCAAAAAACTTTGGATCGATTGGCGCCAATCCGCATCAGTCCAGCTACTGGCCGTATTTTAGAATGGGCCGAAGATTATAAGGAAACCGATCCGCACCACCGCCATACTTCTCATTTGTTTGGTTTATATCCCGGAACTCAGATAACCACTCTCGGTACTCCGGAATTGGCTGAAGCAGCCCGTAAAACACTGGAAGCCCGTGGCGATGATGGTACCGGCTGGGGTCTTGCCTGGAAAATTAACATGTGGAACCGCCTGCAGGATGGCGATCATGCTTACAAACTGTTGTCGGTACTGTTAACAACCAAGACTTTGCCGAACCTGTTCGACAACCACCCTCCTTTCCAGATTGACGGGAATTTTGGGGCTACTGCTGCCATTGCCGAAATGTTGCTGCAGAGCCAGTCGCGCAATCAGGATGGAAGTTACGAGATTCAGTTACTGCCTTCTTTACCTTCCGCATTCTCTTCCGGTTCCATCAGCGGATTATGTGCGCGTGGTGGTTTTGTAATTGATTTGAATTGGGAAAATGGTGAAGTTTCAAATGTTGATGTCTTTGCAAAAAACGGAGGAAAGTTACACCTCCGCGCTGGTAAATATCAATTTGAAGTACAGACAAAACCAGGAGAAATTATTCATTTAGGCGTAAATCTTATCATAAAGTAAAGAGTATAAAATCGGGTTAAGAAAAGAATGTTTATCGGATTTATTGATTTTTTGGCAGTATATTCGACTCTTAATTAATCTGAGCTCGAAATTAAGAAGAGATAAAATATTTGAAGAACATAAGGATTGTTTGTGCGTTAGAATTCAAGAGCACCCTCGATAACAGCACCAGAAAACGTGGTCACTGCTTATTTTTAAGCATCAAAAACGAACAATTACTAATCTATCGAATGTTTTTTGGGGTAAGTTGCAGACCAATAGAACGATGGTTTGATAACTGGGATAGACTATCTTCCAATTTTACCTGGGTGAGGTGTAAAAACCCTTTTAAAAGGGTATGAGGAAGTGATTGCAAAATAACTGGAGCTTCACAGCAGAAATATAAAAAATGTGTTGCTTCATTTATAGAAGGAATACAATTTAAAAATCTGCAGGAGGACCTTGCAGATTTTTTTAAAAAATACTGGGTTATAGATAGGAACGAGCCAGATCATCTTTAAAAAGCAAGCAGAACAAATCTGATTTTGAATTCAAAAACAACAACAAATTGAAAGTTTAAAACAATTGGAAGACAGTGGATTCATAGATCTTTACTTTGTTGAAGAAGGCCACTTTGGAATTACCCCAAATATGCCACATACATGGCAAACAAAGCGTAATCCGAGATTGCTACCTGCAGCTAAAGGTAAGTTTCTTAATGTTGTAGGTTTAAAAAGCCATAAAATGATTTGTTCCTTGAAATGTATGAAACAACATTCAATTCCAATAGCTTTATTCAATACATGAAACGGTTTGTTGTCAAGACAGTTAAAAAGACAATTGTAATGCTTGACAATTGTCCTATTCACAAATCCCAAAAGTTCAAAGCCAAAATCGACGAGTGGAAGGAAAACGATATATTGATTTACCTCTTACCTTCTTATTCACCGGAATTGAACCTTATCGAAATTTTGTGACGTAGAATCAAATATCAATGGCTGAGTTTTNNTGCCTACCTCTGTTTTAAGAATCGCAAAGAACGCTTATCATATGTGTTGAATAATTTTGGCAACAAATTCGAAATTACATTTTAACCATTATTTAGTTTATTATTCCTTAGCTCTTAACTTTTCTATTTTCCTTCCGGAACTATCACATCTATAACTCTTGAAGTTGGAAAAACATCAACTTGTTTGATCTTTTTGCCATCACTTTTGATCCTCACGAAGGTATTCCATGGGGCCCAAAGTTTACAATCTACACTCCACGAAGCAGGCCATGCAGGTATCAAATAGATTTTATTGCCAACGCTTTGAATCAGCATATTTTGCAGGCCCATCATTAAGGAACCGCCATTGTCCAGATCGGGCATATAATCGCTGACAGGAGCCCAGAATGCAGGAAACCGAACTTTCGGGTCAACTGACTTTGCATTTTCGATGATGTACTTTTTTGCCAAATCGGTCAAGCCAAGTAATGGAGCCTGAATAGGGTCCTGCCGCCAGCATGTCCCTCCTTTATTTTTGCGGTTGTTAAACGTATTGATGCCGGTTTCGATATTTTCTCTCCCAATTCCGTAAATTTTATACGGAAAAATAGTATAACAAGCCGGGTTTTCAACATTTCGCGTTTTATCGTAAATCCCGGCTGGCAAAACCGTGCTGCCATCTTCGGTCATTGGAATTGGCGGTAATGCATCCAAACAGTTATTCCATTCTGCCAGTAATTTTTCTGAAATATTTTCCGATTTCAATCCATTTAACCTCGAAATATTATAACGCAAGCCAGCTATATAATCAACCGGATTGGTGCAATCCCAGTACTCTTCAATGGCATTGGCAGGATAAAACAAAATTTTTCCATTAACCCGCTTCCAATGTTGATCAAAAAAGCGGATCACCGGTGTTGCAAAAGGCACAATATAATTTTTGATGAAAGCTTCGTCGCGTGTATAATCGTAGTAATCGAGCATCTGAGCCAATACTTCCAAGGCCCCCGAATAGTGGTAGCGGATCCATCGGGTGTCCGAATTTACCCCGGAATTATTCCATCCCCAATCAT